>Ga0134124_10003213_pt1 | contig 13149 bp, 12 predicted proteins | sample KB304_FD_96880 | JGI IMG/M metagenome (GOLD analysis project Ga0134124, IMG submission 96880) | Terrestrial soil microbial communities without Nitrogen fertilizer from Kellogg Biological Station, Michigan, USA - KB3-0-4 | ecosystem: Environmental > Terrestrial > Soil > Unclassified ... | reverse complement strand
GTTCGTTAACAGCACGACATATCCGGGTCGTGTAAGCATGAAATAGTTCCAGCGCAGTCCCCAGTTATCGCGCCACATGCTGGCTGGCCCGCCGTGCATTACGACGAACAGCGGATACTTCTTATGCTCGTCGAAATTTGGCGGCAACGCGATCATGTTGTGAATGCGTTTGCCTGCTTTGCTGGTGAACCAGAAGTGACGCAGCGGTTGCCAGTCGATCTTTGCAACCTGTTCGGCATTGAACGACGTGAGCGGTGTTTGAATTTTTGCCGACAGATCCAATCGAAAGATTTCAGGCGGATTGATCGCGCTTTCCCAGCTCGCGAGCACGATCGTCGTGGGCGCTTTTGAAGGAATTCGCAGATTCGTGTAGACGCCCTTCGTCATGTCCATCGCGAGGCGCACTTCGCCGCCGTCCGCAGGGAGGGAGAAGAGTTTCTCGTTGCCGGCTTCTTCGGCAGTTAAATAGATCGACTTGCTGTCAGGCGTGAATGCGTAGCCGCCGACTGATCGATCCCATTTGGCGGTCAGGACTTCCGGTTGGGCTACGTTTGGCCAGGTGAGCTTAACCAGACGATCGAGGTGATAAGTTTTATTGTCACCTTCGGCCTGGGTAATCGCATACAACGCTTTGCCGTCGGGCCGAAAGACTGGATTAGTGAAGCTGTTGTCACCAGTCGTGAGACGCACCGGCTCGCCGCCGCTTGCCTGAACTTTGAAAAGCGATGTGTTTGTATCTGCATAGGCCGCGGCGTTCCTGTTGGTTGAAGCGACGAAAACGATTGCGTCGCCTTCAGGCGTCCAGACAGGATCTAGCTCTTCACCGGAATCGGAAACGCGGCCTGCGAAACCCCGCTCCGTAACTAACTTTGTTCCTGCTAGTAGATCTTTCGCCTTCGCGCCTGGCTGCGCGGTTTGCACGAACACGTGCGCTTGTGTGTCTTCGATCCACTTGTCCCAGTTTCGAATCGGAAACCTATCGTAAACACGCACGCGATACTTCTGCGCTTTTCGTTCCGCAGCGATCTTTTTATTTGCCTCGTCGTCAGCCGCGCCGGGATAGACCGTGCTGACGAAGAGCAATGCTTGTCCATCGGGTCGCCACTGCGGAGCGCGTGCGCCAGTCGAAAGTGAAGTCATGCGCACTGCTTCGCCACCATCAGCTACATCCAACACGTAAATCTGACTGACCTCATCACCTTCGCGTCGCGCTGCAAATGCGATCCGGTGACTGTCAGGACTCCATGCGACGCCACTCTCGCCGCCTTTTGTTGACGTCAGCCGGCGCGGCTTCGCACTGCCGTCGGTCGGAACGATCCAAAGGTCCGACACCTGGTCCTTTTCGTCATACGCAGGCTCGACGAGGGAGAACACGACCCACTTTCCATCGGGACTCGGCACAGGCGCTCCCACACGCTTCATCATCCACATCGTTTCGTGCGTCAACGGCGCTTTGGTTTGTGCGCTAACGAACAGCCACGTGGCTGAGATCAGAACGATGATGGTCAGTGCCCGGAACGAGAACCGGTAGGGTCTTCGTGTAAACATGAGTGATCCTCCTGCGAAGCTGATGGTTGGCGCGGAAATCATACCGGAGCAACAGCAAAAACGCACAAAGCTTTAGCAAGGATTTCGCAAAAATGATTTGTAACTTTAGTGAGTAAATTTGCTTACGAGCAAAGGGGATCAGATCACATGTCTACCGCCATTGAGCGCCGCAGCGTCTATCGCCGAACCGAAGATATCTACCGCAAGGCAATCGAAGACATTCGAGATTACGCGATCTTCACGATGAATGTGGATGGCGTCGTCACAAACTGGAACGTCGGTGCGCAACACATACTCGGTTACACCGAAGAGGACGTTGTTGGCAAAGATGCGAGCAAGTTTTTCACACCCGAGGACCGCGCCAAGAACATTCCGGCGAAAGAGCTGGCGACTGCTGCGACAACAGGTCGTGCCGAAGATGAGCGCTGGCATATGCGCCGTGACGGCTCGCGTTTTTGGGCCAGTGGCGTGGTAACAGCCGTATGCGACCAAACCGGAAAGCTGATCGGTTTCTCAAAGGTCATGCGCGACATGACCGAGCGTAACAAGATCACGGAAGAGCGCGACCGATTTTTTGCGTTATCGATGGACATGCTGTGCATCGTTCACCTCGATGGTCGTTTCCAGCGCGTGAATTTGGCGTTTCAGAACGTTCTCGGATTTTCTGAAGAAGAGCTGTTGGCGATGGATATCTTTCAACTCATACATCCGGACGATCTCGGGAAGACTATCAGCGAGTACAAGGGACTCGCGGCGGGCGAGCCGGTCACGCATATGGAGAACCGCCTGCGCACTAAAGATGAAACATACAAATGGGTGGCGTGGAGCTATTTTCCTGTGCCGGAGGATGGCCTTGCGTTCGGTGTTGGCCGCGACATGACAGAACTGCGGCAGATCCATGAAGTGCTGCGGTTGCGGGCCGAAGAGCTCGAGGACGCGAACCGTGTGAAAGACGAATTTCTCGCCACTATGTCGCACGAGTTGCGAACACCTTTGACTTCGATTCTTGGCTGGGCGCGTTTGCTGCAGTCAAGTCAGTTAAGTGAACGAGAAAAAGAGCATGCGGTTGAAGTAATTCAACGGAACGCGCAGGCACAGTCGAAGTTGGTCGAAGATTTGCTCGACGTCTCTCGCATCATCACGGGAAAATTGAGGATTGAGTTTCAGCCGGTGTCATTCGCATTCATTGCTGACACTGTGATCAACTCGCTGCGTCCTACCGTTGATGCGAAGCAGTTGCAGCTCGAGACGGAAATCGATCCGTCGGCTGGTCCAATCCTTGGAGATCCGGCGCGGCTGCAACAGATCGTCACGAACCTCCTCTCGAACGCCATAAAGTTCACACCGAACGGAGGCCGAATTGGTGTTCTTCTCGAACGTAGGGATTCATGTGTGCGCCTGGAAGTAAAGGACACGGGGGTCGGCATCGCGGCGGAACACCTGCCGCACATTTTTGAGCGTTTCAGACAGGTTGACTCGTCTAACGTTCGCGCCCATGGTGGCCTTGGGCTCGGTCTCGCGATCGTGGATTACCTTGTGCGACAGCAGGCCGGAACGGTCTCGGCTGAGAGTGCGGGACTGGGCAAGGGAGCGACTTTTAGTGTCGAGTTTCCGCTAACGTCGTCGGAAGTTATCAGCAGCAGTGCAGCGGTAGAATTATTTGCTGATAACGGACATCCAGCGTTGGAAGCGTCTGAGAGCTCGACGGACGAGAAACTCAGAGACCTGCGCATCCTGATTGTGGAAGACGATCCAGACACGCAGGACTTACTCAGGGCGATGTTGCAACAACACGGTGCGAAAGTCATGACTGTCGGGTCAGTTCCCAATGCGTTGAAGGAGATCAGCCAGGAGAAGCCGGATGTCATTATTAGTGACATCGCAATGGCAGGTGAAAATGGATACGAACTCATTCGGAAGGTTCGTTCTTTAGCGCCGGAATCAGGCGGCCACATTCCTGCCATTGCCCTCACAGCATATGCGGGCGTTGCAGATCGGCGTCGAGCCCTACTGGCTGGTTTTCAAACACACCTCGCAAAGCCGATTGAGCCCGATGATCTGTTGGCGGTCATTTTGAGTCTCACGTATCAGCAGGACCTGGGCTGTGGAGATAAGCCCGAAGACGTTCGCTGATTCAATCTCAAGAATTGTTGAACTAGCTGATGAATGCGCGCGTAATCTCCCACGTCATAGTTACGTTCGGCAACTCGAAATAGCCTACAAACATCGTAACGGGCCGCCTATTTTGCGTGTCTAGCTTGTTGTGGAGGATTTCTGTTTGATTTTTAGCGCAATCTTTACTGGTTTTCGAAAAGCCGCGCTTTTGCTCGGCTTTGTCGTGATTGGGGTATTTTCAGCCGCATCTGCTCAGGGCCAGACGACCACGGCCCCGAATCCCAAAAGTGAGATCACGTCGAGTCTGACTGATCTTTCAAATCTGTACAAAACCGAAGTTGAGAGACTCGAGAAACGACAGCAACAGTCGCAGGGACTCTACAAAGATGGGCTCATCTCGCGCGTGGATCTCGAAAAAGGTGACAAAGAGCTAGCCGATGCCCGCGCCAAAGTTGAGCAGATCACGAAAGAGATCGCTGCAGTGAATCAGCCGGCGCAGGCGCTGCCTGAGGTTGTCTCGAATCTCGTAGCGGCGGGTAATCAGGTTTGGTCTACAGGCAACGTGAAGGTTGATAATCTGATTCGTCTCTACGGTGGACAGTATGGGGTTGATCCTTTCCTGATCTACTGCACGATGGCGCAGGAGTCGAGTTTCACTGCCGGCGCGACGAGTCCGAAAGGCGCGCAGGGGTTGATGCAGCTCATGCCTGACACGGCTGCGCGATACGGCGTGACGAATCCTTACGATATGGCGCAAAACATCAAGGGCGGCACGCGCTATCTGAAGGATCTTTTGAAGATGTTCAATGGTCGTGTGGACCTGGCGCTGGCGGGATACAATGCGGGCGAGGGCGCGGTGATGAAGTATGGCAACTCGATTCCGCCGTACACCGAAACACGAAACTACGTGCGCCTCATTCTGAAGCGTTACACCACCACGAAGAAAGCTTCGTAAACTTAGCCGCAAAAAGGCACAAAAAGCACAAAATAAGATTTATTCTGTTTTGTGCTTTTTGTGCCTTTTTGTGGTTAGATTTCCATCAGATCTTTGCCGACGATAATTTGACCTTTAAAAGTCTTGCGTGCGCCTTCGGCCCATTGTTCGTCAGTGATTGATGCGTCGTCACCGGGAACGAAGTGTGACAGCACCAACGTCTTTACCCCGGCTTGCGTCGCGATCTTGCCGACGTCTTCGGGCAGCGTGTGAGCCGCCATAAGGTGTTCGCGAAGTCTCTTTGCGTTCGGCAAACGTTGAAGGAGCGCCTCGATGCCGGGCAGGTACATCACTTCATGTACGAGCACGTCCGCGTCTTTAGCAAACTCAGCGAGCTCGGGTGCGTATGCTGTGTCGCCGGAGATCACAATCGAGCGATCCTTCGCGTCGAAACGGTAAGCATAGGATTGCTTGATTGGCGGATGACGGACGAGGCAGGAGGTTACTTTCACGTCGTCATTCGTTAACACGACGCCGGGTTTATCGAAGTCATGCGGCGTTAATAGAGTGCGCGGGTCTGCTCGGCCTTCATCGTCGATGCGTGTGTCGATGTCAAACTTCAGATAGTTGAAGAAGTCACGCGTCATCTGAGTCAAGCCTGGTGGACCATAGGCATCGACACGCACGGGCAAGCCGGTGATCCAGGCGTTATAGAAGAGTGGTCCGAGCTCGATATTGTGATCGGAGTGGTGATGGGTGATAAAGACGTACCGTACACGATTGAGCGCCACGCCGGCGCTGATCAATTGTTTCGACACTCCATAACCGCAGTCGACGACATAGGGCACGTCGTTGATCATTAGCAGCGTTGCAGGATTACTTCGTCCGGCCTCACCAACTCTTGGTCCACCTTTCGTTCCCAGCAACACAATCCGCGTCGGTTTCGTTTGTTGCTGCGCGAACACACTCTTACGAAGGAGTGCATACGAAACCCCGAGGCTGGTAACGCCAGTGAGAAACTGTCTACGCGTGGTTTGCATTTGTAAACTATACTCTGTGGCCCAGGGAGATAAAAACATGAAACGAATCTTCATCCTGATCTGTGTGTTGTTGGCTGTGACCCTCGTGCGCGGTGACCAGGATCCGCTCAAAGTAAACTCAAAAACGATCGCGTTGAAACTCGAGAACCCGCGTGTGCGCGTGCTCGAGGCAACGATCAAACCTGGCGACAAGGAAGCCACACACTCGCATCCCGCTTACGTGATCTATGTGATCGCGGGCGGCAAGTTTCGCAATCATGCGGTCGACGGCACAGTCACTGACGGTGAGTTCAAAACCGGCGACGTCATCTATCGCGATCCCGTAACGCACTGGGCCGAGAACATCGGCGACACGACGATCCGTCTCGTGCTGGTTGAGCTTAAGAATTAACCCCGCCGGTTAAGTTGCCGGAAACTGGAGGCGAGAGCAGTCTCGCGATAAGCAGGTGCATTCGGTCGAAGTCGATCGGCTTTGTTAAATATCCGGAGAGGCCTGCATCGTAAGCTGCACGCTGAAAACCCTCAGTGCCGAACGCCGTAATCGCTACGATAGGCACCTCTCGCAACGCCTCGGTTTCACGAATTCTGCGCGTCGCACCGAGACCGTCGAGTGAGGGCAGGTTGATGTCCATCAAAATGAGGTTGGGCAACATCTGTGTCGCGACAGTAACAGCATCTTCACCATCACTCGCCGTCACTACGCGATAACCCTGTTGTTGCAGATCGAGGCTGATCACCGCCACGTTATCGGCCGAATCGTCGACCACGAGAATCAAGAATCTCGGCTGGATAGTTTGACCTTCGCGCGAGGGCGGAGTCTCTTTTAATGCCGGGAGTCCCGACGTGGCTAACGGGTCCTTAGGTACCATATGCAAGGATTATAGCGGTGCTCGTGGTCGTTTAGTAAACTCACCTTTATGGACGCGAAATTTCATCCCGCAATCGAGGCTATGCGCGCCGCCGACGTGGAGAAGTTGAAAGCACTTCTTGCTGCGGATCCGTCGCTTGTCACCTCGCGATCATCAAAGAGTCATCCTACGTTGCTGCAAGCCGTGGTGTTGGACGGCAAAGACAAACCGAAGAATGTTGAGTTTGTGAAGGTCCTGATTGATGCCGGTGCGGAGTTGAACGAACCGCTCGTCGCCGCAGCCAGTATCGGTAATCGCGCCGCTGCCGAATTGTTACTCGATCACGGCGCCGAGATCGACGGCACTGGTGGCTGGTCGCCGTTGGAAGAAGCTTTGTACTGGAACAATCGGAACGTAATAGAGTTGTTGCTTGAACGCGGTGCGAAAGTGGAGAACCTGCGCACCGCAGCGGCACTCGGTCGCACCGATCTGATTGAGAGTTATTTCAATTCGGATGGGAGTTTGAAACCGGAGGCCGGCAGAATCGACTGGCCGTTCGGTAGTCTCGACAGCATCGCGTGCTCGAATCACGATGCGGCAGGCAAGCAGTCGCTGGCGGATCGTGTAAACGCGTGGTCGCAGGACCGGCAGGGGATTATCAACAATGCATTCGTCTATGCGTGCATGCACGGCCACATTGATGCGGCGAAGCTGTTGTTGGACAAAGGCGCGGAAATCAACGTTATCCCGGGCGGATTCGATTACGCGGGCACGGGGCTACATTACGCGGCGATGAACGGTCATCGATCGATGGTTGAGTTTCTGTTGGCCCACGGTGCGGATCGTAACGTAAAGGACACCAAGGTCAACTCGACCGCCGCCGGCTGGGCCGACTACGGCGGCCACCCAGATCTCCGTGACTTGTTGCGCTGAATAATGTTCAGGGAATAGCTGCTTTGCTATAATCCGGGGACATGGCAATGGAACTTACCGAGCTTGCGAAGAACCTCAGCATTCCTGATCGAATCCGTTTAGTGGAGGAAATCTGGGACACGATTGCCGAAGAGAACGAAGCTTTCGAGTTAACTGATGCTCAGAAAAGGGAACTCGATAGACGAGTCGAGTGGGTCAGAAACAATCCGGGTCAAGGGCGGACATGGGACGAAATCAAAGCTGAATTTCTAAAGTCGCGCTAACAATAAAATGATCTTACGCTTCACGCCGGAAGCGGACGCCGAACTCACCGAGGCCCGCCAATGGTACTCTCACCAACGCAAGGATTTAGATCTGGAATTCATGCAGTGTATTGAGGAAGTCCTCTCGCGGATACAATCTAATCCGCGTTTGTTCCCTGTAGTCTATGGAGGACTGCGGCGCTCCGTCGTTCGACGTTTTCCATTTGCACTTCTCTATGTAGTTAAGGCCGAGGAGATTCAGATCATTGCTGTCTTTCATTCGCGACGCAATCCGGATGTATGGAAGTCGCGTATATGAGTTAGATTCTGTCATTGTTTGTACTTAATCAAGTGGAGTTTCGAAATTGGAGGTCACAATTTGTGACCTCCAAAGCCGACCGCCAAGGACTTCGACATCCGCCGATGGCCTTTACTGAGCACGGAATCGTGATGTTGTCGAGCGTCTTAAACAGTGAGCGTGCGATTGATATCAATATCGAAATCACCCGAGCGTTTGTAAAGTTGCGAAAGATCGTGGCATCTCATGCCGATCTTTCGCGGCGACTTGACGAGCTTGAGAAGACGTATGACCAGCGTTTCAGAGTAGTCTTCAACGCAATCCGGACGCTCATATCGCCTTCGCGGGTTAAACGTAAGCAGATTGGATTCCGCTCAGCTTCAAGATCACAGAAATGCTGAGTTTAGAATTTGAATTGGCCAGAGGATACGGCTAATTTAACGTGGTTGCGGGCCCGCGTCATAACTTGATTGCCGGGATGAGGATGCGTGCGAGCGTCGCTTTCTCGTCTGCGAATTAAGCGCGTCTGCGTTCAAGCGATGTTTTAGTCTTCGTCTTCCCAACCTCCGCCAGCACTTTCTTCGCTTCTCGAGCCTGCCACTGCGCATTGTTGAGACGCTCGCGGGCCTGGCCCAGGTTCATTTGGGTGAGACATCCTTGCGCATCTTTGATTGCCCGCAACGCGAAGTTCAACCGCTTGCAGGCTTCGCGCAGGCGGTCGAGCTCGGAGTCTTCAGAGGGCTCGGGGGCAAACCCGATTGCGTTCATTACTGCAACTTAGCGAGCCGATTTTCGTTTGGCAATAAAACAAAACTAAGGAGTAATTACGATGCGAAGAGACAGGCTGTCAAACCGAGTGTGGTTTTGTATCGCAATCATTTTTCTTATCGCCCCACGTGTCGCGGTCGCGCAGGACCATGCCGCGAAGATCCAGGAATTTCTGGCGGTCGCGCATAAGTACCGGCAGTTCAATGGCTCGGTGCTCGTCGCCGAAAATGGGAAGATCATTTACAAGGGCGCGTACGGGCAGGCGAACATGGAGTGGAATATTCCAAATACGCCCGATACGAGGTTTCGGCTTGGCTCAATTACAAAACAGTTCACCGCAACCGCCATCCTCCAATTAGTAGAGCAAGGGAAGATTAAACTCGACGCGAAACTGTCGGATTACCTGCCGGACTATAGAAAAGACACGGGCGAGAAGGTGACGATTCATCACCTGCTCACACACACGTCCGGCATTCCGAGTTACACCAGCCAGCCCGGCTTCTTTCAGAACGTCAGCCGTAACCCTTACAAGGTCGATGAATTCGTGAAGAAGTATGCGAGCGGCGATCTCGAGTTCGAGCCAGGCTCAAAATTCACCTACAATAACTCCGGTTACTTTCTCCTTGGCGCAATCATCGAGCGCGTTACTGGCAAACCTTACGAGCAGGTGTTGAAGCAGAACATCTTCGATCCGCTCGGTATGAAGAACACCGGCTACGATCATCACGACACGCTCATTCCCAAACGTGCTACCGGCTACAGCAAGACGCCCGACGGATACACAAACGCCGCTTACCTCGATATGTCGATCCCTTACGCGGCAGGTTCGCTCTATTCAACCGTCGAGGATCTCTATCTTTGGGACCAGGCGCTCTACACAGACAAAGTGCTTTCAGCGCAATCGAAGGCGTTGATGTACAAACCGTTTCTCGAAAACTACGCCTACGGCTGGGCCGTCGCGAATGCGTCGTTCAAGCAGAACGATCAGCCAGTGCAGGTGATCTCACATGATGGCGGCATCAACGGTTTCAGCACCACGATCATGCGCTTCCCGAAAGAGAAGAACCTGATCGTGATGCTCGACAACACGGGCAGCGAGTATGTCAATCGTTTGGGTGAGTCGATCGGAAGAATTATTTACAACCAGCCGTACGAGACGCCGAAGATGTCAATCATCCCCGTGCTCAACAAGACAATAGCGGAGCAAGGAATCGAAGCCGGCATTGCACAGTATCGCGACCTGAAAGCGAAGCAGGCCGCGACGTACGACTTCGCAGAACCTGAGCTGAATCGACTCGGCTACCAGCTACTGCGCACCGGTAAAGCCAAAGAGGCGATCGAGATCTTCAAGCTCAACGTCGAGGCGTACCCGAAGAGCTTCAACACCTACGACAGTCTTGCCGAAGCCTACATGACGACCAACGAGCGCGAGCTGGCGATACAAAATTATAAAAAGTCAGTCGAGCTAAATCCGAACAACACAAATGCGGTCGAGGTGTTGAAGCGACTCGAAAAGGCGCCGATCAAGTAACCACTGATAACAAGGATCACAGACGGATTGCCGCTGATTTGCCACGCGAGCGCGCGGCTGTGGTGGCGAAGTTTCCGGTCAGGCCGCGTCCGGATTTGTCGAGGCGCCACACAAATTTGCCGCTGGACTTTCGCGCTGAGCCTTCCTCGATGAAAGTCGCTTCAATCCTGTCGCCGTTAATCGAGCCTTGCACCTGAATCGGGGTCCGGCTGTTAGCAGGCAGGCTGCGGCCGTTCTCGGAAACTTTCCTGCCTCTGCCGGTGAAGGTTGAGCCCGTCTGATCGATCGAGAGGTCGAAACCGATCTTCATGTTCTTAAAAGAGCCATAGGCCGTCGTATCAATCGAGTTGACCACAGTCCATTTGCCCGAAAGATCTCGGACGGCGCTGAGTGGTTTTTTACCTTCTTTGACGGGTGCCGGTGCCGGCTGCGCGGCTGGCGATTCGGGTTGTTGTAGAGGCACGGACTGCGATGGCGATTCGGTGCTTGCAACTACGCTCGACGAAGCGGGTTCCTGCGACCTATTCATAAGGATAGCGACTGCCGCCATAACAGCCGTTACCAACACAGCCAATGCGATCGCTGTCCAATAAGAAAATCGTGCAGCATGCGGCGGCGGAAGAGGAGGCGTGGGAATGGCGGCGCTGGGTACGTCGCTTCTTATGATCGTGATGTCCTCAACCTCGTCTGGAACAGGTGCCAACGGCGCTGCTTCTGATACCGGCCGGTCCACAGCGACAGCGGCCGTCTCGATTCCGAAGAACTGTTTGAGCACAACTCGCTCACTTGTCGTGATCGAACCGGAAGCAATTGGAGTGAACGCCGGATCAAAGCTGAAAGGAGTGTCTTGCATAGCCGCGATCGCATTGACTGCGCGGAACCCGGTGAGATGTCCGAAGCGCGCATCGACGAGCTTGCCACCTGCAAATGACAATTCGCCCTGAATGGCGCCGGCGAGAATCTCGAGCCTGCCACTCTCACCGTTGGCGCAAATGGTGCGAATGAAGTTCAGAATGTTGCGATCGTTAGACATAGTTAGCGTTAGAAGGGGATTGTGGGAAGAGGGTTGCAGACAGACGTTGACAGGATTGCAGGATTTTCAGGATTAACAAGATCCAATCCTGTAAATCATGTAAATCCTGCAAATCCTGTCAGCTACTACTCGTAACGCAGCGCGATCAATGGATCGACCTTCGCAGCGCGGCGCGCGGGTATGTAGCATGCGAGGAAGGCTGCGACCGATAGCAGTAGCGAGATCATAATAAACGTCACCGGATCAGTCGCACTAGTATTAAAAAGAAGACTGTGCATCAGACGCGTCAAAGCGATTGCGCCGCCCACACCAATCAACACGCCCACTGCCGTCAACCTCATTCCACGTCCAACAATGAGCTTGAAGACGTCGCGCTTCGAGGCGCCTAGCGCCATGCGCACGCCGATCTCGTGCGTTCGCGTCTGCACCAGGAACGCCATCACGCCGTAAATCCCGATCAGTGCGAGCAACAACGCCCCACCCGCAAACGCGCCAAACAACCTCGCGTAGAGCCGCGGCTGCCAGATGGACTCAGCTACGACTTCTTCCATCGTCGCAACTTCACTCACCGGCAAATCCGGATCGAGCTGCGCCACCTCGCGTCGAAGCGCGCCTGTTAATTCCTGCGGATTTGAAGTCGTCCTCAGCACCAGCGCCATCCCGCCGACGGGTATCTTCGCCTGCGGTAAGTAAACACTCTTGCGCGTGTCTTCCTGCATCCGTTGATGTCTGACGGCGCCGACCACGCCAACGATCGTGTGCCACGGCTCGTTATCTTCCGGTGGTCCAAAACGAACGCGCTTACCGATCGGGCTCTGGTTGGGCCAGTACTCACGCGCGAGTAGCTCGTCGATGATCGTTACGTTCGGGGAATCCTTCGCGTCGGCGTCGTTGAAATCACGTCCGGCGAGCAAAGGTATTCCCATCGTATGAAAGTAACCCGGAGTTACAACCGTGTGTTGAATCGACGGCGCCTGGCCAACAGACAGCACCGGAAAACCTTCGACTGTGAGACTCCGTCCCCAGCCACCTCCTCCTAACGGCAGAGTTCCCGTCGCACTCGCGGCCTCGATGCCCGGCAGATTACGCATACTTTCCAGCAACCGTTTGTAGAACGCGATACGCTGATCGTCTTCCTTGTACTTCGCGCGCGGTAAACTGATGGCCGCAGTCAGAACGTTGTGCGCGTCGAGTCCGATGTTGACACGCTTCAGACGCAGGAAACTCTGGATCATCAACCCTGCACCAACCAGCACCACGAGAGACAACGCAATCTCTGCGACGACGAGCAGACTGCGTGCGCGGCTACGCACCCCTGAAGCTCCGCGGCCACCTTCTTTGAGTGTGTCGTTGAGGTCGACGCGTGAAGTCTGCAGCGCAGGAGCGACGCCAAACAGTAGACCGGTTAACAACGTGATCGCAGCAGTGAAACCGAGCACGCGCAGATCGATGCCGAAGTTCATCCAGAACGGTATCTGACCCGGAATCGCAGTCAACAACAGGCGCAGCGCCCAGATCGACAGGAAAAAGCCGACGACGCCACCGACGAACGCGAGTAACAAACTCTCAACCAGAAGCTGGCGCATGATCCGCCAGCGACTCGCACCCAGCGCCGCGCGCAACGCAAATTCTCTCTGCCTTGCAGTCGCACGCGCGAGCATGAGGTTAGCGACGTTCACACACGCCACCAGCAACACGCAACCGACAACGCCTAGAAGAATCAGCAGCGCCTGGCGATAGTCGCCCGTCAGAGTGTCGTGCAAACTCTTAACCGTGACACCGAGACCTTCGTTGGTGACAGGATTCGCTTGCTCGATACGCGCCGCGATGTTGTTCATCTCAGCCTGCGCTTCCGCGAG
>Ga0134124_10003211_pt1 | contig 13155 bp, 10 predicted proteins | sample KB304_FD_96880 | JGI IMG/M metagenome (GOLD analysis project Ga0134124, IMG submission 96880) | Terrestrial soil microbial communities without Nitrogen fertilizer from Kellogg Biological Station, Michigan, USA - KB3-0-4 | ecosystem: Environmental > Terrestrial > Soil > Unclassified ... | reverse complement strand
GCGCTTCGGCGGCTTTCTTGCGTGTGTGCTGCTCAGTGCGTTGGCCCTTCGTGCCACGGCCCTGGAACCCGGAGCGCGTCCACCAGCGCCATCGTTGACGCCCGCCTCGGGATCGACGCGGGTCGATGCGCGCGGCTTCATCCGGCGCTGGCTGGTGCTCGAGCCCATCACAGTGAGTGGGCCTCTGACCGAGAGCGCAGTGGAAGCGGCGCTCAAGGCTTCGGCGCTGGCAGGTTCGCCTGAAACGATGCCTCGCGATGGCGAGGTGGTTCAGCCGGGCAACCTCCGCTGGCACGCGCTGGATACCAAGGGCTATAACTTCAACCTGTATCACTTCGCGTGGGCGCTGTCGAAGCCCACATCGAATGTTCTGTTCTGGATTGTCACCACGGTGGACGTGCCTCAGGAGACGAAGGATGTGCGTCTGGCCATCGGTTCGAACGCCGCTTCACACTGGTGGCTGAACGGCGAAAGCGTCATCACCATCTACGGTGATCGCCAGACCGTGATCGACGACGGTGTGTCGCGACGCGTGACACTGCACAAGGGTCGCAATGTGATCCGTGCCGCCATCGTCAATGGCGGCGGAGCCACCGACTTCTGCGCGCGCTTCCTCGATGCGAACAATCGCCCCATCACCACGCTGTCAGTATCTTTGCAATCCCAGGCGGATTCTGCGCACTGATCGCGGACGGGTGGCGCAACTGACGGCGGGCAGGGCATGATGCGGCGCATGATGTCCCGTCCACTTTTCTGGCCCCTGGCGGCCCTGCTGTTGCTCTTGGTTGCGAACGGGCTGTTCAATCCGGGCTTTCTCTCGCTGCAGTGGCGCGACGGACATCTCTACGGCAACTTGATCGACATCGCCAATCGCGCCGCGCCCCTGGCGCTGGTGGCGATGGGGATGACACTGGTGATCGCGGTTCGCGGGCTGGATATTTCTGTGGGGGCGGTGATGGCGATCGCCGCCACGGTGGCAGCGTGGACGATCACACGGCTTGGGGCCGGCAACAACGGCAGTGGACTGCTGCCGCTGTTCGCCGCCTTCGGCGCAGCGCTGGGTGCGGCGACGCTGTGCGGACTGTGGAACGGACTGCTGGTGTCGAAGCTCGGCATGCAGCCCATTGTCGCGACGCTGATATTGATGGTGGCCGGACGCGGTCTTGCCCAGCTCATCAGTGATGGTCAGATCCTTACCATCTACTACGCGCCGTATGCCTACCTGGGCAAGGGGTTCCTGCTCGGGTTGCCATTCGCCTTGTTCGTGGTAGCGGTCATCTTCATCGCACTGCAGCTGTTGCTGAATCGCACCGCACTGGGTCTGTTCGTGCGGGCCATCGGCGAGAATCCACGCGCCGCACACATGGCGGGTGTGCGTGCCACAACCATTACTCCCGCGCTTTACGTCTTCTGTGGTTTCAGTGCCGGCCTTGCTGGTTTGCTGGTCAGCTCCAATGTGGCCAGCGCCGATGCGAACAACGCCGGTCAGTTGTTTGAACTGGATGCCATTCTGGCGGTGGCGTTGGGCGGAGGTGCGCTCGCTGGTGGCCGTTTCAGTCTGGCGGGCAGTCTCGTCGGTACACTGATCATCCAGGCGCTGGCGACCACGATCTACAGCATAGGCATTCCGCCGCAGGTTACCTTGATGGTCAAGGCCGTGCTGGTGATCGCGGTGCTGCTGCTGCAGGCGCCGCGGTTCCGCAGCCAGGTGATGTCGCTGCTGCGCAGGCCAGCGAGGCGAAGCGCATGAGCGTCGTGTCGGGATCAGCACGGAGCAGCTGGTACGCGAGCCTTGCGCGGACGCCGGGAACTCTGTCGCTGCTGGTCACCGTGTCGCTGTTCGTCGCCCTGTCGCTGGCGGGTGGCATACGCTATTCAGGATTTCTCGCGCCGCAGGTTTTCATGAACCTGCTGATCGACAATGCCTTTCTGCTGGTGGTTGCCGTCGGCATGACCTTCGTGATCCTGACGGGTGGCATCGATCTGTCGGTGGGCGCGGTGGTGGCCTTCACCACGGTACTGCTCGCCACCCTGGTGCAGCAGCATGGATGGCATCCGCTGCTCGCGATGCCACTGGCGCTGCTGATCGGCGCGGCATTTGGTGCATCGATGGGGCTGATGATCCAGCGCTATCGACTGCAACCCTTCGTCGTCACGCTGGCCGGCATGTTTCTCGCGCGCGGCGCCGCCACGCTGATCAGCGTTGAATCCATCGGCATCGACAATGGATTCCAGGCGGCGCTGGCAGGCGCGCGCATTCCACTGGGGGGCGGAACCTTTCTCTCGGCAGGGGCTGCGGCATCCGTGGTGGTCGTGATCGTCGCAACGATCGTCGCGCGCTACACGCAGTTCGGTCGCACGGTATATGCCATCGGCGGCAATGAAACGTCGGCGGCGTTGATGGGGTTGCCGGTGGGGCACACCATCATCCGCGTGTACGCTCTGAGTGGATTTTGCGCGGCATTCGCCGGCGTGCTTTATACCGTCTACATGCTCAGCGGATACAGCCTGCATGCCACCGGGCTGGAACTGGACGCCATCGCCGCAGTAGTGATCGGCGGAACGTTGCTGTCCGGAGGCATCGGCCAGATCCCCGGCACCTTCTTTGGCGTACTGGTGCTGGGCCTGATCCAGACGCTCATCGTCTTCGACGGCACCCTGAGTTCATGGTGGACGCGCATCGTCATCGGCTTTCTGTTGCTCGCTTTCTGCCTGCTGCAGCGCCTGCTGTTGAGCCGCAAGGCCCTTCAGTGACTCTCTGTCATGCGCCGTCGGTCGCGCAGACCGTAGTGGCGGCAGTACAGCGCGATCAGCAGGCCGGCGCAGGCCATGAATGCACCGAGTACTGCCACGCCCGCGGTACGACTGCCCAGCCAGGATGCCAGCACGCCCAGTAGATACGGGCCTACGAAACCGCCGAGATTGCCAAAAGAATTGATCGCGGCCAGTCCCGCCGCCACGCCGGCGCCGGTCAGCATGGAGCCCGGAAAGCTCCAGAACAACGCCGTGGCTACCAGGCCGCCGGTGGTCGCCAGCGACAGCAATACGGCGGTGAGTACGGTGTGGTCCGTCCAGACGGCACTGAGCGCGAGACTCAGGCCGCCAACCACCGCCGCTGTGGTGGCATGCCAGCGCTTCTCGTTGACCCGTTCCGCATGGCGTGTGACGAGTACTGAAATTACTGCACTGCTGAAATAGCAGGCGGCGGTAATCAATCCGATGGTCAGTACCGATTTGATGCCCGTTTCGCCGATGATGGTGGGCAGCCAGAAGTTGATGCCGTAGACGCCTGTGACGATGCAGAACAGGATGATGGTGAACACCCACATCGCCGGAATCGAGAACAGCGCGCGCAGCGAATAATCGCTCTTGTCAGCAGCGTCCTGTGTCAGGCGGTCCTTGAGCAGCTGCTTCTGGGAACTCGTCAGCCAGCGCGCTGCGTCGATGCCATCGTCCAGGTAGAACAGCACCAGGACGCCGAGCAGCAACGCTGGCGCGGCTTCGATGAGAAACAGCCACTGCCAGTCGTGCAGGCCGCCGACGCTGGTGAATCCATCCATGATGGCGCCGGAGACTGGCCCGCCAAAGACGAATGAAAATGGCTGGGCCATCAACAGCAGCGCGATGGCGCGGCTTTGCCGGTGTGCCGGATACCAGTAGTTCAGGTACAACAGCACGCCGGGAAAGAATCCCGCCTCGGCAGCTCCGAGCAGAAAGCGCAAGCCGTAGAACACGGTGTGCACCTCGAGGCCCGTGGCATGCGCCACAGGTTCGGTGAATGCCATGGCGGCGGAAACAAAACTCCAGGTGACCATGATGCGTGCAATCCACAGCCGCGCTCCCAGCCGATGCAGTGCCAGATTGCTGGGAATCTCGAAGAGGAAGTAGCCGATGAAGAAGATACCGGCGCCGAAGCCATAGGCCGCCTCGGACATGGAAAGATCGGCCAGCATGTGGAGCTTGGCGAAGCCCACATTGACGCGGTCGAGATAGGCGATCAGGTAGCAGAGGCCGAGAAAGGGCAGAAGGCGCAGCGTCACCTTCGCGTAGGTGTGCTCTTCGGTGGCGCCGGCAGGAGCGGGTTCCGCACGGCCTGCCATGTCATGCATCATCAGACTCCGGTGAGCGCAGATGCGCGATTGAATGCGTAATCATCATACTATTTTGTCTCAGCCCCACCTTGGTAACTTGCGGTGGGCACATATATAAGGAGTGGGGGATGAAGGCCAGTAACGGGGTATTTCGGTGGACGGCGGTTCTGCTGCTGGTCGCGGGCGCAACTCTATTGACCGGGCAAGCCTCGGCTGCCGGGAAGAAGCCCAAGGCGGGCGATCACATCAAGGAATGCCGCAACTGTCCGGAGCTGGTGGTGCTCTCGGCGGGCACTTTCATGATGGGCTCGCCCGTGAATGAACCCGAACGCGACACCGATGAGCCCCAGCATCGTGTCGATATCGTAAAGGCCTTTGCCATCGCCACCACCGCGGTGACCTGGAACCAGTGGGAGGCCTGTGTCCGTGACAACTGGTGCGCGGGCGAGGAGATCGACGTTGCGCTGCGAACCAACGCAGATGGTTCACGCATCGCGAACTACAAGGACTATGGGCGTGGCACGCGACCGGCGGTCGGCATGAGCTGGTATGACGCGCAGAGATTCGTCGGCTGGTTGAACTGGAAGACGGGCCATGACGATGCCTATCGTCTGCCTGCCGAGTCGGAATGGGAATACGCGGCGCGCGCGGGAACCACGACGGCATTCCCCTGGGGTGACACCATCGACTACAACCGCGGCAACTTCGGACTGCGGGGTCATGGAGAACGGGGGCCATACGCCGAAGGGCGCGACAAATGGCTGGACGAAACCGCACCGGTGGGATCATTCCAGCCCAATGCGTGGGGTCTCTACGACATGCACGGCAATGTCTTCGAATGGACCCAGGATTGTTACGAGCCCAACATGGCGCATTCACCCGTCGACGGCAGTGCGAGCACGGAAGGCGACTGCGCGGTGCGCGTGTTCCGCAATGGCACCTTCGCCAGCAATCCCTACATGCAGCGTTCGGCGCGTCGCGGCGCGCCGTATCTGGCTACCACGCGCGGCCATAATTACCTGGGTTTCCGCGTGGCCAAGACCTTGCCATGAATGCGCGTTGCGCATTCGGGCTGGTGGCGCTCGTGCTCGCAGCCTGCGGAAAATCGCCGCCGGGCAATGTCGACGTTAAAAGGCTGCAATCGGTGCAGAGCGAGCCGGGTCAATGGCTGGCACTGGGCCGCAATTGGCAGGGCAATCGCTTCTCACCGCTTTCCCGGATCAGCACGGAGTCCGCGAGCAAGCTGGGCTTCGCCTGGGAGTACGAGTTCCGCTCGCATCGCGGGCGGGTCGAGCATGGACAGGAGGCGACGCCGCTGGTGGTCGATGGCGTGATCTACGCCTCCGGACCCTGGGGTTCGGCCATCGCGGTGGATGCGAAAACCGGCAAGGAGCGCTGGCGCTATGACCCGCAGGTCGACGCCAGCTACAACCGCAAGGCCTGCTGCGATGTGGTGAGCCGCGGACTGCAGGTCTGGAAGGGCAGAGTCTACGTGGCCACGCTGGATGGTCACCTGGTCGCACTGGATGCGCGCGATGGCAAGCAGATCTGGAAGACGGACACGTTGATCGATCGCGATCAGCGTTCGTATTCCATCACCGGTCCGCCGCAGGTTGCGGGTTCCGTGGTCGTCATCGGTAACAGCGGTGCCGAGTTCGGTGTACGCGGCTACGTCACCGCCTACGATCTGGACACTGGAAAGCAGCGCTGGCGTTTCTACACGGTGCCTGGCGATCCGAAAAAGACTCCACCGGAACATCCGGAGATGGCCGTGGCGCTCAAGACCTGGTCTGGGAATTCCGACTGGGCATCGGGACTGGGCGGCACCGTATGGGGTGAGATGAACTACGACCCGGTGCTCGATCTTCTCTATGTCGGCACGGGCAATGCATCGCCGCTGGCGCCATGGGTGCGCAGCCCGGGCGGTGGGGACAATCTGTATCTGGCTTCCATTCTCGCGATCAAACCCGATACGGGCAGGCTGGTGTGGCATTTCCAGACCACGCCCGGCGAGATGTGGGATTACACGGCCACGCAGAACATGATCCTCGCGGATCTGACCATCGCTGGCCGCGCGCGCAAAGTGCTGATGCAGGCGCCGAAAAACGGCTATTTCTACGTGCTCGATCGTGAGACCGGAGAGTTCATCTCCGGCAAGCCTTACGTCTTCACCAACTGGGCAAGCAGCCTGGATGCCAAGGGTCACGCGACGATCAACCCGGCGGCTACTTATCAGGACAAGCCCGCACTGGTGTTTCCCACCGGCGCGGGCGGTCACAACTGGCCGCCCATGGCCTTCAATCCACAGACGCAGCTGGCCTACATTCCGGCGCGTGAATCAGGCATGGTGATGACGCCACTGCCTGGCAAATACCAATGGAAACCTGGGCAGAACAACGGCGGTCAGCGCGTCGTATTCAGTTTCTTCGTGAACCTGCTGTCACCGGCCGAACGCAAGGACTACGACGCGGTGATCGCGGCGCATCCTGGCCTGCCGGAGGCTTCTACCCATGAGTTCCTGATCGCCTACGATCCGGTGAAACAGCAGGAGCGCTGGCGCCTGCCGCTGGGACGCGCCGAACTGGCCGGCGGCGGTGTGCTGACGACGGCCGGCAATCTGGTGGTGCAGGGGACTTCGGCTGGCAAGCTGATGCTGTATCGCGCCGATACAGGCGATGTCGTCAAGGAGATCGACGTGGGCACTGGCATCATGGCGGCACCGGTGAGCTACGAAATCGACGGCGAGCAGTACATCGCGGTGCTGGCGGGATTCGGCGGCGCCATGGCCCCGATGTATCCGCCCGAGAGCGCGGCATATCGTCACCAGAATTATGGCCGCCTGCTGTCATTCAAGCTGGGTGGCGCGGCCACACCGTTGCCTCCGGGGCGCCAGCCATTGAGCACGCCTGAGCCGCCCACGCTGCCGGCATCGACGCCGCAGACGGTGCAGCGTGGCGCAGGTCTGTTTTTCACCTATTGCGCGCTATGCCATGGCGGCCAGGGCGAGACGCGGCTTTCCGCCTATCCGGATCTGTTCCGGTTGAACGCGCAGGTGCATGGCGAGTTCCAGAACATCGTGCATGGCGGCAAGCTGAAGGACAGCGGCATGGCCAGCTTCGCCGACATCCTCAGTACCGACGATGTCGCGGCCATCCAGGCGTTTCTGGCGCAGGGACAGGCCCAACTTCGCAGCCAGGAGCAGGCGGCAGCACGGTAACCCGTCGCGATGCCGGTATGATCCGCTGACAGCATGTAGATCGGGGGCGAGATGGAGATGGGAATCCGGGGGCGGCTTGCCCTCGTCAATGGCGCCAGCGCCGGCATGGGTCGGGCTGCGGCGGAATCACTGGCCGCCGAAGGCGTGGATCTGGTGCTGTCGGCACGCGGCGAGGCACGGCTCGAAGAGGCGGCGCGTGACCTGCGCGCACGCTATGGCGTGAAGGTCACCGCAGTGGCCGCGGACCACAGCACTGAAGAGGGCAGGAAGCGGATTCTCGCCGCCTGTCCGAGCCCTGACATCCTCGTTGCCACCTGTTCCCCGCCTCCGATGACGCCGGATCATCGTGCCATCACTCCGGAGCAATGGCAGGCCAGCCTCGACACCGGTCTGATGAGTCCGGTGTTTTTCATCGAAGCCGTGTTGCCCGGCATGGTGCAGCGGCGCTGGGGCCGCATCGTCAACATCGCCAGCATTGCGGCGAAATATCCGCTGGAACTGCGCATCCTCAGCGGCGCACCTCGCGCCGCGCTGGTGAATTACGTGGGCGCGGTTGCGCGCCGCGTTGTGCCGGACAACGTGACACTGAACACCGTGCTACCGGGCATGTTCCACACCGCAGCCGTGCACGATCAGTTCACCGTGACGGCACAGCGCAATGGCACGAGCTACGAGGCCGAGGTGGCCAAGTTCGTCGATGCTTACCAGATTCCCGCCAAACGCTTCGGCGATCCACGTGACATCGGAGCGCTGGTCACGATGCTTTGCAGTGAGTTTGCCGGTTACATCACGGGTCAGAGCATCGCGGTGGATGGCGCCACCACCCGTTCCACGTTCTGAAGTCCGCAATGACCGATCCCCTGTATCGCAAGACCGTATGGCGCCTGCTGCTGCCCATCGCCATCCTGACCTTCGTCAATTCGATCGATCGCATGAATGTGAGCTTCGCGGGACAGCAGATGTCCCGCGACATCGGATTGACGCCATCGGGTTTTGGTCTCGGCGTCAGCACCTTCTTCGTCGCCTATCTGCTGTTCCAGTATCCCCATGCGCTGCTGCTGCGGCGCCTCGGCATTCGTCCGTGGCTGCTGCTGTCGATGTCGGTGTGGGGCGTAGCGGGATTGATGATGTCGCAGCTGCACGACCAGACCGATTTCGTTATCGCGCGCTTCGTGCTCGGCGCCGCCGAGGCTGGGTTTGCGCCCGGCATGACCTGGTATATCAGTCAGTGGACGCCGCGCGCGACGCGTGCCAGCGCCATGGCCATCGCGCTGTCGGCCGTGCCGTTTTCGCTGGTGGTGGGCGGGCCGCTGTGCGGCTGGCTGCTGGGCATGTCCAATCCGCTCGACCTGCAGGCCTGGCGCTGGATGTTCCTGGTATCGGCCGTGCCGAACTTCATCTTTGCGCTGCTGGCAGCGCTGTATTTCGTCGACCGGCCCGGCAAGGCACGCTGGCTCGCAGACGGCGAAGGTGAACAAGTGGAAGCGCAGATCGCGGCTGAGACCACGAGCGGCACTCCGGGTCTTGCGTTCGCCATGGCGCTGCGCGATCTGCGTATCTGGTTGTGTTCCGCCATCTGGTTCCTGGTGATGACTGGTTCGTATGCACTGGTGTACTGGCTGCCGCAGATCGTGCGGCAGCTCGCGATCGCCAATAGTGAATTCATGATCGGCACGCTGAGTGCCTTGCCCCAGGCTGGCCTGGTCACCGGGCTGTTCCTCAATGCACGACTTTCCGATCGGCGCGGAGAACGACTGCGCCACACGGCGGCTGGTGCGTTGCTGGCCGGCATCGCGCTCATGATGGCGACCGCGTTGCCGGTAGGGCCGGCGGTGCTGGTGATGCTGGTCGTTGCGGGCTTCGGCATTGGCGCCTCACAGGGCGTGTTCTGGACGGTGCCTGCAGCACTGCAGATCGGCGGCGGGCAGGTGCCGATCGGCGTGATCGCAGCGGTGAGCATGGCAGGCACGGCTGGCGGCATCGTCGGCCCCTCGATGATGGGCTGGCTGGTGGAGCGCTTTGGCAGCCACACGCCGGCCATCCTGATCCTGGCCGGGTTTCTGTTGCTGGCTGCGCTGCTGCTGGTCGTTCAAGCACCGCGGAAGCTCAGGGGAGTGACCGCATGAATGCAGATCTCACCGGTGGAGCGCTCACGCCGCCGGGGTTGACCTTCGCGTTTCGCATCATTCTTGAATTCGATGCCGGTCCACGGCTGCGTTTCGAGCCCGCCCTGCAGGGCGGGCGTCGAGGTTTCGTCGCCGTGCAGGGCGGCAGCATCGAGGGGCCGCGGCTCACCGGCCGCGTGATGCCGCAGTCGGGCGGTGACTGGCCCCGCCTGTGGCAGAGTGGACTGGTGGAGTTCGAAGCCCACTATCTGCTGGAAGCCGCAGACGGCACGCCGATCTACATCCACAATCGCGGCATTGCCTATGCCACACCGGAGACCCTGGCGCGAATTGAAGCGGGTGAGTCAGTGCCTCCGGAGGCGACGTACTGCCGTATCACGCCGCGCTTCGAAGTGCCCGCCGGTCCGCACGAATGGCTGGCCCGCACGGTGTTCGTCGGCACCGGCGAGCGCCGCGGCGCGAGATCCGTGTTCGACTATTACGCTGTCATCTGAACGACGAACCTGGCAGGAAAATCTCATGACTGCTTCATTCAGCCCTGCCGATCGCCTGGAAATTCACGAGCTCATAGCACGCTACGCGTGGAGTCTGGATACAGGCGACGAAGACGCCTTCGTGGATTGTTTCTGTCGCGAGGGTGAACTCATCTGGGATGTGTTTGAAACCGAAGGACGCTGGCAGGGCGCCGCGGCACTGCGCGGATTCATTGGTTATTTCCGGCAACGGCCGGAATCAGCTGGACGCCAGCACCATGTGAGCAATGTCATCGTGACACCGCATGCGTCGGGCGTCCGCGCGAAGAGCTATGTGGCGGTGGCCATGAGACGAGGGGAAGGTCCTCACGCCCTGAATGTCATGGGTCACTACGAAGATGAACTGCAGCAGGAAGACGGGCACTGGCGCTTCGCGCGTCGCTACATCCGAGACTGGAATGGTCCGATATTGTCGCGTTTCGCAGGGCAGGATGGAGTGCGATCCATGCGTCCTTTGCCGCCGGCGCTGGCCGAGTTGTGGGCCACCCAGTCCCCCGGCGGGCGTTGACTGCAGGCGAGTCAGGCGACGCCTCGATTCTCCTTGCGGTATTCCGCCGAGCGGATGCGCCAGAACCTGCCACCCTTGAGTTCATAAATGACGAAGGTGTTGATGAAGATGCGTCCGCCCTTCTTCATCGGCCCGGCGACAAAATCCGGCAGGTCTGTCAGCGCCAGGAATTCAGACTGCAGTTCCGCGGCGAACAGTCCTGGCGTGGTCACCAGCCGGTTGATCTGAATGGTGCGGCGGGTCTGCGATTTGACCGTCTTGTAGAAGTCGAAGATGGCCTGACGGCCGCTGAGCGCGCGATCGCCCGCGATCACCAGCTTCACATCATCGGTGTAGTGATCCCCAAAGGCCGCGTAGTCGTCGTGGTTGAAGCCATCCATGTAGGCCGCAAATTCCTCCGCGCGAAAAGCCGGCTGCGCGCTGTCGGCCACGATCAACGATTGCGGTGCAGCCATCGGAGGGTTGCCACTATGCCGGCCGGAGCGCACGCGCTTGAATTTATCGCCCTCGAGTTCGTACCAGATGAAGTTCTCGGACCGTCGCGTCTCGCCTTTCTTGAGGGCGCCCGTGGGGAAGTCCGGCCAGTCCTGCTGCGCACGCAGTTCGGTGACCACATCCGCCACCCACTGCTCGCGGCCCACGACGAGGCCGCGCAGCGTCAATGTCTCCTGCACCTTGGATTTCACGCCGCGGTAAAAATCGAGCACGGCATCCCGGCCGGCAAAGGTGCCGCCGCGACCGCGGAAGTCGATGTCGGGCAGGTAGTAGCGGCTGAAGCCGTCGAAGTCGTTGCGATTGAAGGCATCCAGGTAGGTGCGGAAGTTCTGCAGAGCGCGGGCCGATGCGGCAGCGCCAGGGCTGGTATCCACGTCGAAGCTGACGGCACCGGATTGCGCCGCCGCGGCAACTTTCAGAGCGCTGCCTGCCGCAAAAGCGGTGAGTCCGCCGAGCAGGGCGGTGTTGAATTGCCGGCGCGAGAGAGCCGCAGCGGCACGGGGATTTTCATCGGCAGTGGGTGTCATGCGGTTGGCTCCTGGGCAGGCGTGCGATCCGGACGCGGAGGTATTACGGGAATCTGCAGATAGGAATCGTAGCGGCCGCCAGCATGAATGACATGCAGGCCGCGATTGCGGGTGTGCTCGTGGCGCGCAAAAGGTGCATTGGGCACGGAAGGCTGCACGGTGTCGCGCCCCTTGATCACCAGGCGCAGCGTCTCTCCGGCATGGAACATCGTGGAGGAAGGCCAGATCTCGATGTCCACCGGTACGATGTCGCCGGCGGCAAGAGGCTGCTCGCGATCGTGGGGATGCACCGGCAGATCCTGGCGCGACTGCGCGGCATCCAGGGCGCGGTGGCTGACGCGCAGCCAGCCCAGTGCCACAGGCCCGTCCTCACACATGGAATAGAAGATGAAGGGAACGAAGTGCCCTGTGGCATCCAGCTTGTGGATCGCCACGAACAGATCCATGTCATCGGCGCCGAGAGCCTGCACCCAGGCATGCAGCACCATGGTCCCGGTGGTTTCCGTGTCAGCGTCGAAGCGGTAATCGAACTGCGCACAGCCCTCGACAGAAAGCGGATCGTATCGGCATGTCGATTCACCAGTCGCAGGTGCCGCGCGTAATGTGCCCGCGTAGCCAGTGCCTGCCTCGAGGTAAAGCCTCTGGTATTGCGTGTCGGCGATGGGCCACGCGGTTTCGCTGCGTATGGCGCCCTCGTTGGCGCGCTCCCGTACTTCAATTCGTACCCGGGGCCACGCCGGTACGATCCGGCTGGAATGGCGCAGGAAGTGCGCAAAGAACTGGAATTGCCGTTCGAGGTTGTCCGGCCGGTAGTAGTAGTGCCATTTCTTGCGGCCATGGACTTCGAGCCACTTCTGTCGCGAGCCGATGCGTCGGTAGCCTTCCAGCGTGCCGCGCGTGTGCAGTCCCTGATCGGCCCAGCTGGCCACCACCCAGGCCGGCGCGGTGATCTGCTCCAGCGCAACTTCCTTGCTGCGCCAGTACGCATCGTGCAGCGGATGCGCCGCAATATTGGCCGGTGTGTCTTCGGTGCGCGTGGTGGACCATTGCAGGTTGGCGCAGCCGCGAGGCACGAAAGATGTCTCAGGAATTCCGCCGTGCAGGGCGAATTCGCGGTACCAGTCCGAAAATCCTTCCCAGGGATTGATGGCGGCCAGCGGCGCGGGTCGCAGAGCGGCCACCTGCCACTGGATGGCGGTGAGGTACGACACGCCGGACATGCCGACGCGCCCATTGCACCAGGGCTGCTGTTCCAGCCAGTGGATCAGGTCGAAGCAATCTTCGGCTTCGCCCTGGCCCCCATGACGCTGCTCGCCTTGCGAATACCAGCAGCCGCGCGGGTCGGCATACACCACGGCAAATCCGTGCTCGCACCAGAAGGCCGGGTCAGGCGCCTCGAAGGCGGTGTACTGCGAGATCCAGCCGCGGCCCACATCGGCCTCGGGCCAGGGGAGCTGATCGCGCGTGTTGTGCTTGCCGTAAGGGCTCCAACCCAGGATGACGGGAAGGTCCTGAACGCGGGCTGTTCCGGCAGGCCGGTATATATCGACGAATATCCGCACGCCATCGCGCAGGCGGACCTCGGCATTGCGGAAGATGTGCAGGTTGTTTTCCCGCGCGTCTTCGGCAACGGGAGGCGGCGGCGGCCTGCGTCCCGT
>Ga0134124_10003209_pt1 | contig 13156 bp, 9 predicted proteins | sample KB304_FD_96880 | JGI IMG/M metagenome (GOLD analysis project Ga0134124, IMG submission 96880) | Terrestrial soil microbial communities without Nitrogen fertilizer from Kellogg Biological Station, Michigan, USA - KB3-0-4 | ecosystem: Environmental > Terrestrial > Soil > Unclassified ... | reverse complement strand
GTCTCCGCCAGTCTCTCCTCGCTCGAGCTCGACGACCGCGTCGGCACCGAGGACGAGGTGCCGGTGGTCGGGACGGTGAGCCGGCTCGCGCGCGGGCGCGGCGTCGAGCACTTCCTCGACGCGGCGCGCGCGGTCGTCGACTCCGGCGCGAAGGCGCAATTCCTCGTGATCGGCGAGGGGCCGGCCGAACGCGAGCTGCGCGCGCAGGCGCGCCGCCTCGAGCTCACGCCGCACATCACCTTCGCGCTGCCGCGCGCGCGCGTCGGCGACCTGATCCGGCCGCTCGACGTCTTCGTGTCGGCGGGCGAGAGCGAGGGGCACGGGATGTTCATCCTGTGCGCGATGGCGGAGGCGCGGGCGGTCATCTGCACCGGCGTCGGCGGCGTGCTCTCCTTCGTGCGCGACGGGTCGAACGGGCTGCTGGTCGGGCGCGGCGACGTGGCCGCGCTCACGGCGCGGATCCTCGGGCTGCTCGGCGCCCCCGAGGAGCGGCGCCGGCTGGGGCGCCAGGCGCTGAAGGACGTGCGCGAAGAGTTTTCGCTCCACCCGATGATCGAGCGCACCGTCGAGGTCTACGATCGCGCCGTCGCCGAGACGGCCGCGAGCTTCACGAAGGCCTGACGCTTCCCGAGCGCGGCCGGCCGTCCTCGCCGCGGCGCGCACGGGCTATAGTCTCCGCCCCTCGCGGCCGGCCCTTCGGGCCCCGCAGGCACGGAGTCCGTGGTGACCGCGACCCCATCCAGAGTCGACGCTGCTGCGGCGGCGTCGCCCGCGCCCGTCGAACCGGCGGCGCCCGCCGAGAAGACCTCCCTGAAGCAGCAGTTCGCGCGCTTCACGGAACGGTTCGGCCACCTCATGTCGCGGATCGTCCTCACGGTCCTCTACGTCGTGCTGGTGGCGCCGGCGGGGCTGGTCGTCGCGCTGCTCGCCGATCCGCTGCGCATCAAGCGCTGGCGCGGCAGCTCGTGGTCGCCGTGGACGCAGGACAACGACTCGCTCGCGCGCGCGCGGAGGCAGGACTGACATGTTCGTGCTGGGGCTGAGCTTCTACTACCACGACTCGTCGGCCGCCCTGATCCGCGACGGCGTCGTCGTCGCCGCCGCCGAGGAGGAGCGCTTCAGCCGGATCAAGCACGACTCCGGTTTCCCGCGCCTCGCGATCGACTTCTGCCTGAAGCGCGCCGGCATCTCGATGCAGGACGTCGACCTGGTCGTCTTCTACGAGAAGCCCGCGATCAAATTCGAGCGCATCCTGAAGACGGCGTTCTCCACCTTCCCGCGCAGCTGGGCCGTCTTCCGCGAGTCGATGCACACCTGGCTCACGAAGAAGCTGTGGGTGAAGGACCTGCTGAAGAAGCAGCTCCGGATCCCCGCCGAGCGGATCGTCTTCGCCGACCACCACATGTCGCACGCGGCGGCGAGCTACTTCACGAGCCCCTTCGACCACGCCGCCATCCTGACCGTCGACGGCGCGGGCGAGTGGACCACCGGCACGCTCGGCGTCGGCAAGGGCAACCGCATCAAGATCGTGAAGGAGATGCGCTTCCCCCATTCCGTGGGGCTCCTCTACTCGGCGTTCACCGCCTACTGCGGCTTCGAGGTGAACGAGGGCGAATACAAGCTGATGGGGATGGCTCCCTACGGCGAGCCCAAGTACGTCGACCGCATCAAGAAGATGATCAAGATCGGCGACGACGGCTCGCTGTGGCACGACATGAGCCACTTCTCCTACCACTGGTCGCCCAGCTCGACCCTGTCGGAGAAGTTCAGCACCGTGATGGGCGCGCCGCCGCGCAACCGCAAGCACGAGGACAAGTCGCTCGACCCGTTCTACTGCGACGTCGCCGCGAGCATCCAGGAGGTGACCGAGGAGATCCTCCTCAAGATGGCCACCTACCTGCAGAAGGAGACCGGCCTCAAGAAGCTCTGCATCGCGGGCGGCGTGGGCCTCAACTGCGTCGCGAACCACATCGTGCTGCGCAACACGCCGTTCGAGGAGATCTACATCCACCCGGCGGCGGGCGACGACGGCGGCGCGGTCGGCGCCGCGATGTGGGGCTACCACGAGCTCCTGAACAAGGACAAGACCGCGCCGGTGCTCGACCACGCCTACCTCGGCAGCGAGTACTCGAACGACGAGATCGAGAAGTTCCTCCGCGACAACGACATCGCGTACGAGCACATCGAGGACGACGACCGCTTCTACACGCGCGTGGCGGAGGAGCTCGCGGAGGGCAAGGTCGGCGGCTGGTACCGCGGCCGCTTCGAGTGGGGCCCGCGCGCGCTCGGCGCGCGCTCGATCATCGCCGACCCCGGCCGCAAGGACATGAAGGAGGTCGTCAACGCGAAGATCAAGTTCCGCGAGGCGTTCCGCCCCTTCGCGCCCTCGGTCATCGCCGACCGCGCCGCCGACTTCTTCGACATCGAGGACCCGGCGAAGCACCACCCCTACCGCTTCATGCTCTACGTGGCGCAGGTGCACGAGGACAAGAAGAAGTACCTCGACGCCGTCACGCACGTCGACGGCACGGCGCGCCTGCAGACGGTCTACGAAGAGACCAATCCGGCCTACTACAGGATGATCCAGCGCTTCGGCGAGGGCTCGGGCTACCCGGTCGTCCTCAACACGAGCTTCAACCTGAAGGGCGAGCCGATCGTCGAGCACCCCTCGCACGCCTTCAACACCTTCTCGCTCTCCGGCATGGACTCGCTGTACCTCGAGAACTTCGTGGTCGGCAAGGAGGCGAAGAAGGTCCTGCAGCGGACGAAGTTCGCGCTGCGCCACGACGGCGACACCGTGGTCGGGATGCTCTCGTGACGGCGGCGGCGAAGCGAAGCGCGCGCGGAGGGGTCCTCGGCGCGCTGCTCGGCTGGGTCGTCTCGCTCGCGCTGTTCGTCGCGTTCGTCGAGCTCGGGCTGCGTCTGCTCTCGCTCGACTTCGCGCGGCCGGCGACGGTGATCACGCGCGCCGACCCCGAGTGCGGCTGGGTCAAGATCCCCGACACGACCACCACGCGCAAGACCGGCGAGTTCAAGGCGACGTACGCGGTCAACTCGCTCGGCCTGCGCGACGACGAGTCGCTGACGAAGGCGAAGCCGGCGGGGACGCAGCGCGTCCTCTTCGTCGGCGACTCCTTCGTCCAGGGCTACACGGTCGAGCGCGACGACCTCTTCGTCGACCTCGTCGAGCGCGCCTTCGCCGCCGACGGCCGGAAGATCGAGTCCGTGAACGGCGGGACCGAGGGCTGGTCGACCGACCAGGAGGTCGTCTGGCTGGTGAAGGAGGGCCTCTCCTACTCGCCCGACGCCGTCGTCTTCTGCTTCTTCCAGAACGACGTGTGGGGCGACCAGCTCGCGAGCTACACCGGCCTGCCCAAGCCGCGCTTCCCGGCGCAGGGCGACGGCTCGAAGTGGGAGCGACCGGCCGGCGATCCGCCGGAGCGGTCGGGCTGGTTCGCGACGCACACCTGCCTCGGCGGCTTCTTCCACGGTCTCGAGACCGGCACGAAGTACCGCGCCGATCTCGCCGCCGGGAACATGGGCGCCGACGAGGCCGTCGTGCTGAAGAGTCCGCCCGCGGCGTTCGCCGACGGCTGGGCGCGCACGACCACCGCGCTGCGCGGGCTGAAGGCGGCGTGCGAGAAGGCGCAGACGAAGCTCCTCTTCGTCGCGATCCCGTCGCGCGAGCAGGTCGAGCCCGGCGCGAAGGCGCGCTGGGGCGCGGCGCACGGCCTCTCCGACGGCGAGTTCGACCCCGACCAGCCGACCACGCTCGTGCTGGCGGCCGCGACGAGCGCCGGCATCCCGGCGGCGGCGCAGCTCGACCCGCGGCCGGCCATGAAGAGCGCGGCCGAGTCGATCGCGAAGAGCGACGGCCACCTCTACTTCGCCAAGGACTTCCACGTGAACGCCGAGGGCAACCGCGTCCTCGCGCGCGCCATCTTCGAGCGGCTGAACGGCCCGGACTACTTCGGACCGCGGTCCGGCGCCGCCGCCGGCTCCGTCTCGCCGGCCGCCGCCGCCGTGCTCGCCGACACCGCGACGGGACGCACGCCGCTCTGGCCCTTCGTGGTCGGCGGCGCGTGGCTCCTGCTCTCCACGCTCTACGGGCTCTCCTACCGCGACGAGCCGTTCGTCTCGGCCTTCGTGAAGGTCGCGCTGATGATCGGCGCGGTCGTGGCGATCGTCTTCGTCTTCGGCCGCCTCGTCGGCTGGCTCGGCCCGGTCTGGGGCCGCTACGTCGGGCTCGCGGTCGTGGTCGGCGTGGTCGGCTACCTGCTGTTCAAGATGTCCGCGAAGCTCGGGATCATGAAGGAGGTCTACGGCTCCTTCGTGCGGCGCGGCGACTGGTACATGCTCCCGCTGCTGATCGCGATGCTCTCGATCGGCGGCCTCCTGGTCGTCGCGAGCAGCTCGCCCTTCCTCGCCCCGTTCATCTACACGCTCTTCTGATCCACGCCGTTCCGGCGCGCCCCGCCGGCGGACCGGGACCGGGTCGCGGGCGCCGCCGGACGGCGCACGGGGAAGTTGGTGGTGGCCCCGTCCACGCCGCTCGGCAAGATGGCGGCTCCGATGGATGCCCCCGTGGACCCGAAGAAGCTCGTCCTCTACCACGGCCAGTGCCTCGACGGCTTCGCGGCGGCCTGGGTCGCGTTCCGGCGCTTCGGCGGCGCGGCGGAGTACCACGCGGTCCAGTTCGGGGACGCGCTGCAGTACCCGGTCGCGGGGCGCGACGTGCTGATCCTCGACTTCAGCTACCCGCGCGCGCAGCTGCTCGAGATGAAGAAGCAGGCGGCGACGCTGCTCGTGCTCGACCACCACCTGACCGCGCAGCAGGACCTCGCCGGGCTCGACTTCGCGATCTTCGACCTCGAGCGCAGCGGCGCGACGCTCGCCTGGGACTACTTCTTCCCCGGCGAGGGGCGGCCGTGGCTGGTCTCCTACGTCGAGGACAAGGACCTCTGGCGCTGGAAGCTGCCCGACTCGGAAGAGGTGTCGGCCGCGCTGCAGAGCTACTCGCGGTCGTTCAAGATGTGGGAGAAGATCTCGCGCAAGGGCGTCGACGCGCTGGTCGCGGAGGGGCGGCCGATCCTGCGTTACAAGAACCGCCTCATCGAGACCGCCGCGAGCCGGACCAAGATGGTCGAGCTCGACGGCCACCGCATCCCGGTGGTGACGAGCTGCGTGCTGCAGAGCGAGATCGGCGGCCGCCTCGCGAAGGACCACCCGTTCGTCGCCATCGTCTTCGAGACGGAGGGGCGGCGCATCTGGAGCCTGCGCAGCCACGAGAAGGGCGGCGTCAACGTCGCCGAGATCGCCAAGCGCCACGGCGGCGGCGGCCACCCCAACGCGGCCGGCTTCATCGAGAAGATCGCCGGCGCCGGCGGGCAGGACGCGCCCGCGGGCGGCCCGGCGCCGCTCGCTCCGCCCCCCGAGCTCGAGGCCCCCGCTCCGTGAGCGGCGCCGCGCCGCCCGGCGTCGATCGCCCGCCGGACGCCGCGTCGCGCCTCGCACCCGCGCTGCTGGTGACGGGCGTCGCGCTCGTCGCGTTCATGGGGGCGTGGCAGCTGCAGGACCCCGACGAGGGGCGCTACACCGTCATCGCGCGCGCGATGGCGACGAGCGGCGACTGGCTCTGCTCGCGCCTGAACGGGCTGCGCTACCAGGAGAAGCCGCCCTTCTTCTTCTGGCTCGTCGCCGCGAGCCTGAAGGCCTTCGGGAATTCGGAGCTGGCGGCGCGGATCCCCTCGACGCTCGCGTCGATCCTGACGCTCGTCCTCGTCGGCCGCTTCGCGGCGAAGCGGCTCGGCGCGCGTGCGGCGGCGCCGGCGGTGCTGCTGCTCGCGACCCTGCCGCTCTGCGCGCTGCTCTTCCGGTTCGTCCTGGTCGACCTCACGCTGACGCTCTTCGTGACGGCGGCGGTCGTGCTCGCCCACGCGGCGATGCGCGTCGGCGAAGCGCCCGGCCGGCTGCGGCGCGGGCCGTACTTCGGCGCCTGGGCGTGCGCGGCGGCGGCGTGCCTGATCAAGGGGCCGATCGGGCTCGCGCTGCCGCTCGCGGGGATCGTGCCGTTCCTCCTGCTCGAGCGGCGCTACGCGCAGCTCCTGCGGTGGCTGCGGCCCGACGGGCTGCTGCTCTTCGCGGCGATCGTCGTCCCGCCCTACTGGCTGGTCGAGCGCGCCAACCCCGGCTTCCTGCACGAGTTCCTGGTCGCGCAGAACTTCGGCCGGCTCACCGGCAGCACCGACTTCGGCCGCGACCACCCCTTCTGGTTCTACGTGCCGGTCTTCGCCGCCGCGTTCCTGCCGGGCTCGCTGCGCGTCGTCGACGTCGCGCGCAGCTGCTTCACCGCCGACATCGACGGCCGGCGCTCGACGCGGCGCCTGCTCGCGTGCGCCGTCGCGGGGCCGTTCCTGCTGCTCTCGTCGGCGCACTCGATGCTCGTCTACTACCTCCTGCCGCTCGCGCCGCCGTTCGCGCTGCTCTGCGCCGACTCGCTGCTGCGCGCGGAGGACGACGCGCGCGAGCGACGCGCGCCGCGCCGCGCGGCGGCCGTCGCCTACGCGTGCGCCGGCGGCCTCTTCGCGCTGCTCGCGGTCGTCGCGCTGGCGACGCCGTGGGCGTGGTCGTCGGAGCAGCTGCTCGCGGCGCTGCCCGACGCGCTGGCGCGGCGGCGCGACCCCGGCGAGCTCGCGCTGCGCGTCGCGACGATCCACGCGGCGCTGCCGTGGTTCGCGAGCGTCTCCGCGCCGGTCGCCGCGGGCCTCTTCGTCGCGGCGTGGCGTGCGCGGCGCGGCGAGCCGCTCCACGCGGCGATCGCGGTCGCGCGCGGCGTGCTGGTGCTCGTGCTGCTCGCGCCGTTCGTGCTGCGCGGCGCCGACCGCCTCATCTCGTCGGGCCCCGTCGCCGCGCTGATCGCCGAGCACCAGCGGCCGGGCGAGCCGCTGTTCCAGTTCGACGTGCACCTGCGCGGGCTGCCCTTCTACCTCGGACGGAACTCGACGCTCTGGACCGCGACGTACTCCGAGTTCGGCCACGCGCTGCCGCTCCAAGAGACGTGGCCGGACGGCGCCCCGCCGCTCGCGCTGCAGAAGGACCGCGCCGCGCTGGAGCGCTTCTTCTCGGGGAACGCGAGCCTGCTCGTGCTGTTGAGCGGCGAGGACCACCTCGCCGAGCTGCACGCGTCGAAGGCGATGCGCTTCCGGGAGCTCACGCGCGACGGCAACCTGATCCTGCTGCGCGGGGAGCGGAACTGAGCGGAGCGGCGGCGCCGCGGTTCAGGCGACCGGCCAGCGGAGCGCCGCGACGGCGGCGCAGATCGCTCCGGCCGCGAGGAGGCCGATGCACGCGAGCGCGGCGATGCGCACGCCGTCCGACTCGCGGCCCGAGCGCTCGTGCGCGATCCGGAACAGCCACGTCGCCAGGAATCCAGCCGCGAATCCTCCGGCATGGGCCGCGAAGCTGATTCCCGGCAGGCAGCTGATCCCGATGTTGATGATCAGCGTGCGCATGAGCTGGCGGCGCATCTCGATCCCGACGGTGCCGCCGCGCCGGACGGTCCAGCCGAGGATCGCGCCGAACAGGCCGAACAGGCCTCCGGAGGCGCCGAGCGCGGGGTGCTCCGAGAACAGGAGCACCGCGACGTTGCCGGCGATCCCGGTCAGCGTGAAGAGGACCCACATCGTCGCCGGGCCGAAGAGCGCCTCGATCAACCCGCCCAGCGAGAGGAGCGAGAGCCCGTTCATCAAGATGTGGAACATGCCGCCGTGCAGCAGCATCGCGGTGAGGAGCCGCCACGGTTGCTCGCGCGTCGAGAGCGGATCATCGATCCAGGGCGTGAGCATCCCGGAGCGCAGCATCCCGAGGGATGACGGGTCGAGCGAAAAGCGCGGCCGCTCGCCCCGCATGGGCGTGAACTGCGAAACGAGCAGCTCGACGAGGTAGCACGCCACGAGTACGTAGATCAGCACGCGCGTCTGCGAGCGGTCGCGCGCGAACACGGTGTCGAGCCAGCGGCGCTGGCCGAACAGCCCGGGCAGCAGCCGGCCGCAGTTGCGGCAGCGCCACTCGCGATCGTTGATCCAGGCCTTGCACCGGCCGCAGATCGTGGTCCCCATCCGCCCGTCTCCTGCGTCAGTCCGGAATCGGGTCGCCGTCGCGGGCGGTGCGCTCCGCGAAGAGCTGCTGCAGGCGCGCCGTGAGCGGCCCGCGGCGACCGGCGCCGATGCGGCGCCCGTCGCATTCGAGGACGGGCGTGAGCTCGCCCATCGTCCCGGTCGCGAACATCTCGTCGGCGGTGTACACGTCGGTCAGGCTCAAGTCCTTCTCCGCGGCCGCGATCCCCGCGTCGCGCGCGAGCTCGAGCACGAGGCCGCGCGTGATCCCGGGCAGGCAGGCGCGGGGAAACGGCGTCGCGAGCTCGCCGCGCCGTACCAGGAAGACGTTGGTGGCGTTCGTCTCGGCCACGAAGCCGTCGAGGTCGAGCATCAGCGCGTCGTCGGCGCCCGCCGCGTTCGCCTCGATCTTGGCGAGGATGTTGTTGATCAGGTTGTTGTGGTGGATCTTCGAGTCGACGCACTGCGGCGGGTTGCGCCGCGTCGAGGCGGTCTTGAGCCGGATCCCAATAGTGTCGCCGCCCGATGCGGCGTCGGCGTCGCCGCGCGCCGTCGCGTCGGCGCCGCGCGCCGGCTTCCACTCGGGCAGCACGATGAGGCACGGCCCCGCGCGGTTGTTGCGGGGGTCCATGCCCGACGTGACCTTCGCGCCGCGCGTGAGCGTGAGGCGGACGTGGACGCCGTCGGACATTCCATTTTTCTTCAAACATGAGAAGAGCGCGGCGCGGACCGCGTCGCGCGTCGGGATCCGGGCGAACGCCATGGCGTGCGCCGACGCGAGCAGGCGGTCGAGGTGGCGGTCGAGCGCGAAGACGCGCCCGCCGTAGACGCGCAGCCCCTCCCACACCGCGTCGCCGCCCTGCACCACGCTGTCGAAGACGGAGACCTTGGCCTGCGCGCGCGGCAGCAGTTCGCCGCCGACGTGGACCCAGATCGAGTCGTTGCGCGGGTCGGGGGACGCGACCGGTCCGGGCTCGCTCGGCGTCATGGGCGGGTGCGCGTTCCTGTCGGGAGTCGGCGGGGGCACGCGCCGGCCGTCAGCGGGAGCCGGCCCGCAGCGCGAGACTGTAGAGCTTCGCATACCAGGGCCGGCATTCCTCGACGAGCGGCGCCAGCCGCTCGGGAATCGGCCGCGTCTTCGGGCGCCAGGGCTCGAAGCCGGTCGACCGCTCGACGTTCTGGTACCAGTGCGGCGCCCAGACCCCGAAGTAGGCCGGCCGGCCCTCGGGCCACGAGAGCATCGCGGCGTCGAAGGCGAGGCCGACGCGGCGGCAGAGCTCGCGCAGGACGCCGGGCGGGTCGAGCAGCGTCTCCTTCGCGTCGAGGACCGGCGGCTCCTGCCCGAGCGCGCGCAGCTCGTCGAGCAGCTCGCACTGCGCCTTCACGCCGACGTCGCGCAGCGTCGGCTCCGCGATCTGGCGCGCGAGCGTCACGACGACCTCGGCCGGATCGCGGACGAGGAGGAGGTTCACCGTGCGGCGCAGGAAGCCCCGGTCGAGCTCGACGAGGTGATGCGCCATGTGCTTCTGGAAGTGGACCGGCCGGTCGCACGGCCCGAGCACGACTTCGCGCACGACCTTCTCGCCGTCCGCTTCCTGCGCGCGCAGCACCTCGTCGCGGCCGGGGTGGTCGGCGCCGCTGACGCGCAGGTAGTGGGCGTAGAGCGGCTCGTCGACGACGCGCGTGTCGGCGCGCTGCGCGAAGGAGACCATCAGCGCGGTGGAGACGTTGCGCGGGCCCGACCAGAGGCAGAGGCGCAGGACGTCGTCGCGCGCGGCGTTCAGGGCAGCGCCGACGCGGCGGCGCGCGCTCCGTAGCAGGCGGCGCGCGAGCGACGGTGGAAGAGGCCGCGCGCCGGCGTGAGGCAGCGGCGGCAGCGCAGGCCGCCCGCCATCAGGTTGCGCGGCTGGCCGAGGAAGCGCTCGATCAGGACCTCGTCGCGGCAGACGTGGCAGAAGGTGACCTCGCGGTCGGCGCCCGCCGACTCCTGCGTGTAGACGTACTCGAGCCCGGCGCGCGCGCCGGCGTCGAGCGCGCGCTCGACCGCGCGGTCGGCCCAGCCGGAGCCGTGCTGCTCGCCGCCCGGAGCGCAGCGCACGTGCCACGGGATGGTCGGGTCGATCGAGCGCAGCGAGAGCGCGACCTCGAGCAGCTCGCTCTCCGGGTCGTTCAGGCCGGGGACGAGGAGCGTCGTCACCTCGACCCACACGCCGCGCGCGCGCAGCGTGGCGAGCGACGCGCGGACGACGTGCGAGGGGACGCCCTCGACGCGGCGCACCGTCGCGTCGTTCAGCGTCGGGACCTCGAGGCTCACCGCGTCGACCAGCGACGCGAGACGGGCATAGGTGGCGAAGGTCGCCCCGCCGCGCGCGCGCACCACCGTGACGAAGCCGCGATCGCGCGCGAGCTGGAGCGCCGGCGCGAGCACCTCGTAGTGCAGCGTCGGATCACGGAAGCGCGGGCTGGTCGCGCCGGTCGCGCCGAGCGCGCCGAACGCGATCGCCGGCGCCGACGCGGCGCGCGCGAGCTCCGGGAGCTCCCCGATCGAGGCGGTGGCGGCGGGCGGCGCCGCCGACGCGTCGTCGGGCGCGCCGAGGAACGTGGCGACGAGGACCCGGCTGCCCGGCAGGACGTGGTAGAGCCCGAGCGACTCGATCGAGCGCGGCGCCACCTGCACGAAGCGGCCGTCGGCGCGCGTCCAGAGGACGCCGTCGTGGAACTCCCGCAGGCCGCACGGACCGCCGGCCGACTCCTCGAGCACGCACTGGCGCTCGCAGAGGTGGCACAGTCCTGCATGCGGCAGAGCTGTCCAGAGCTCCGCCTTGCGCATCACCGAGATTCCCATCACCAGGCTTTCTTCGGTCGGGGCAGCCCGGGATATAGCCCCGCCCTTCCCGGGTAACAGCGGGGCTGCGAGCGGCCGTTGCGCGCCGGTTTCCCCCGGGAGGACGGCGACGGCGGTGCGCATCGTCCGACTTCGCCGCGCACTCCTTCGCGTGTGACGCGGGAATGTCACGCGGCGCGGTGCGGCAATCAGTGCACGAGATTGCCGCGGTACTCGCGTGCACCGCCGAAGTCGCCGCTGCGCGGCGACACTTCTTCAGTGCACGAGGTTCCCGCGGTACTCGCGTGCACCGCCGAAGTTCTCGGTCCAGTAGGCGCCGACCTGCGCGCCGCCCATCTCGCTGTGGCTCTCGTAGAGCATGTTGCGGTGGTGTCCCGACGACTCGTACCAGCCGTGCAGCGCGCCGGCGGAGCCGCCCGCGCCGACCGAGCAGTTCTCGCCGGCGCCGCCGCGGTAGCCCTCGAGCGACATGCGCAGGTAGGGGTTCGCGCGCTTGGGGTCGTCCTCGTCGTGCGTGAGCTTGCCGACGCGCGACATCCAGTCGCTGTGGCCGCGCGCCGCGCGCCAGAGCTTCTCGTTCCAGGCCAGCGCGCGCCGGCCCATCATCGCGCGGTAGTCGTTGGTGATCGCGACGAGCGCGAGCTCGTCGCGCGACGGCCCCGAGCCCGGCCCCTTGTCGCCGACCGCGATCGTCGCGTTGAAGGCGCGGACGTTGTCGTCCTCGTCGAGGCGCACGCGCTCGCGGTAGTCGAGGGCGAAGTTGCGCACGTGCACGACCGTTCCGGCCGGCAGGCACCACGCGATCGTCAGCGCCTGCTCGGGCGCGTCGGCGTCGGAGCCGACGTCGTGCAGCATCTGCCGGTTCGCGCGCAGCTCGCGGACGACCGCCGCGAACGACGGCGCGAGGGTCACGTACGGCTGCGGCGGCTCCTCCTCCTCGCGCCCCCAGTTGACGCGCACGACCGTGACGAGGCGGTCGACCTCGAGCTGCACCGCGCGGTACTCGGTCTCGTTCGCCGGCGTGTGGGGATAGAAGTATTTCGCCTCGTCGAAGATGAGGGAGAGCGCGTCCTTGCGCGTGCGCTGCAGCTCGAGCAGGCGCTCGCGCAGCTTCTTCAGCTTCTCCTGCTCCGGCGCCTCGAAGAACTCCTTGGAGAGCTCGGCGCGCCGCGCCTTGAGCTCCTCGAGCACGAGCGCCGGCGACGTGGCGGCGAGCTCGGTCACGCGCGCCCGCGCCTTCTCCCCCGCCGCGGCCGCTCCCGTCGTCGCGGTCGACGCGGCGAACGCGGCGACCGCCTCGCGCACCTCGAGCTTCAGGTCCTCCTCGGCCTTCTCGGCCCACGTGAGCCAGCGCTCGCCGACGCGCACGAAGCCGCGCGGCGGGACGGCGTCGAGCCCGCGCTGCAGCGCGAGCGCGCGGTCGCGCGCGTCCCGGAGCGACTCGTCGGCGGCGATCCGGTCGAGGCAGAGGAGGAACACCTTGTCGTCGGCGGCGGCGAGCGCGACGAGGGCGCGGCCGAGCACGTGGTCGGGCTCCAGCGGAACGTGGCCCGAGATCTCGAGCAGCGAACGCGCGGAGAGGTCGTTGGGGGCGACGCCCTCCTCGGCGCCGTCACCGGCGAGCAGCAGCCGGCTCCCGTCGCTGCCCTTCACCTTCGCGCCGCGGCCGTCGCGCAGCGTCACCGCGAGCGGCGCGTTCGGCGGCCGCTGCGCGAGCAGCTCGGCCACGCGCGCGCCGAGCCGCAGCGGCCGGACCGCGCGCTCCTGCGCGAGCGCGACGCGGGCGCGCTCGTGGTCGTCGGCCGCCGCCGCGAGCGCCTGCTCGAAGAGCTGCGCCGCGCCGGCGAAGTCGCCCGGCGCGAGGAGCGCCTCGGCCTGCTGGCGCAACACGCCGGCCGGGGATCCGCCGTCCGCCTGCGCGGCGCCGCCGCCGTCCTTCGGCTTCTCGCCGTCCTTCGGTTTCTCGCCTTCGACCGGCTTCTCGCCCTCCTTCGGAGCGCCGTCCGGCTTCGGGAAGGGGGCCTCGTCTTTCGGCGGGACGGCGGGTGCCGCGGGCGGCGGACCGTCGGGCTTCGGCGCCGGCGGGGTCGCCGGCTTGGGCCGCGGCGGAGCGTGGCGGCGGCGCTGGGAGATGCGTGCGTGGATCGGGATCTTCTGGTCGACGAGGTCCTCGACGCGGTCGGCCTCCTCGACGCAG
>Ga0134124_10003207_pt1 | contig 13159 bp, 8 predicted proteins | sample KB304_FD_96880 | JGI IMG/M metagenome (GOLD analysis project Ga0134124, IMG submission 96880) | Terrestrial soil microbial communities without Nitrogen fertilizer from Kellogg Biological Station, Michigan, USA - KB3-0-4 | ecosystem: Environmental > Terrestrial > Soil > Unclassified ... | reverse complement strand
TGCCGTTCGGCCGCTTCCGCCTTCATTCCAGCCATCCTGCACGGCTATTTTCCAGCTCCCGGACGCCTGTTCGGTCGAGGTCGGCGGCGAGCTCGGAATAGGGGCGTCCCGTGCCGGGATCGCGCGCATCGGGCATCACGTCCAAAAACGGCAGCAGCGCAAAGGCACGCCGAGTGAGCTCGCGATGAGGAACGACCAAGTTCGGCTGGTTGACCGTTTGGCCGACGACGAACAGCAGGTCCAAGTCGAGCGTCCGAGGGCCCCAGCGCTCGAACCGGACTCGGCCCGCCATTCGCTCGATTTCTAGCTGCAGCGAAAGCAGGGCCAGCGGCGAAAGCTCGCTGCGCAGACGGACCGCGGCGTTGAGGTAGTCGGGCTGGGGCGGCCCCACGGCGAAGGTCTCGTACAACGCAGAGAAAGCGGTGATTTGCGCATGATCTTGCAGCAGGCGCACAGCCGTACGAAAAAACTCCAGGCGGTTTCCCAGATTGGAACCCAAGCCGAGGACGTAATCGTACGCGCTTCCGGTCACTCTTCGGACGGTAGCAGCCGAGTAGGCTTGCTAGCGACTGGAACCTGCCCTACTCGATGCCAGTGTTCGGACTGAACGGCGGCGAGTGGTTCATCGTGTCTTTCGTCACCGTGATGGTGGTCTCGGCCAAGTACTGGCCGGCACTCGGCCTACGCGTCGGGCAGGCCCTGACGACGCGGGGGCGAGGCGGCCGCTCGGTTGGGCCTAGCCCGAGCGAACCTCCGCGAAATCAGTAACGCGATTTGAGGGGGTGAAACCGGCGCTTGAAAGCCGCTACACTGTCGCCGTAGTGACCCCGCACCTTGAGGCCGGCGGAGACACCGGCAACAACGAGGAAGGTGGCTCGCTCATCTTCGTGAGCGACGCCTCGGCGGAGGCAGAACGTCTCACGACCGCGCTGCGAGCACGCGGCTATCCAGTGATCGACGTGCCGCTCGGGTTGCTCGTCAGCCGCGTGTCGGTTCAGCGCCCGTCGTTGATCCTGTGCGATGCCGACGCGCCCGCGGCGCTCGAGACGATCCAGCGTGTGCGCGAGGCCCCGGGTGGCAATCGCGTCGACGTGATCTTTCTCGGCGAGCCGGGTCGCACGGTCGAGCAGAACGCCTCCGCCCTGCAACAAGAGGCGAGCGGAGTGTTCGTTCGCCCCGTGGACGACTTCATTCTGCTGCGCAAGGTCGAGGCACTGATCGGCGCCCCCACCGGGCGCAATGATTTCAACCTGCGCAGCACGCCCACGAACCGCGCACCGGTGCTGGTCGCGGCCACGCGTCGCCCGTATCGTTACGACGCGGGCAAGCCGGACGCCTCGAAAGAGCTGCCTTCTTCGCCTTCTTCGCCGTCCGCGTCTGCGCCCAGCCACGCTGCACCTGCGACCAATCCCGGAACCGAGCCAGGCCCGTCGGGCGTACACAACTCGGAGATCCCCGAAAGCCAACCGCATTCGAGTCGGCCGTCGACCTCCGGACATTTGCTCCCGCCTCGTCCGCAAGAGCTGCCGCAAGCCAAGCTCAGCCCCGCGTTGGAGTCGTTGCTCGCAACTGCCGAGCGGCGTGTGCTTTCGGTTCGCAACTCGTCGATCCCTCCTTCCGATCGGCTGTCACCCGAAGCGGAGTTGGAAGCCATCCTGCCCGCGGACGTGCTCGACGCGTTGGACGAACCGCTCGACTTCGACGACGACGACGACGACGACGACAGCTCGATTGGGACGCACAACGGCGACGCCGAACCGGGGCCACGCTCGGCGACGAAAACCACCGGCGCCGGCACGGCCGCCGGTGGCGGCAACGTCGCCCCCGAAATCGTCGAGCCCTCTCCGCGCAGCGGGCGAGAGAAGACGGCTGCGCCGCGCACCGGAACCGATCTACCGCCGTCGGAAGGCCCTGAGTCGCAATCCTCGCGCGCAACGGAGCCACCTGCGACACCCCCGCGTCACACCTCTCGTATGCGCAGCGAGGCCGAACCCTCCCCGCCGATGCCAGACGAGCCAGCGCTCAGCCGCGCCGGGAGTTCGCTCGCAAACACGACTGCGCACGGCCCGATCACGGACATGCCACCCAGCTTGGGGGCCGCGTCGGAGAGCGTGGCCTCGTTGTCGACCGTGCCGCCCGCGCCACGCGTCGAGCGCGCACCCGAGCGCAGCGTCGCTCCAGCGTCCGTCACCAGCATGCCGACCGTGCCGCCCGTTTCAGCGGCACCCCCAACGCCATCCGAGCACCGCCGAGAAGCACCGAAGTTGGAGATCCCCGCTTCGCTCGGGGCAGGCGACGCAGTGCGCGCGTTCGCGCGCGTGGTGCGCGCCCGCTACACCGGGGCGTTGGCGTTCGAGGACTCGACAGGGATCCGACGAGTGTTGTTCCGCGATGGTGACTTCGTTACTGCGGCCTCCGGTGCAGAAGGCGAATCATTGGTCGCATTCCTCACCCAACGCGGCGATTTGCCGGCAGAGGTCGCGGCGCGAGTTGGGCGCAAGTTGCCGCAATTCGGGCGACACGCGGGCGCCGCGCTGATCGCTCAGGGACATCTGCGCCAAGACGACTTGTGGCCGGTCCTGCGCGCACACGCCGAGTGGCTCGTCGGGCGGATCGTGCTGCTCGACTCGGGTGCAGTGAGTATGGAAGGCGACGTGCCGGTGCGTTTGCAGGCAGAGCCCGCGGTGTTCGGTGGCGCCACTGGTGCCGAGGTCTTGGTCGAGATCGTGCGCCGCGCGGTCTCGACCGAGCAAGCGCTGCAACGACTAGGTGGTCCGAACACCGTCTTGCAGAAGGGCGACAATCCGGCGTTGCTCGGTGAGTGCGCGATCGCAGATGCCGAAGCGACAATCGTGCGCTCGATCAACGAGGAACCGCTGGCTGAAACCTTGCGTCGCGCCGGGAACAAGGATTTTGCAGCAGTGCTTTACATACTCGTCGAGTTGTCGGTACTCGGTCGAGCGAGCGGTGAGCGGCGTGCCCCGCGCGAAGCACAGGAAAAGCGCAGTGCAAGGCCAGACCACTTGGATCATGCGGCGCTGCGGGCGCGCATCCTTTCGCGCAAAGCGCTCAGTGAAGAGGGCGATTACTTCGCGTTGCTGGGAGTTTCCCGCAGCGCCACCAGCTACGACATCCGGCGCGCGTATGGCTCGCTCAAGGACGAATACGATCCCGCGCGCATTCTGACCAACGAGACCGTCGATCTGCGTGACGACGTGGAGCTGATCCTCGAGGTACTCGCCGAGGCGTTCGAAATTCTCGAAGACGACCTCAGACGCGAACGTTACCGACGCGCGCTCGACGCGAGCCCGTAGCCGCCGCGCAACTCAGTCGTTGGCAACACTCGATCAGTCGTTGCCGAGCGCTTCATTTCCAGCGCACTGGGAAAAACACATTCGATAGTGTTGTTCGTGTTGCACTACTCGTGCACATGCACGGTGCACGTTGGGTGTGCGACGCACGGGTCTGCACACCACGAAAGGAACGCTTTCAGGCGAACTAAAAAATCAGCGGCCAACAAAAACGCAACGGTGTTCACACACCTGACAACCCAACTGTGTTATCGCGAGCACGATGGGGATCGCCTTGGAGAGTACATGTCACACCAGAACGTTGCGGAAAGCGAATTAGACCCCAGTGAGGAAAGCGCCCCGCAATCATACATTGCAGAACTGAATCCGAATCGAAGCCGTCAGGCGCGCGAGCCGCAATCCGGGGTGGTGATCGCGGCGCCCGCAATCGAGCCGGAAGCATCGGCGGCGCACCGCTTGGTGCGTGCTTTGGTCGCGGCAGGCGTGGAGACTTTCTTTGGCATTCCGGGTGGACCCGTGTCGCCAGTGTTCGATGCCATCTTGCACACCGAGGGTGCGCGCCTCATCGAGTCGCGTCATGAAACCTCCGCGGTGTTCGCGGCGGCGGACTACTACCGAGCCTCGGGTCGTGTTCCAGCCGTAGTGGTCACGGCCGGCCCCGGCGCGACGAACGCCGTCACCGGTGTCGTCTCGGCACACCTCGAGCGCGTACCGCTACTCGTCATTTGTGGGGATGTCGCCTGGGCGGCAGAAGGCGGGCGCTTGCTGCAGGACAGCGGGCCGGAGGGCATCGCGATCGAAAAGATGCTCGGTCACGTGACCCGCGCCACGGTGCGCGTCACTCAGTCGAGAACTGCGACCGCGCAAGGCCTGGCAGCGCTCAACGCCGCGAAAAACCCGGCCAATCCGGGCCCCGCGCTGCTGGTTTTGCCGATTCAGCTCGGGCGCGCAGGCGCGCCACTGTCGCTGGTCGAGGCTCCGCCTTCGCAATTCATCGCCAGAGCTTCGGAACACGTGGTGCAGCAAACCGCGGACTGGTTGGCGGACGCCGAGCGCCCCCTGTTGGTGATCGGCGCGGGTTGTCGCACGCACGCTGCGGCGATTCGCCGGCTGGTGGATGCGTTCGACATTCCGTTCGTGACCACCCCGCAAGCGAAGGGTTTGGTCAGTGAACTCCATCCGCGCTCATTGCGACATGGCGGGCTCGCGGCATCACTCTGGGCGCGCGAATACACGGCGCGCGGCGTCGACGCCGCGCTCGTGCTCGGAACGGATCTGGATGATTGCTCGATTGGCCCGACCCGCTACATCGCCGAAGGCGGCCGCCTGGTGCACGTCGACCTGAACGCCGCGGTGATCGGCAGGAATTTGCCGACTGCGCTCGGTGTCGTGGCAGACCTCGGAGCGTTCGCCGAAGATCTGCAGGCGCTGGTGGTGCGAGAGGGGTTGCGCAACGGTAAATCTCAGGCACGTCTACGCGAACTGCGACAGAGCTCAGCCTGCGAGCACGAAAACTTTGCTTCCGATCCGAGCCTGCGCATCAAGCCGCAACGCGCCATCGCAGATTTGCAGGCCGCCGTTCCGGAAAACACCGCGTTCATCACCGACATCGGTGAACACATGTTGTTCGCGCTGCACTACTTGACCGCGCGCTCGCCCGACAGCTTCACGATTCACCTCGGTTTGGGCAGCATGGGCTCCGGGATCAGCGGCGCAATCGGACTCGCGCTGGCCGATCCGGAACGCCCGGTGGTGTGCGTGTGCGGTGATGGCGGCATGCAAATGGTCGGCATGGAGGCGCTGGTCGCGCTCAAGTATCGCCTACCGATCGTGTACGCCGTGTTCAACGACGCTCGCTACAACATGGTCTACCACGGCTATCGTCAAGTGTTCGGGCGCGAAGCCGAGTGGGAATCCCCTTGGACTGATTTTGCAGCTTGGGCGCGCTCGATGGGCATGGCGGGGCTGCGCGTGAACCATCCCGGCGAAATCACGAGCGAGCAACTGGCACGCCTGCGCGCGGCACGCGTTCCGGTCGTGCTCGACATTCGCATCGACCGCGACGTGAAACTCACCGGTGGTGGACGCAACGAAGCGCTGCAACACATGTCGATGCTGAGCAAGGGGACGGCTTAGTGCACGCCCGGGTCGCCGGACTCGGTCAGTGGTTCCCCGACCGAGTCCGCACCAACGCCGAATGGCCGGAGGCCTTCAGCGCTGCGAGCCGCATGAAACAGGGCGATCGCGCGTTGGTCGACGTCCCCAGTGACGAAAGCGATCCCACGCTGCGCATCGTCAAACGCTACCTGGCCGAAGAAGAGCACGATCCCTTCCTGGGCGCGCGTGAGCGGCGCGTCGCCGACGCGAGCATGACCTCCGCCGAGGCAGAAGCCAACGCTGGTCGCGCCGCCCTGCACGACGCCGGCATCGACGCCAGCGAAGTCGACGCCATCTTTTCCTGGGCGTTGGTTCCGGATCGAATCATGCCCAGCAACGCGTGCCGCGTCGGTGATCTGCTCGGCGCCAAACGCGCTTGGTCGGTCAGCGTCGATTCCGCGTGCGCCAGCCCGATCACGCACTTGAACCTGGCGGCCGCGTTGATCGAATCGGGGCGCGCGCGCACGGTGCTGCTCACGCAATCTCATTTGTGCACGCGAACGTTCGCGATGTCCCATCCGGCAGCGCCCAGCGTCGGCGACGGAGCGGCAGCCATGCTGGTCACCGCCAGCGAAGTGCCGGGGATCCTGCAGACCCACAGCATGACTCACGGCGAGCATCACGACGCAGTCGTTTGGTGTCGCGGCAAGACCGATGAAACCGACCCACCCTGGTGGGAAGCCGGCGGTCCGCTGTCGATGGGCAGCCGCTCCCCCGACGCGACTCGCGCGCTGATGCAAGACACCGTGCCCACGGCCGCGCGCACGGTGGCTGAACTCGCGCAGCGCGCGGGTTTTGCCGTCGATTCGATCGACGTCTTGCTGAGTGTGCAGCCGCGCCGCTGGGTTCCCTTGGCGATCGCCGAAGCGCTCGGACTAAAGCCCGAGGTCGCGGTCCAGACCTATCGACGCTATGCCCATTTGGGGGGCGTGGGCGCGATCGTCAATTTGCTGGCCGCGCGCGACGCCGGCAAGCTGACCGACGGCGCGCGCGTGGTGATTTACGCACAAGGCGCCGGTTTCACTCGCGCGGCGGCGGTCTTGAACTGGTCGACCGCTGGTTGACCAAGTTCGCGAGCGCCGTCCACAAATCATTCGCGCTCACCGGCTTGGTCAAAATACCGTTCAGGGTATCGGCCAAGAAAGCGCGATAGCGCTCGCGCGTCGCGTCCGAGGTCACGAATACCGTGCGCGCCGCGAGCGCGGGCCGCTCGCGGCGTAACCACTCGAACAACGCGCGCCCGTCGATCTCCGGCAGCGCTATCTCCGTCACGACGGCGTCGGGGCTGGAGCCGGAGCTGAGCAGGTCGATCGCTTCTTGGCCGTCACTGGCCATGATCACGTCACAGGAGCTGGCCAGCATGCGCGCGTACGCTTTCAAGATGCGCTCGTCGTCGTCGATCACCAGCACGGTGTGACGCTTGCTCAATGGGCGACGAACCGCCGCGTCACGGTTTTGCAGGTACGCCTTGCGCATCGTGGCGTGATCGGGGAGCGGCAACAGGGCGATGAACGTGGCGCCCGAGCCGTGCACGCTCTCGACAATCAAATCGCCGCCCAGATCACGCATGATCGAGCGTGAAATGCTGAGGCCGAGGCCGGTGCCCAGGCCCGAGCGCTTGGTCGTGAAAAATGGATCGAAGATGTGCGAGAGCGCCTCCGAGGCGATGCCCGGACCGGTGTCGGAAATGGAGATCGCCACGTACTCCGTGTCGGCGCGGGTCGTGATGCGGACTCGGTGCACTTCTCGCTCGACGTCGTTGATGGCGTGAGCGGCGTTGATCAAGATGTTGACCAAGACTTGCGTCAAACGACCGTGCGGCACCACCACGCGTGGCAGCGCGCGCGCGTAGTCGCGCTCGATGTGCGCCACCATGCCGATCTCGCGACCAACGAGCCGCAACGCTTGGTCGACGACGTCGTTGGCGTCCAGCATCTGCGCTTCTTCTTTGTCGCCGTCGGAACGCGCGAATACCCGCAAATCACGGACCACGCTGCCGATGGCCGAAGAAGCGGCCAGCATTTCTTCCAAGAGCTGTCGCCCCTCGACCCGGGGCGCGCCGGTCAGCGCGAGTTCGTGCAGCATCTGGACTTGCTCGGGTGTCGCGCCCCAGCCACGCGTCGCCCACACGGAGAGCTCGTGAACGACGTTGGCGAGTGGCGTCATCAGCGCCATGCAAGCTTCGATGCTGAGCTGCAGCGCCATCAACGGATTGTTGATTTCATGCGCCACACCAGCAACCAAGGTGCCGAGCGCCGAGAGCTTTTCGGTGTGCACCATCGAGGCGCGACTGTGTTCCTGCCCTTTGCGCAGCGCGGCGCGCAGCTGAGTGCGATCGAAAAAGCCGTGAATGGCGCGATCGTCCGCGGCTGGCCAGACCAGAACTTCATCGGCTCCGTGCGACAGCGCGTCGAGCGCTGCCACTTCGTCGACCGCGACGAAGCCCAGCGGAGCACCGCCGACGCGCTCGCGCAGGCGCGGCAGAAGCTCGGCCGCCGCGCCATCCACGACCAGGATTTGCGTGTCGTGCGTCGCGTAACGATCGGCGAGCGTTGCAGAGATGCGATCGGCTGCGGCGGCGCTCGGCGCGAGCACCCATACGCCGACTCCACCTTCTGTCTCGGACGGGTTTGGCTCGTCGTTCTTGTTCACGGAACCCGCTGGCTGCTCCGCCTATAGTCTTACCACGTGATCATGGTCGAGCCGTCGAATCGATTGAGCAATTTCGTCTCCAGCTTGGCCTCGATGCCGCACGCCTCGTAGGTCCCTACCGCACCGCCGGCAATGGCTGACTCGATCCAGAGATACTCCTCACGGTATACCATCTCCGCGGCGCGCGGGCCGTGACGAACGATCTCCCAATGCCCGTATTGGTAGGTCTGCCGACGCGCGGCGAGAGCCTGCTCCGTGAGTCGGACCGGATCGTGCGAAAGCAGACGCAGCATCGTCCGGCCCAACAAACTGGCAGCAAATGTGGTCGCGTTGGTGCGCCAGATGTCGTGCATGCCTTCGTGCACCTTCTCCGGTGAGCGCAGTGACGCACCGGCAAGCGCCAGGCGAATCATGTAGTCACGCAATGGATACATTCGGACCGGGGACCAACGCTCGCCCTCGAAGCAGTCGCGATAGAGCTGTGCGCGACCTGCACGTTGCAGCACGGTTTCGAGCGAACGAAGGTAGAGTCCTCTCACGAGGGCAGACGGCGGGACGACCTCGAGACGGCTCACGATGTCGCAATGCGGCGCGACGATCTGGATGGCGCTATCCACTGGCTGATGCCGGAGACTGAGGGGATCCATGGCCGCCATCTGATTCTGGACTTTCTGCGTTCCGATGTTCTGCTCAATGCCCCTAGAAATATCCTCGTCGATCCGAATAGGTAACACGACGAGCGGCCGGAAGTGAACTCGATCAGCGGTGCGTCGCTCCCACACTGGCCCACCCTCCCCCAATTTTTACGGTCATGCGCGCGCGCGCGGGCAGCGATCTGCTGCGGGTTCCGCGTTAATGCGACGGCAACTCGGCTGTTCCCTGGCTACTCCTGAATGCGCTCGGTCGCTCGCCACTGCACCGAGATGGTCTCACGCGATGGAGTCCCAAAGGAGCTCTTTTGCCACGGTTTGTCCGGGAACCGCGCGTCCGTCGCGGACTCTGTTCGAGGTCGTGGCTCTCACAAACCGGGCCGTCAGCCTGACCAGAGGAAGGGGCCAGTTGCCTTTGCGTTGGCCGTAGACTGGCGGGAAGCGCCAGCAAACCCTCGCCCGCGCCTACTCGGCCGCGCTGCTGGATGCGGCGTCGAGCACGTCGACTTCGAGCTGTTCCCCCTCGACACAGAGCAGCAGGGTGCTCTTCGGATGGAGTTCACCGCGAAGAATTTTCTCCGCCAATGGTGCTTCGACCAAGCGCGCGATCGTGCGTTTCATCGGCCGCGCACCCAACGTGGGATCGAAGCCGCCGTGGTCGAGCAAGAATTCGACCACTTCTTGCCCGAAATCCAGCCGCAAGCCGCGTTGCGCGGACAGCGCGCGGCCGACTCCCTCGAGCAGGCGCCGGGCGATCTCGCGAACCTCGTCCCGAGCCAGCGGCGCGAACACCAGCACTTCGTCGATCCGGTTGTACAACTCGGGAGCCAATGCGCTGCGCGCCGCAGCCACCACCCGTTGCTCGAGATCGGCGCGCTCTATCGCTTCATTGCCGAAGCCGACCCGCCGACGCGGTGAGCTGCCGCTTTCTTCGGCGCCTAGGTTCGACGTCATCAAGATCACGGTGTTCGTGAAATCAACGGTGCGGCCGCGTCCATCGGTGAGCCGCCCTTCGTCGAACACGGCCAAGAACGAGGTGAGTACGTCGGGATGCGCCTTCTCGAGCTCGTCCAACAAGATCACCTGATAGGGCCTGCGCCGGACCGCTTCGGTGAGCTGGCCGCCCGCCTCGTGCCCGACATAGCCGGGGGGAGCTCCGATCAGCCGAGCGATCGCGTGCGGCTCGGAAAATTCGGACAGATCGACGCGAGTCATCGCCGTGTCGCAATGGAACAGGACTTCGGCGATCGCCTTGGCGGTTTCGGTCTTGCCCACGCCGGTTGGACCCAGCAAGAGAAACGTGCCGATCGGGCGGCGAGAGCCGAGACCCGCAGCATTGCGCCGCAAAATGCGGGCAATGCGTCGAATCTGATCGCCATGGCCGACCACGCGTTCAGCCAAGATCTCCTCCAAGCGAAGCATGCGATCGCCGTCCGCCTCGAGCAGACGATCGACGGGCATATCCGCGAGCTCGGCCACGACCTCGGCCACGCTCTCTGCAGTCACTTCTGGCTTGCCACGGCGACGCGTGCGCGCGCCCGCCAAGTCCAGAATCGAGACCGCCTTGTCCGGCAGCGCGCGGCCGGGCAGATAGCGCACTGACCAGCCCACTCCGAGCGCCACGGCTTCCGTCTGATAGCGGACCCGGTGATGCGCTTCCAAGCGCGGCTTGAGTGCGTCGACGATCAGGTACGCCTCTTCACGGCTCGGCTGCTCGACTTCTACCAACGAGAAGCGACGCGCCAGAGCCGCGTCTGCGGCCAACGCTTTTTGAAAGTCTTCGGGGGTGGTCGCGCCAATGCACGGTAGTTCACCGCGCGAGAACGCGATCTTCAGCTCGGACGCCACTTCATCCGCCGCCTCGCCGATGAACAGCTGGTGAATCTCGTCGAAGAAGATCACCACGCGCCCCCTGGCAGCCAGCACCTCCTTGCGCAGCGCGCCGATGCGCGAAGCCAGGGCACCACGCACGCCCGTGCCCGCCACCAGTTCGCTGACCGGGATCTGAACGATCACGCGATCGTCGAGCGACAGAACGTCCTCTGCAGCAGCAATGCGTTGCGCGAGCCCGCGCACGATGCTCGTCTTGCCCACCCCCGCGATGCCCACCAGGCAGGGGTTATTCCCCTCACGCTTGGCAAGCACGTCGAGGGCTTGCTCTATCACGGCATCGCGACCGACAACCGGGTCGAGCTCGCCGCGCGCCGCCGCCAAGGTCAGGTTTCTGCCCAAGGCGTTCAAGGTCGGGAATTTTTGTGGGTCGAGCTCGAAGCGTTCCCACGGTTCTGGCTCCTTGTGCACGGGTTTCTCGAGCAACGGCACGGCTTGCACCGCGCGCGTCAGCGTCACTCGCTCCCTCGGCGCGCCGCTCGGCAATGCCATCACCGGCACGATCACGCCCGCACCGCGCCCTTCCGGAGCCGAGGCAGGCGACGGCGAACTCGACGACGTCCCCTCACCGTTCGCCGACTTGCGCGGAGGTGGATAGAGCGGAACCTTGACGGCGGTCGACACCCGTCGCGGGGGGGGCAGCGGGGCTTCGCGGACTTGCTCGGGCGAAGCACGACGTCGCCCCACCAAACCCAGGCCGACCTGAACGGCCTGCGTGCGCAGGCGCGAGGTGTCGACGTTCAAGCCTTCGAGCACTCGACGCGCGGAACTGCGCGGCTCACCGACCAGCGCAACCAGCAAATGAACCGCGGCAGCGTCGCCATCGCCCATCCGGCCGGCGATCTCGCGGGCGCGCTGCAGGCAAGCTTTGAGCGGATCCTCGAGCTCCTCCTCCATTCCGCGGGCCGCTCGTAGCAGCTCTTCGACGCCGAGCTTGCGCTCGCGCAGCAGGTCGGACGCGGGGCTCGGGCGCGCGGCGATCGCCGCTAGCAAGTGCGCGCTGGAAGCCCGCTCCTTGTGCTTTTGAGCGAGCTCATCCGCAATCCGTTTGACGAGAGCGAGTTCGGACTCGAAGCGACCACCAGTCATCACCCGAGCGATCTGCCCGGAACCCAGAAAATGGCCAACTTTTCCAAGTATTTGGCCGGCGGCCCAACGCCGCGCAGGGCTAGCGCGTGAACAGCTCGCGAGTTTGCGCGTAGTCCCAAACCGTGACGCGCCGCGGCCCGCCCACGGCAACCAGCGGCTCGAAGCTGGAAATCGCTAGGTTTTTGTCTGCAACCACGGTCGCAAGCCAGTCCTCCTCGGCCCCGGGTGCAACGCTCGGCAGGTCGCGCTCCATGCGTGGCCGGCCGTCGAGGTCCGTGACCAAGAGCGACCAGCGTCGCGGCTGCTCCAACTGCGGGCTACTCACCAAGACGAAGGCGAGGGCTTCGGTGTTGGCGGCCGCCGCGTAGGCCGGTGCGGGCAGCCGAAAACGGGCCAACAGCACTAGGTTACCGGCCAAGCGCAGGTGAAAAACTTCACCCAAGCGGGTGATAGAAAAGAACTCGTCCAAACGCATCCCCGGCAGCAGACGCAGCGGCGGATCGTCGCTGCTGAAGCCGTTCGGAAACGCGAATTCGGCTCGGCTTCCGCGCGGCGCCTGTCGCATGAAGCCAGTGGTGGTGCGGCAGACCAGCGCGCCGTCGCGCAACTGGGTCATCGGCTCGAGACAGCCGTCCAATCGAAAACTGGCCTCGATCGGCGGGAGCGGCTCGGACGCCTTGGCAAAAGGGTAAAAGTAGAGCTGACAATCCTCCGGGTAGTAGACGAAGAAGTGGCTCGCCCCTTCCAGGTCGGGCAGCAAGCGTGAACCGGGCAAGAAGGGGACGTGGGGGAGACGTTTGACCGCCTTCGCTCGCGGTTCGAGCAACGCGCCTCCAGACGCACCGATCGCGAACAGCGAACCGTCGGGGCCGTGGGCCACGGCTCGCACCGCGCCGATGCTTGCCTCGGTGATGATCTGTCCCTCTTTGCTATCGCGAAAGATCGCCTTGTCCAAACTGGCTTGGACCAAGCGCCGGCTGCCGAACGACAGCAATTCACTTTGTACGATCGGCGCCGCGATTTCGAGGCGATGCGCCCGCAGCGCGCTCAGCGCTTGGACAACCGCCGGCGGTTTGGGTAGGGGCGTGGCTGCGGCTTTCGCTCTTTCACCGGAGCCTTCGCCAACGCTCGCGGAAGCGAAAGCGTTCGGCGTCAGCGGCGGCGTCCGACGCTTTGCCTGCTTGCTCTTGGCACCACAGCCGCCGAACGGCGCGAGGCAGGCGATCGCGACGGCGAGGCGCGTGATTGTTCGCGTAGCACCCATGATGCTACGTTGACTCTCCCGCCCGGTCACACCCGAGCGCAAGCACAATGTTCCGCAATTCTTCGTTCGCCAAGCTCCTCGCACACATCGCAGGTTTCGCCGCGCGGGTCGCGCTGGTCGCGCTCGGCGGCCTCGCGCTTGCTACT
>Ga0134124_10003203_pt1 | contig 13169 bp, 9 predicted proteins | sample KB304_FD_96880 | JGI IMG/M metagenome (GOLD analysis project Ga0134124, IMG submission 96880) | Terrestrial soil microbial communities without Nitrogen fertilizer from Kellogg Biological Station, Michigan, USA - KB3-0-4 | ecosystem: Environmental > Terrestrial > Soil > Unclassified ... | reverse complement strand
TCTTCCCGAGCACCACGAGCACGACGCAGTGGTGGCAACGATTGATCGTGTGGCGCACCTTCGGCGGCTTGAGCGCGGCCGCGGCGGTCGTGATGCTTGCGCTGTGGCTCGCGCAGGCGCCACCGATCACGCAGCCGCCCGTGGTCGTGGTGCTTGGCGTGAATCCGCAGGTCGCGCAGGCGGTGCAGGCCCGCTTCGTGGCGAGCGTGAGCCCCGACGGGCGCGCGCTCGTGCTCAGGCCCATCGACGCCCCGCCGCTCACCGCGCAGCAGGCGCTGGAGCTGTGGGCCGTGCCGGCCTCCGGCGCGCCACGCTCGCTGGGCCTCGTGCGCGCCGACACCGCCACGACCGTGCTGCGAGCCCGGCTGCTCGACAACACCGCCGCCTTCGCGATCAGCATCGAGCCGGCCGGTGGCTCGCCGAGCGGACAGCCCACCGGCCCCATCGTGTCGCTGGGCAAGCTCGCGATCTGATGCGTGTCCCGAACCGCGCGATCCGGGCGCTCCTCGCATGCATGGCGCTGGTGGCCGCGCATCCACACGCGCGCGCGGCCGGCGGACACCATTCGGTGGACGACGCCGCGATCATGGATCCTGGGCAGTGCAAGGTCGAAACCTGGGCCGAGAGTTCGCGCGAGGACGTCGAGTCGCTCTTCCACCTGGGGCCCGCGTGCCGCATCGGGCCCGTCGAGCTCGGGCTGAACCTGGACCGCGTGCGCTTCACCGAAGGGGCCGGCGAGACTTCGGGCGGGCCTCGCGTCAAGTGGGCGGGGCCGCTCGTCGGTGGCCTGAGCATCGGACTCGAGGGCAACGCCACATGGAAGAAGGGCTCGCCGAGCTACGTCGGCAGCACGGTGGTGGTTCCCCTCACCTGGCAGGCCAGCGAGACCCTGGCCGTGCATCTCAACGCCGGGCGCGACTTCCTCGCTGGCGCGCCCGACCTGAGCCGCTCGGGCATATCGGCCGAGTGGACGCCTCTTGCGGCCTGGTCTTTCGTCGCGGAGCGCTTCAGGGAAAGCGATGCGAACTTCTGGCGCCTGGGCGCGCGCTGGAATCTCACCGAGGAGATCACCCTCGACCTCAGCCGCGCCAGCCGCCTGCAAGGCGGCGCGACGGGGTGGTGGACGCTCGGGCTGACGTGGACCTTCAGCCGCTGAGCGCAGAAGTCTTCACAGTTGCCGTGGAGAACCCTGTGGATAGCCGCTGGATGGCCTCCCAGACCCCGCGCCAGCGCTGGCTCGCCAACACGTTGCTCAGAAGAGAGGCAGCGCGCCCGCGTCCTCCCCGGCGCTGATCCGGCGGCCCCGCCCTTTGCGGGTCGTCCGCAATCGAACCATGGATGCGTCTGCGCCTCCCTCCTTCGGGGATGGACCGCCTGCATCCACGGGCCGACACTGGCGCGCCACCGCGCTCGCTCGCCATGTCGACGCCAGCCCCCGCCGCGCTCCCGCTTGCGGACCCCACCTGGGGACGCAGCCTCGCGTGCGCGATCACGTCCTTCGTGCTGGGGCTCACGCAGAGTCTCGGGCTCAATCTCGTCACCGCCAACCTGCCCTACATCCAGGGCTCGCTCGGCGCCACCGCCGCCGAGGCCAACTGGCTGACGACGGCGTACTTCTCCACCGCGCTGTCGGCCTCGCTGCTCACGACCAAGTTCCGCATGCACTACGGCCTGGAGCGCTTCACGGCCTGCGGCCTCGTCGCGGTCGTCATCGTGAACGCACTGCACCTGCTGACCGACTCGCTGGCCACCGGCATCTTCGCGCGTGCCGCGCTCGGCTTTGCCGGTGCGCCGCTGACCACGCTGACCGTCCTCTACATGGTGGAGGCCATGCCCAAGCAGCGCGCGCCCTTCGGCCTGCTGATGGGCTTTTGCTGGCTGCAGCTCGGGCAGCCGCTGGCCCGCGTGATCTCGCCGGACCTGCTGGAGATCGGCCGCTGGCATGGCCTGTATCTGATCGAGCTGGCGCTGTCGATCCTGTGCCTGGCGGCGATCGCCATCGTGCCGCTCAAGCCGATGCCCACCTTCACCGCCTTCTCCAAGGGCGACCTCTTCGCGTTCCCGCTGTACGCCGCGTCGCTGGCGCTCCTGTGCGTGGTGCTCACCCAGGGTCGGCTGCACTGGTGGCGCGATACGCCCTGGCTCGGCGAATGCCTGGCCTGGTCGGTGCTGCTGTTCGGCGTCTATCTCGTGATCGAGCTGGCGCGAGCGCATCCCATGCTCAATTTCTCGTGGCTGCTCCAGGGCTACAACCTGCGCTTCATGCTGGCCGTGGTGCTCTTTCGCGTCGCGCTGGCCGAGCAGACGAGCGGCATCGTCGGCCTCATGACGGCGCTCGGCCAGAGCAACGAGCAGTTGCGCACGCTCTTCGCCTGGGTGACGCTGACCACGCTCGCGGGCTTCGCACTCGCGATGTTCATCCTGCCGCGCGCCGGTCCGCGTGCGCTGGGCATCCTCGCGGCCCTGGTGATCATTCTCGGAGCCGGGCTCGACACCAGTTCCACCTCGCTGACGCGGCCGCAGGAGCTCTACGTCTCGCAGGGCCTGCTCGGCATGGGACTGGCGCTCTTCATCGGCGCGGCGGCGCTCCTGGGCTTCGGGCAGGTGCTCGCGCAGGGCGGGCGCGACATCATCACCTTCACCGCCGCGTTCTCCGCCTCGCAATACATCGGCACGCTGCTGGGCATGGCCTGGATCACGACCTTCGTGGCCGACCGCATCACCTGGCACTTCTCGGCCCTGGTGCAGCACATCGCCATCGGCGACCCCTCGGTGGCGGCGCGGCTGCAGCAATCCGCGGCAGCCTTCGCGCGCTTCATCGCCGACCCCGGCGGGCGCGGACTGCAAGGCACCGCGACGCTTGCGGGACAGGTCGTGCGCGAAGCCTCGGTGCTGGCCTACAACGACGTCTTCCTGAGCATTGCGCTGCTGGGCTGCGCGCTCTTCGTGTGGATGAGCTATATGGCCGTGCGCAACGCCGCGCGCATGCGCCGCGACGCCGCAGCCGCGGCCGCGGCCGCGGCCGGGCGCACATGAGGACGCTCGGACGAACACCCTGGAGACGAGATGGCCGCACCCGTCGAACAGAGCGCCGCTGCGCCGCAGCCCAAGCGCTGGGGCCTCATCGTGGCCGTCTCCCTCGCCACGCTCGTGGGCGTGCTGCTCGTGCTCTACGCGTGGCGGCTGCCACCGTTTCGCACCGCCCGCGAGACGACCGACAACGCCTACGTGCGCGGCAGCATCACCGTCATCGCACCGAAGGTCGACGGCTATGTGGCCGAGGTGCCGGTGCAGGACTTCGCGCGCGTGGAAGCCGGCCAGGTGCTGGTGAAGCTCGACGACCGCAACTACCGCCAGCGGCTCGCGCAGGCGCGCGCCACGCTCTCCGCGCAGGAGGCCAACCTCGCCAACGTGGTGCAGGCGCGCCATGTGCGCGAAGCCGGCATCGAGAGCGCGAGCGCCGCCATGCAGGCGGCGCTCGCGCAGCAGGCCAATGCCGCCGCGCAGCTCGTGCGCGCGACGGCCGATCTGAAGCGCGTGGCCGACCTGGTGGGAGACGGCTCGGTGTCGCAGCGCGATGCCGACCAGGCCGAGGCCACGCTGCGCCAGGCGCAGGCCGCGCAGCGCCAGGCCGACGCCGCCTACAGCCAGGCCCGCGCCTCGCACGGCGCCGCGCAGCAGGACCTCAAGTCCGTGATCGTGAACCGCGATGCCATCGAGGCGGCCGTGGAAGGCGCGCGCGCCGCGGTGCAGCTCGCACAGATCGACCTGGACAACACCGTCATCCGCGCGCCGCGCGCGGGCACCCTCGGCGAGGTCGGCGTGAAGCTCGGCCAGTACGCCACGCCCGGCACGCAGCTCATGGCCCTCGTGCCCCATCAGGTGTGGGTCGTGGCGAACTTCAAGGAAGCGCAGACGGTGAACATGCGCGTGGGCCAGCCAGCCTCGCTGCAAGTCGATGCGCTGGACGACGCGCGCATCAAGGGGCGCGTCGAGAACATCGCGCCGGCCACCGGCTCGGAGTTCAGCGTTCTGCGCCCGGACAACGCGACCGGCAACTTCACCAAGATCGCGCAGCGCCTGCCGGTGCGCATTGCCGTCGACCCCGACGATCCGCTGGCCGCGCGGCTGCGCCCGGGCATGTCGGTGGTTGCGAGCGTCGACACCTCCAGGGACGGCCGGTGAACGCTGTGCACGCCATTCGCATGAGCGCGCTCCTCGCGGCCGCGGCGTGGCTGTGCGCCTGCTCCACGCCCGGGCACGATGCGAAGCCCACCGAGCTTCCCTTGCCCGCGCAATGGATCCACGCCGGCGGCAGCGCCGAGATCGCCTCGCAGTGGTGGCTGCAGTTCGACGATCCGCAGCTTCATCGCCTGATCGAGGAGGCGCTGCGCAGCAACCTGGACCTGCGCCAGGCCGTCGCGCGCCTGGACGAGGCACGCGCCACCGCACGCGCGCAGCACGGCAGCGAGTGGCCGCAGGTCGCCTTCACCGCGGGCGGGGAGCGCATGCAGAGCATCAACGTCGTGACGGGGCGGCCCTACATCCAGACGGTGCACCAGGAAGAGTTCCAGGCGGCCTATGAAGTGGATCTCTTCGGCCGCGTGGCCGCCCTGAGCGCCGCGGCGGACGCGAGCAGCGTCGCCTTCGAAGCCACGCGCGACGCGGTGGAGCTGAGCGTGACGACCGCCGTCGCCGCCACCTACGTGAACCTGCTGTCGCTGGATGCGCAGCTCGATCAGGCGCGGCAGACGCTCGTCACGCGCGAGCGCACCGTGCAGCTCAACCGCTCGCGCGAGCGCACCGGCTACGGCAGCACGCTGGAGACGGCGCAGGCCGAGGCGGAGATGTACGCCACCGCGCAGACGATTCCGCTGCTGGAGCTCGCGCGGCAGCGCCAGGAGCTGGCGCTCAACGTGCTGCTCGGGCGCCCGCCCGGGCCCATCGAGCGCAACCCGGCCCTGCTGGAGGCGCCGCAGCACACGCTGCCTTCCGCGGGCGTGCCCTCGCAACTGCTGCGCCGAAGGCCCGACCTCGTCGCGCTCGAGTACCAGCTCGTGGCCGCCGACGAGCAGTTCGCGGCGTCACGCGCGCAGCTGCTGCCCTCGGTGCAGCTCGGTGTCGCCCTCGGGCGCGCGAGCTCCTCGGTGCTGCCGCCGGGCGCGCCCTACACGATCTGGAGCGTGGGCGGCAGCGTGCTCGCGCCGCTCTTCACGGGCGGGCGGCTGCGCGCGCTGGCCGACGCGAGCGGATCGCGCCGCGACCAGGTGCTCATCGCCTACGAGCGCGCGGTGCTCAACGCCTTCGCCGAGGTGGAGACGCAGCTCTACGCCTACGACCGGCTGCACGAGCAGACCCTGCAGGCCGTGGAGCAGCGTCGCGCCACCGCGGAGTCGCTGCGCGTCTCGCACCGCCGCTTCGAGCAGGGCTACGGCTCGTTCCTGGACGAGCTGCTCGCGCAGCGCAACCTCTTCACGGTGGATCTGCAGCTCATCCAGTTGCGCGCCGATCGGCTGAACACCGAATTGGCCGTGATCAAAGCCCTCGGCGGCGGCTGGAAAACGGAATGACGGCCCCTCCTCGCCCGTCAGAGAGTGCTTCCTCCGACCGGAGCGTTGAACGAGGCTCTTGAATTGCTTCCTCTCCCGGAGGGAGAGGGAGCAGCTCCCATGTCAGGGGCGATAGGACGAGGCGGCCGTCGCGGTCTGGTCGATGCGTTCGAGCTCGCGCTTGGCCAGTCCGTATTCGGTGAACTCGGTGACCCCCGTGCCCACGGCCTTCTCGAAGAACTGGCGCGCACCGGCGGCGTCGCCTTCGAGCAGGCGCTTCTGGGCCGCGAAGAAGTAGAGCTCGCACAAGCGGCCCGGGTCGGGCTTGCCGCCCTGCGAGGCCGCGGCCAGCGTCGAGGCGAAGTCGCGCGCGCCGCTGAAGTACTGCAGCACCGGGTAAGGCCACGCGGGCTTCTCTGCGCCGGGCATGTAGGTCTGGATGGCCTCGCGCGCGTTCGCGCCCGCGCCGCTCGTCGCGAGATACAGCCACAGCGCGCCGTAGCCGCGATCCGCCTCGGACTTGTCGCGAAGCAGCTCGATGAGCTCCTGTCGCGCGGGCTCGAACTGACGCCGATAGAAGTTGGCATACGCACGCGTGTAGTGCGCCCTCACCGTGGACGAGGCGATCTGCAGCGCGGAGCCGGCCTCCTCGACCGAGCGATCTTCGTCGCCGCGCATGAGCGCATTGACCGCCAGCGCCGCGTGCGCGCTCGCGCTGCGCGGATCGAGCGCCACCGCTTCCTCGAAGTCGGACTGCGCGCGCTTGAGCTGGCCGAGCGCATCCAGCCGGATGCCCCGCTGCACGAGCACCTCGGAGCGCGCCGGCTTCGGCAGGCGGCCCTCGTCGAGCTGCGCGCTCAGCGTGAGCACGCGGGCGCGCGACTCCTTCTGATAGTCAGTGACCGCCTTCACCTTGCCCGTGACCAGGTCCACCTCCAGCTTCACGAGCTGGCCCTTGAGCTGCTCGACCCGCGCCGTCCCGAGCGTGCCGATGCTCAAGGTGCCCGACAGGCTGCGCATCGCCTTGCGCACCGAATCGCGATAGGCCGGCCATTGCGCCACCGGCACGCTCACGTCGCGCACGGCCACCTCGGCCTCCATGCTCTGGTGCTCGGGCGTGCCGTCGAAGCGCGTGTGGAGCTCGAACTGTTCGTTGGCGTCGTCCTCGTGCGAGTTCGACGAGCGCGTGAAGACCGGCTGGTCGAAGCGGTAGTCGATGCTGTGCCGGTACAAGCCCGGGGCGTGCCCCTGGTAGGGCTGCGTGCGCGGCGCCTGGCTGGGCAGGCGAAGCGCCTGCAGCGTGGACAGCAGCGCGACCTCGGCCGCCAGCGTCTTCTGCTCGTGGAACTGCCAGTGGTTGGGCAGCGTCATGCGGGCCGTGATGCGCACCGCGTTGTCCTGCTCCACGTCCTCTGCCTTGAGGCCGCCGTCGAGCACGACGCCCGGATAGGCGCGCGAGTACTCCTCCAGGAACTGCCGCTCGAACTCCGCCGCCGGCATGCTCGCGAGCGAGGCGCGGATCGATTCGGCCGCATCGCCGTAGTAGGTGACGCTCGAGTCCATCACCGGGTCATCGATGAACGAGGCGACATGCACCACGTCCTTCGTCGACACGCGCAGGACCTGCTCGGACGAAGGCAGCGTCGCGAGCTCGCTCGTGCCCGCCACGGCGACGAGGCCGCGCCCGAGGCCCGTGGACTGTCGCGCCGCGAGCGGTCCGCGCTGGTACGAGCGCGTGCCGTCGATCCAGTAGCTCTTGCCGTCCAGCGTGACGCGGGCGATCGCGTGATTGAAGGCCAGCGGCGAGGGCAGCAGCGCGCCGACCTCGCCGCGCAGATAGGTCGAGACGAGCACCGGCTGCGCGTTCAGGCCCATCGCCTCCAGCAGTGCGATGAGCAGGGAGACCTTGTCCTTGCAGTCCCCGAAGCGCTGCGCGAGGACCGCGGCGGGCGCCGCCGGCAGATGCGAGCTCGCGCCCATTTCGGTGCCGAAGTAGCGGATGTCGGTCTGCACGAACTCGATCGCGCGGCGCGCCTTGGCCTCATCCGTCATGCCCGGCTGCACCAGCGAGCGCGCCAGCTCCGCGACCTCGCGGTTCGACGCGTGCGAGGACGCGAAGAGCTGCGACGCCCAGGCCGCCACGTCGGACCAGTCCGCGAACTCGCTGAACTCGATGCGCTCGCCCAGGTGCGCCGAGCCCGGCGTGTACGGGTCGAACTGGAACTGCGGCACCGCCCGGCGGCGCACGATGGTCTCCGTCCATTCGCCGTTGCGCCCGCTCGGCTGCGTGCTCACCTGGAAGCCCTGCGCGGGAATGCGCTGGCGGATGACCCGCTGGCGCGGCGCGAGCAGGCGGAACTGGAACAGCGCGAGCGGACCGCCGGAGGACAGCGCCCACTCGTTCTCGACGTACTTGCCGTTGAAGACCGGGTTGTCGCCGTGCAGGGTGTACGACCACTCCACGCGGTCGCCCACGCGCACGTCGTCCAGCACGATCGAGGCGGTGACGCGGCCGTCGTACATGCGCCGCTCCAGTTGCGTCTCGCGCTGCAGGAACTTGAACTGGCGCGCGTTGAGCTTGTCGATGCGCTGCGCGCCGCGCCAGATCGCCAGCGAGTGCATCGCCAGACGCTCGTAGGTCGGGTCGAACTCGATCTCGAGCTGCGCGCCGGGCTCCAGGCCCGCGGCCTCGTTGATGACGCGCACCGCGTGAACGAAGCGCACCACGTCGCGATCGGCCACGCGGGTCTGCCGGTCGACGAGCGTGAGCTGCAGCGGAGCTTTCGGCAGCTCCGCCGTGGAGCCTTCCTTCACCGGCACCACCCACGCCGGCGCGCGCTCGATCACGAGCGACGCGGCGTGCGCGGCGCTCGTGCGGGCCGCTGGCTTGTCCGTTGCCTGCGCGGCCGTGGCCGCGAACGCGATGAGGGATGCGGCGACGCCCAGGCATGCGCGGGCGAGCAGCCGCGACGGCGCGGCCTTCTTCGGACGTGTGGACAAGCAACCTCCCCGGTTCGATGCGCGCGGCGTTTGTATGAATGGATGCGCGCTGCGGGGAATGATGCGGGGGGCGGCCTCGCGCCCGCCTTGCGGTACCCCCTGGGTACACAGGCGCCCCCGCGAAAACCGGGAATAGTTAACGAGACAGTCAGATGGCGAGGAAGCCGCACTGCTGTCGCAAGCCGCGGCTCTCCTCGCCGGTGAGCCGCTGCAGCAGCCGCGTCGCGAGCCCGGGCTGCGGTGTGCCCGATCGCAGCGCCGCGCAATACAGCGTCGCCAGTCCGAATCCGTCGGGCAGTGCGCCGACGAGCTCGACGCCCGGCGTGGCGAGGATCTCGCTCGCTTGCGTGCACCCGAGCGCCCGCTCGCTGCGCGCAAGCGCCAGCTCGCGCATCGAGGTCGCGCCGTTGGGGAAGTTCCTGCAGCGCGCGGCGAGCGTGTCGGCGATGCCGAGCCTGCGCAGCACGCCGGCAAAGTGGATGCCGGCCGTCGCGCGCTCGGGGTCGGGGAAGTAGAGGCTGTCGGCCGCCAGCAGCGCGCGGCGAAGCGCGGCCTCGTCGTGAATGTCGGGATGCGTGCGGCCGGCCTGCACGGCAATGCCGGTGAGCACCTGGCCGAGCGGCGCCTCGCTCGCGCCAAGCAGATGCCCGTCGGCGGCGAGCGAGCGCACCAGGGCCTGCGTGAGGATCATCAGGTCGCAGGGCGCGCCCGCGAGCATCGCCTCCTTCATGGCGCCCACGGCGCCGAAGCGGCACTGCACCGTGCAAGCCTCTTCTCGCTCGAACGCCGCGAGCACCGACTGCACGAGACCCTGGGCCGCGCCGGCGCTCAGCAGGTGAAGGGTCGTCATCGCGTCACTGCTCGGGCTTGGCGCCCGAGCGCTTCACGATCTCGGCCCACTTGACGATGTCCTCGCCGACGAAGCGGGTGAAGCGCTCCACGTTCATCACCATGGGCGTGGCGCCCTGCGCGGGCCATTGGTGCTGCGCCTCGGGCGCCGAGACGATGCGCGCCACCTCGTCGTTGAGCCGCTGCACGATGGCGTCCGGCGTGCCCCGGGGCGCCATGAGCCCGAGCCAGATCACCGCTTCATAGCCTGCGACGCCGGCCTCGGACACGGTCGGCACGTCGCCGAGCACCGGCGAGCGCTGCGCACCGGTCGTGGCGAGCGCCTGCACCTTCCCCGAGCGGATGTGCTCGCTCATGCTCGGCACCGCGTCGAACATCATGTCCACCTGCCCCGCGAGCACGTCGGTGCGCGCGCCCGAGCTGCCCTTGTAGGGGATGTGGAGGATGGAGACGCCCGCCATCGCCTTGAAGAGCTCGCCGGCCATGTGATAGGGCGTGCCCTGCCCCGAGGAGGCATAGGTCAGCTCGCCGGGCTTCGCCCTCGCGCGCTCGATGAGCGCTGCGACCGTGGGCACGCCCAGGCCCGGACGGGTGACGAGCACGAGGTCGGAGGAATTGATGGGCGCCACTGGCTGGAAGTCGCGCAGCAGCTGGTAGGGCTTGTTGGGCACGAGGGTCTCGTTGACCGTGTGCGTGTTCGACATGAGCAGCAGCGTGTAGCCGTCGGCCGCGCTCTTGGCGACCGCATCCGTGCCGATGATCGAGCCGGCACCGGGCCGGTCGTCGACGATGAAGGCCTGACCGAGTGCGGCCTGCAGGTGCTGCGCGAGGTAGCGCGCATACACGTCGGCCGGGCCGCCCGCCGCGAAGGGGACGATGATCCTCACCGGGTGGGTCGGGTAGTCCGCGGCGGGCCGGGACTGCGCGTGAAGCACGGGGAGCGCCAGGCCCAGCAGCAAGGCGGCGGCACCGCGCAGCACGCACGAGCGTGTGCAGGGACTGCGTGGCGTGGGGTGGTGCATGTCGGCTCTGGGGTGCGCGCCGATGTTCGAGCCGGCGCTCGCGCTCGTCACCTGGGGCCAACCCGGCGCGCTGGCAGCTCGACACCCGCATCGCGATGCGAACGCACCCATGCGCCGCGCATCGCGCCGAACCCCCACGCGAGGATTGCGGCGAGACCGAGCGCCGCATGAGCCCCCGTCACGCCGCGCACGCCGTAGCGATCGACCAGCACGCCGAAGGCGATCGTGAGCGCCGCATAGCCGATGGCCGCCCGCAGCGAGGACGCGCCCTGGCCCGCGCGCCGGTCCGGCGCCCAGAGCTGCCCGGCCCAGGCCAGCCCCCAGGCGGCGCCGTGCGCGAGCGCCACGCCGGTGAGGTCCAGCGGCGCCGGCGCCCACACCGCCACGGCCGCGCCCGCCCCGAGGCACAGCGCGCACATCGTCGAAAGCCTGCGCGTCGACCAGCTCGCGATCGAATGCCGCAGCACGAGGGCGGGCACGAACATCGCGCCCAGGTGCAGCGCCACCATGAGCTGCGGCGCCAGCGCCTGCGTGCGGCACCAGGCCGCCAGCAGCGGCAGCGCGGCCATCATCGGCAGCATCGCGAGGCCCGCCAGCAGCGCGGGCCACTGGCGCAGGTCCCGCCACGCGCCCTTCGGCCAGGCGGGCAGCGAGCAGTCGAAGAGGCCCGCGCGGCAGCGGCGAGGCGGCTGCGAGGCCGCGTCCGCGGGCTGCAGGACCGCAAGGCCGGCGCTCACGAGCATGACGAGCGTCGACAGTCGCAGCGCCAGTGCCTGAAGGTCGCCGGGGTCCCCGATGGCCAAGCCCGCGCACAGCGCGCCGAGGCTTGCCGCGCCGATCGGCGGCCCCGGGCGCCAGGGCCGCGCCAGGCGCAGGCTGCGCACCACGCCCGAGGCGAGTGCCGTGAGCACGCCCCATGCGATGACCGCCGTGACGAGGGCCGTCATCGCGCCGCCGCGCGTGGACCATGCGAGCGCGACCACCGCGATGGCCGCGCAGACGAGCAGGCCCGCGCGCCGCACCCAGGCGCGAAGCCCGTCGCGCGTGGCCACCGCGGCGGCGAGGCCGAGCACGAGCAGCCACAGCGCGACGAGCGCGAAGGCGGCCAGCCGCGAAGGCGCGAGGACCAGCGCGAAGCTGCCCATGCCGAGCCAGCCGCCGAGCAGCAGCGACCAGGCCGCCGCGCGCGCAAGCGTCAGCGGCAGCGCGTGGGAGCCGAGTGAATGCGCGGCCACGGCAACCCTTCAGGCCCAGGCCGATGGCCAGCTCAGGCGATGACCGGTGCCGGCCGCGAAGCGCTCCAGGTCTTCGGGCGTGTCGATGTCGAGCCGGTAGCGCGTGTTGTCGGTGTCGAACCAGCGGATGTGCTGCGGATGCTCCGCCCGCCAGCGCCGGCAGGCGAGGTCGGCCTCGCCGCGCAGCCATTCCTCGCGCAGCGCGGCATCGAAGATCACCGGGTTGCCCGGCTCGCCCGCGTGGTCGTCGTCCACATGCACGCGCGGCACGACCATGGCGGCGTCGCCGCGCTTCTTGAAGGCGCCGATCAGCGCGGTGATGTCCTGCACGTCGATCAGCGGCTGGTCCGCAAGCGCCACGATCACCGCATCCAGCCGCGGCGACAGCGCCTGCAGCCCGATGCGCACCGACGAGGCCTGGCCTTCGTCCGGCGCGGGGTTGCGCACGAGCGTGATCGGAAACTGGCGGATCGCCGCCTCCACCGCATCGGCGTGATGGCCGAGCACCACCGCGACCTCGTCCACCCCCGAGCCCGACAGCGCGATGAGCTGGCGCAGGATCAGCGGCACGCCGCCGAGTTCGAGCAGCGGCTTGGGCTTGCCGCCCAGTCGCGAGCCGGCGCCCGCGGCGAGCAGCACCGCACCCACCGTCATGCGGCTGTACAGACCGCTGTTGCCCTTGAGGATGCAGCCCATGTGAAGCTCTCCTTCGCTTCAGTGCAGCGCCTCGATCAGCCGCGGCAGGACCGCCCGGATCGACGCGAGATCCGCACCCGGCGCCAGCAGGTCCAGGTGCGGCAGCGCGGCCTGCATGCCCTGTGCGACGGGCGCATAGCCGGGCCGATTGCACAGCGGGTTGAACCACACCACGCGTCGCGCGCGCCGGTGCAGCTGTGCAAGCGCCTGCGACAGCCGCGCAGGCTCCCCGGTGTCGTAGCCGTCGCTCATGACGATGACCGCGGTGTGCGAGTGCACGAGCCGCGGCGCGTGCTCGCGGTTGAACTGCGCGAGGCTCTCGCCGATGCGCGTGCCACCCCCGAAGCCCTGCGCCAGCAGGTGCATCCGCTCCTGCGCGCGCCAGGGGTCGGGGTCGTGCAGCGCCTGCGACACCCCGGTGATGCGCGTGTGAAAGATGAAGCTGTGCACGTCGGCGAGCTCGGCCGCGAGCGAGCGCGCCAGGCGCAGGTAGAAGAAGCTGTAGAGCGCCATCGAGCGGCTCACGTCGATGAGCAGCACGAGCCGCGGGCGCACGCGGCGGCGGTCCTTCCAGGCCAGGTGCAGCGGGGTGCCGCCGCTGGCGATGCTGCGGCGAATGGTGCCGGGCAGGTCCAGACGTCGACCGAGCCGCGCGCGCGCGTCGCGCCGCGTGAGCATGGGCTTGAGCTGGCGGGCCAGGCGCCTCATGAGCGCTTCGATCTCCAGCGCATGCTCGCGTTCGCCCAAGGCGCGGAAGTCGGTGGAGCCGAGCACTTCGCGCGGGCTCGCGGTGCGGCGTTGCGCGGCGTCCTCGCGTG
>Ga0134124_10003200_pt1 | contig 13179 bp, 10 predicted proteins | sample KB304_FD_96880 | JGI IMG/M metagenome (GOLD analysis project Ga0134124, IMG submission 96880) | Terrestrial soil microbial communities without Nitrogen fertilizer from Kellogg Biological Station, Michigan, USA - KB3-0-4 | ecosystem: Environmental > Terrestrial > Soil > Unclassified ... | reverse complement strand
GGACCCGCTCGCGAGCGCGCTCGGCGGGCTGGTCCACCTGAGCTTCGGTCCGACTCCCTTCGTCCAGGAGCTTCCCGCGCGACTCGACGGCTTCGTCCTGATCGAGGGAGGCGAGCCCAAGGACACGACCGGCGTGCTCGCCGCGACGCGGCGCGACGTCGAGGCGGCCTTCGCGGAGCTGCACGCCCTCGACGCGGGACTCGACCTCGCGGCGGTCTCGTTCGACCGGGCGTGGACGCTGCTGCAGGAGGCGAAGGCGCTCGCGCCGGAGCGGGCGGCGCGGACGGAGGAGCTCGTCTTTTCGACGCTCTACTCGCGCGACCTGCTGCACGCGGCGCTGCGCGTCCTCGCCGAGCCGGAGCTCGATCGCGCTCGCGTCGGCGAGCTGCTCGACGAGCACCACGCGCGGCTGCGCGACGCGCTCACGCTCTCGACGCCGCGGATCGAGGCGCTGCGCACGGCGGCGCTCGCCGCCGGCGCGCTCGGCGCGAAAGTGAACGGCTCGGGCGGCGGGGGCAGCCTCTTCGCCTACGCCCCCGACTGCGAGGCGGCCGTGGTCGCGGCCGCGCACGGGCTCGGCGCGCGCGCCCGGGTCGTGACGGCGAGCCGCGGCGCGTCGGTCACTTCGGCTTGAGGCAGCGCCGCGCGTACTGCGGGTCGAAGCCGGCGAGGAGTCGCGTCTTCTCGAGCTTCCAGCCGCAATAGGTCTCGCCGTCCCGCTCGCCGAACGCGTCGGTGCCGATCAGGACGCCGCCGCGCTTCGTCACGCGCCGCAGGTTGAGCAGCGCGAGCTGCTGGAGCGAAGGCGGGAAGTAGACCAGGACGTTCGTGCAGAGCACGAGGTCGTAGCGGTCGTCCTCCGCGAATCGGTCGGTCACGACGTCGCCCAGCAGCGGATGGACGGCGAGCACGGCTTCCGGCGGGAGCGAGACGGAGCGCCACGCCACGCGCGCCTCGAGCTCGATGCGGCGGACCATCTTCTCGAGCTGCGCGCGCTCGGACGCGTCGGGGCCGCCGGCCCTTGCGAAGGCCGCGGAATAGTTGCGCCGCACCTCCGCCGCCGCGCGCAACGCGACGTCGGGCGAGAGCGCCGGCTGCTCGGGCCCGCGCACGAAGCCGGGCGCGTCGGCGTACGACGAGAAGAGGCGCGCGAGGTAGTCCTCGACGCCGTCGATCACGAGGCGGCCCGCGCCCGCGCCGCGGAACAGCACGAGCTCCATCGGCTTCCCGGCCGTCGCCCCCGCGCGCGCGGCGTCGAGCACGCGCAGCACGTTCGGGTTCACGTCGAGCGCGTCGACTTCGCAGTCGGGCGCGGCGAGCTTTCGTCGCCGCAGCGCATCCAGGAGCTCGAACGGCTGGTAGATCGCGACCGGCGCGAGCGCGCCGAGGTGCGGGCTCGCGAGGTCGACGCCCGGGCCGACGACCAGGACGCGACGGACCGAGCCGGGCGCGACGTCCTGCAGATCCGCGAGCAGCTCGTCCGTCACCATGCCGATCTTCGGCGCGAGCCCGGTGAGCGTCGTCGTCTTGAGGAACCAGTCGAGGAAGTGCGTCCCGTCCGGTTCCGCGTGCGCCTCGAGGGCGGCCTGCTCCCGATCGAGGAAGAGGTTGACGTCGGCGAAGGCGCGCGCGACGTCGGCGGCGGTGGCGCGCGCCGGATCGCAGCCGTGCCGCTCGAGCCAGCTGCGCAGCAGGAAGGACCTCATCCCGAGCGGATCGCCGCGCCACGCCGCCGCGCGCACCGGGCCCTCGTCGGCGGGCGCCGCGACGCCCGCGCGTGCGAAGGCGGCCGCGCGCTCGAAGTCGGGCTCGCCCGGGTTCATCAGCCAATCGACGTCGAGCGTGAGCGGCAGCGGCGGAGCGAGGACGTAGCGCACGAGCGCCGGCAGGTCGTAGTCGAAGGCGCCCGTGACGCGCTTGTCGTCGGCGGCGCGGAACTGCGCGAGACGGCTGCGGAAGGCCTTGTCGGCGGCGGCGCCGCCGGGGCGCAGCTCGGCGCCGAACTCGTGCGATTCTCCGAGCATCTTGCGCGACGCGGGGTCGAGGTCGCCGAGCCGCAGCAGCGGGACGGCGCGCGTCTCGGCGGGCGGGAGCTCCTCGCGGCAGGCCGCGCCGAAGGTGCCGAGCAGCGCGACGGTGAGCGCCGCGCTCTTCACTTCGGCGCGTCCGCGCGCGTCGCCTTGCAGGCGGCGCAGGGGCAGAGCGCGCGCAGCCGCTCGAACGTGTAGATCCCGGTCGCGTGGCCGTCGCTCCAGTCGATGCGCAGGCCGTAGTTGCCGATCGGCTCGATGCCGACCGGGTGGACGTCGGCCGGGATCGTCTCCGGGCGGACGGTCACCTCGCCGGTCCACTCCTGGACGCAGTGGGCGCACGCGCAGGCGAGCCGCAGTCCGCGCACTTCGTAGGCGCTCGCGTGGCCGTCGCTCCAGCCGATGCCGAGCGTGCGCGCGTCGATCTGCTCGATCGAGGTGGGCACCGGGATCGGACGCTTCATGGCGCGGAGGTCGGCTTGCCGCCCGTCTTGTTCGGGTCCCAGAGGAACTTCACGTTCGACTGCGCCGGCGCGCTCGCGTTGGCGATCGAGAGCTGCGCCGCCATCGCGCCGGCGACCTTGCGGTAGGCGTCGGCGACCGGCGACTTCGGGTTGCGCAGGAGGATCGGCTGTCCCTCGTCGCCGCCGATCACGACCTCGGGGTCGAGCGGGATCTCGCCGAGGAACGGCACGCCGAGGCGGACCGCCTCCGCCTGCCCGCCGCCGTGGCGGAAGATGTCGGTGCGCTCGTGACAGTGGCCGCAGACGAAGTAGGACATGTTCTCGACGATGCCGAGCACGGGGACGTTCACCTGCTCGAACATCTTGAGCCCCTTGCGCGCGTCGAGCAGGCTCACGTCCTGGGGCGTCGTGACGATCACCGCGCCGGCGAGCGGCGCCTGCTGGCAGAGCGTGAGCTGGATGTCGCCGGTGCCGGGCGGCAGGTCGATCACGAGGTAGTCGAGCTCGCCCCACTCGACGACGCCGAGGAACTGCTGGATCAGCCCCGAGACCATCGGGCCGCGCCAGATGACCGGCGTCTTGTCGTCGGAGAGGTAGCCCATCGACATCGAGGCGAGGCCGTGCGCCTCGATCGGGAGGATCTTCTTCTCGGGGGTCATCTTCGGGCGCTTCTGGACGCCGAGCATCATCGGGATGCTCGGGCCGTAGACGTCGGCGTCCATGACGCCGACGCGCGCGCCGCGCTCGGCGAGCGCGAGCGCGAGGTTGACCGCCGCCGTCGACTTGCCGACGCCGCCCTTGCCCGACGCGACCGCGATCGCGTTCTTCACGCCCGGCATCGCGACCTTGCCCTCGAACGCGCGCGCGGTCGTATTCGCGGTCATCTTGACCTGAACAGAGGAGACGCCCGGCAGCTTCGCGACCTTGTCGCGGCACTCCTGATGGAGCAGGTCCTTCACCGGGCAGGCGGGCGTCGTGAGCTCGACGTCGAAGCGCACGTCGCCGCCGGCGATGGCGAGGTTCTTCACGAAGCCGAGCTCGACGATGCTGCGGTGCAGGTCGGGATCCTGGACGGTGCGGAGAACGTCGAGCACCGCCTGCTCCGTCACCGGGGTCGACGTCTTGTTGCCAAACATGGTTTCCTCGTCAGGCTCCGGGAGCGGAGGGGACCGCGGCACGGCGCGCCGCGACCCCAGAAGGACCGCGCAGACTAGCGCAGTCCCGGTTCGGCGCGGAACGCCGTGACGCTCGTCAGGAGAAAGCGGCCGTCCGACCGCTTGCGGAACAGCGCGGTGACGGAGAAGCCGAACGGAGCTCCGCCGCCGCCGCGCACTTCGACGACGACGGTGCCGGTCGCGACGACGGTCGCCTCGATCGGGTCCTCGTCGCCGCCGCCTTCCGACTCCGCGTCGGCGCCGCGGCGGAGCGCGATCTCCGGGTCGTTGCGGTGGATGGCGACGCGCTCGAACGAGCGCAGCGCCGTCTCCAGCCCCTGGAGCAGCGGCTTTCCCTTCGGGATGCCGGGGACGGCGACGGCGAGCTGCGCGTCGGGGGTGACCCACGGCTCGATCCGCGCGACGTCGCGCGACTCGAGCCCCTCCTGCAGCGCGTCGAGCGCCTCGACGACGCGCTCCTCGTCGGTCTTCCAGAGCCGCTCGATCGCGATCGCGGCCGCGAGCGCCCCCACGGCGCCGAGCAGCAGCGCTCTACGGGTCGGTCGCCTCACGCAGGCAGCCCGCCGACCTTCGCGATGGCGGCGAGGAAGGCGTCGTGCAGCGCCCCGTTGGTCGCGACGACGCCCTGGTTGCCGGTGAACTTGCGCCCCTTCGTCGCGTCGAGCGGCCGCCCGCGCACGTCGCTCACGCGGCCGCCCGCCTCCTCGACGATGCGCGCGCCGGCGACGTGGTCCCAGACGTTCTCGCGGTAGTCGGCCGAGGTCGGCATGCGCAGGTAGACCTCGGCGTCGCCCTGGGCGAGGACGGCGTACTTCGCCTGGCTGTCGAGGCGTACCGGCGTCGCGGTCACGCGCAGCTCCTTGCCGATGCGGTCGTGGGAGCCGTGGTCTCCGTGCGCCGCCTCGACGCTCTCGAGGAGGCGCGCGTGCGCCGGGTCCTTCCCGGAGGAGACGCGCACGCGCTCACCTGCGCTCTCCGAGGCCGAGGCGGCGGTGAGTGGGAAGCGCCACGCTCCTTCGCCGCGCGCCGCGATCAGGAGGACGCCCTTGCCGTGCGGCCCGGAGAGGTTCGGGCAGGCGAGCGCACCGATCTCGACGACGCCGCCGTCGAGGAGCGCGAGCGCGACGGCGTACTGCTCGCCCCGCAGGAAGCCCTTGGTGCCGTCGATCGGATCGAGCGTCCAGAAGCGGCCGCGGCCGCCGTCGCTGCGCGCCCGGTCGATCCAGCCGAGGATCTCTTCGCGCGCCGAGACGCCCGTCGCCTGGCGGACCTCGTCGACGACCGCGTCGGCGATCGCGGAGTGGCCGGGCTCGCGCAGCTCGGCGGCGTCTTCCTCACCCATCACCGCGTCGCCAGGGAGCGCGCGGGCGAGCTCCCGGCAGACGATCGCCTGGGAGCCGAAGTCGGCGATCGTGACGGGACTCTTGTCGCCTTTCGTCAGCGTCCCCCCGGCGATCCGCCCGCGCTGGACGCGCTGGCAGACCTCCGAGGCGGCGCGCAAGGCCCGCATCGCCGCATCGATCTCCCTGGGGAATCGCTTGGAGATGGTTGTCATTCCGCACCTTCGTCCCGGGGAGAGGCTCCTCTCCCCGGGGGAATCTCGGAGAAGTGCGCCTCGTCCCGGGGAAACTTGGCTAGGATCGCCCCCCGGTTCATCCCCTGCCCGAGGAATCGGGTCGCCGCCCGCGGGGAACGGGTGAGGTGGTCAAGCAGAACGGACGAGAGCCGAAGACATTCGGCGACCTGGTCCTGACTGAGTGGCGAGGGGACGAGTTGGCGGGCCGCGCCCCCGGGGACGCTCCCGACGGGCGCCAGACCAAAGGGATTCCAATGGCTGATCCGAAGTCGGGTGTAACGAAGAAGGCGACGCCGGCGGTGCTGATGGTCCCGGTGACCCCGGACGACATCCTGGCGAAGATCGTCGGCGCGGCTCCGCTCTCGCGGAGCGAGGTCACGAAGAAGCTCTGGGACTACATCAAGACGCGCGGTCTCCAGGACGCCAAGAACAAGCGCATGATCAACGCCGACGAAGCGCTGAAGGCGGTCTTCGGCGGCAAGGCGCAGGTGAACATGTTCGAGATGACGTCCCTGGTGAACAAGCACATCAAGTAAGCCGCTCTCGATCTCGAAGAGATCCTTCCGGGCCGTGCGCCGCGAGGCGCGCGGCCCGTTTCGTTTCCCGGGAGCGCATGCGTGCCCGAGGCGCGCAACGCGCGCCGGCGGAACGCGAATCGGGGCGCCGCTCCGAGGGAGCGGCGCCCCGCGCATCGCGATTCGAGTGTGGGCCCGGACGGTCACTTCGCCGTCTTCAGGTATTCCTTCAGCCCGTCGGTCGTGGTCTTCATCGTCTTGGCGCCCGGCTTCCAGTTGGCGGGGCACACTTCGCCGTCGTGCGACTTGACGAACTGGAACGCCTCGATGGTGCGCAGCGTCTCGTCGACGGCGCGCCCGACCGAGAGGTTGTTGATCGTCGCGTGCTGGACGACCAGGTCGGGGTCGATGATGAACAGGCCGCGGAGTGCGACGCCGCCTTCGTTGAGGATCCCGAGCGAGCTCGCGATCTTCCCGCCCAGGTCGGCGATGAGCGGCATCTTCACGCCCTCGATGCCGCCTTCCGCGCGCGACGTCTTCAGGTAGACGCGGTGGGTGAACTGGCTGTCGACGCTCACACCGTAGACCTGCGCGCCGATCTTGGCGAAGCGGTCGGCCGCGCCGTCGTACGCGATGATCTCGGTCGGGCAGACGAACGTGAAGTCGAGCGGATAGAAGAGCAGGACGGTCCACTTGCCCTTGAAGGCCGTGGAGTCGATGCCCTTGAAGTCCGAACCCTGGCAGACCTGCGCCTTGAAGGCGGGCAGCGTCCTGCCGATGACGTTTTCCATGGAATGGCTCCGTGTCGTTGGGGATGGGACGGGAGGCGCCGCCTCGGCTTCGCGAGGTGCCGCCGGGCGATGGCCCGGCTCGCGCGGTTCCCGGGGTGGCGACGCGCGCGTGCCGTGGAAGGCGACGCGTCGAGGCGCCACGAGAAGCGGCGGGAAACTACGGTCCGTGGCGTCCGATTTCCACTGATCGAGCGGTCGCGGCGGCCGCCGCGACGCGCCATCGCCGCGACCTCGCGCCGCGCGACGCTGGACGACGCGCCTCGCTTGCTGTTTGCTTTGCGGCATCCGTCGCGACGAGCGCCGCGCGGCGCGCGGCCTCGGCCGGCCCCACCGGTCGCGGCGCGATCGGCAGCTCTACCTTGAAAGGAGGCCCCTGGAGTTGTTCACGAGCCAAGAAGGTCGCACGTGGAGCTCCGAGCAGAGCGACCAGCTCTACGCGCTGTCGGCCTGGGGCCGCGGCTACTTCCGCATCAACGAGGGCGGCAACGTCGAGGTCCGCCCGCGTCCCGAGAAGAGCAAGGCGACGATCGACCTGAAGCAGCTGGTCGACGACCTGCGCCGCCGCGGCATCCCCCTCCCCGTCACCGTCCACTTCGACGGCATCCTCGAGGATCGCGTCGAGCACTTGTTCGGCTGCTTCACGCGCTCGACCGCCGAGTACGGCTTCAAGGGCCGCTACCGCGGCGTCTACCCGATCAAGGTCAACCAGCACCGCCAGGTGGTCGACGTGCTGCTGCGCGCGGGCCGCCAGTTCGGGCTCGGGCTCGAGGTCGGCAGCAAGCCCGAGCTGCTCGCCGTGCTCGCGCTGCTCGACAATCCCGACGCGCTGCTCATCTGCAACGGGTACAAGGACCGCGTCTTCCTGGAGACCGCGCTGCTCGCGACGCGGCTCGGCCACCAGCCGGTGATCGTGATCGAGCGCTTCAGCGAGCTGATCGAGCTCATTCAAGTCTCGCGCGACCTCAACATCCGCCCCGTCGTCGGCCTGCGCGCGAAGCTCGCGTCGAAGGGCTCGGGCAAGTGGGAGAGCTCGGGCGGCGAGCGCAGCAAGTTCGGCCTCACCGCCAACGAGGTGGTCGAGGCGGTCGAGCTGATGCGGCGCGAGGAGATGCTCGACTGCCTGCAGCTGCTCCATTTCCACCTCGGCAGCCAGATCACCGCGATCGCGAACATCAAGACGGCGCTCCGCGAGGGCGCGCGCCTCTACGTCGAGCTGTGCAAGATGGGCGCGAAGATGAAGTTCCTCGACGTCGGCGGCGGGCTCGGCGTCGACTACGACGGCTCGCGCACGAACTTCGTCGTCTCCAAGGACTACACCGACCAGGAGTACGCCAACGACGTCGTCTGGATCGTGCAGGAGACGTGCGACGGCGCCGGCGTCCCCCACCCCGACCTGATCTCCGAGTCGGGCCGCGCCCTCGTCGCGCACCACTCGGTGCTCGTCGTCGACGTGATGGGCGCGAACGTGCTGCAGGACCGGCCGCCGCCGCAGCCGCCGGCCGCCGACGCCCACCTGATCCTGAAGAACCTCTGGGACGCCTACCAGTCGGTGTCGGTCCGCAACTTCCGCGAGGTCTTCCACGACATCGCGTCGAACAAGGACGAGATCCACACCTTCTTCATGCACGGGATCCTCGGCCTGAAGGAGCGCGCCTACGCCGAGGAGCTCGACATCGCGACGCGCAGCAAGGTGCTGCGCCTGGTGCGCAAGCTCGACGAGATGCCGGAGGAGCTCGAGCACCTCGAACGCGACCTCGCGGACACGTACTTCTGCAACTTCTCGATCTTCCAGTCGCTGCCCGACACGTGGGCGATCAAGCACCTCTTCCCGGCGCTCCCGATCAGCGGCCACAAGAACAAGCCGTCGCGCCACGCCGTGCTCGCCGACATCACCTGCGACTCGGACGGCAAGGTCGACCGCTTCATCGACCTGAAGGACGTGAAGGAGACGCTGCTCCTCCATCCCGTGGAGTCAAGCAACGGGCCCTACGAACTCGGCTTCTTCCTGGTCGGCGCCTACCAGGAGATCCTGGGCGACCCGCACAACCTGTTCGGCGACACCAGCGCGGTCCACGTCGACGTCGCGGAGGACGGCACCTACGACATCCGCCACCTCGTCGAGGGCGACCGCGTGAGCGAGGTGCTGAGCTACGTCGAGTACAGCAAGCGCGACCTGATGGAGCGGGTGCGCCGCGCCGCCGAGAACGCGCTGAAGAACGGCCGCATCTCGTTCGAGGAGTCGGGCCGGCTGCTCAAGCGGTACGAGGAGGGGATGGAGTCCTACACGTATCTGTCCCGCCCCTGACGCCGCGGGGGGCCGCTTCCGCGGCGGGCGGACCGCGCGGCGTGCTTCGCTAACATCCGTCCCTGCACGCCCCGGCCGGAGCGGTGTCCCCGCGATCCGCGGCCGGGGCGAACGTTTTCCACCCCGTCGCACCTGACACTCCACCCCGTCGCACCTGACACAGTGATGAGCTCGACCTCCACCTTCTCCCTCACTCCCGGCAAGCGCGTCCTCTTCCTCACCAAGGATCCCGCGCTGATCCGCCGCCAGCTCGCGGGCGAGCTCGACCTGCGCATGGACGAAGTGAAGGTCGAGGACCTGCTCGACGACATCAACACCGACGCGATGACGCCGGCGTGGGTCTGCTTCGACCACGCCCCCGAGGAGATCGCGCGCAACGCCTACGCGGGGCTGATCGTCGGCGGCGAGCGCCTCTTCCCCACCGACGCGCTGAAGAAGGGCAACTTCGAAGTCATCGTCAGCGGGTTCCGCAAGGGCACCGGCTCGTCGCGCGAGACGGCGGTGCAGGCGGAGAAGTGGTCGGGGATCCGGCTCGCGATCGCGGCGTCGTTCGCGCCGATCCACGCGCGCAACAACATCAACCAGGGCGTCCTGATGGGCGACCACGCCGTGCTGCGCCGCCTGCAGCAGGGCGAGAAGATCCCGATCGCCGAGTTCACGCAGGGCAAGGACGTCATCACCCAGCTGCTGATCGAGCACGGCGGCCTCTTCAAGTTCTCCGCCAAGCTGGCGCGCGGCGAGATCCGCGTGCCGCCGCCGGAGACGACGCGCCGCCCGATGACGATGGCGGAGAAGGTCATCGCGAGCCACGCGCTCGGCGCCGGCGCGGCCCGGTCGGTCTTCGTGCAGCCCGGCGACGCGCTGCTCGTGCGCGTCGACGCCGGCTACTCGCACGAGTTCACGACGGCGCAGGTGCACGACTTCCTGACCGAGGAGTTCGGCGCCCAGTACAAGATCGCGAACCCGACGCGCTTCGCCGTCTTCGAGGACCACCTGATCTACGCCGACGGCGTCGCCGCCATGGCGCCGCACGCGGCGAAGATCGAGACGCTGCGCCAATTGCAGCGCGCGTTCCAGCGCCACACCGGCGTGCTCGACTACTCGGCGAAGGACGGCGTATCGCCCGGCATCTGCCACCAGGTCGCGCGCGAGAAGTTCATCCGCCCCGGCGAGATCATCAACGCCACCGACAGCCACACCTGCATGGGCGGCGCGAGCAACGCGCTGGCGTACGGCTGCGGCGCGACCGAGTACGCCGGCCTCGTCCACTCGGGCTTCACGTTCGTGCGCGTGCCCGAGTCGATCCGGTTCGAGCTGCACGGGAAGCTGCCGGCCGGGACGACCGCCAAGGACCTGATCCTCTGGATCCTCTGGAAGTTCGCGCGCGAGCAGAAGACGCTCGACCGCGTGATCGAGTTCGGCGGGCCGGGGCTCTCCTCGCTCTCGATGGACGAGCGCGCGACGCTGACCAACATGGCGACCGAGTGCTCGGCCTTCTCCGGCATCGCCGAGTGCGACGAGAAGACGGTCGGCTGGATCGCGGCGCGCCAGCCCGGCACCGATCCGGCGAAGCTGCGCGCGACGGCGGTCGCGCCCGACCCCGACGCGCGCTACGACGGCGGCGTCCACCTGATCGACCTGGCCGCGATCCGGCCGATGGTCGCCCACCCCGGCGAGCCCGACCGCGGCATCCCGTCCGACCCGACCAACGGCGCCTTCGTCGCCGACCTCGAGCCCGTCCCGATCCAGATCGCATACGGCGGGAGCTGCACGGCCGGCAAGGACGACGACATCGACTTCTACGCCGCGGTCTGCAAGGACGCCGAGGCCGCCGGCCGCAAGGTCGCCGCCGGCGTCGAGTTCTTCCTGCAGTTCGGCTCGGCCGACGTCGAGGAGCAGGCGAAGCGCAAGGGCTGGCTCGACCTCTTCCAGCGCGTCGGAGTGAAGGTCATCCACCCCGGCTGCGGCGCCTGCATCGGCTGCGGGCCGGGCGTGTCGACCGGACCCGACCAGGTGACGGTCAGCGCGATCAACCGCAACTTCAAGGGGCGCAGCGGACCGGGACGGCTCTACCTCGCCTCGCCGCTCACGGTGGCCGCGTCGGCCTTCGCAGGGAGCATCACGGCGTGGCGGCCGGGGATGTTCGCGGGCGGGAAGGCGCCGGTCGGCGCGAAGTGAATCGCCGCGACGGCGCGGAGCCTCGGCGCTAGCGCAGCGGGAGCTCGACGACGGCGGAGCGGAAGCGCTGCGGCGTCCAGCGGACGTCGAGGATGCGCGGCGTGAAGACGTCGCGATAGGGCTGGCAGAGCGTCATGCCGAGCGTCGGCCGCAGCGACCGCTCCGACGAGAAGACGACGGTGCCGCCCCGCGCGGCGAGCCAGCGCAGCTCTTCGTCGTAGTCGAAGCCGAAGTTCTGCGCGAAGAGGTCGCTCAGCACGACGTGGCGGGCGCCCACCGCGTACTCGCGGCGGTAGGAGAGCGCCGGGACCGCGGTCCACCAGCGGAGGTGGTTGGGGTCCATCGCGACGACGAAGCCGGACGGCGCGGGAGCTTCGGCCTGCCGCCGGTCGCGCACCCAGAGGCAGCAGTCGTGGTAGTCGGCGAGGACGCGGCCGTACTGCGTGATCTCGTACTCGGCGAGCGGCAGGTTGACGGCGACGGCGACGGCGAGGCCCGCCGCGACGACCGCGCGGCGCGGCGGCGCGTCGGACGGCCGGCCGAGCCGCGCGAGCCCGTCGAGTCCGTGCGCCGCGAGCGCGAGGACGACCGGGACGAGCGTCAGCAGGTAGATCGTCGTGAAGTAGGGGTAGCTCGCGAGCCCTGCGAGCAGCGCGACCGCGAGCCACCCGCCGACCAGCGCGAACGCGCGCGCCCGCGCGTCGAGCCGGCGCGCGAACGCGTCGACGACGAGGCGGACGAGACCCGCCGCCGCGAGCAGCGCGGCGGGATACGAGAGCAGCGACGGGAGCGCGCGCAGGTAGGCCGCGACGTAGCTCGCCGCATGCGCGAGCCGGGTCTCCTGCCCGAGCGTGGTCGCGACGGCGCGCGCATACCAGGCGTGCGTCGCGAACCACGCGGCCGAGAGGAGGATCGTCGCCGCCGCGGCGGCGAGCCCCGCCGCCGCGGCAGGCCGCGGCCGCGTGTCGCCGCGGCGCATGCAGACCCGGGCATCGAGCCAGAACGCGAGCGGCGCGAAGGCGAACCCCTCCGGCCGGGTGAAACCCGCCAGCGCGACGAGGACGTTGGCGAGGGCGAGCGCTCCGATCGACCCCGTTCGCAGATGGCGCGCGAGGCTCCACGCCGCGAGCGTCACGAGCAGCGCGAGCGGGACGACCGGGTGGACGATCGCCGCCGCCGCCAGCGCGAGCGGGCAGGTGGCGAGCAGCAGCGCGGCCGCGAGCCCCGCCGCCGCGCCGAACGCCTCGGACGCGAGGCCGGCGAGCGCGAGGAGCGTCCCGGCCCCGAGGAGCTGCGTCGCGAGGCGCGCCGCGACGCTCCAGTCGGGCAGGACCGGTCGCACGACCGCGCGCACCGCCGCGATCGAAAACGAGAAGAGCGGCAGGCGCTTGTCGGAGTCGACCATGTGGCCGGCCGCGAGCTGCTGCGCGCCCTGGATGAACTCGATCTCGTCCCAGCGATCGAAGAAGCGGACCGAGCGCGCGAGGTGCGCGACGAAGAGCAGCGCGATCAGCGCCAGTGCGACCCGTCGGAACCGCAAGCGAGCCCCACCCCTCCGTCCGCGCGACCCGACTCGGACGTCAGCGAAGCTGACCTTCGACAAATGGAACTTCGTGCACCTTCGGATGCATGATCGGACCGTGCCCGAAGAAGCCCTCCTCGCCGAAGAGCTCGCCGTGGTCGGCGGTGATCGTGACGAAGGTGTTCTTGGGGCAGAGGTCGAACAGCTTCTCGACGACGCCGTCGATGTACTTGACCGTGTCGATCTGGCGCTGGCGCAGCTCGTCCATCTGCTTCTGCTCGAAGAACGTCTCGTCCTTGTGGATGAGCTTCCCCTCGACGATCTCCTTGTCGAGGTTCTTCAGCACGCCGTTCAGCCCGCTGATGCGCGGCCAGTTCTTCGGGTCCTCGGTCGGCAGCGCGAAGGGGTAGTGCGTCTCGCCGACGTTCAGCATGTAGAAGCTCGGCCGCTCGTCGCTGAACTTCAGGGTCGGCAGCATCGCCGCCATGTCGTTGTGCTTGTCCATGAGCTGGAACGAGTCGAAGTCGCGGTTGATGCAGGTGGCGGGGTTGAGCACCGGCAGCGAGACGCGCGCATGGGTGAAGAAGCCGAGCTCGCGGCGCAGGTAGGTCGGCATGAAGAGC
>Ga0134124_10003199_pt1 | contig 13180 bp, 10 predicted proteins | sample KB304_FD_96880 | JGI IMG/M metagenome (GOLD analysis project Ga0134124, IMG submission 96880) | Terrestrial soil microbial communities without Nitrogen fertilizer from Kellogg Biological Station, Michigan, USA - KB3-0-4 | ecosystem: Environmental > Terrestrial > Soil > Unclassified ... | reverse complement strand
TTTGCCGACAATTCGATCAAGACCAAGAACGTGGCGACGGCGGTGAGCGGTCACTCCGTAATCGTAAAAAAGATCTCGCTGCCCTCGATGAGCGATGCCGAACTTGGAGAAACGATCGAGAAGGAAGCCGCACAGCACATTCCCTTTGACCTCGCCGACGTCAACCTCGACTACCAGATTCTCTCCGAGGATGAGGGCCAGCCCCACATGGACGTGCTCTTGGTGGCGGTGAAGAAGGACAAGATTCTCAACTACACCAACGTACTCTCGATGGCCGGGAAAACGCCCGCTATCGTGGACATCGATGCGCTGGCGCTGCAGAACTGCTACGAGTACAACTACGACCCCTCACCCAACCAGGTGGTGGCGTTGCTGAACCTCGGGGCGAGCGTCATGAACATCAACATCGTGAAGGGGACCACGCCGTTGTTCCCGCGCGACGTCAGCGTTGGTGGGCATCAGTACACCGACTCTCTGCAAAAAGAACTCGACCTCAGCTTCGATGACGCCGAAGCTCTGAAGCTCGGCCGGAAGGTGGGCACGGTCAGCGAAGACGCAAAGACACCGATCTTGCAGCAGGTAACGGAAATTATCGTGCTTGAAATCCAGAAGACGTTTGACTTCTTCCGGGCCAGCGCTGCTGGCGAGCACATCGAGAAGATTTACGTGGCAGGCGGCTCGTCCAAAGTGCCGGGCCTGCTCGAAGCATTGCGGCAAGAGTTTTCGTTGCCGGTGGACATTTTGAACCCGTTCCAGAAGATTGCGCCTCCCGCGGAGGGAATGGGGATGGAACTGATCGACGGGAACGCGGGCCAATTGGCAGTGGCAGTCGGCTTGGCCCTGAGGAGCTTTGAACAACTATGATCCGCATCAATCTGCTGGGCACACCGAAACCGAAGAGCCGCCGCGCGGCCGCCTCGGCGCCGTCGATTGAAATCGGCAGCGTCGGGTCACCGATGGTCAAGGTCTTTGTCGCGGTAGCACTCACCGTAGGCTTCAACGGCTACACCTGGTACCGGCTCGATCATCAGGCGCAGGATATTGCCGCCAAGATGAAAGTGGCGGAGCAGAAGAATCGTGAGCTGTCCGATGTCAAGTCGAAGTATCTCGAGCGGCAGAAGCAGGCCGACAGCTACAAGCACCGCGTGGATGTAATTGACCAGCTTCGCGCCAGCCAAAGCGGCTACCCGATGAATCTGCTGAACACCATCGGCGACACCGTCTGCAACACCGAAGCAGTGTGGCTCAGCACTATGAAGGACCAGGGTGCGAGCATTTCGATCGATGGCACCGCGCTCAGCACCGACGCGGTCGCGAACCTGATCGCGAATCTGCAGAAGACTGGCTACTTCAAGAACATCGAGATCAAAGAAACGTTTCAGGACGAGCAAGTGAAAGACATGCAGGCGTTCCAGTTCACGTTGACCTGCGAGAAGGGCAAATCGTAAGGCGGACGCAATATGGCGAACTTGGGCGAAATTTCCGGATCGAAACAATGGGGGCTGGCACTGGGTGGTGCGGCGCTGGTATGCGCAGCGCTGTACTTCACCTATTTCAAGACGCAGCGCACAGCCAACGAAACCGCACAGGCCGCTCTGACGGCCAAGATGGACGAGAACGCGAAGCTTGAGCCATATCGCACCAAGCTGGCCGACATCGACCGGCAGATTGCGAATCTCAAGCAGCAGCTCGAAATCGAGCGTCGCATCGTTCCTGACGAGAAAGAAGTCGACGGGTTCATGAAGATGTTGAGCGCTGAGGCGTTGAAGGCCGGTATTGAACTGCGGCGATATACCGCCAAGCCTACCTCGAGCAAAGAATTCTACACGGAAGTGCCGTTCGAGATTGAGCTTGATGGCTCGTACTACTCGATGCGCAACTTCTTCGACCAGGTTTCGAAACTGGAGCGCATCGTGAACATTTCCGACCTGCTGGTGGCCAATACCAAGAAGGGCACGGAAGCAAAAGCCAAGCACACTTATCAGTACGCGGCCAATGAGAGTGTCATCGCAACATGCGTTGCGACCACATACTTTAGCCACGATTCAAGCGCCACCCTGCAACCCGCAGCAGCGGGTGCCAAGGGCCCGGCCGCACCTGCAGCGCCGGCGAAGGGCAGGACCTTATGAAGCAAACTCTAGTGTTGTGCTTGTTGTGCGGGCTGGCGGTGTCTTCGGTGGCACAGACCCCGACCGTGGTTGAGAAGGCGACTTCACCCGTGAAGGCCACCAATACGCAAAAACCGGCTCAAATCAGTTCAGCCAGCGGCAACTCGCAACCTGCCAACGTAAAGGTTGTGGCTGTTCCGGCGTCGAAGCCTACCGCGGGGGTCGCGAAACCGGCGACCAAGCCTGCTGTGATCGCCGTTCAGCCCGCCGCCAAACCAACTGTCGCTGTGGTTCCGGCGAAGACCTCGGCCGCGTCGGCAAAACCCGCGACCGTCGCTGTGCCGGCTAAGACCGCAGCCCCGGCAAAAGCAGCGACCCTGAAACCTGCGCCATCGTCCTCGAAGACCACCGCGGCCGCAAAGAGCGTCGCCCCACCCAACGGCGGCGATCCTTTCAGCAAGAAGAAGGCCCAGGCGCAAGCCAAGGCTGCCCCCGCCGTGGTTAAAGCGCCAGAGAACAAAAGGGGTGCGGTTGTCGCGGTCAATGAAAACAAAGCCGCGGAAGGCAAGAAATCGGAACCCAAGAAAGTTAGTGTCATCGCGCATCGCGATCCCTTCCTGAGCCCAATTGTTCACATGGGGGCTGTAGGTTCGGGCTGCAGTACGGGCAAGCGGTGTCTGGCGATCGATCAGATCGCTCTACGAGGTGTGGTGAGGTCTGAGAACGGAATGATCGCGGTAGTCGTCAACACCATGGATAAAGCGTATTTCCTTCGCGAAAACGATCCCGTCTTCAACGGATACGTCACGAAGATCACGCCGGACTCCATCATTTTCAAAGAAACGTTCCGCGACAAGCTCGGCAAGGAAATGACGCGGGACGTTACCAAGACCATTATCCGTCCGGCGGCATAAGTTAAGACGGGCATATGAAAAGTTCAACTCAAGTACAAAGCAGATCAGAGTCGGGGAGACGGGAAATGCGAAAGCACATGCTGGGAACCATAGCAGCGCTGTTGGCCGTCGTTTTGGTGGCCGGAGCGCAGACTCCAGGCAGCGAGGCGACACGCGCCGCGCTTGAAAAGGTCACAGTCACTCGTGACCAGGGGGTCGTCAACGTCGAGATGACGACCAAGGGAGCAGTTTCGCCCAAGGTCGAGAGGCTTTCCTCGCCCGACCGGCTGGTCGTCGACCTGCCGAATACGATGCTGGCTACTTCAGGTGGCAGTATCGCGGTGGGCAGCGAGGGAGTCAAGGGTGTGCGGATGGGAACTGACGCCAATTCGATGACCCGCGTCGTCGTGGACCTTGACGGGCCCTCCAAGTTCGAGCTCGTTCCCGGTCCCGGCCAGAAGCTGACCCTGAAGATCGGCGAGACGGCTCGCGCGCAAGCCCCGGCAGCAGTTGCCAAGGCGCCAGTCGTTGCCGAAACGCAACCGAAGTCGTCCGTTACTCAGGAAATCGCGACCGCCAACGCCAAGGATTTCGTGGTGGTCAGCCCAACCTATGCGCCAAAGAAGGAAACCAGCGATCCGCAGGAGAAAGCCGTAGACGCGGCTTCCAAGTTTGTGGAGCGCCCCGAAGGAAGCCTTCTGCCCCAAGCGAGTGGCTCCTTGCAGGCGGCGCAACAGTCCGGCGCGGCAACCGCTCCGGCCCCTTCAACCGCTCCGGCCCCTTCAACCATTGAACCCGCGGTCAATCTCGCGGCAGAACAGAAGACCAAGTCTCGCCCTGCGGCTTCGGGTCCCAAGTACACCGGCGAACCGATCTCGGTCAACCTCAAGGATGTCGACCTAAAAGATTTCTTCCGGCTCATTCACGAAATCAGTGGCCTGAACGTTGTCCTCGACCCCGACGTGAAGGGTTCGCTGACGATCGTTCTCGATGATGTGCCGTGGGATCAGGCACTGGACATCGTTCTGAAGAACAACACGCTCTCCCGACAGCTCGATGGCAATGTTCTCAGAATCGCCAGCGTTGACACCATGCGCAAAGAAGCCGAAGCCCGCCGCGCCCAAGCAGAAGCCGAGGCGCTCGCGGTCGATACCGTTACCGTCACCCGTTTCCTGAGCTACGCACACTCCAAAGACGTAGTCTCGACGCTCAAGAAGTTCCTGAGCCAGCGCGGGCACATGGAATCGGATGACCGCACCAATGCGGTTATCATTAATGACATTCCTTCGGTTATCCCCCCGATTGACCGCCTCCTGGCGCAACTCGATCGCAAGACACAGGAAGTAGAAATTGAAGCCCGCGTGGTTGCTGCCACCCGCAGCTTCGCTCGTGACATAGGAACTCAGCTCGGATTTGGCTGGGGCAACAGCCCGACCGGCGTGGGCGGAGCGACTTCGGTTGGAGCTTCTCCCGTGGGCGTAGGGAATACGGGGAATCCGCTGTACCCGATTGTGAGTGGCACGGGCAGCGGCGTCCACATCCCGTTGTTTTCGAACCTCGCGGCGAACGCGCCGACCAGCGGTCTTACGCTCGTGAATGCCAGCAATGCGTTTCGACTTGACGCCATCCTCACGATGGCCGAGTCGCGCGGATTGTTGAAGATTCTGTCTCGTCCGCGGGTAGTCACCCAGAACAACATTCAAGCGGTTGTGCGACAGGGCGTTCGTATTCCGATCGTCACCCAGGCGCAGTTGAACGGACCGCCGACCACGACCTACATCGATGCGTTCCTGCGGCTTACCGTCACGCCTCAGATCACGGTCGAGAACACAATCTTCCTCAACGTGGACGTCGAGAATACGACGCCCGACTTTGGACACACGATCGGTGGCAACCCGACCTTGATCACGCAACAGGCGACCACGCAGGTTCTGGTCACCGACGGCGGCACGGTCGTCATCGGCGGTGTGATCCAGACCAGCAACGCGGTCAACGTCCAGCAGGTGCCCTTGCTCGGAAGCATTCCGTGGCTCGGCAACTTGTTCAAGCATCAATCGGTCAGCAGCTCGAACCAGGAGTTGATCTTCTTCATCACGCCTCGCATCGTCGAGACCTAGTTCGAACCGCAAGTTAGCAGGAAGCAGCCGCCGGCATCTGAGATACTCAGGCCGGCGGATTGTTTTTTGGGTGGAAGATCGCCCAGCCCAGCGTCGACCGGTAGATGACCCACACGCTGATCGCCACTTCATACTGAAACAGTTGTCGATATGGACTTGGGGTGCATAATCTTAACCCGACGCTCGCCGGGCGTTTGGGGGCATTCTTGCCTAGGTGGGATAAACTTCTGAGATGCGCGCCGACGGTCGCCTGCATCGACTGCAGGAAGAACTCCAGGAGCAAAAGCTCGATGCAGTTCTCATAGGGCATCTCCCGAATATTCGATACCTCTGCGGTTTCAGCGGGAGTGCAGCCCTCCTGTTGGTCAGCGGCCGAGAGATTGAGTTCTTTACCGATGGGCGATACACCGTTCAAGCCCGGGAAGAGGTCATGGGTGCACGGATACGTATTCAAAAGGGAAGGTCGGCGTTCGCGACGTTGCTGGAGTGGCTAAACGGCCGAAGCCGAATCAAGCGTCTCGGGATCGAAGCAGCCTACATGATCGTAGCCGATCGGGAGCTGCTCGCAAAGCGGGTTGGTCGCACCATGAAAATCGTGAATGCTCCGCCCCTGATTGAGCGCATGCGGATGGTGAAGTCTCCGGAAGAGATCGCTAGGATTCGCGCCGCGTGTGAATTGGGGACTGGACTTCTTGAGACGGTGACCGCCGCCCTCAAGCCGGGACGAACCGAATCCCAAGTTGCTGGCCAGCTTGAGCTTGCAGCTCGCAGTAGCGGTGCTGACCAGATGGCCTTTACGACCATCATCGCTGGCGGGAGGCGATCGGCATTACCGCATGGCAGAGCCTCCCGAGCTCCGATTCCATCTCGCGGATTCGTAGTCTGCGACTTCGGTGTTATACTCTCCGGCTATTGTTCCGATATGACCCGCACCCTGCACGTGGGCCGTCCTTCCACGGTGGCGCGTAGGGTATATGAAGCAGTCCGAGAAGCGCAGCAGGGAGCGCTCGAGGCTGTCCGGCCCGGAAAGACCGTTGGCGAAGTGGACGCAGCTGCCCGTAAGTTGTTGCAAAAAAGAGGATTAGGTAAATATTTTACGCACTCCACCGGCCACGGTCTAGGCCTTGAAATTCATGAGGCACCGCGCGTCGCGGCCGGTCAAATGGAAATATTGCGGCCCGGAATGGTGATTACGGTCGAGCCTGGTGCATATCTACCGGGCAAGTTCGGAGTGCGCATCGAAGATACGGTCGTGGTGACCGAAACGAGCTGCGAGATCCTGACAAAATGCCCAAAAGGAATGGTTTCGGTCTGAACCACCGCCGGGGTTCATAGAGTTACTGGGAACGCATGAATCAAAAAGAGATCAAAGAACTTATAGAATTTCTGATCGAGAAGGACATCGCCGAATTTGAACTCGAACGCGGCGACGTGAAGGTGCGGATCAAGCGGGCCACTCCTGAGCCCCAGCAGCCGGTGGAACGGATCATAAGCGTGCCTGCGTCGGTCCCGACTGTGCACCTGCCGATGGCGCAAGCCCCAGTTGCTCAGCCGGTGCAAACGTCGACGGCCGCGCCAGCTGTCCCGGAAAAGAAGGAAGACCTGCACACCGTTAAGTCGCCGATGGTGGGGACTTACTATGAGTCGCCTTCGCCGGGATCTCCTCCGTTTGTAAAACCCGGAGACACGGTCGAGGTGGGCCAGTTGCTGTGCATCGTCGAAGCCATGAAGTTGATGAACGAGATTGAATCCGACGTTGCCGGCGAAGTGGTTCAGTGCCTGGTAAAAAACGGTCAGCCGATTGAGTACGGCCAGGATTTATTCGCTGTTCGGGCCAATAAATGACAAGAGATTAATGGTTCCTCCTTGTTGTATCACCGATGCCGGCGGGCACTTAGCATTTGGCCAATGCGGGCTTCCCGGCCAAGTGCCAACGGCTCAGTGCTGAGTGTCAATTGCTCGAATGTTCAAGAAGATTCTCATTGCCAATCGGGGCGAAATTGCGCTGCGGGTGATTTGCGCGTGCAAAGAGCTCGGGATCCGCACGGTTGCAATCTATAGTGAGGCCGATCGCAATTCTTTGCCGGTGCGTTTCGCGGATGAGGCTATTTGCGTCGGCCCCCCCCAGCTCTCCCAAAGCTACCTCAACATTCCCGCGGTAATCAGCGCTGCCGAAATCGCGAACGTGGATGCTATTCATCCCGGTTATGGGCTGTTATCGGAGAACGCAAATTTTGCCGAGGTGTGTGAGACCTGCAACATTAAGTTCATCGGGCCGTCGCCAGAAGTGATCCGCCTGATGGGAGAGAAGGAAAAGGCCCGCGCCGCCATGAAGAAGTCGGGCGTGCCGATCTTGCCCGGTTCCGAAGGAGTGCTCAGCAGCGAAGGTGAGGCCATCGAGTGGGCCAAAACGGTGGGATTTCCAGTGATTATCAAGGCCTCGGCCGGTGGTGGCGGCCGAGGGATGAGAATCATACGCTCTGAGCCGGAACTCCCGCTCTTATATGCGGCTGCGCAGGCGGAAGCCGCAGCGGCCTTCGGGAACGGCGATCTCTACATGGAAAAGTACGTCGAGCACCCGCGCCACATTGAGTTCCAGGTTCTTGCGGACGAGCACGGCAATGTCGTGAGCCTCGGCGAGCGCGAGTGCAGCATCCAACGCCGGCACCAGAAGTTGCTCGAAGAATCGCCGTCCACCCAGATGACTCCCGATCTGCGGAAGCAAATTGGCGAGGTGCTCTCGAAGACCCTTTCTGAAATCGGATACGTGAACGCCGGAACCATCGAGTTCCTTATGGACCGCGATCGCGGGCTCTATTTCATAGAGATGAACACGCGCATCCAGGTGGAGCATCCGGTGACGGAGATGGTAACCGATGTTGATCTGGTGAAAGCCCAAATCGCCATTGCGATGGGCGAGAAAATGGAAAATGTACTCCATGGCCCGGTTCTGCACCGCGGACATGCGATCGAATGCCGTATCAATGCGGAGCATCCGGAGAAGTTCACGCCCTCGGCAGGAAAGATCACCACTTTTCACCCGCCCGGGGGAACTGGGGTGCGCATCGACACCGCGGCGTATGCAGAAGGCGTGATTCCCCCTTACTACGACTCGCTCATCGCCAAACTGGTGGTTCGCGGCAAAGACCGCGAAGAGGCTATCTCACGCATGTCGAGAGCCCTCGGGATGTTCATTGTGGAAGGCGTCCACACCACGATTCCGCTACACCGCAAAATCCTTTCTGACCCCGAATTCCGCGCCGGCCACACCGACACGACATTCATTGAGCGCTTTCTGGCCAGGAACGGCGAGAAGAAGCAGTGATCTCGATGCCGCGTTTTTATCCAATCCTGGATGCCTCCCGCTTTGAGACCACAGATGCGCTTTTAGAAGCCGCCGAGCAACTGCTCTCCTCCGGCGTGCAGATCCTGCAATATCGCAACAAGTCAGGGGACGCCGGGCGCATGCTGGTTGAAGCGCGGGAATTGCGCCATCGTGTACTTTTCCGCGAAAGCGGGAAAGCCGTAAAACTCATCATGAATGATCGTCCCGACCTCTGTCTGGCTGCAGACTTCGAAGGAGTGCACGTTGGTCAGAACGATCTGTCACCGGAAAGCGCTCGCAAGATCATTGGGCCGAGCCGCTGGCTTGGAGTCTCCACCCATAGCCCAACCCAGGTCGCCGAGGCAAATCAAACCTCTGCCAACTATCTCGCCATTGGCCCGGTATTTGAAACCGCAAGCAAAGATAAACCCGATCCGGTTGTTGGCCTCGACGGAGTTCGCGAGGCACGTCAGCTGACGACGAAGCCCTTAGTTGCGATTGGCGGGATTACTCGTGCCAACTGTCTTTCCGTGCTCCTTGCCGGAGCGGATTCGGTAGCAGTCATCTCCGATCTGGCCGAAACACCGCGTGCATCGGCCAAGGAGTTCCTCCAGCTCCTAAGCTAGCCTTGCGCGTGCGTTCCTAGGGTAATTTGCCGAGTGGTTTACGACATGGGGCCGGGAACGCCGCATCGTGCCGCCCTTTTCTGCAAACTATTGGTCGCCGGAGGGATGCGCACAAAGGAGGTCAGCCAGGAGATCAGGTATTGCCTGCGGGATTGGCGCAGGGGACGAGCCTTTCGAACGGTTGAGTCCGCGGATCAGTGATTGGTGAAGCCGAGCCGCTTGCCGCTCTGGATTGCATTCTCCGGATTCAATCAAGCGATCCGTCAGGGCTCGAGTTCACGGCTGAATTTCTCAATCTTTGATGCTAGAACCTTCATCAAACAAACAGTCTGCTCGGTTTGTCTTCGGGTAGACCTGTCTTTCGACGCGTGCGCGGCCGGTATACTGCCCTATGTGGATTGTTGCTTTAGCTCTTCGCCGGCCCTACACGTTCATCGTGATGGCCTTGGTGTTGCTGATTCTTAGTCCCATCGTTATTTTCCGCACCCCCACGGACATCTTTCCTGAGATCAATATCCCGGTTATCAGCATTGTTTGGAATTATCAGGGGCTGTCTCCCCAGGAGATGTCGAACCGAATTACGACCACCACGGAACGGGCCTTGACGACGCTGGTGAATGATATCGACCACATTGAGTCGCAGTCGCTCAATGGAATCGCGGTGGTGAAGGTTTTCTTCAAACCGAAAGCGAATATTCAGACCGCGATCGCGCAAGTGACGGCAATTTCGCAGACGCAGCTGCGATTCCTGCCCCAAGGCACGACGCCTCCCCTAGTCATTCAATACACCGCCTCTAGCGTTCCCATCCTCCAGCTTGGCTTGAGCAGTGACACACTTCCTGAGCAAGAATTGTTTGACCTGGGCGTCACCACGCTGCGCACCCAGCTGGTAACCGTGCAAGGCGTTGCGATGCCTTTTCCGTACGGGGGAAAGCAGCGGCAGATCCAGGTCGACCTGGATACTCGGGCTCTGCAGGCCAAGGGGCTCACTCCGATCGATGTCGTGAATGCGTTCAGCGTGCAGAACCTGATCTTGCCGTCCGGAACGGCAAAGATAGGGTCGCTAGAATATCAGATTGAACTCAATGCCAGTCCACGCACGATCGCCGAACTGAATGACTTTCCCATCAAGACCGTGAATGGCGCGACAATTTACGTTCGCGACGTAGCCCACGTACGTGATGGATTTGCACCGCAGACCAACATTGTGCGTCAGGATGGTTCGCGCGGCGTGCTGCTGACGGCGATGAAAAATGGCGGCGCATCGACGCTAGACATCGTCAAAAACATCCGCCAGATGTTGCCCGATCTGCTGAAACGGGTTCCGCCGGATCTAAACGTAAAACTGCTGTTCGATCAATCGCTGTTTGTCCGGGCCGCGATTCAAGGCGTAGTGCGCGAAGCTTTAACGGCAGCCTGTTTGACCGCCGCGATGATCCTGCTCTTCCTCGGGAACTGGCGCAGCACGCTGATCATCGCCATCTCCATCCCGCTCTCGATTCTGACCTCGGTGGTGGTACTCAGTGCTTTGGGTGAGACGTTCAACATCATGACGCTGGGCGGCTTGGCGCTGGCGGTCGGCATTCTGGTCGATGACGCGACGGTGGAAATAGAAAACATCGAGCGCAATCTCGGGATGGGTAAGGAGCTGAAACAGGCGATTCTGGACGGCGCGCAACAAATCGCCGTTCCAGCTTTCGTTTCGACGCTTGCCATCTGCATCGTGTTTGTCCCCATGTTCTTCCTCACGGGTGTTGCGCGTTATCTCTTTGTTCCGCTGGCAGAAGCGGTGGTGTTCGCGATGCTCGCGTCCTACCTGCTGTCGAGAACGCTCGTGCCCACACTGGTCATGTACATCCTTCGCGGTCACGAACTGGACTCGCACAAACCGCCGTCCACCGTCTTTGGCAGATTTCAGAAGGGTTTTGAACGCGCATTCGCCAGCTTTCGGACGGCGTATTGCAACACGCTCGAAGCCATCATGCACCACCGCGCGGCGTTCGTGACCGTGTTTCTGGGGTTCTGTATCGCTTCTTCGGGGTTGTTGTTTTTCTTGGGCCGCGACTTCTTTCCCACCGTCGATTCCGGGCAGATGCGTCTTCACGTGCGGGCACGGGCGGGATTGAGGATTGAGGAAACCGCCAGGTTGGTGGACGAAATTGAGCAGGAGATCCGCCGCGAGATGCCGAAGGGCGATATCACCACAATCGTCGATAACATCGGTCTGCCCTATAGCGGAATCAACACTTCCTATAGCAATTCCGGCGTGATCGGGACCTCCGATGCTGAAGTGCTGGTCAGCTTTGCTCCGCATCATCGGCCAACCCAAGACTACATTCGCATGCTGCGAAAGTCGTTACCGCAACAGTTTCCAGGGACTGAGTTTTTCTTTCAACCGGCTGACATCGTCAGTCAGATTCTGAACTTCGGCCTGCCATCCCCGATTGATATACAGCTGACCGGGCCCAACTACGCAGAGAACTACGCCATAGCGCAGCGTATTGCCGGACGAGTTCGGCACATTCCGGGGGCGGTGGATGTGCACGTCCAGCAATTGATGAACGATCCTACGTTGTTCATGGAGGTCGACCGCGTTCGTGCACAGCAGGTTGGGTTGACCGAACGCGATGTCGCGCAAAACCTGCTGGTCTCGCTGAGTTCGAGTTCCCAGACCAGTCCTACGTTTTGGCTGAATCCGCAGAACGGTGTGAGTTATGCGCTCTCGATCATGACACCGCAGTACAAGATGAACTCTCTTCAGGAACTCATGAACACGCCGATCAGCGGCAGCAACGCTGGTTCACAACAGGTGCTGGCCAACCTGGCCTCAGTCACGCCGAAAATGGCTCCCGCAGTGGTCAGTCATTACAACATCCAGCCAAGCATTGACGTGTATGCCAGCGTGGATGGTCGAGACCTCGGCGGAGTGGCCGATGACACGGTGAAGGCGCTGGCGCCGTTCCGGGAAAAGTTGCCCCGCGGAACCCAGATGAACGTGGTCGGGCAGGTGGGGACGATGACCTCCTCGTTCGAAGGTCTGTTGATCGGGCTGGTGATGTCGATTGTGTTGGTTTATTTGCTGATCGTGGTTAATTTTCAGTCCTGGCTCGATCCCTTCATCATCATCACCGCGTTGCCGGGAGCGCTGGCTGGCATCTGCTGGATGCTGTTTCTGACGCACACTACGCTGAGCGTTCCGGCCCTTACCGGTGCCGTCATGTGCATCGGCGTGGCTACCGCCAACAGCATCCTGCTGATCTCGTTTGCCCGCGAGCGCATGGCGGAAGGCATGCATCCGATCAAGGCCGCGCTCGAAGCCGGTCATACGCGTATGCGGCCGGTGGTGATGACAGCCTTGGCGATGATCATCGGGATGGTGCCGATGGCGTTAGGCCTCGGAGAAGGCGGCGAGCAGAACGCACCTCTCGGCAGGGCGGTCATCGGCGGGCTAATCTTCGCCACGGTCGCAACCTTGCTGTTCGTCCCCGTGGTATTTAGCATTTTCCATGGCTGGCGGCTGAAGCGGTCTGCCGCCCAGGAATAATTTGTTAGCCCTTCTGCGCGAGAAGGAATCTAAATAAGTTCATATGCAGACAGGATTTACTGAGGAGAAAGAAGTATCCCATGAGTGGCAAACCAGGGCTGATGCTCCGCAGAAACATCGCGGGTACCTGGTTGCCGCAATTCTGGGAGTTCTGTTTGTGGTGGCTGCCGTCGTGGGAATTGCTTCGCGGGTCAGTGAGCACAAAGCTCTTGCCAAGGAGACCGAAGCGCTGACCGTCCCCACGGTCTCGACGATTCATCCCAAGGCAGAGCCTCCGCAGGAAGAGTTGGTTTTGCCCTCAACCCTCCAGGCGTTTATCGAAGCCCCCATCTACGCTCGAACCAACGGGTATTTGAAGAAGTGGTACAAGGACATCGGCAGCCGCGTGCGCCACGGTGAACTCCTGGCCGATATCGAAACTCCCGAAATCGATCAGGAATTGCTTCAGGCGAGGGCGGCGCGCGAACAGGCCAGCGCGCAGGTCCAAATCGCAAGAACCTCCGCCAAGCGATGGGAAAACCTGCAGAAGATGGATGCGGTTGCCCAGCAGGAAACCGATGAGCGCAA
>Ga0134124_10003198_pt1 | contig 13181 bp, 13 predicted proteins | sample KB304_FD_96880 | JGI IMG/M metagenome (GOLD analysis project Ga0134124, IMG submission 96880) | Terrestrial soil microbial communities without Nitrogen fertilizer from Kellogg Biological Station, Michigan, USA - KB3-0-4 | ecosystem: Environmental > Terrestrial > Soil > Unclassified ... | reverse complement strand
TCTCGTGCTCGGCATCGCGTCTGACGCTGATTGAGTTGGCGCGCCACCTCGCCTCGTGTTGCACGCCAGGCGGACACGGTGAGCGACCTGGCGTCGCCCTCACCCTTTCAACTTCTCCTCCGCATACAGCGACAGCTCGATCGTGCGCTCCAGCAGCTGCTCGGTGCTGACGCCGGCGAAGTTGCGCAGCACAAGCTCCTTGACGAGAGCTTGGTGAGATAGCGCAGCTGCAGGGCGCGGAGTCTCGGCCGCCCGCTTGCGACATTCCGCACACGGCATGCGAGCGGACCCACTGTCCTGAGGAAACGTCACTCGTCCGAGGGATGTGCGTCAGCGCGCAGCAGCGCGAAGCTGGTTTCCCGTCGTTGGGAGATCGCCATGCGGACCGACCATCACCAAGCCGTCGCCACGCACTACCTGTTCTTCAGCGGACTCTTCCCGGCTGTCCACTCGCTCGCATTTCCCTGCGATCCCGAAGGGCACGTGAACATGGACGAGATGAGCGACCATGCCCGGGAGAACTACCTGTTCGCGCGCACTGTCGTCGGTTGCGACTACGACGTCCCCGTCATCGTCGCGGCGACCGACAAACATTGAACGAGGATCGCGATTTCGTCTTCGACCGCCACGGGCGCAGGGAAACCGATGTGCGGCGGGCGCCGACAAGGCCGAGGAAGCTGGCCGCGAAGTGGTCGCGATAAGACTGCTGCGTGACTTTCCTGTGTGGGTTCATCTCGCCTGGCGAGACTCGGCCCTCGACGAACCGACGTGCCGAACTTCGCGTCGGCCCAGGCCTCTCGCCATCCTCACGGCCTCATCTATTACCGACGGCACCCGAGCCGCGTCGGTGCACAGACGGCTGGGATGCGGCTGAATGCCGACCCGCGCCAGATCGAGGCGGTCGGAATCCCAGCAGGCGACGATGGCGGCATCGGCCACGGTATGCCCGTCGCTGTGCAGGCGCATCGCTTCGCAGAGTTGCTCGAACTCCCGGGGCGCGAGGTCGTTGATGACGGCTTGGCGCTGCAGATGCACGGCGAAGTCGGCCGCTCGCCGGCCATGCTCCGGATCGAATCCGTCGTTGTGCCGCTGGCTGTCGTGCAGGAACGCGAACCACGCGAGGATGGCAGGGTTCACGTCGGTCGCGGCCGCCAGCATGCGACCGTGGTACCAGACCCGGCTCCAGTGCGCCACGCCATGAATGCCGTCGGCGAAGTCGAGGCGGAACTGTGGGCGCACGACGCGGAGTGCCTTGCGAATGATCCGGTCGTGTCGCTGCCTCATGGACGACAGCCTATCTCTCCTCGGAGGAGTCTGGAATCCGGCGTCGCGACGGATTTCTCGATGACCCGAGCCGTGCGAGCCGCGAACGACGAGTCGCGCGCGGCGCAGCCGCGGTTTCGGTTCCTGTTTTGTTGATCGGGACGCCGGGATCGCGTCGGTGCGCAGCGATCGGGGTGCGGACAGCAGCGAGAGCCGCTACAAACGCCTCGGCTGCACGTCAACTCCATGACCCCTGCGCGATGAAGTGACTCGCGCGGGTTTCCCTGAGCGAAGTTGCGCCCCGAAGCAGCTCGGTGTCTCGAACACGGCTTTCGCTCTGATCGCGAACGTCGCCACCGCTCCTTGATGACCCTCTAGCTCGCCTGATCCTTCGTATCCGACGCCGAAACTGCGCGGGGAGCCTGGCGCTCGAGGTCAATGCCTCCGACGGCGATCGTTGCCAGCTGGGACGATCAACGACCCCGGCTTCAGTCCCACCTCCGCGGTCCGGATGAATGCGCCCTACAGTGCCTACGTGATCGGCGACTACACCGGAATCACGCCGCCGTAGCAAGCGCGCCTGGTGACGCCGTTCGGTGATCGCCACGGTGAGGGAGAGGCTCCGCCACAACGTCGCTTGATTTCACTTTGCAGCCTGGCGACGCTGACTTGGCTCGGCTTGCGTCCCGACAACCCGACCTCGATGGGACGGCTGCCGTTGAACGCCCGCAGCAGCGGCGTCCGTCCGCTGCTCGCGCAACGTCGCCGCGGTGCTGCGAAGCGCCTCTCACCCGGCTTCGGCGTGGACGCCAGGCGATCAGTGATAGTCGTCCTCGAGCTGATGCCGCACCGCCGACACCACAACCTCGGCCGGGTCGACGATCTCGAAAAGCGCGACATAGCCCGCGCGACCGAACGGAATGATGAGCTCACGCAGAAACGGACTCTTGCCCGCCTTGCGGCAAGTGAAGGGCGAGGCCCTCAGCGTCGCCACGCCAGCTCGAATGGCCGAAAGGGCCTGCTCGGCCAGTTCGACGTCGCCACCGGGGCGCCGCAGTTCCCTCTCGAGGATGAAATCGAACAGCCGCTCGAGGTCGTCCTGGGCCTCGCGGGTCAACCGGACCCGAAAACTCAACGCCGCTTCGCCTGCAGGCGAGCTCGAGCGGCGTCCAGCTTGCGCTGCAGGCCCTCGACGACCGCATCAGCGTCGACATAGTCTCCCGTGCGGCGCGCATCTTCCAGCGAACGCAGGCCCCTGGCGATGAACTCCGCTTGATTGCGCCGGCGCAGCACGCTCGCTCGAACCGACGCCTCGACGAACTCGGAGACGGTTTCGCCCTCGCTCAGGAGCGACTCAACCTCCGCGCGCAGTTCAGGCTCTACGCGTACCGATGGGATGGTGGCGGTCTTCATGGAAAAAGTGTAGCGCATTTGCAATACATTGGCCAGGCGCGCCCGAGCGGCCCCGCCCGAAAGATGGCGGACTTCCTGACCGCCGTGGTCGCCCCTGTCGCCCCTTCCTTCGCACGAGGAGTTCGAGGCCGAGATCCGTGCCCGTCACGGACGCAAGTCGGCGTTCTGGGCGTGTGAGAAGGCTACGCCGCGACCGTGAGCGGCAGCCGTAGGCAAGGGCTGAGCTGTCACGAAATCGGCGCAAGACCGATTTAGCTAGGAAGGCGCCCATTCTCTTTGTCTTGAGGAGTCGATCGTGGAGCACAAGTCACCGTACGACGAAGTTCCCGGCCAGTTGGTCCATAAGCCTGAAGCGCTGAGCGCCACCGCGATCGAAATGGATCGCCTGACGAAGGCCATCTATCCGGATGCAGTGGAAGCGCTTCGATCGGCGATGGCCCGCCAGACCGCCGCCGCGAGCGCGGCCGTTCTGGAAGAAGAGGCAAAGAACGTATTGAGAGAGCTTCTTGAGAATCCCGATGTCCTGGATGAGGACGCAACTGGCGACGAGCGCCAGGACGACGGGTCTTTGCGCCAGTCGCTCGAGCGTGCGGTCGGGACGAAGGCGAGACATTCGCTCGAAGGCGAGACCCCGGCTTGGCTCGAAACGAGGGGTCTCGACCTCGCGAGGGCGATCGCAGGGGCATGGATGGACTTCGGGCGAGACGAAGGCGCTCGCCATCAAGTCGTCGCGAGTCTTCTCAAGGGGCCTGGAAAACCGCGCGGATCGGCGATCGACGACCTCGCCAGACGCTTCGAGCTCTCCGGCGACGAGACCAGGAATCTCATGGCAGCGACCCGCAGCCTCTTCAAGTCTCTGGTTCTCGAACTTGCGCCCGGGGTATACGCGGCGGCCGAGGCGCGTCAGCAGCTCTCGCGGTCCTAGAAGTTCAGGATCGACGTTTCCCAGACCTCGCCGGACGGGTCGACCGGCATGAACGCGAACCGACCGGAGCCGTTGTTGCGCCCGATCACGGTTCGCTTCATCACGAGGCTGTCCGGATAGCCGGGCAAGTCGAAGAAGCGAAGAACCTGGAACTGGTGAGGCTCGGCGTCGACCACGTAGCTGCCACCTGCCGCGTACCGAATCGCCTTCGACAACGATCCGACGACGAGCTGAAGCTGCTGCAAGCCCAACGGCGGGTGTCGAGTCGTGCCGGCGTTCGCGGGCAAGGTCCCATGGCCGGGGTATAGATTGTGGGTGTGCCCGCTCAGGACCAGGTGCGCCAAAGGCCCGGTTGCACCACCTGTCGAGTTGATCAGCTGCTTGCCCACCGTCGCCGCGCCCTGGAGCGTCATCACTCCCTTCGGCGGGGGAGGCGGATAGTGGACCGGGTGATGCGACAACAGAATTCGGAAGGCACGTCCGGCCTGTTGCTTTGCCTTCTGCGCCACGAGTTTTGCCAGCTCGGGCAGCTGGTCTTTCGCACCCGCTCCACCCCAGTGGGGGTCCTTCCTGAGCTGCCCGAGCGCCCTTGTGTTCGGCCACCTGTCATGGATGACGCTGTTCACGCGATAGAGATCAATGCGGTTGCCCGTCGACCCGATCGGGATCGACCTCGGGTAGAGCGGATGCGCCCCGGGGAAGAAGTTCTTTCGCAAATTCGTCCGGTGGGTCGCTAGCGTCGCCTTGCTCGCGATGGCGGGGAACTTGTTGGGCCAGGCGTCATGGTTGCCGTAGAGTCGTATCGGATCGCCGTCCCCGAGCAAGGCTGCCATCCGATCGACCCAGGCGATTTCTGCCCGGATCGACGCGTCATCGCCGACCGAGGCGAGGTCACCGGTATCGACCAGCCAGGTCGGAATGTCGTTGCAGCTGAGCGCTGCGAGACCGGTTGGATAGAAAGTATTGGCAGGCTCGTGAGGCATCGGCTTGCCCGTGAGAAAGCACTCGAAGGCAATGAGCGCGTCGGTCGCGTGACCAGCCCTGCCGTCCTCCCAGTAGTCGAGCAACCAGCGCCCGAACCTGGCGTTGACGCCAGCGATGAGGGATATCACGCGTTTGACGAGGCCGTCGTTCTGCGGTGCCGGGCCCACATGAAAGTGAAGATCGGAGATGTGGACGATCTGCAGCACCGGTTTGCTGGCCGTTGTCGTGGTCGTCATTTCCGAGTCCTCCCTGCGTCACTCGTCCCTCAGGTCCGCCGCCAGCAACGTCTTTGCACTCTCGCCAAGCCGCTTGTGGATCGCTTCGGCCAGGCGTTTTCGAAGGCGGGAGAGCCGCTGGCGCTCTGCTTCCGTGCGGGGCGCTTTGTGTTCGCCCGACTCTCCGATCAAGGTCCACAGGATCTCGCGATCTTTCGGGCTGAAAAGCGCCAGCTCGGCAATACAGACCTTCAGCATTTGCCTCAGCAGCAAATGTCGTGGCAGTGACGGGTCGGCACTTGGAACCGCAAGGGCGGCGGCATCGGTTTCCTCGGAGAGCGACTCCTTGGCCCACCTCGCCGCCTCGTGCCGATAGAGGTCTGCCGCGCGACGCGAGAAGATCGCCAGGGCGATCCGGCTGACGCCGTCCCATGCCTCTCCCGCAAGGTCTTGGCCGACCCTGGGTTCCAACTTCTCGAACAGCTCAGGTCGGCGCGCGGCAAAGCGCCATAGATCCTGGAGCGTCTGGCTAACGAGGTCGTCCGCGTGCGCCCTGAGGGCGGGGAAGTGACCGTTGGCTCGCGCACGCAGCAGTCGCTGCAACTGCGCGACAAAACTGGGGTCCGCAAACAGATCCTTCGTATCCAATCTGGCAACCGTCGCGGCAAGACACGATCCGATCGGAGTCGAAGTCGGGCCGAAGTGAAAAAAGCATACCCCGTCCGCGGCGAAAGCGACGGGATTGAGCTGCTCAGCGCCCGCACCAGCATCGCTGAAGCAAGCGCCGCCGGTCGTTCAGGCTTGAGCCGCCAAGCCGCGACGCGCCCTTCGAGGACCTCGTCGAACTACGTTCGAGCTCCCCGAGGGGTTGAGCGAACGCTGAATTGCGTCGCCATCGTAGTCATGGGTGAACTCTTGACGGTCCGAGCGCGCGCTTCGAGCGCGCGGATTTCGCGTTCGGCGTAGGGTTCGCATCCGACCGAAGCTTGTCGAGATAGTCGGCCCAAGCCTGCAGCATCCTCCTGCGCTGCTCGACGAACTCGGTGCGGTTGTAGGCACGGCCCAAGCTGTCACGAACGGAGTGGGCGAGCTGCGCCTCGATCACGTCGGGACTGAAGCCGAGGCGCTCATGCAACATCGTCCGAGCCGTCGCTCGAAAGCCGTGTCCGGTCACTTCATCTGCCGCAAAGCCCATCGCCCGCAGCGCCGCGTTGATCGTGTTGTCGCTCATCGGCCGGTCGTGATGCCGCTCGCCCCGAAACATTAGCTTCCCCTCACCGGTCAGCGAGTGCAGCTCGCGAAGGACTGCGACGGCCTGCCGTGGCAAAGGCACAAGGTGCGGCGGGCCATGCACTTTCTCGCGCTGCTCGCGCTTCATTCGTGCCGCCGGCACCGTCCAGAGAGCCGCGTCGAGATCAACTTCATGCCATTCGCCGAACCGCAGCTCGCCGGGCCTAAGCAGGAGCATCGGCGCGAGCTTCAGCGCTGCACGCACGACGTGCGTCGCCGCATACCCGTCGCAGGCTCGCAGCATCTGTCCGAAGCGGGTCGGATCTGTGATCGCCGGGAAGTGTTTAGGCTTCGGACGCCTGAGGGCATCCTTCAGGTCCCGTGCCGGGTTGTGGGTGGTCTTTCCGATGGCCACCGCGTAGCGAAAGACCTGGCTGCAGTTTTCGAGCGCCCGGTGCGCCGTCTCGATGACGCCGCGGCTCTCGATCCGGCGCAGCACCTCGAGCAGCTGCGGCGGCGTGATGCTGTTGATCGGCGCGCGACCGATCCACGGAAAGATGTCGTTCTCGAGCCGGGCGATCACCTTTTCGGCGTACTTCGGCGCCCAGCCGCTCTTCTTCACGTCGTACCACTCGCGACCCACAGCCTCGAATGAGTCGGCCGGAGGCAGCCCCTTGGCCTCCCGCTTCTCCGCTTCGCGGGCTTTTGCGTTGGCGAGCTTGGCGGCTTTGCGCTGATCGCTGGGGTTGATCCCTTCGGCGAGCAGGCGTCGAGCTTCGTCGGCCTTGCGGCGAGCCAACGCGAGCGACGTGTCGGGATAGGTTCCGAGCGAGAGCATCTTGCGCTTGCCGCCGAACATGTAGTCGAAGCGCCAGCCATGCAGTCCACCGTTGATTCCGAGCAGCAGAAAGAGGCCATCGCCGTCGCTGATGCGTTTGCGTAGATCACCGGGCTTGATCGAGCGAATCGCAAGGTCCGAAGTGATGGAGTTGCGGTGCATCAGAGTAAATCGCCCTTTTTGCGGTAGTCCGGAGAGCAGTTACCGCAAAATCTAGCACCAAACACGCCGGAAATCGAGAAATGGCGGCGGACGTCCTGGGACAAGAAAAAAGCCCTAGAGCGTTGATTCTCAAGGGCTTTCCGGACTTTTTTGGACCTCCTGGGACGCCCCTGGAGGAGTAACTTGGTGGCCAAGGGCGGAATCGAACCACCGACACGCGGATTTTCAGTCCGCTGCTCTACCAACTGAGCTACTTGGCCGTGAGCCGACGATTATATCGGCCGCCCTCTTCGCGATCGTCGCTCGGGCTGTGGGTCGTCCTACACTGACCGCATGGATCGACGCACGCTGCTGGCGCGACTCGCCGCATTCGGCGCCGTCGCGTCGGCACAGGTCGAGGCTGCGGCGCCGCCGCGGCGCCGACGTCTGGCCGTCCTGCTGTTCGATCGGCGCGAATCGTGGACCTGGTTCGAGCCGGAGCTGCGCGACGAGCTCGCCGCGCTCGGCTGGGTCGAAGGCAAGAACCTCGGCCTGCAGTGGAACTACGCCGACGGCGACCTCGCCCGGCTGCGCTCGCTCGCCGCGCAGATCGTGGCGTCGGCGCCCGATGTCATCCTCGTGCGCGGCACCCCCGCCACCCACGTGTTGCAGGAAGCGACGCGAACGATCCCGATCGTGACCGGCGTCGGCGATCCGATCGGCAGCGGCTTCGCGAAGACGTATGCCGAACCCGCGGGCAACGTCACAGGGATCTCGTGGGCGATCGCCGAAACAACCCAGAAATCCGTCGAGCTTCTTCGCTTGCTCGTGCCCCGGCTGTCGCATCTCGTCGTCGTCTGGCAGGCCGACCGCGTGCCATTCGAACAAGAACGGACGAGCCCCGTGGAAGCGGCGGCGCGCGCCGGAGGCCTGACGATGCGCCCCGTGTTCGTTGCAGACCTCGGGGATCTCAAGGAGGCGTTGCGGCTCGAACCTGCACGCGGTCCGACCGCAGCACTGGTCTTCAACCTCGGCAGTGACGTTGGAGGTTCGTTCGAGGCGGTGGCAGACGTCGCGCTCGCGTCGCGCATGCCCACCATGTTCGAGCACCGCGCCTTCGTCGATGCCGGAGGCCTCGCGAGCTACCGTCTGAACTGGGACCGTCAGACGCAGCGGAACGCGGTCCAGATCGACAAGCTCTTTCGCGGCGAACGGCCGGGCAAGATCCCGTTCGAGCTGCCGACGCTCCAGGAATTCGTCCTCAACCTGAAGACGGCGCGCGCGCTCGGCTTGGCGGTACCGCGGACCCTGCTGCTGCGCGCCGACGCGGTCGTCGAGTAGGGCGCTCTGCCCGCCGTCGCCACCGCTTGGCAGCGCGAAACGTCAGATCGCGCTGCGCTTGTTGCGCGAGAGGTCGACGCCGAGCTGCTTGAGCTTGCGATAGAGGTGCGTGCGCTCGAGGCCGGTCTTCTCGGCGACGCGCGTCATGCTGCCGTTTTCCTGCGCGAGGTGGAACTCGAAGTAGCTCTTCTCGAACGCGTCGCGCGCTTCGCGCAGCGGCCGGTCGAGATCGAAGCTCTGCTCGGGCTGCGGGCCGAGCAGCACCGGGGCGAGTGGCTGCATCGTGCCGCCGGTCATCGCCGCCTCGACGGTGAGGCCGCCGCTGTCGTTGGCGGCGCTGTGGTGCGTCGCGACGGCCGGCCGCGCCGCCGGCTTGACGAGGCCCTGCTCGACCGCGCGCAGGAGCTTTTGCAGCGTGATCGGCTTTTCGAGGAACGCCATCGCGCCGTACTTGGTCGCCTCGACCGCGGTGTCGATCGTGCCGTGGCCGCTCATCATGATCACGGGCATGGTCAGCTGCGACGTCGACGCCCATTCCTTCAGCAGCGTGATGCCGTCGACGTCGGGCATCCAGATGTCGAGCAGCACGAGGTCGGGGCGGATGCGCTCGCGGCACGCACGCGCCTGCGCCGCGTTCTCCGCCAGCTCGATCGTGTGGCCTTCGTCGGCGAGGATCTCCGAAAGCAGCGCCCGGATCCCGAGCTCGTCGTCGACGACAAGAATGGTGGCCATGAACCTCTAGTGCGTCCTCGACGCAGCGACCGCCTCGTCAGCACCGACACGGACGGCTGCAGCGAGTTTGGAAAATGATAGCGAAACTTGCGCCCCGCGCACGGCGCCCGAGGCGGCATTTCCTTCGCCGCTCGCCGCACTACCGAGGTTGGCGATGCGGACGCGCGCGCCGTGCTCGTCGGCGATTTTCTTCACCACCGCGAGGCCGAGCCCGGTGCCCTTCTTCTTGGTCGTGACATACGGCTCGAAAGCGCGCTTGAGCACCTTCTCCGGAAAGCCCGGCCCGTTGTCGACGACGACGAGACGCACCGCGCGCGCCTCGCCGCCTTCGTTGCGCGCCGCTTCGGTGACGACGAGGACGCGGCCGTCGGCCTGCTCGGCGATGGCGTCGAGCGCGTTCTGGACGAGGTTGTGGATGACCTGGCGCAGCTGCGGCCCGTCGCCGACGATCTCGGGCAGCCCCGGCGCGAGCTCGGCGTGCAGCCGCCCCGCCTCCTGCGCGCCGCCGTACAGGCCGAGCACCTCGACGACGAGCGCGTTGACGTCGATCGAGTCGAAACTCGACGCCGGCAACCGCGCGTAATCGCGGAACTCGTTGACAAGCGCCTTCATCGCCTGCACCTGGTTGACGATCGTCGACACCGAGCGCTCGAGCATCGACCGATCGGCGCCGTCGAGCTTGGCGCCGAGCTTGAGCTGCAGCCGCTCGGCCGAGAGCTGGATCGGCGTCAGCGGGTTCTTGATCTCGTGCGCGAGCCGGCGCGCGACCTCGCTCCACGCCTCGACGCGCTGCGCCGAGACGAGCTCGGTGATGTCGTCGAAGACCATCAGCCGCGCGCCCTGCGGCATCGCCGCACCGCGCACGAGCAGCGTGATCGAGTCGCGCTCGCGGTTCGGCGGCCCGGCGATCTGCAGCTCGAACGAGTCCTGCCAGTGGTCGCGCTCGCCGGCTTCGGGGCTCGCGGCGTGCAGCTCGAAGCGCTGCCACACCGCCTGGCCGAAGGCGCCGAGGCCGGCGACCTCGTCGAGCCTGCGGCCGCGGTAGGCCGAGAGCGGCAGGCGCATGATCCGCGTCGCGCCCGGGTTGACGGTGTCGATCGCGCCGCTGCGGTCGAAGACGATGACACCGGCGGTGAGGTTGTCGAGGATCGTCTGCAGGTTGGCACGCGCGCCCTCGACCTGCGTGACGCTCCTGTGGACGAGCTCGCGCGCTTCGGAGAGCTGCTCGGTCATCTCGGCGAACGAGCGCGTCAGGCCACCGAGCTCGTCGCGCGAGCGAAACACCGCCTTCGAGCTGAAGTCGCCGCGCGCGACCTGCGCGACGCCCTCGGCGAGCAGCAGCAGCGGCTGGGCGAGCTGGTTGCTCAGCGCGATCGCGAGCAGCAGCGCGCCGAAGACGGCGAGGACGAGCGCGAGCGTCAGCGTTCCGATGTACATCTTGCGCAGCCCCGAGCGCGCCAGCGCGCGCTGCTGGTATTCGCCGTAGGCGGTCGTCACCGCGATCGCGTTGGCGGCGAGCGTCGGCGCGATCGGCTGGGTGACGACGAGGAAGCGCTCCTGCTCGCCGAGCGCGAAGTTGCTGCTCGGGATCAGCGCGACCGCGCGCACGCGCGCGTTCGCCGCCGCAGTCGCGTCGTCCTCGAGCCCCTCGGCCTGGCTGACGACGCGCTGCGTGCGCGCCTGGCGCAAGGTCTGCAGCGGGATGCGCTCGGGCATCAGCGATGCGCTCGCGCTCGCCGTCGCGAGCAGCGTCTGCCCCGAGTTGCCGACGACCGAGACCTCCTTGGCCGAGAGCTGCTCGCGCAGCCGCTCGAGCGCGAGCGGCTCGGCCGAAAGCGCGGTCTCGCCGAGACGCTCGGCGGCGAGCCGCGTCTTCGTGCCGAGGTCGGCGACGATCGAGTCGATCGTGCCGCGGCCGAGGTTGAGGCCGGCGGAGAGCGCGCCTTCGACCTTGATGTCGAACCAGCTCTCGATCGAGCGCGAGACGAACTGGTAGCTGACGGCGTAGATCAGCACGCCGGGCAGGATGCCGACGAGCGCGAAGATCGCCGCGAGCTTGAGCAGCAGCCGGCTGCCGAAGCGACCGCGCGCGACGCGCCAGAGCATGCGCACTGCGGCCGCGACGATGACCGCGACGAGCGTCCCCGCGAGCGCGACGTTGACCCAGAACAGCCACACGTAGTGGCGCTCGTAGAGCGAGGGGTTGTTGGTCGCGACGCCGAGCAGGAAGGCGAGGACCAGCCCGGCGCCGAGCGCGGCGATGGTCGAGATGATCCACGCCCAGCGGCTGCGGCGCAGGACGGCGGACGAGGCATCTGCCGCTGGATGGTGGGAATCGTCGCTCACGGGATGCGCTGCTCGCGCCTGACCTGCAGCTGCCAGTCGGGCTGCCCGGCGATGCCGATCTGCATCGGCCTCGGCAGCAGTGTGACGTCGAGCCGGTAGTTGAACTCGACGTAGTGGCGTCCGTCGTCGAGCTGGTTGGCCTCGGCGACTTTCCAGCGGATGGCGCGGCTGAGCGAGAGCAGCGCCTCCTCGCGCGTCGGGTAGGTCTGGCCGAGCCCGCCGACCGTGGTCACGCGGTAGTTCGACGTCAGCGGCTGGTAGACGATCTTCCAGACCCGGGTCGGATGCGAGATGCGCCGGTCGCGCCAGTACCAGCGGTCGCGGAAGACCTCGGCCTCGGCGACGAAGAAGAGCGGGACGGCGCGCGCGAGCGCTTCCTCCGGTCCTTTGGCGAGCTCGAAGTTGACCGTGAAGGTGAGAAAGACGCCCTCCTCGTCGCGGATGACCTCGAAATGGGTCAGATCGGCCTCGGCGGCGGCGGCTCGCCGCGGCAACGCGGCGATCCAGGCGGCCGGGAGGACGAGGCGCAACCCGGCGACCCCCAGCGCGCGTAGCACGCTGCGGCGGCGCAGAGAGCCGTGCGGCGGCAACGGGGTCATCGGCGGGCGGTCAGGACGCGGTCTGGTGCTTTTCGAGCAGGGCGAGGAAGAAGCCGTCCGCGGCCCGGGATGGACCTGCGGCAGGCAGCGTCGTCCCATTGTCGGGCAGCGGCAGGAGGTGCCCGGGAGAAGCCGGCGCGGCAGCGAGCGCAGCGTCACACCATCGTTGCAAAAAAGCGTCGATCTGCTGCGATCCCTCGCTGAGGAAGACCGAGCACGTGCAATACAGGAGCCGCCCGCCGGGCGCGAGCAGCGGCCAGAGGGCATCGAGGAGGCGCGTCTGCATTGCCGCGAGCGCGTCGAGGTCGCCCGGACGGCGCAGCCACCGAACGTCGGGATGGCGCCGCACGATCCCCGACGCCGTGCACGGCGCATCGAGCAGGATCGCTGCGAACGGCCGGCCGTCCCACCAGGTCGCCGGCGCGGCGGCGTCGGCCGCGAGCGTCGTCGCGCTCAGGCCCAGGCGAACGAGCGTCTCGTCGACGCGGGCGAGGCGGTCGGCGTCGCGGTCGATCGCCAGCAGATCCAGGTCGGCGAGCTCGAGCAGGTGCGCCGTCTTGCCGCCCGGAGCCGCGCAGGCGTCGAGCACGCGCGCACCCGGCGCCAGCGCCCTGGCGAGGAGGAGCGGCGCGGCGCGCTGCGCGGCCGCGTCCTGGACCGAGACGAGGCCTTCGACGAAGCCCGGGATGTCGGCGACGGGAAGCGGACGCGTCAGCGTCACGGCCTCGCTGTCTTCGACGGCGACTGCGTCGATGCCGCGCGCCGCGAGCGTCGCGAGCACCTCGGCGCGGGTCGTCCGCCGCACGTTGACGCGCAAGGTCAGCGGCGGATGCTGGTTGTCCGCGGCGGCGATCGCCTGCCAGCGGTCGGGCCAGTCGGCCTGCAACCGCTCGAGCCACCACGCCGGATGGTTGTAGCGCGCGAGCGGGTCGGCGAGAGCGGCAGCGACGAGGGCGTCGCGCTCGCGGACGAAGCGGCGCATCACGGCGTTGACGAAGCCGACGCTGCGCGGCGAGCGTCGCCGGGTCGCCTCGGCCGCCTCGTCGACGAGGACGTGGTCGGCGTACGGCGGCCCGCCCGGCGGCCAGAGCAGCGCAAGCGCGCTGAGGAGAAGCGCGTCGACCGCAGGCGGCGGCGGCTTCGGCGCGAGCAGG
>Ga0134124_10003197_pt1 | contig 13182 bp, 6 predicted proteins | sample KB304_FD_96880 | JGI IMG/M metagenome (GOLD analysis project Ga0134124, IMG submission 96880) | Terrestrial soil microbial communities without Nitrogen fertilizer from Kellogg Biological Station, Michigan, USA - KB3-0-4 | ecosystem: Environmental > Terrestrial > Soil > Unclassified ... | reverse complement strand
CAACGATCTCGACTGCATAGGCCGGTAATTTGACCAGTGAATCTGTCGAAGTTTTGATGGACCGGGTAACGAGATAATATTGGCCATTCATTTCCCTGATGTTTGTTTTCTGTAAGGCAAGAAGATCAGATACGCGTAATGCAACAGTGCATCCAAATACAAATACATCCTTGGCCCGCTGCAAACGCGGCGACAACGATCGTTCAAACTCTTTATTATAGACCAGGTAATTCAATTCTTCAGGAAGTAAAGGGAAGATGGGAATATTTTCTTTGCGCACGTAAAACAGTTTATGAAACTCTCCTACACCCAGTCCCAGGTCTTTATTCATCCAGCTGAAAAATATTTTTAGATTTTTGATATTCTGGCCGACATAATTATCATAATGCCCGCGATCCCGGTAGAGGTAATCGGTAAATCGTTTGTAAAATCTTTTCCAGTAATTTTTTTCCGCGTTGATCTCCCGGCTGTTTAGTTTGCGTGTCGGCCTGATGTGTAGATCAAAATTTTTCTTTACAGAAAATTGTTGAAGTAATTTTAAGGTGTACCGATAATTTGCAATGGTGCCGGTCGATATTTTTTTCCCATTGGGTTGCAACCGCTTTCCTTTTTCACTGTCTGAAATAAAATGTTCGTAGAGGGGAAAAAGTTCAAGTTGTTTTTTGGCAGTTATTAAAGACATGGTTTAATTATTTTTGAAAAACAGTTAGAAAAATGAACCAATAAATTACGATTTTAGCATAAATTGGAAGTCTGGGGTTCTTTGAAATATCAAGCCGGTAAAGAGATTGGTGGAAACGGATTACTATCCCTTCGGGATGGAAATGCCGGGACGCAGTTACACCGCTACATCCAGCTACAGGTATGGGTTTAATGGGAAGGAGAATGATCCTGAAACTTATGGAAAGGGTAATATTTATGACTATGGGTTCAGGATTTTTAGCCCTAGATTAGGAAAATTTTTAAGTGTAGATCCGTTATTTGAAGGATACCCATATTATTCTCCATACCAATTTGCAGGTAACATGCCTATAGTTGCAATTGACCTAGATGGTTTAGAACAATATGTCGTGATATACTATAAAGATCAAAGCAATCAAACTACTAAAATCAAAATAAGGGCTATAGTCAACAATGATGGTTCGGTCCAAAACCAACATCTTCACAAATATAAAGACGTAACAAAAAAAGATGTTGCCAACGGAAATGTATTGGTATTTGAAATAAAAAAGGATATTAACAATAAGGAGATAATGAACATTGTTGACAAGAGAAATACTGCGGATGGCAAACTAACAAAACAAGAGCTAAGCATTTTCACTAAAAATAAAAAGTTGGAAAATGAAACCGACAAAACGGAAGCTTTAGTATATCCAAGTGAGGATGAAGATAATCTCCAATATGAATCCCGGGATTTTGAAAATAAAGACACTAAAACTTACTCTGCTACTTACGGTATCGTTCGGCAACCAAGACCAGCTGTTCCAGTTGTACCGCCACAACTGAACGCAAGTTTTGAAGAATATAGCACTACATTACATGATGAAAATGGAGTGGAAAATCAGTTAAAAAGTGCAGTAAAGTATTTGAAAAATAATCGAAGCAAGGTTATTGAAATAACGCCACATACACTATGTACCGCTCCAGGAGGTAATTGTTCAACTACAATGCCTATGAATGGGAAAACTGTTACGAAGGAAGAAGCAGCAAGGTTAAGGGGGGAGGCAATTAAGGACTTATTAATTAAAATGGGTGTGCCTGCATCTCAAATCAAAGTTAATTCGGGTAGCCAAATTAATGACACTCATGAAACTCACCAAGTACCAATTGATTTAAAAATAAGCAACAGGTGAGTGAGTATTCGAATTATTTTAAAATGAAACTTCTTTTACAACTAAATCGGATTCTTTTGATCATTCTCATTATCGTATTTTGGGGATTTAAGAAAAAAGATGAAAGTATTCCTATTTATTTTCCCAAATATGGAGTAGAAATATGGAACCCTAAAATTAATGATACACTGTTTTATAACAAAAGCAGCAAAGAAGATTTTCGTTTTGTTTTTGCTTCAACAAAAGGGCAATGTTATTGCGAAAAATATGTATTCAAAAAACTCTTTGAGAAAGGCTATTTTGAAAATTCATTAGATACATTAAAAAGATATGTGTCAGGTAGATTTTCGAGTGGAAGATCAACCCAAATTATTGTTCAGCGATATTTTGAACCTTTAAAAAATGGAAACTGGATTAAATATATTAATGGGAAAGAAATTCATGAAAGATACAGATCAGGTATTAAATTGGATGAAAAAAAATAGAATCGATTACTGTATCGAAGCTTAAAAAACCCGCACCATTCAAAAAACCCACCATTACAAAACGGACTCACTGAATATAACGCTACCAAGAAGCCAAAAAGGTTAATGTAAGTCAGTAGGTGTAATCGAATTATCACCGCAAGATTAGAAAGGGACCATCTAATGTATCAGAGGAAAAATGCCACCAATGGCCTTACTGTCCTAATTCTTTTTGGATTTTAGTTAGCTCATTTCTTTTCGTTTGCCAAGTGCTATCGTTTTTTTCTTCGGAGAAGTGCTTAACTAAATCAATTTTTTTATTTGTTAGCAACTGTCGATAGATATCAATAATTAAACCCGAAGAATAGTCTACACTTGAAAGTTTTAATCTGTCAAAAAGTTGGTTATTAATATTAGCAGTTCCGTGCCTTACCCAATCATTTCTTATTTTCAAGCCCAAACTGAAATATAAATCGTTATCAGTGATTTTTATTATTGCGCATTTAAAATTGTCGTCCGCCATAGAATCTAATAGTTTTACGCCATCAGCAATCGAGTTGGGTTTTCGAGTTGGCCAATTACTTCGTATCCTTAGAAGAAAACTATTTGTATCAATATGCTCGCATTTAGTATTCTCTCCTAAAAAAAAGGGGGGGAGGGTATTATTACATGATAATAATATTGTCGTGTAAAAAATTAGGAAGTATTTGCTTACTCTCATGCCAATTTATTTTTTGGGCAATTTATATGAAATTGCTTCTGCTTCGGTCGGCTCTCTATGATCATCATAAACTATATTTGGATTGTATGCCGGTCTGCGAGGATTAACAGAAGGATGGGCTTGACGATATATATCATAAGGCATGTCAGATCTAACTAATTTTCCATTTTCGTCGCCTGCTTCATAAGGAGATTTTGGTGAAAAGACTTTCAACTCTCCACGTGGATTTGAAAGATACAAAGGAACCCCGTTATGATTTGCCCAATCCATATCTCCTTTTAGACCCAATGATTCAGTTAGAGCGCTACCAGAAAAATTGTCCGCATGTACCCCAGCAATTCTGGGGTCTCTGCCGTGAGTATGAACACCGGCAACTAGCTTACCACCAAACAAATTTGAGCTATTAATATCTGCATCATCGGAGCCCCCAAAGACGGTGCTGCCAAGAATAAAAACAGTTTGATTGGTTTCTTTGCCAGGTTCATTTTTTATTTTCAATTGAACTGATCCAATTCGAGCAGCTCGTTCCTCATTTTTAACAATTGAAATTGAGCCGTTCATTAAACTAAAGTCTGCTGCTGCGTCGTCTACAGAACTGTAGGTTTCTCTGCTGTTATCCATCCAATCCTTTGTAGCCCCTTTAACGTCATTAGCCTTGCCACTGTTTATATTATTAAACCCCTGAGCTATTGTCATATGATCTCTGGTTAGAATGTTTGTTATTTTTTTCAAATATTCAGGAGTAACAATCCTAATAGCCGGATCTTTCCCTATTTTGCCCAGAAGGGCGCCATCAGCTGCATAAAAAACTTCCCGTCCATCTAAATCTACTCCTTGGATTGGTGTGTTACTGGCAAATTGATACGGCGTCAAGTCAGGATATTTTTTTGAAATCGGATCTACGCATAAAAATCTACCCACACGAGGATCATAAGTACGCATCCCATAATCCTGCTGATTGCCTTCACCCTTCACTTCATTATCATTCTCCTTCCCATTAAACCCATACCTGTAGCTGGATGTAGCGGTGTAACTGCGTCCCGGCATTTCCATCCCGAAGGGATAGTAATCTGTTTGTGAAAGAACTTCTGCAAAATAATAATTTACTACACCACTGCTATCATGACCTATTTTTTTATCGCTGATGGTCGAAAGCACATTTCCCAAATGATTCGTGAGCTCATAGGTTTTGCTCCCGATCATTAAGCTGTCCTGTATGGCGGAACCAGTTACAACCGGTGGCGAAGAGGGTATTTGCATTTCAGGCCGCCACATTCCCAAACGGCTGCTGCCATAAAGATCCTGTTCATTCCATAACAGGCTGCCCGCTCCTTTCTTACTATAAATGGCTAATACATTGCCCTGCGCATCACGAACGTAAAAAGTAGTTGTATCTGCTCCGCCTGAAACCTTTTTTGTGGTGCGGTTGCCGGCAGCATCATAACCAAATACAAGATCAGAGCCTGAACCTTTGTCAATTTTTTTGATCTTTCCATAGACTGTCCAATGTATCGTATCAATTCCTTCTGCCACATCCTTTTTCAAATTACCGATGAAGTCATACACATAGTTGCCCGGCGATTGATTGTCTATGTCGACAGAATAGTTGCTGCTGCTCACCTGGTCCCTCACATGATTCAACCGGTTATTGATCAAATTTCCACTGCCATCCCTATTGTATTTATAATTTAAACTGTCCATATCGACAGTGGTGGCATTTCCTTTTCTTAAATACTTCAGGATATTCCCATTTGCATCATAAGAAATGCTTTCCCTATATGCCGTGATGATATTGCTATTACTCCATGTACTTGCTGTTTGGTGCTGTCGCATTTCCACCAACCGGTTTAACTGATCATATCCGTAACTATAGCCAGCCGTATTTGCAGAATTTATTTTTGACAGTGCTAAACTCGTATAACTGATGTTGCCATTGAATAACTGGTTTCCTGTTGCATCCAAACTTCCCGGAGGTGAGTAGGCAAGCTGGAATGGAGTCACAGCGCTATTGATCTGTGCATAGTCATTGGTATAATAACCCAGCTTAAATGCATAAACATCACGGGAAACTCTTTCATAGATCGAACCGTGGTAGCCATCCTGGGCCATATCATAAGATGGATTGATGGTATCGGAATTAATTCCTTTTAACCATCCCTGCAAGGTATATGCGTAATCGATCCCCTGCACTTTGTAATGACCGAGCTCCGTTCTCGCAAGCGGCCCATGCAAATAATAATTGTAGCTGGCATCTTCGATCCAGATCAATTGATCACGGCTGCTATAACTCCGGGTCACACGATTATCAGCATCGTATTGATATTTATAAAAGAACTGATCGCCTTTGCCTGCCTGGTAACTCACCATATTTACTTTTCCGCTTACAAGATCATAATCATAGTCAACGCGTTTTTTGCCATTTGTTGCATCTGCCGCCACCAAAGCTTTAATGTGCTGCACTAATATTTTTACATTGCCTAAAATATCATAGGCATATAGCGTGGAGTCACCTTCTGAATCAGAAGCATTTTCAAGATATACACTTGCCACCACACGTTTCCTGCTCGTGCCCGTTGACTGGTAGGAATTGACCGGGTTATCGTAAATAGTTTTTGTTAGCTGGCGGTTTATTCCGGAAGCGATCCAATTTTTTACTTCAGTGGTGTCGAGCAAATTCACGCTGGTTATATTGGACGGGCTGGCCCCGGATTTCTCTCCCACTTCTTTTATCCTCCCCAGCTCATCATATTTTGTATAACTATAGCGGTTGGCTGATCCGCTGTAAGACGAATTTTCTTTTTGTTCTTTATTCTGCGAAACAATCAATCTTCCCAGCCTGTCGTAATAAAATGTTGTCGTATCTCCATCGGGACTGTATTGCTGCAACACCTGGTTGAGTGAGTTATACTGGTAGGTTGTTGGCAATCCATGACCCGGGAATACACCGGTGGCAGCCGACCAGGTGAAACCAGTTAAATTTCCACTCAGCCGGTTTATATATTCCGGAACGACATTGCCTGTTGCATCATTCAACGCAGACCAGAATAATAAACCTGTTTTATCTGCCGGCAATTGGCAGGCGTCGAAGGAGTTTTGCCTGAGTTCATCGGCTGAAAGCAAACGATTATAAATGCGCAGGTTTTTCAAAGTGCCTCTTAACTTTCCGGCCAGCGGGATATTTGTTGAATTATGCGACGCGGCGATCAACGCTGTATCCCCGGAAAAAACATCTGCATCTGAAATGTTGTTTGAAACATATTGCATTGCAATTTGCTGTCCATTGATAAATACCCTGATCGGGTCATTCAGATCATTTGTTCGCTGCACAGCGAGGTGGGTCCATTGATTCAGCGGAATAAGATTGCTGACGTTGAGAACAGAAACAGCTTCGGCCTTTCGTTGAGAATTGATGATCTTTATTCCATACAGATCTACCTGGAGCTTATTGCTGTCTATCTCCAAAACAAATCCTGCGCCCGGACAGAAGGAATGCCACTGATCAAGTAATGGTAATCGGAGACCTTTGACGCTATGACCTGGTCGGCATGAGAAGTGAGATCAGCCATCATTTCTACAGTGAAGGGCTGCGATTCAAATTGATTTACATCCCACCTGATCTTCCCATCATTGTTGAATTTAATACTGTCGGAATATTGGTAACAGCCTTCATTTTTGAGCAACCTGAAATTCTGGACATATTGGATGTCGGTATTGTCCAGCAAATGAACGCCTTCCGGCGGAATAGTTTTTACCAGGCTTCCTGACTGGTCATAATAATAAAGAGTGTAGTGATATTCATAAAGGTCCGCCGTCATTGTAAGTTTTGGCTGCACATTCAAACATTTGGTGAGATAAGCATTTCGAAAATCCCTGCGCACAGAATCGATATAAGCGATGTATGTATTGTATGCATTTGTGAGTGCAGTGGTGAACAGTTCCCTTGTGCAGCTATTATCGTCCGCAGTGTCTTCCTGCTGCATGGGTTCGTTACATAATTTTATTCCGGATGACGGATGCGCCGAACAACTATCAAGAAAATTTTTATAGTGTGTATAGGTCAACGCATAACCAAAACGGTGATTAAAGAAATTTGCAAACAATTGCTCATAATCGTCGTTTGTGGAGTCGATGTCGGGAAACTTATTATTGAATGCAGTTAATGCTGCCTGCACTGAATCACAGGTGAGACAAGGCGGAGCGTTGGGTTCAAAAGCAATAGGCAGGGCGATATCGTTTTTAAGAACGCCATTGCAGTTGGTGCAACTGTTGAGCAGATCATCCAGTTCTGTTGAGTCCAGAGAATACTTATTTCCCAAATTCACCTGCAGATAGTGATGGAATGATCCTGATCCCGATCCTAAGGATTGCCAGGCTGATTTATACTGATCGATCTTATGGCAGATGTCATAATTAGTTTCTACAATCACTCTTTCGACATAGACAGGTTGTTTATTGTAGGGATAAGGTTGGGACAACAATTCGGAGGTGCATGAATCATTAATAGCTCCGGGTCCCAGTATTCCCTCAATCGCTTCTTCAAAGCTGTGGTAGGCTGCACCGACCGTTGATGGAATTGATGAAGCTCCGTACGGATTATTTGAGGAACAGCCCTTCGAGCAAATGTCAATAAGCACATCCTTCAACTGAGCCATTTTTACAGAATCTGTTGAACATCGCTTTAATATATTGATCCAAATATCTGCCTGTGCCTCACAGGTCGCATGGCATTCGCTGACCGACTGCTGTTCAATTTGCTGAGAACTTTGTTGCGGATTATGCAAAATATTATTCAGAAGATCATCGGTATTCACATATTCGGGATAACGGCGGATCTTATTTCTGTACAAAGTGTCATTCCCGGTAGCAGGGCAGTGAGAAGGATAAGAGGGCCCGCCATGACAAATTCCTCCGCCGGGACAAGTAGAATCATAGATACACACCCACACATTGAAGAATTTGCAAGTTGAATTTGATCCTGTTTGAAGATCGAATGACGGGTAGAACTGGCAACCGTCATATCCCGAAGGAACGCTGTCCGGCGGGCTGAGCGGAGTTCCATGATGAATATAGAATGAAATGCTATCCCTGTCATATGGATCATAAATTCCATCAGGACAATAATAGTTACAAAGTGAATCGGTGAATGGAATATAAAGCGAATCAGAATAGCATCTGACATTTACTATATCAACAGGAATACGACTAAGGATACTATAATTAATGGTATAAGTAGTTTGACCAGGATAGAAAATAATATTTGTATAGGTATACAAAGGACATTCAGGACAATGAATAAAACCACTTTTGACATTCCGGTATGTTACAATGAGTTTGTTTTGGATAGGATTAGCACCAATATATTGAATTTGCTTGCATCCCATCTCCTCTAGGAATGGAGGTTCACATGGTACCATTATAAAATCATCTATAGGTGGAGAAATGCAGTCAAAGCCCGAGAGTTCTAGCAGATCTTTTCCTATCCGGCAATTGGTGCAATTGACAAATACAGAGTCGGTGCTTGTTCTCCTTGCTTCTTCATAAAAACGCTGCTTGAGATTGAGGTAAAGTTCTTTGTATAAAAACCATTCCCTGTTGCGTGAACGGCAGGCACTATCGGGATGACAATCATTCCAACCATTGTATTGTGTTTTGCAGTACAACACAACATCAATGAACTGAAGAATATTTTTGTCTTTATTACTAAAGCGAACATGCCTTCTTGAAAAAAGTCTCAGGCTATCTTTCATTTTATTATAAAGAGCAACACCCCGTCCGGTTCCATTAAAAAATGGATCTTCATCTAATAGCGCATGGTAGTTGTCGGGGTCAAACCAACCGCGGGCCATTGCAGTATCAGCATCGGCCCAATTTTCTATTTCTTTGTCAAACTCGTAACTATCGGAGTTCGCAATACACCACAAATAATAACAATATTCAGGATGCAATCTCACCAATGAATCTGCCCAACTATCTTTCCAATGAATTATAAATAACGAGTCATTCAGGTCCTTTACATCTACCCGGGTTGAATCTTCTCCTTCCTGGTTAACGAGAGTAACCGAATCCCTGTTACCAAAGCCATCCGTGAAAAACGATATCTGGTTTCTGTGGGCCAACACATTGATAGGCGTTTCAAGAAGATTGTAGGCGCTGTCATATAAAGCATATTGTCCGCCGGGAGTTACGTCCATTTTTAAAAGGAGTAATTTTTCATCACATACATTCATTGCGCATTCCGATTGTATGGATTGGCAATGGTTGAGCAATGAATCATATAAGGAAAGCACCCACAGTGAATCTTCAATTCCAAATGCAACAGAGTCGTTAAGATATAAGGATTTAAAATTGATGAAAAATTCATTTTGCGTTCCCAATTTATCGAGGCAGGTTTCACAATTGCTGTAGCAACCGTAAAAATCAGTTTGCTTCAATTCTTCTAGCAAGAAAAAATTAAGTTTTTTGATGTCAGAGTTTTTTACCAAATGTGTGCTGTCAAAAAAGTTAAGCGCATCGCGGCTAACTTTCAATGAATAAGTAATATAGTATTCGCCTATTTTGTCAATATTCACATCAAAGGAGTCGGCGATAGCTCCGGGTGTAACACAAGTTGTATCAAAAACATTTCCAGCCGAAACAGTATCTCTGCCAATAATATTCTCACAATTATCTTTTACAACAACTTCCAGATCATAATAGCAGGTGCTGCAGATGGTACTATCCTTATCCGGGCCGAAATTCTTTCTGTAAACCAGCGGATCAATTTTGTATTTGAAACTATAAGTACCCGTCACAGGAGCCAGGAAAGTAGATGAAGCAGTTAATGAATAGTCAGAAGAGTTACGGGCAAAATCTCCGGGAAGAATAAGATCATTACTCACATTAACACTGGCCCCATCGCTTGAGGGCAGGGGGTGTAAATTTCCAGGAACAGCACCTGCAAGAGCTGTTGCTATCGTTTTGCCGCTTCCATCGATATAGCTAACACTGATCTGGCCGTTTGGATCAACCACCATATTTTTTAAATAATGGCTGGCGTCACCGGCTTCATTACCAAATAGCCTGTCGAGTTCTATTTGTGCAGGTTTCCCATAGAAATAACTTGTTTCATGGTTCGATCCTAATTGAAAAGCAGGCCCCACTCCGCCTTGTGATTTGATCCTGCCCGTATTGTCGGAAACATATTCAGTCACTGTAAATGGATAGCCGGCTGCATCGGGGATGTATTTGGCATAATAGAAGTTATTTATGAAAGCATTCTGTGGTGAATAATATTTTCCTGCACCGCTGAATGCCGTCAATGAATCGGCAGTAGTTGTGCAACCGCTTCCGTATGTGATATCTGAAAAACTATATGGATCACCATTATGATTTTTATTAAATCCCCTGAAATAATGAATGGTACTGTCGTTTGCGGGGACCGGCAATATATTTACCACAGGTCTCCCCAAAACATCATAGATCGTTTCCTGGACAATTGTTTTATTATCGCTATTATTAATAGTAATGGACTGGCGGTTTCTCAAGCTCCCGTCAAAATAACTTCTTACTTCTTTTCTTTTTCCTTCCTCTGCAAAACTGATGGAAAATTGCCAGTTTAATAAAACCTCATGGCCTGCAAAAAAAACAACTCCTGTCGGGCAGGTTGTACAACTGGTCGCTGCCGGTCTTGCACTATAGTTCCAATTCCCCTCCCAGCGAACATCATCCGGATAGTGAATTTGTACGCCCCTTATACGAAATAAAATATATCCGCTGTCATAAGCAACATTGAGTAAATAATTTGACGAAGCCGTAGTGATCCTTGTGCTATTATTCTGAAACCATTTCTCGAGAGAGTCTGCAGGAACAAAATAAGCTCCACCGCTTTCATAACTTCTTATAGAAACGGCGATCAAACTGGAAGAATCAATGTGAGTATATTCAAGGTCAAACATTTCGGCGCCCGGATAGTTTGACGGCGTCCATTCAAGCTTTAATTGATTGCTATTTAGAACAGACCATCTTGTAATATCTGAAGTATTGTCAGAGAAATTATACTTCCGGTCAACAATGATTTGTCCCTTGAGCCTGAAAATTGCAGGAATGGGACTAAGCTGGGGAGAGGTGATGCCTAATATTTTTACTTTGTATTTGTATACCCCGTTGAATTTATAAAGTGCAATTCCTTTATATGGATTTCCGGTAACCGTATCATAAATTACTTTAAGTGAAACGCTGGAATAGGTTGTTGAATCTGTTACCTGGCTGGTATCTGATTGATTGCCGTAGATATAAATTTTAAAATTGATAGTACAGTTGAAAGGCGTATTGTAAAAATAAATTGAAGTATCATAGTTGATTTCAAATGTTATTATATTGTTTACCGAGATGTTTTGATTGATAAGACTCCAGGAAGAGCTATTGTTGAATTTTTCATCAGAGACTGTAAAAAAACCACCTGTCGCTACCTGGGCGCCTTTAAGTTCATTTACATAAGGTTCTTCCACTGCCGAAGCCGAATGGGCAAATGCAATAAAAGCAATAAGGCAAAAAAATAATTTGATACGTTTCAATTCTTTTCTATTAAAAATTAAGCAGTCAATTATTTTTGTTCGATAGAATTTGATAACTCATAGTCCTGGTATTCCTTTGCCAATTCAACTTTCCCATTCACAAACCGGATGTATTTATTCTCAGGGTTAAATCCCTGCTGGTCCATTGTCAAAGGTTTGGCGGTCGAATAAATGATCTCCACATAATAATAGTAGCCGTTAACTTCTGGTTCATCATCTGCATTATTTTTTTCCTGACCCTGATTATCAGCCTGTCTATTACTGATATTATTATCGCTGTTATCACTCTTGTCATTTTCATTTATCTCACCATTTTCATCTTCAAGCGGGGACAACCGCAACATGCCGATGAGCATTTTAGTGATCTTATGATTGATGGGTGAATAATAGATCCTGTATCCCTGGATCATCGGATCCTGGATATTTTCAATAGTCAGAATTTTCTCATCTCCCAATTGTGTAACCTTAGCTGTGACCTTTTGCTCCACCATTAGTTTTTTAAACTGCCGGATATTAAAAAAATCTTCCTTTTTATTCAGTGATTTAGGAGACAGGGCAACCAGTTTATTTGTGTGATCGACGATCATAATAAAATTCTTCTTATCAATCACATCCATCTTCCCGTATGAATAACAATATTCATTATTTGAAAAAGAGTAACTAAAAGGTTGTTCTTCGATGATCTTTTCTTTATCGCCATTATCGTCGATCAACTTTACAGTGCCGCTATAAGAAATTCCATTTTTTTCATAATAAGCCGTTATCAATTTTTCCATTTCTTTCCAGGGGTCATCGCCGGTAGGCTGGCCAATATCGGTGGTATCATCCTCAATTGGCGGCGGCTGAAATGAATTTACTTTGCTTGTTTCAGGCATGGGGGCAGGCGATGTTGTTCTGCTGTAAATAAATATTGAAGCGGCAAGCGCCAAAACAACAGCCAGAATTTTGAATGTTTTCATTTTCATGAATATTCGGTTTGAAAGTTTAATACCTCTTGCGATAAGAAGACCGGGTTTCTTTTATAGTCATGATTCCTCTTTCTGTTTCTTTTTTTACTCTCACTAAAATGCCTTCATCGTCATATTCGTAGAATGTTGCAAAATTGTTTTCGTCTAATTCAGCCATCAACCGCTGGCTGGAAGGGTCATAGGCAAAGGATTTCATTTGCCCATCGAAGGGATGGATCCTTATATCATCGAAATACACTGTGTTGCCACCTGATTGAAGTTGCAGGGTAAAATCTGTTGCATTTAATGGAACAATAAAAGGGACTTCAACTCTTTTCCATCCTTCCACAATGGGCCACGAGGATAAACTATTGATAAGGCTTGTCCCATTTACTATTGCCTGAACAGTAGTTGATGGGTTTCTCCTGCTAGTATCTTTTACCCAAAAACTCAGAACATATTTTTTCCCTGGGATAGGTGAGAAGCCTTTTATTAATTCGTTTGATGCCAGAAGATATTGCCCGGAGTTGTCAAAAGCAAAAAGATTTGGTGGAAGTCCTTCAAAAACAGTTTTTGTGATTGTGACATTTCCGTTCAGCAATAAACTAAATTTTCCACTATGAGCATTTTGAGTGCTTAGCGCAATTGTAGTTCCATTGAGTTGTT
>Ga0134124_10003194_pt1 | contig 13185 bp, 13 predicted proteins | sample KB304_FD_96880 | JGI IMG/M metagenome (GOLD analysis project Ga0134124, IMG submission 96880) | Terrestrial soil microbial communities without Nitrogen fertilizer from Kellogg Biological Station, Michigan, USA - KB3-0-4 | ecosystem: Environmental > Terrestrial > Soil > Unclassified ... | reverse complement strand
GGTCACCGGCGTTATAGTAACCGACGACATGTTCCTCCGTGTGATAGTCCTTGCCAACAATGGAGAGCTTCTTCATGTCGAAACCTGCCAGTTGAAGTTCTTTGATGCTGGTTTCTGCTTCGATGTGAGTGTCGAAAATCCCTGCTACGGCGTTATGCTCGGTCATGGTGTCGCTCCTTTTGGTTTATTGATCTCCATTGTGAGCAAATAGCTCGCCAGAGTAGATCAGTAGAGACTGAGAGCGTAAACGGCCAATTATAAAGGTTAAAATGGGGAGAATGGGTAGAAGGAGAAAGAATCGTCGTCAGCGGAATCCGTCATGTTTAACATTACTGCCATATATGACGGAGCAGATGAGACTGAATGTTGTATAAGATTCATCGCTGCCAGAGTATATGAGAATCTTCAAGAGGACAGCAGACCCGCCCGACCTGGACCTGCCAGGCCACAGCACCGGGTCCAGCTGCCGCCATACCTCGTCCGTGGCATGATTCCACGACCAGCGCATATCCAGAGCCAGTTCGACCAGCGAATCGAAGCCCTCGACATCCTTGGGAAGAAGATTGCATATCGGGTGGCTGACAGGGGTTTGTTTGTTCATGGCTGATCCTGATCAGAAGCTTGAGATCGTATTTTTGATTACAACCTTTATCGCATGCTCCCTGGCAGCGTTTGCAAAGGTGTCGTACGCCTTGATGATTTCCGTCAGTTCGAAGCGGTGACTCACGAGTTTTTTTGCATCAATACGACCCGACTGAACCATCCCGAGCAGTATTGGTGTGGTGCCGGCGTCTACCAGATTCGTGGTGATCGTGATATTGGCGGCCCAGAGTTTTTCAAGGTGGAGCTCGACCGGTGCGCCGTGGACACCTATGTTGGCGATGTGCCCGCCGGCGGCGATTATCGCCTGGCAAATACCGAAGGTCGCTGAGATGCCGACCGCCTCGATGGCCACATCAACCCCGGCGCCCTTCGTCAGTGTCATGACCCGCTCCGCCGCTTTCCCGTCCGAACTGTTTACAACCCGGGTCGCGCCAAGCGAGCGGGCGACCTCCAGCCGGTTATCATCAAGATCGATCATCACGATTTCGGCTGGAGAGTAGAGTTGTGCGGTAAGCAGGCAGGCGAGGCCGACCGGGCCGGCGCCGACAATTGCAACGACATCCCCCGGTTTCACCTTCCCGCTGAGCGCACCGCATTCCAGGCTGGTTGGAAGAATACAACTGAGCATGACGGCTGCTTCATCATCGACCCCGGCCGGCAACAGGTACAGGCCGGTATCGGCAAAAGGTATCCTGACATATTCGGCCTGGGTGCCGTCAATACTGTTGCCCAGAAGCCAACCGCCGTTGCGGCAATGGGAATACATCCCTTTCTTGCAGAAGCTGCATCTTCCACAGCAGGTGATCAGGAAGATAAGTACTTTATCCCCCTTGTGAAAACCTCCGACGTCAGATCCCACTTCCTCGACAATCCCCACTCCCTCATGGCCGAGAATACGTCCGGCCGCTATTGCCGGCACGTCCCCCTTGAGAATGTGCAGGTCGGTCCCGCAAATGGTAGTCGTCGTAATCCGTACGATAGCGTCCGTAGACAGCATGAGAGCCGGTTTCGGCCTCTCCTCCAGGCCCAGGCTATTGGGGCCGTGGTAGACAAGTGCTTTCATTGTTTGCATGGTGCCTCCGTTGTCACTTCCTGAGCAACTTCTTAAATACTACTACGAACACCACCAGGACGGCGAGCGCCACCCAAATCCACAACTGACCACCCATCCATCCGACTGTCTGGTTCATAATAAAGCTCCTTTCGTTGCGCTGCGATCCTGAATGCCAGAACTTCTGCACGTTGAACTGTTAAATTACAGTTCCCAACGTTATGTGCCGGTTTGTTTACCTCACGCAATCCTGAAAGAATTAACGATGCAGCAATTCAGCGGCCTGACGAAGTGCGACGGCTTGGTGATCCCGTCTCCGGTCGGGGTGCCGATGGACATGGATGCGTACCCCTCTCCCATACCCAGACCATAGAGGGTCGAAGCGTTACTGACGAAGATGGAGCATTGCATGCGCCGTCCCATGAGCGTCAGATTCTCGATGTTGGTCGAGTACATGGCGGCGGAATGATGATTCCCCGCTTCTGCGCGACAGGCCAAGTCGATGGCGGCATCCACGTCACTGGCGATGGTAACCGGCAGGAGCGGCATGAGCTGTTCGGTCCAGACGAGAGGGTGGTCGTTCGGCACTTCGCCCCATAACAGGCGCGTGCCGAGAGGCACATCGAGGCCAATCCCTTTGGCAATGACCGCCGCATCGCGGCCCACATAGTCGCGGTTCATAACCGGTTCCGAGCACCCCTCCCCCCCCTTCGTAATGACGAGCGCGGTTAAGGCGTCCATCTGGGAAAGTGACAATTCGAAAGCCCGGGGATCATTGCGCATGCTCTCCAGAAACCGGACCCTGGCAGCTTCGACCACGATGACCTCTTTTTCCGCAATGCAGAGCACGTTGTTGTCGAAGCTCGCTCCGAATATGATGTTCTGGGCACATGTGGGAAAGATTGCGGTCTCGTCCACGACCACGGGCGGGTTGCCAGGCCCTGCGGCGATGGTTTTGCAGGCTTTGCCGGTGGTCATGGCCACCTTCACGATCGCCGGGCCTCCGGTAACCATGTTGAGTGAAACCCCGGGGTGGGCCAGGAGGGCTCTGGTCGTTTCATGAGTCGCCGGAAAGACCGAGGTGATGAGACCAGTGGGGGCACCGGCCGAGACCGTTGCCGAAGCAAGAATGCGCATTACATTCTGGCTGACATTGCTTGCTGCCGGATGCGGGGCAAACACCACGGAATTGCCCGCAGCCAGGATGGCGATGGCATTGGAAATAATGGTCGCGGCCGGATTGTTAGAAGGTGTTATTGCAGCCACGACGCCGAAAGGGGCGTACTCTACCAGGGTTAATCCCTTGTCGCCGGTGCAGGCGTGCGAATGCAGGTCCTCCACCCCCGGCGTACGGGTAGCGCAGAGAAGGTTCTTCTGCGCCTTGTCATCGGCGCGCCCCATTTGCGTCTCCTCGACCGCCATGCTGCCCCACCGTTCCGCGTTGGCTACGGAGGCCGAGCGAACGGCTTTGATTACGGCCCGGCGCACTTCCAGGGTCTGGTCCTGGAATATCCTCTGCGCATGAGCCGCAGCGGTGACTGCGGTGTCTACGGTTGAAAAGATGACCTGATCGCTGCCGTCTGTTTGATTTCCCATGGTTCCTCCAATGTATGAATATGCGAATGCATTAGGTTCGGATTCCTCTGTTCCATGACTATTCCCGAAACGATACGGCTCGGTTGCAACTGCGATCTTGCTGAGCATGTTCACCGCCTCGACCGGGTACTTCCCCATGGCCGATTCTTCGGAAAGCATCACGCAATCGGTGCCGTCGAGGATGGCATTGGCCACATCGGTGGCTTCCGCCCGGGTGGGGCGGAAATGGTCCACCATCGATTCCAGCATCTGCGTAGCCGTGATAACCGGTTTCCCGAACAGATTGGCCCTGACGATCAGCTGTTTCTGGACCATGGCAATTCTTTCGATGGGGGTTTCCACCCCAAGGTCGCCGCGAGCAATCATGATCCCGTCGCCAGCCTTCAGGATCTCATCGATATGGTCCAGTGCTCCCGCCCTTTCGATCTTGGCAATGATGAACGGGTGAAATCCGAGCAATGCGGCCGCTTTCCGTACCGCTTCAATATCGGCCGATGTTTCCACAAAGGACTGGCTGACCGCATTCACACCGTTTTCCAGAGCGAACTTGAGACAAGCATGGTCCTGTTCGGTAAACGCGCTGACACCGAGCTCTATTCCCGGCATATTCAGCCCCTTGTGCGAACGCAACTCGCCGCCGACAAGCACACGGCACCGGACTTCACTCCCCTCGACCGTTACGACCTCCAGTTGAATGATGCCATCGTTCAAGAACAGGGTGTCACCCGGCTTGACATCTTTGGTCAGTCTCGGATAGTTCACAAAAGCACGCTGCCGGTCACCGATTATTTCAAGCGTCGTCAACGTAAACGCATCACCACGCATCAACTCGACAGGCTCTTCAGACAGCTGCCCGATCCTCATTTTAGGGCCCGGAAGATCGGCCATGATCGTCACAGGTCTGCCGGCCGTACGAGCAGCGCGGCGAAGTGAATCAATGGCCGTTTTATGCCAGGAAAAATCGCCGTGGGAGAAATTGAGGCGGGCGATGTTCATCCCGGCACGCAGCATCTGCACCATGATTTCGGACGACGCTGATGCCGGGCCGATCGTACATACGAGCTTCGTTTTACCAGGGGCAAGCGCCACAGGGAGATCCTCCTGACCTTATTAACCGGATACGTGCGTTTATCAAATGTTCTACTCCCCCTGAAAGACCGGCGGTCGCTTGTTTTGGAAAGCGCTTAGCCCTTCTGCATAATCTTTGCTGTCATAGACCAGCCGACGCAAACCCTGGACACGCTCAAACGTAAGAGGACTCAATGGGTGGGCATCGGCAAGCAGGCGGATCTGTTCCTTGATCACTTTGATGCTTAACGGACTGTTTTTCGCGATGTTGCCTGCCAATTCGTACGTAAAATGCTCCAACTCCTGCAGCGGAACCATATGGTTCAATATCCCCAGTTTTTCAGCCCGTTCGGCGGTGAGCGGTTGCGCAGAAAAGAACATCTCCTTGGCGATGTTGATCCCCATGATTCCGATGAAATGCAGAATGCCAGAGGCATTGTACGGCACGCTTATCTTGGCGGGAGTCATTGTCAGCGAGGCTGCCGGAGAGCCGATCAATATATCGCATGAAAGGGCAAGATCACACGCGCCGCCCCACACCGCACCTTCAATCATGGCAATTACCGGCAGCGGGGACGCTTGGATAGAGCGCAGGATTGTCACGAGAGGATCGTCATACGGTAATGGATCCCGCCCGGCAATCGGAAGCTCATTGATGTCATGGCCTGCAGACCAGACTTTTGCCCCTGCACAAGCCCGGATAACTATTACTCGCGCCTTACCCTTTTCCAACACATCGAGCGCCTGAAGCATGTCGTCAACCATATTGCCGCTCAGCACATTCAGGCGTTCAGAATTATTCATGACGATTGTTCCGATATCGTCTCGAAGTTGCGTCAGGACTATTGACATAGATCGCCTCTTATAATTATGAAGTTATATGAACAGGAGCCATTTGAGAGCCGGTTTCTCGGTTTGTGTCAAATATTCCTTGAAAGTGTTGCGCAACTACTGTGCCAGTACAGTTTTACCAATAGTGCGATTGCAAGAGCCTGGATTGTATGGATGAAGTTGAAAGAATTGAGGCGAAGGAAAGAAGAAGCCTGCAGGGTAAACCTTCAGATAAAACGGATGCGCCATATTTGACGGATTATGTATCTTCCGGGATGGTGCGATTCACGCGCTCTGCCGGAAGCACATTTATTGAAGAGTATTACAAACATGCGTAATGATCTTGTGTCCCTTTATCGAACCGTGGTCATGGCGGCGAGCGGCAATGCTATCCGCCAAATATAACAGTTCTGTTAAGCCGGATGGATATCCCTAACGGATTCGCCTGATGCCATCACGATGTAATTCAATAAAATAGGCTGGTTACACCTCATATATCCGCAGATCTTCTCTGGCACGTTCGTTGCCTTATACCTAAGTATGGCAGAACATGGGCGGTCTTATGTTTTCTGCAAACTACTAGTAGTTATCCTAAAGGAGGATACCATGAAATCCAGTACGAAGGACCAGGTGGAAGGAACGATTCACGAATTGAAGGGTACAGCCAAGGAGATTGCCGGGATACTGAGCGATAATCCTGCGTTGGAAAACGAAGGTGCCGACGAAAAGACCGCCGGCAAAATTCAGGAAAAGATAGGACAGGTCAAGAAGGTTCTGGGACAATAGTGAACAGCGCGTATCATGCACCGGCGTCTTTAGCCTATTCCAAACTATCCTGTTTAGCAGGGTTAGGAATCCGGCCGCTGTTGTATGATACGCCACACTCATGAATCAAGATTTCAGACTCAACTGTAACAACAATAAAGGAGAGCGTTCCATGAAAACAAAATTATATATATCTACAATTGTTGCGGGGTTGGCACTGCTGGTAGTCAGCGTACCTGTACACGCTGATCAAATGGACAACCGCATCGAAGTATCTGCCAGGCAATCGTATGTGTTCAAGACATACCTTCAGGGTGATGATATCAAAATCCAGTCCAGGGACGGCGTCGTCACCTTGACGGGGGTCGTCTCCGAGAACTTTCACAAATCATTGGCACTGGAGACCGTATCAGGCCTCCCCGGTGTCAAGAGCGTGGACAACAGGCTGGAAGTCAAAGGAGCCACCCCCACAGCAAATTCGGATGCGTGGCTTCGTGATAAAGTAAAGGTCGCGCTCCTGTTTCATCGCAGCGTGAGCGCAGCCAAAACCGAGGTTGAAGTCAAAGACGGCATCGTCACCCTTCGAGGCATTGCCGCCAGTCAGTCTCAAAAGGAATTGACGACCGAATACACCAGGGATGTTGAAGGGATCAAGGACGTCAAAAATGAGATGACAGTTTCAACTTCTCCGAATAAATCCCACCGGACAATAGGTGAAAAAGTCGATGACGCTTCCATCAGCGCTCAGGTTAACATGTCGTTGCTGAACCATCGTTCGACGAGTGTCCTGAACACCACGGTCAAGACAAAGCGCGGCGTGGTCACTGTGGGCGGAAAGGCCAGGAATGCAGCTGAAAAAGACCTTGTCACCAAACTCGTTGCCGACGTAAACGGAGTAAAGAACGTAAGGAACCGGATGACCGTCGAGTAATGTAAGTCCGAGGTCAAAGGGGCCGAAGGAGATATCCAGTGGCAACAAAGATCAAGATCATAACTGCGAGAGATTTCATTGAAATATCGACCGATGGAATCATTAATATGACCACAAGCAGACAACTCCTCGCCGATATTGCGAAGACCGAGCATCAGCATGCAGACTATGAACTGCTCGTTGACTTTCGTGACACGCAATCCGAGTTGTCAATAGCTGACGTGTATCAACTTGCAGCGGAGCTTTCCACGCATGGCGATACCTTTCACAGGAAAGTGGCTCTTGTCGTCACTCCGGGACTTAACTTTGTTCACGCCAACTTCTTTGAGACATGCTCGCGCAACCGTGGTTTTTCAGTTAATGCCTACACTGACTATGAAAAGGCAATACGCTGGATTCTAAAAGCGGAAAGATAAGTCTCTTCTACGAACATCAGCTTTGCATCACATTTTCAGGGAATCAATGACCACAGAATCAGCATTGTCAATGCCTGCCGATATACCGATGAAACAGCATGGCAGGGGAAGGAGGATAAAATGGGATTTATTATATCAATATTGGTTGTAGTAATTTTAGTAATCGTAATCTTGAAGTTGACATGATTATGTCTCCGTTTCATGTGGTTAACAGCATGTTGATGCATAAAAAAAGAGAGTGGGGTTCCGCCCCGCCCACCCACCTTCCATGAATAACCGGACATAATGTATGCAGATCGAAATTCATAATCTTACAAAAGTTTATGCTGAAAACAGAGGGCTTCTCCCCATTAGTCTTGAGGTAGAAAAAGGTGAGCTGATAGCCGTCATTGGGCACAACGGTGCGGGTAAATCGACTCTTTTGAAAATATTGGCCAACTGGCACCGTCCCGATAGTGGCCATGTGTTGGTAGACGGAATAAATCTGGAGAACAGACTGGAAGTTGTGAGGGAGATCGGGTTTGTTCCGGAAACCCCGAATCTGTTCGATTTCTTTTCCGTCGAGTACAATCTTACACTGTTTGCGCGCCTGTTTCACGTTCCTGCCGGACGGATTGAAAAAATTCTGCAGGAGTTCGACCTGCTCCCTTTTCGCAACAACAAGGTACAGGTCCTGTCAAAAGGGTTACGGCAAAGAGTAAGCATCGGGCGCGCTCTTTTGGCAGACCCTCCCCTGCTCCTTTTTGATGAGCCGACATCGGGCCTGGATTTTGAAATGACAAAAGAGATCTACAGACTGCTGCGCGATTTTCATGCATCAGGAAAGACCATCGTCTTTACGTCCCATCGCCCTGAAGAGATCAAAACCTTAGCGACCCGCGTCATTATGCTCCACCAGGGGCATCTGCTGTTCGACGGTTCACCTGAGGAATATTTTCAATCGGATATTTATAACAAGACGAGCCTGCCATGCTGAGAAATATCATTACATTGACGTTGAATGACCTGGCCATCGCGTTTAAGAACAAAACAATCTTCCTGATTATATTCATACCTTTTTTTGTTTTTTTCTCCTTGAAGCTGGTAGACAGGACGGCTGCAGAATTCAAAAAAATCAATATCGGACTCATACAAACAGAGACCTATACACCGCTGATTCTGCAAACCATCACATCTGCCGATAAAATATTTGCACTTTCCCGTGTGTCTGGTGAAGAGGAAGGCAAGAAATGGCTGAAAGAAAAGAAAATTGACGGCCTGCTGGTACGATCTGAAAAAGAGAAGGGGAGTGTGGTTCTTGTTGTCTTAAAGAAAGAGTCTCTGCAGACTCTTTCAATAATTGAGAGCTTTTCCGCATTACAAAAGGCGGCAGAAGGAAACGGCATAAACTGGATTTCCGATATTGAGACGCTTCAGGAAGGGGGGATTCAAAAGCAGACGCTTCCCACCTGGATTCTGATGCTGGTTTTGCTGGTAGGCTTCATCATAATGCCTGCACAAGTTGCCGAAGAAAAAGAAAAGAAGCTGCTGCTTGCGCTTCTGCAAACTCCCATGCGTGAAATTGAGTGGCTTGGCGCCAAAGTGCTGTCGGGGATGGTGTTAATACTGGCAGCGGTCCTCTCCCTTCATCTGCTGGGAGCTTTTAATCCCGGAAATGTCCTGAGTTACGCAGTATTTATTGTGGTCGGCAGCTTCTGCTTCAGCTCTTACGGCATCTTTTTGGGTTTTTTATGCCGAAATCAGGCCAGCGCCAGGACGTTGGGCGTCATGTTTTATCTGCCCCATCTGCTCCCATCCGCGCTATCGGATTTTTCTCAAAAGCTGACCGCCGTCGCACCGTTCTTACCTTCCTACCAGTTTTACGAGCCGATTAAATCAATCCTGCTGGATGAAGGCAGACTATCGAACCTGTCTCCGGAATTGATCTATCTTTTTGCAGTCGGAGTGGTAACCTTATTACTCTCATATCTGTTGATGAAAAAGCGTTGGCTGATGTAGTAAATATCGTCGCTATTGTTCAGGATCTTCAAAAGTCCCGATCAAGGAATTACGCGATTACTCGGAAGAATTCGTATTATCGAGCAGGATGGTCACATAACACTGGCCGCTTATCTCCCGGATGCCCTTTGGAACCTTCCTCAGAAAGGTAAAACAATGGACAAGAAAACATATCTGAGCATCATGGCTGCCTTGGCAACAACCGCCGCTGTCTGGCTGTTTGCCATGCTGGCGGCACCAATCGCCAAGCCGCTGGCGTGGGCGCTTATCATCGGCATTGCAACCCTTCCCCACCACGACCGGCTGGCCAGGAAGTTTCCCGGTCACCCAAACCGCGCCGCCGGAGTGATGGTTCTCGCCATAACCTTCTGCTTCATACTGCCGGTTGCAGCCCTGGTTGTCATGGTCGTTCAAAACGTCGCCGACTGGTACAGTGAAGGTGAACGGCTCGTTCTGTCATTTAAGGCAACCGGGGCAGGCGCTATCAGCCATTTTCCGTTCATAAACGGGATTATCGCGCAGGGAGAGCGGTTCGGCATTGACCTTGCCGGTTTCGGCGCAAAGCTGGCTGCCGACGCTTCGGGATATTTTCTTGGTGTTGCGACCAATACCGCAAAAAACCTTGGGGAACTCCTCTTCACCCTGGCAGTGGCACTTTTCATTCTCTTTTTCATCTACCGTGACGGCGAAAGGGTTGTGTCGGCAACTATCGCCCGGTTCGCCACCAACCAGGACAGGGTGCGCCGCTATTCTTCCGAGATTCGCGCGACCACAACAGCGGTGACGGTCGGAACCATCTTTACCTGTCTTGTACAGGGGGTAACCGCCGGACTCGGCTATTATGTGGCCGGGGTCCCAGCCCCGGTACTATACGGCACACTGACGGCAGCAGCGGCGCTCGTGCCTGTTGTCGGAACAAGCATCATCTGGGTTCCGCTTGCTGCCTTTATCGCCATCAACGGCGCCTATCTCAAGGCGCTTCTCCTGACGATCTGGTGCGTATTTTTTGTGGGACTTGCCGATAATGCGATACGCCCGCTTGCCATTGGCGCAAAGAGCAATATCCCTGTCCCGGCAATCGTTCTCGGAGCGATCTGCGGAGTGTTTGCGCTGGGGATTCTCGGACTTATTCTGGGGCCGGTACTATTCGCAATCCTCATCACCGTCTGGCGGGATGCAACGGCTGCCGATCAGCCAGTTGAGACGGATCAGGTTTGATGCTGTTTGCTGCAAATCTCGTAAAAAAACGTATCAGTCGCATACGATTTCCAAAGTTCTAATCCAGCCACCCCGTGCGCCAGATTGGAGGCACAACGTAACCCGTCATATCTGGCAGTTATGCCAACTCTAACAGATTTCTTGTGGTGGTTCTCTCTTCATCCCGCACTTTTAGTTCTGTTTTTCAGCATAATCGGTCGGTTACACAGTAAATAGTTACCGTATATTCTGGCACGTTAGTTGATAGGTAATATTCGTGTTATTTGCCAGGGGCTGCTTCACCTCCCATGGGCCCCTGGTTCTTTTCACTATCCTGTCTACTGCTGCTGCTGCATAACCTATCTACGTCCCCTCCGGATTTCACAAAAGGCGAACCCCGCCTGTTGTCAGACGGGGTTCTCGTATGCTTGCAGAGAGGAGATGGATCGCTGCAAGATTATATCGTGTCGCGTCTAGTACTTCGAGATTGCGTTGATCTGCGCCGAGGTCAGGGCTTTCAGTGATGTCGTTCCCATCCCTCCCCTGTTTTTGTTGATGGCGTTCTGGATGGCGGACGCCGAAGAGCCGCGCTTGGACGATCTGTGGCAGACGGCGCAGTACTGGGCGTAGAGAGCTGCACCATCAGGAACCTGCTTCAGCGTCGGCACTGGAGTTGGCGTTGGCGTCGGAGTCGGCTCCGGAATTGGTTCCGGAATTGGCGTTGGAGTCGGCTCCGGCGTTGGGGTCGGCTCCGGAATTGGCGTTGGGGTCGGCTCCGGGGCCGGTGTCGGGGCAGGAGCAGGCGTCGGTCCGGGTGCCGTTGCATGCCCGCGATGTTTCACCTCGATTTTTGTGGCGACAAGAACGCCGTCCACGATCTTTCCTTCTATCTCGACCCTGGCGTTGACTGCGATTCCGCTCACCGCCACGGCACTGCAGTCCACCGGAATGCCGCCGACCTTGAACTGGGACAATGACACATACTCAGTGACGAATCCTTCGACTGTGATCTTGGCCGTGTCGACGACCGCAATCTTCTTCACCTTGATCCGTAGCGCATCAAGCGGGCCTGCCGGATCGGCCGCCGTTCCCTTCACATTTACGACGGCACCCTCGACTACGCCTTCGGGAAGCGATCCCGCTGCTTCCACCGTGAGCGAACCGATGGTGAAACTCGATCCCGTTACAGAGGAGACCGTACCCTTCACCTTGATCCGGGTCACGTCCGGCACGAAGGGCTGCCCGAGTTTCACGACAAGCGCTGCGGTGACTTCCCCGGAAGCGTCGGTCAGCCCGTGGACCTCGACCATGTCGGCAGGTTTCAGGTCCGCAGCGGACGCGGCATTCTCGAAAATAGTGGCGGCGTCCAGGTTGATAGTCTGCCCCAGGACTACGAACGAGCCGGCGTCGGCATCGATGGAGGCGACGGGCCCTTTGATCGATTCCTGGATGATGACCTCGGTGGCTGCGCCAATGGTGCCTCCGGCCGGCACGCTACCCTTCACCTCGGCCACCATCCCCGTCTTGAGGTCGGGAACGATGACGGCATCCACGTCGTCCATGATGACCGAAGCGCCGTCAAGGGCAAAGGTGGTCTTGTTGACCGTTATCGACTTCGCTGTCTGTACACCGGCTGCAGCTTTATTGGTCCCGGAGCCCACGGCGGTTATCGTGCCGGTGCTGATTCCCGTCGGGCCTCCCGACGAGCCTGCAGTCGTTCCTCCGCCACTTCCACACCCGGCAAGAGCGAGTCCAGCCGCGACTACCAAACAAATCGTACTTTTTTTCATTTTTTTCTCCTTTCGACCTGCGATTGAGAAGACTGTTAAACAACTCCATGAACCCGGATTCACCACCTCCTTGCTCCCGGACAAAAAAATGCCGGGGCCGAATGTATGGCATTTCGGCGACCCGGCTGTCTCGAAGAGACCCGTGGGCTTTCCGTCCCATCCTCGCGGATGGTTTAGTATTGTCGTTGCCCGCCGTAAACGGCGTCAGTTATGAGACAAAAAAAAGCCGTGCCGCTGAAAACCTCGAATCGTGTGATTCGGATATTTCGGCGACCCGGCTGTCTCGGGGGAGACCCGTGGGCTTTCCGTCCCACCCTCGCGGATGGTTTAGTATTGTCGTGTATCCTTTGCTTTCTTGTAACTGGACAAATTCTACTGCCTAATCGCAGACTGTCAAGCTGATATTTCGGATTTCTTCCTGCTAGTCGATAATAGCCAACAGTGTCCATCTCGGGCAGTGGCAACTTCTACATGCTAAAAATGGCAGCATAATCATAATTCGGACTTGCCCTCGTATCCTACGCCCGGCTGGTTACCGTGCTTATTCAAGCAGTACCTTGGTGGCGCTCAAGCTGGTTCCGGTTACGGTACCCGCAGCTCTGACCGTGGTAAGACCATCGGGTTTTACCGCCGCGAAAAAGGCTGCCCGGCTGCCGAATTTTATCGGTGTTACGTTCCTGTCATCCAGGAAGTTCAGTGCCTGGTCGACATGGGACGTATCTACCGATATCGTTCCAATCAGGGTCAGATTCGGGGTGGCAGCCGCCGTGACCGGACCCTGAATGAAGGTATCGGTACTTGCGGTGGTGACCTGGACCTGTGAGGCCTTAACCTTGCCGGTCTTGCCATCGAATAGGCCGACAATCTGCAGGTGGTCTCCGGTAGCGATATTAGCCAGATCGAGAGCCTTGCCTTTGTTGGCCACCAGCCGGGTTGTGG
>Ga0134124_10003193_pt1 | contig 13185 bp, 11 predicted proteins | sample KB304_FD_96880 | JGI IMG/M metagenome (GOLD analysis project Ga0134124, IMG submission 96880) | Terrestrial soil microbial communities without Nitrogen fertilizer from Kellogg Biological Station, Michigan, USA - KB3-0-4 | ecosystem: Environmental > Terrestrial > Soil > Unclassified ... | reverse complement strand
GCGGTCCCAGCCGCCGAACGTCGGGTTCGCCATGTGCGAGGCGGCCGCGGAGACGCGCCCCGGCACCGCGCGCGCGAGCGCGCCGATCACCGCCTCGAAGGTGCGATAGCAGATGATCGCGCGCGGCCCGCCGCCGGCGGGCGGGCGCGGGTTCAGGAACGAGCCCTCGGGCGCCGTGACGGTCACCGGTCGCAGCGCGCCCTCGTTCATGGGCCCGAGCGGATCGGTCAGGCACTTCACCGCCGCGTACGAGTACGACCGCGTGTAGTTGATGTAGGAGTTCATGCCCGACGGCGTCTGCGGGCTCGAGCCCGCATAGTCGATCGTGATGCCATCGCCCGCCACGGTCACCGTCACCGCCACCCGCAGCGGATCGGTGCCGGGGCCGTAGTCGTCGAGAAAATCCTCGAACGCGTAGACGCCGGCGGGAATCCGGCGGATCGCGGCGCGCATGCTCGCCTCGCTGCGGGCGATGATCTCGTCCATGGCGGCGGCGAGCGTGTCGTGACCGTAGCGCTGGGCCAGCTCCACCAGTCGCAGCTCGCCGACCCGGAGCGCGCTGCGCTGCGCGCGTAGATCGCCCAGCACCTTGTCCGGCGTGCGCGTGTTGGCCGCGATGATCCCGACCACGCCCTCCTGCTCCTGGTACGCCTTCCAGACCTTGGTCGGCGGAATGCGCAGCCCTTCCTGGAAGTAGTCGAAGATGCCCTCGACGCCCTGGCTGCCCGGCCGTGAGCCGCCGACGTCCGTGTGGTGGACGATGTTGACCGCGAAGCCGATCAGGCGGCCGTCGTGGAAGGCCGGCTGCGTGATGAAGAAGTCGGGGAAGTGGCCGGACCCGAGCAGCGGATCATTCAGCAAGATTGCGTCGCCCGGCTCGAGCGTCTCGATGGGATGGGCGGCCAGCGCGTTGCGCACGGCCGCCGACATCGCGCCCATGTGGCCCGGCGAGTACGGCCCCTGCGCGACCATCCGCCCGTGGGCGTCGAACACCGCCACCGAGAAGTCCTGCCCCTCGCGCGCCTGCTCGGAGTACGCGGTCTTGTGCACGGTGGTGCCGACCTCGACCGCGATCGACTGCAGCGCGCCCCACACGACGCCGAGCGTGATCGGGTCCACCGGCGCCGCCGTCACTGGATGACCTCATCGGCACGGGCCAGGAGCGATTGTGGGATCGCCAGCCCCAGGGCCCGAGCGGTCTTGAGATTGATCACGAGCTCGAACTTCGTCGGCTGCTCGATCGGCAGATCAGCGGGCTTCGCGCCCCGGAGGATGCGGTCCACGTACTCGGCGGTCCGCCGGAAGATCTGGGGCCGGTCGGCGCCGTACGAGAGGAGCCCGCCGGCCTCGGCGAACTCGCGCCACGGGTAGACCACCGGCAACATCCGCGTGTTGGCGGTCTGAACGAACCGCTCCCACCCGTCGTGGTTGTGCACGCTCGGCGCCAGGATGGCGCCCTGAATGCGGTGCGGCGCCAGCGTGGCGAAGACCACATCGTAGTCGGCCGCCGTCCCGACCGGCACGAACCGCACGCTCACGCCCGGCGAGAGCACCGTCCGCTTCATCTGCTCGAAGAACAGGACTTCGGGTTTGACCTGAGGATGCCCGATGAAGGCCAGACGGGTGGCCTTCGGCGTGATCTCTCCCAAGAGCTGCAGCCACTTGACCGCGACCTCCGTCCCTAGGAACGAGACCCCCGTCACATTCCCACCCGGGTGTGCGAGGCTCGACGCCAGCCCGGCCCCGACGGCATCGCCGCTTCCAGCCATCACGACGGGAACCGAGTCGCTGGCCAGCTTCGCCGCCAGCCCCGCCGGCGTCGTGACCGTCACGATGACGTCCATGCGCAGTCGGACGAGGTCCTCGGCGAGCGCCCGCAAGTGGTCGAGATGACCGTCGGCGTACCGGGCCTCGAAGGCCATGTTCTGGCCCTCGCGGTAGCCGAGCTCGTGCAGACGATCGAGCAGGACCGTCCGCACCACCCCGGCTCCCGCCGCGGTGTGCGCCGAGAGGAAGCCGATCCGGTGGACCTTCCCGTCTTGTGCGCAGGCGTCGCGCGGCGACAGGGCGCCGACCACCAGGGCCAGGAGCACCACGGCCGCCCTGGCGATCGTCACGCGCCCACCTCGACGAGGAGGTTCGCGTATTCGTCCACCGTTGCGACGGTACCGGGTGGCAGCACCGAGGTCGACTCGCGCTCCTCGACGATGGCGGGGCCGGCGATCTGCAGGCCGGCGGCGAGGTTGTAGCGGTCGTAGATCGGGCAATCGACCCAGCCGCCCGTCTCCGGAAAATATGCGCGCCGGCGGCCCTTGACGGCGCCCGCCACCGGCGAGGTCGCGGCCTTGGCGAGCGCGATCCGGGCGGCGCCGCCGATGGCCGAGAGCTTCCACGTCACCACCTCGACCGGCTCGGCCGGCTGCGCGTAGCCGTAGCGGGCGGCGTAGATCTCGTCGAACGAGGCGCGCACGCGGTCGAGCGCCGCGGCGTCGAGCGCGCCGCCGGGGACGGGGACCGTGAGCTCGTAGCCCTGGCCGACGTAGCGCGCGTCGACCGAGCGAGTGATCGCCACGGCGCCGCTCACGGCCGAGTCGCGCACGACCTCCATCGCCTGCGTCGCCATCTCCACGTACATCGCGTCGAGCCCGGCCGGATCGAGCGCGTCCAGCCGGCGGACGTAGGTGCGGGAGACGTCGAAGCGCACCTCGGCGGCCAGCAGCCCGATGGCGGCGGTCACGCCGGCCGCGGCCGGCAGGATCACGCGGGGAATGCCGAGCGCCTGCGCGAGCCGACAGCCGTGCACGGGGCCGGAGCCGCCGAATGCCACCAGCGTCAGCGTGCGCGGGTCGCGGCCGCGTTCGATCGACACCACCCGGGTGGCCAGCTCCATGTTGGTGTTCACGATCGCGTGGACGCCCCACGCCGCCTGCTCGAGCGAGAGTCCGAGGGGCCCGGCCAGCGTCTCCTCGATGGCGCGGGCGGCGCCGCCCACGTGCAAAGTCATGGCGCCGCCGGCGAAGAAGTCCGGGTTCAGGTAGCCGAGCGCCAGGTTCGCGTCGGTCACGGTCGGCTCGGTGCCGCCGCGCCGGTAGCAGACCGGCCCCGGGGTCGACGAGGCACTCTCCGGACCGACGGCGATGACGCCCAGCCGCGGGCGCGCGATCGAGCCACCGCCGGCGCCGATCTCGACCAGGTCCAGCGCCTGGATGTTCATCGGCAATCCGCTGCCGGGTGCGTTGTTCACGCGGTGGAGCTCGAATCCGGTCGTCGTGAACGGACGGCCGCCCTCGATCAGGGCGAGCTTGGCCGTGGTGCCGCCCATGTCGAAGGCGATCAGGTCGCGCTGGCCGCCCAGCTCGCCGTAGACGGCCGCCATCAGCGCGCCGGCCGCCGGACCCGACTCGATCATGCGCACCGGGTAGCGCTCCATGGCCGCCGCCGTGGCCACGCCGCCCGAGGACTGCATGACGAACAGGCGGCCACCATAGCCGCGCGTCCCCAGTGCCGCCTGCAGGCCGCGCAGGTACTCGCGGATCGCGGTCATCACGTAGGCGTTGACCACCGTGGTCGACGTGCGCTCGTACTCGCGGAAGGTCGGCGACACCTCGTGCGAGAGCGTGACGGTGACGTGCGGCGCCTCCTCGGCGACGAGTGCGGCCAGCCGCTTCTCGTGGGCGGGGTTGAGGTAGGCGTGCAGCAGGCAGATCGCCAGCGTCGTCACCCCGCGCGCGGCCAGCGCCCGGATGGCCCGCCGGGCGTCGGCCTCGTCCAGCGGCGTGCGCACCGAGCCGTCGGCCAGCACGCGCTCGGTCACCTCGCCGATGAAGCGGCGCGGGATGAGCGGGGTCGGCTTCTCGATCTGGAGGTCGTAGACCTGGTAGCGCTTCTCGCGCCCGATGATCAGCACGTCGCGGAAGCCGCGCGTCGTGAGCAGGCCCACGCCGCGCGCCTTGCGCTCGATGACGACGTTGGAGCCCAGCGTGGTGCCGTGGACGGCCTGGCTCAGCTCCGTCCACCCGATCCCGGCCCGGCCGATCAGCTCGTCGAGGCCCTCCAGGCAGGCCGCCGACGGGTCGGGATACGTCGTGAGCCGCTTGCCGGTCGTGAGCTCGCCGGAGGGCGCCTGCAGCACGAAGTCGGTAAACGTGCCTCCGACGTCGAACCCCACCCGATACGCCACGCGCTCAGTTCCGGCGCTCGGAGCGGGAGAGGCCGACGCGGTAGGGATAGCGTCGGCCCGTCTGATACGTGATCGCATACTCCACCGGCTCGCCGCTGGCCGCGAAGTAGAGACGCTGGAAGAGCAGGAGGGGCGAGCGCGGACGCAGCTCCAGCAGCTCGGCCACCGAGCGCGGCGCCAGCGCGGCGTCGACGGTCTGCTCCATGAACTTGATCGGCATGTTGAGCTGGCGCTCGATCGCCCCGATGAGCGAGTGCCCCTTCGAGAGGTCCTCGTCGGACAGCGCCTGGCCGATCGAGAGCGGCAGCCACGCCGTGGCGTGCTGGAACGGCCCGGCGTCGGCGTGCCGGATGCCGCAGATGCGGTAGCCGTTGGATCCGGGGGGCAGGTGCAGGGCCTGGGCGATGTTGGCCGGCACCGGCGCCAGCTCGCGGCCGAGGAGCTTGAACCACGTCTCCTCGCCCATGGCCATGATGTCGTCGATGGAGCCGATCACGCGCAGCCGGCGGTCGTTGCCGGCGGTGGCGGTGGCGAAGGTGCCGCGGCCGGCGTGGCGGTAGAGCCGTCCCTCCTGCACCAGCACGTCGAGCGCCTGCCGGATCGTGGGCCGGCTCACACGGAACTTCGCGCACAGCTCGTGCTCGGATGGGATGCGCTCACCGTCGCTCTTCAGCTCGCGACGGATCGTATCTGCGATCTGGAGATACCGGGGGATCCCGGGTCGGAAGTTCACCGGTGGGGGGCCTCCCGTTGTCAGGATGTCTGGACATCTAACACCCCGGGCGGCCCCGGGTCAAACGGACGCTTGGGGAGCCGCCGACCCGCGAGCACCATCCTCCCGGCCCGGCGGTCAGCCGCCGAGCAGGTCGCGGGCGATGACGACGCGCTGGATCTGGTTGGTGCCCTCGTAGATCTGTGTGATCTTGGCGTCGCGCATGAAGCGCTCGACCGGGAACTCCCGCGTGTACCCGTAGCCTCCGAAGACCTGCACGGCGTCGGTCGTGACCCGCATGGCGGCGTCGGCGGCGAAGCACTTGGCCATCGAGGATTCGAGGGCGGTGCCGGTGATGCCGCGGTCCACCAGTGCCGCCGCGTGGTGCACCAGCAGCCGGGAGGCGTGCACCTGGATCGCCATGTCGGCCAGCATGAACTGGATGCCCTGGAAGTCGGCGATCGGCCGATCGAACTGGCGGCGCTCCTTCGCGTAGGCCGTGGCCGCCTCCAGCGCGGCCTGGGCGATGCCGACCGCCTGGGCCCCGACGGCGGGCCGCGAGCGATCGAGCGCGCCCAGGGCGACGCGGAAGCCCTCGCCCTCCTCGCCCAGGCGGTTCTCGACCGGCACCTCGCAGTCGCTCAGGTGCAGGGCCACCGTCGGCGAGCCGCGGATGCCCATCTTGCGCTCGAGCTTGCCGAGCGCGAAGCCTGGGAAGCTCGGCTCGACGAGGAACGCGGTCACGCCCTTGTGACCGCGCGTCCGATCCACCGTGGCGAAGAGGGTGATGACGCCGGCGCGGCTGCCGTTGGTGACCCACATCTTGGTGCCGTTCAGCAGGTAGCGATCGCCCTTGCGAACCGCCGTCGTCGTCATCGAGGCGGCGTCGGAGCCGGCGCCGGGCTCGGAGATCGACAGCGCGGTGGTGATCTCCCCGGCCGCCAGCCGTGGCAGGTACTTCTGCTTCTGCGCCTCGGTGCCGTGCGAGACGAGCGGGTAGCCGGCGGCGTACTGCACGAGGTAGATCACCGCGGTCGAGGCGCAGGCCGCCGCGATCTCCTCGACGGCCAGGCAGAACGCCAGCGCGCCGAGGCCGGCGCCGCCGTACGCCTCCGGCACGTACAGGCCCATGAGCCCGGCCTGGGCCAGGTGCTGCAGCGACTCGGCCGGATAGACCTCGGCCTCGTCCACCTGTGCCGCCAGCGGCGCGACCCGCTCGCGCGCGATCGTGCGCGCGAGCTCGCGCGTCTGGCGCTCGTCGTCGCTCAGCCAGAAACCATCGCGCATCGTCGCGATTATCCTCCCCCTTGACGCTCGCTCAAAGCGTGCCGCATGATGCGCCTCGCGCGGAGTCGACGAAGCCTCCATCTCACAACGCAGGACGTCGAAGGGAGGCCGTATGCCGACCGTCAGGACGAACAAGCGCCTCGCCGCCCTCCTCACCGTGCTGGCCGTGCTGCTCGCCGCCGGCTTCTACGCGGTCGCCCAGCAGCCGTACCAGCTCACGCCGATGGACGAGGCCAAGCGTGATCGGGCGGTCGCCATGGGCGGGGGCAAGTACCACGTGCTCCCCGCCACGCTGTCGACGACGCAGTGGGGCTGGCTCGATCCCGGCGAGCCGCCGAAGGTGACCATCGACTCCGGCGATACCGTCGCCGTCGAGACGATGATGCACGCCCACAACGCCATCCAGCCCGGCTCGACGATGGACGACATCGTCAAGCTCCGGCTGGCCAACCCGGGCGGCGGACCGCACTCGGTGACGGGTCCCATCTACGTCAACGGCGCCGAGCCGGGCGACACGCTCGAGATCCGCATCAAGAAGATCGTGCCGAAGGCGTTCGCCACGAACTTCCATCTGCCCGGCTCGCAGTTCCCGACGGTCGGTCAGCTCGCGCCGGAGTTTCCGACCGGCTTCGTCCGCTACTACTACCTCGACTGGGACAAGAAGCAGGCGGAGTTCAAGCCGGGCGTGCTGATCGACCTGCAGCCCTTCCCGGGCACGATCGCGGTCGGTCCCGATCCCAACGAGCCGAAGGAGAAGGCCGGCCCGCCGATCAAGGACGCCAAGGGCCGGACGAGCACGCTGCGGCCGTGGAAGAACGGCTCCAACATGGACGTCAACGAGCTGCAGGAAGGCTCCACGCTCTACCTGCCGGTCTTCCACAAGGGCGCGCTCATCTGGACGGGCGACTCGCACTGCCGCCAGGGCAACGGCGAGGTGAACCTCACCGCGCTCGAGTGCGCGTATCGCGAGATCGTGCTGCAGCCGGTCGTGCGCAAGGACATGAAGCTCGAGTGGCCGCGGGCGGAGACGGCGACGCACTGGATCATGATGGGCTTCGACGAGGACCTGAACGAGGCGATGAAGATCGCGGTGCGCGAGACGGTGAGCTTCCTGGCCGGCCAGAAGATGGTGCCGTTGACACGGGACGAGGCGTACGCGCTGACGTCGATGGTGGGCGACTGCCGGGTCAGCCAGGTGGTGGACATCCGCAAGGGTGTGCACTGCATGGTCCCGAAGTCGATCTTCGCCAAGAAATAGCCCGGGTGATCGGCGCGCGCGCCGCCGTCGCGCTCGCGCTCGTGCTGGCCGCCGGCCCCGCGCACGGGGGCGGCGGCCCTCTTGCGGTCGTGACCACGACGACCGATCTCAAGGCCCTGGTCGAGGCGGTGGGCGGCGACCGCGTGGCCGTCGAGAGTCTCGCCCCGCCCCAGCACGATCCGCACGCCGTCGAGGTGAAGCCCGGCCAGCTCGCCCGCCTGCGCGGCGCGGCGCTGCTGGTGCGCGTGGGTCTGGATCACGAGCCGTGGCTACGGCGGGCGCTGACCACGCTGAACGAGCCGGCCCTGGCGCCCGGCGGCGCCCGCGACCTCGATCTCTCCCGCGGCGTCACGCTGCTGCAGGTCGAGACGCCGCGGCTGCGCGCGGACCGGGCGACGCCGCACCTGCACGGCTTCGGCAACCCGCACTACTGGCTCGATCCCGAGAACGCGCGGCCGATGACCGCGGCCATCGCGGAGGCCCTCGCGCGGCTGGCGCCGGCCGAGCGCGTGTTCTTCGCGGAGCGCCGGCGGCGCTTCCTCGAGCGCCTCGACGCCGGCCTGCAACGCTGGCGCGCCGCGCTGGCGCCCCATCACGGAGCCCGCGTCGTGGCCATGCACGACACGTGGCCCTACTTCGCCGCGCGCTTCGGTCTCAGCGTCGTCGCCACGGTCGAGCCCACGCCGGGCGTGCCGCCCTCGCCGGCGGCCGTCGGCGCGCTCGTGGAGCGGATGCGCGAGAGCGGCGTCCGCGTGCTGGTCGCCGAGCCGTACACGAGCGCCCCGCTCGCCCACCGGATCGCCGAGAAGAGCGGCGCGCGGGTGGTGACCCTGCTGCCGTCGGTCGGAGGCGAGCCCGCCGCCGACGACTACCTCGCGCTGTTCGAGCTGAACGTGGGGCGCCTGGCCGAGGCGCTGGCGGCCGCGCGGTGATCGAGCTCCTCGCCCTGCCCTTCCTCGCCTGCCTGGTGCTCACCGGCATCCACGCCTATCTCGGCCTCCACGTGCTGGCGCGCGGCGTGATCTTCGTCGACCTCGCGCTGGCTCAGCTCGCGGCGCTGGGGCTCACGGTGGCGCTGCTGGCGGGACACTCGCCGGCGAGCGCGGCCGCCTACTGGTACGCGCTGGCCTTCGCCGTGGCGGGTGGGCTCCTCTTCGCGGCCACGCGCATGCGGCGGGCCCCGATTCCTCAGGAAGCGATCATCGGCATCGTCTACGCGGTCTCCACCGCGCTCACGGTGCTCGTCGTGGATCGGGCTCCGCAGGGCGCCGAGCACATCAAGCAGCTGCTGGTCGGCTCGATCCTCACGGTCAGCGGCGCCGACGTGGCCGCGCTGGCTGGCCTCTACGCCGTGGTCGGGCTCGTGCACGGGCTGGCGCGACGACCGCTGCTGGCGATCTCGTTCGCGCCCGACGGCGGCGGGGCGCGCGTGGCCGTCTGGGACGCGCTCTTCTACGCCTCGTTCGCGCTGGTCGTCACCAGCTCGGTCCGACTGGCCGGCGTGCTGCTCGTGTTCACGTTTCTCGTCGTCCCGGCGGCGATCGCGGCGCTGCTGGTACGCGGCATCGGCGCCCGGCTCGCGCTCGGCTGGGCCACGGGCGCCGTCGCGAGCGCCGCCGGCCTGATCGCCGCCTATCGCTGGGACCTGCCCACCGGCGCCACCGTCGTGGCCGCGTTCGGCGCGGCGCTGGCCGTGACGGCCGGGGCCCGCGGCGGGGTGGCGATGGTCTGGCTCGTGCGGGCCGGCGGCGTTGCCGCGGTGACGCCGGCCGCCCTCGTGCTGGGGACGCTCGTCGCGCTGGCCGGCGCCTTGCTCGTCGTGTTTCCGGCGATGGATCATCCGTGGCTCGATGCGATCGAGCGGGCGGCGCCGGCCTTCCAGGACGCGTTCCTCACGCGGACGGAGCGCGCGGTGCGACGCGACAGCGCGGACACGATCCGGCGCGGCGAGGACGAGCTGCGTCGGCTCCGTGCGTTGCAGCAGGACGTCGCGTGGGGCACGCGCACCCTTGGCGAGGGCGAGCGGGACCGCCTGCGACAGTTCCTGGCCGGACGCGCGGAGATCAACGCCGGCGACCGACTCGTGCTCGGCACGCTGCGCGCGCACGCCCGCGCGCGCCAGCGCTACTGGGTCGGCCTGCCGCTGGCGATCCTCGGAGTGATCGGGGCGCTGGCGCTGCTGCGACGTCGCGCGCGGAACGACACGTGATGACGCGTGGCCGGCCGCGCCGGCGGCCGGCGGCTACTTCGCGTCGTACGTGTAGAAGCCGCGTCCGGTCTTGCGGCCGAGCTGGCCGGCCATGACCATGCGCTTCAGGAGCGGCGGAGGCGCGTAGCGCGCTTCGCGGAACTCGTCGAACATCACCTCGGCCACGTACATCGTGGTGTCGAGGCCGACCAGGTCGAGCAGCGTGAACGGCCCCATCGGATAGCCGCAGCCGAGCTTCATCGCCTGGTCGATGTCCTCCAGCGAGGCCAGCCCGCCCTCGTAGACGCGGATGGCGTCGAGCAGGTACGGCACCAGCAGGCGATTGACGATGAACGCGGTGGCGTCCTTGGCCTGCACCGGCACCTTGCCCACCGAGCGCACGAACTCGGTCGCCGCCTTCGCCGACGCGTCGTCGGTGAGGATCGTGCGGACGACCTCGACCAGCTTCATGAGCGGGACGGGGTTGAAGAAGTGCATGCCGACCACCTGCCCCGGCCGCTTGGTGGCCGCCGCCATCGCCGTCACGTTGCAGGACGAGGTGTTGCTGGCCAGCAGCGCGGACGCCGGACAGATGCGATCGAGCTTGGCGAACGTCTCGTTCTTCAGCGCCTGGTTCTCGGTCATCGCCTCGATCACCAGGTCGCACGCCTTGAGATCCTCCAGGCGCGGGGTGCCGGCGATGCGGCCGAGCGTCTCGTCCTTGGCCCGGGCGTCGAGCTTACCCTTGGCCGCGAGCCCCTCCAGCGTGTCGCGCAGGCGGCCGAGCCCGCGCTTCACCAGCTCGTCGTTGGCCTCGACAAACAGCACGGAGTATCCCGCCTGCGCCGCGACCTGCACGATGCCGGAGCCCATGAGTCCGCACCCGATCACACCGACGTTCTTGATAGCCATGGTTGATGCGTTCTTCCGTTCAGCGACGGCGGCCCGGACGGGGCGGTGGCTCGAAGAAGTCGCCGCCGGGCGGACAGTCGTGGCGGATGATGATCGTGCTGTTGCCGTAGCGGATCGTGCCGTCCGGCTGGACCACCGGCTCGGGCTTCTGATTGGCGGGCGGCGGGCCGTCGCGCCGCAGCGATTCGTCGAAGGCGCGGTCGCGCGCGGGCGCCGACGGCTTCGTCATCTCGAGGATGATCGAGCCGCTCACCGGCGTCTTCGCCTCGTCGTGGGCAGCGGCCACGGCCGGCAGGCCGCACCCGAGCACCAGCGCCCCGAGGATCCATCTCCGCATGGTCCGTACGTCCCCTCTTCTAGTCGTAGGCGATCAACGAATGCAGCGGGTAGTTCTTGAGTTTCTCACGACCGTGCAGGAAGGCCAGCTCGATCATGAACGCCACGCCGACCACGCGGCCGCCCAGCTGCTCGATGAGCCGCAGCGTCGCGGCCATGGTGCCGCCGGTGGCGAGCAGGTCGTCGACGGCCAGCACGCGCTGCCCCGGCGTGATGGCGTCCTCGTGCATGGCCAGCGCATCCCGCCCGTACTCGAGCTCGTACTCGACCTCGATCGTCTTGCCCGGCAGCTTGCCGACCTTGCGCACCGGCACGAACCCCGCCTGGAGCTGATGGGCGATGGCGCCGCCGAAGATGAACCCGCGCGACTCGACGCCGACCACCACGTCCACGCGCTCCGACTGATACCGGCTGGCCAGCGCGTCGACCGCGAACCGCCACGCGGGTCCGTCCTTGAGCAGCGTCGTGATGTCCTTGAACAAGATGCCTTCGGTCGGAAAATCCTTGATGTCCCGGATCTTTGCGCGCAGCTCGGCGACGTTCATGCCCCGCATACTAGATGATCCTCGCCGCACCGCGCAACCACGCGCGGGCGGCGGCGGCGTGGGGCCGCGGGGGTGAAGGGGGTCGTCGCCGTTCGGTTGGCTTCGATCGTGTAGGGCCCCGCGTAGGACCAGGCTCCGACCTTGTCGCGCGCACCGATACGTCTCACGCGGAACGGCGACGGACCCCTTCGCCCCGCGCCCCACGCCGCCGCCACCCGTGCCACGCGTTGAACGACGTTCGTAGTCATCGGGATGGCAGGCGGTGACGTCGTCAGGATTCGTTCAGGGTGGCGAGGGCTTCGGGGAGGGTGGCGAGGCTGGGGATGACGGCGTCGGGGCGTTGGGCGCCGAGGGCTTTGAGGGAAGCGTTGGTGACCTGGATGACGCGGAGGCCGGCCTTGCGGGCGCCGAGGACGTCGAGGATGGGGTCGTCGCCGACGTGGACGGCCGCGGTCGCGTCGACCTGCAGGGCGCGCAGGGTCAGGGCGAAGATCGCGGGGTCGGGCTTGCGCACACCGACTTCGTCGGAGAAGGTCGTGTGCGCGAAACAGCGGAGCAGGCCGTAGCGGTCCAGCACCTGGCGCAGCACCACGCCGGGCGTTCGCATCGTGTTCGACAGGAGCGCCAGCGTCACACCCTGCGCCTGCAGCCGCGTGAACGCCGACCGGGCGCCCTCGTCCACCGACGGCGGCACCAGGAGCGCGGGCCGCGCGTAGGCGTCGACCAGCGCCGCCATCGCGTCGGCCGGCACGCGGGCCGGCAGCCCCGAATCGACGGCCGCGAGAATGGCCCGCACGTGCTCCCCCACCGGCACGTCCTTGTTCTGCGCCCACGTGCGTCCGAGAAAGCTTGCGGAGTCTTCGTAGGCGCGTTCCAGCGCGACCGGCGTCACCTTCACGCCGAGGCTGGTCAGGATCGTCTCGAAGTCGGCCATGCGGCGCCGCTTGTAGCGATTGTCGCTCGAGGGAGGATCGAGCAGGAGAGTCCCCCAGAAATCGACCGTGACCGCGCGGATCTTCAGCGCGGCTCCCCGAAGCGCGGCGGCCGCTTCTCCAGGAAGGCGGCGGCGCCCTCGCGCGGCTCACCGGTCGCGTAGGACGCCGCGAAGGCCGCGATGCCGGCCCGGACGGCGCTCGACAGATCGCTCTCCCGCCAGCGCACGATGAGCTGCTTCTGCAGCCGCACCGCGCCGGGCGCGCACGCGGTGATCGCGTCGACGACGGCGTCGACCGCCGCCTCGAGACGGTCGCGCTCGACCACCTCGTTGACCAGCCCCCACGCCAGCGCCTGGTCGGCGCCGATGGTCTTGCCGGTCAGCAGCAGCTCGGCCGCGCGCCCGGGACCGATGAGCGGCGGCAGCAGCGCGGCCTGGATCACCGACGGCACGCCCACGCGGACCTCGGGCAGGCCGAACGTCGCCTCGCGGGCGGCGATGCGGAGGTCACAGGCGATCGCCAGCTCGAAGCCGGCGCCGAGCGCGTGGCCGTTGACGGCGGCGATGACAGGGAACGGCGCCCTGTGGACGGCCTCGATCGCGTCGTGCAGCGAGGTGATGAGCGCGGTGGCGTTGGTGGCGTCGAGATCGCGCAGCACGTGCACGTTCATGCCGCCGGTGAAGGCGCGGCCGGCGCCGGTCAGCACGGCGAGCCGCACCGTCGAGTCGGCGGCCAGCGTGTCGAAGGTGGCGCGGAGCGAGGCGATCAGCCCCGGCTCGAAGACGTTGAGCGGGGGACGATCGAGCGTGCACCGGACCACGCCGCCGCGCCG
>Ga0134124_10003191_pt1 | contig 13188 bp, 5 predicted proteins | sample KB304_FD_96880 | JGI IMG/M metagenome (GOLD analysis project Ga0134124, IMG submission 96880) | Terrestrial soil microbial communities without Nitrogen fertilizer from Kellogg Biological Station, Michigan, USA - KB3-0-4 | ecosystem: Environmental > Terrestrial > Soil > Unclassified ... | reverse complement strand
TTTTTGCAATCGAACGAGCTTAGCCGTCTCGGCGGCAAGGAAACGATTCACATTGATGCGCGACTCGTTGCCGCAACCAGCAAAGACCTGAAGGCAATGATGGAAGCAGGCAAGTTCCAGGAAGCGCTCTATTATCGCTTGAACGTCATACCGATTCGCCTGCCGACTCTCGCGGAACGGAAGAGCGACATCCCGTTGCTTATCGCTCACTTCCTTAATAAGTTCTCGGCCATCTACCGTACGCAGGCTCGACTCGACAGCCAGGCAATCGAGTTGCTGAAAGAGCATGTGTTTCATGGAAACGTCCGCGAACTCGAGAACTTGATTCATCGGCTGGTTGCGCTTGCGCCAAATGAAACAATCAGCGCGGGAGACCTGCCGGAGGAAGTTCTTAAGCCTCATGCCGAGCGCATAAGTTTGCAAAGAGATCCGTTACAAAGAATACTCTCAACGCCACCCGCCAACCTGCTCGAGTTGCGGCATCGCAAACAGGAAATCAGACGCGCGCTCGCCGAGCAGGAGCGAGAGTTTGTCGAGCGAGTGATTGATGAGTGCGGCGGCAACCTAACGGAAGCAGCGTCCAGATTGGGACTACATCGGATTACGCTCCACAGGATATTGAAAAGGACGTAGTTTGATGATGATCGTTCAGAGTTCAGAGTTCAGAGTTCAAAGTTCAAAGTTCAGAGTTCAGAGTTCAGAGTTCCGAGTTCAGAGTTCAGGGTTCAAGCTTTAGCTTGCTCTTGAGCTTTTGTGAGTCGAAAAAACGGCAAGCTAAAGCTTGAACTCTGAACCTAATCCCGATTCAGTCCGAAGCGCGGAGGTGTAACATCCGTCGCTACACCGAACCTTGAAATGCCCTGCCAACGTAGCCGTCTGCGCTACAACCGCACTTGTTCACGACTGTCACGCCTACCGTGAAGCTTCCTAAATCTAAGAATAAAGCGAGGCGTTCGATTGACACCACGGGGCACCCCAGTTGCTCTCAGGAGCAATGGTCCGTGTTGTTAAAGCGCACGTCACACTTGGAGCTTTAGCGTTCAGGCATATCCACGAGAGCGCACGCGGCGTTTTCGCGTAGTGGGGTCAAATCTTGTTGCTCGCTCACGATAGCTTTCTGCTCTGCGTCCTCGGCGTCCTCTGGGGTTAGTTCCTCAACTCTGATCAAGAAAACCGCCGAGGACGCCGAGAGATGCTTTGCCGGCAACACTCAGAACAGGAGAATCCATGAAACACAAACGCATACTTATCGACTCGCTCGGCGTCCTTGCGTTGACGTTTAGCGTCATCATCTGCGCCCTTGCCGTTCAAGAAAAGGAGAAAGAGGATCCATCCAAGGGCAGCAAGGATGTCGATCAGACCATCGCCTATCCAATGCCCAAAGTGCTGGACGCGGCCAAACTCGCGATGGCTACGTACGGCTGCGACAGCAAGAAGGATAAAGAAAAGGCTGATTACCTCGAATGCACGAGGGACCGGCACGTTGGAGTGATGGTCGGTTCCGGCGGTGAAAAGGTCACCGTTAAGCTCAGCGAAAAAGGCAGCGAGACACGAGTTGAAATCAAGACCGGGAAGGGATTCGTGGGTCGCCTTGGCAAGAAAAACTGGTCGACTCCGATCTTTAACGAAATGATGAAGTCGCTCAAGGGCTCGTAGCGTTCCTCCACTATCCGGCAACCATTCGCCAGGGAGATTGTGTGAAGTCCGGCCTTCAGGCGCAAGTTCGTAATTCATCGTAAATCCAGGCTACAAACTTCCGCCTGAAGGCCGGACAAACGAACTTTCCACACGGCCTCCAACGACAGAGGGAACTTCAATGACAAGGCAACGCGCGCAGGTGTTTTTCCTTTGCATGTGCTCGATGCTGTTCTCACCGCAGCCGGGCTATGCCAAAGAGAAGATAACGTTTACGCCGAAGGAAGGAGCCCGTCAGCACGAAGCGAAACCGGCATCGTGCGAGATTCAGGTCTTTAAGGATTCCAAACCGGATCACGAGTACGTTGAGCTTGGCACCATCAACTACCACGACGAGCGGCATCGAGCGAACTCCGGGTCGCTGAAGCTCGAAGTCGCGATGCCCAGGATCAAGGAGCTCGCTTGCAAGGTTGGCGGCGACGCGCTCATCGACATCAGAGTCACTGAAGTGAGGCGGCTCGAATTTGCGATGTTCAACGTCCGCGCAACAGTAGTGCGTTTTGCCCCGAAGTGATCCGACGCTTCCTCAGCGTCCTCGGCGTCCTCTGCGGTTAGTTCCCCAGCACTGATCAAGAAAACCGCAGAGGACGCGGAGGTCGCGGAGGACTACTGGTCAAACGCTGAAGGGACCGCCACGCGCAAGTGGGAGGACAGAAATGAAAAGACATTTGCCCGCATACCTCACCTCACTCTTAGTCGTCCTGGTGCTCCTGGGATCGAACGCTTTTGTTGCTCGCGATCGTCGCGTAACCCAGGCCAATAGCGAGACCCCGGACCGGACTCATTTCAATGTCGGCGCTCACGCCGCGGAAGAACAGTCGAGCGCCTCCGCCGCCAATCCCAACAAGATCGAGGCCGTCGCCAGCGCAGCCGTGCTGACTCTAAGGCAAAGTAATTTTCAAGGCGGCGCCGGCGACCAGCGAAGCGCGGATCTCTACATAGCCCAGGCCGGGGCCGGCTCGCATAAAGCATGGACCGCGGGCACGGATGGACCAAACGCGCTCCTGATCGGATATGAGCTGACGACCTTCTCGTCATCTTTCTATACCACGCTTAGCTCGAATGCCGGGTTCGAGGGGTTGACGCAATCGGGCAGCACGGTTTATCCGGTCGGCGGCGCGTCTCCGCCGACTTGCGGAGCGAGCGACGGCGTGGGCGACACCGAAGGGAAAAGCATATTGGCCCGCTACACGACCGGCGGCGCGGCTATCGGCTGCCAGAGCACCAACTTCTTTCCGTATCGCGGCGGCGAAAGCAATTCTCATGCGATTGCCGTTACCGAGAGCGGGACACCTTATGTCTATGTCACCAGCCGCGCCGAGAATTGCGGCTTTGGAAATACCGTTTTTGTTCTCACCAAGTATGACGCGGCCGGCGGCATGATAAACAAGGTGACGGAGCCGGGCGTGAGTTTCGGCGGCTTCAATTGTATCGGCGGCAGCAATGCGTTTGGGATTGCCTCGCTCAACGGAAACTATTACGTCGCCGGCCAGAGTAATCTTACGGGCGCGGGCGAAACCGGCGGCTTCAGACCGGTGCTGATGAAATATGATTCCGCCCTCAATCGCATCTGGAAGCAACGGCCGGCGGATGTCACGGGCGTGTTCAGCGCGGTGACGCCGTTCGGGGGCTCGCTCTATGCCGTCGGCAGTACATCGGGCAATGACTATCTGATCGAAAAGTACGATGAAGCGGGGACCCGCTCGTGGAGCAGGGTTTCCGGCGGCGCCGGTACCGACGTGCTGACTGGAGTGACCGGCGTTGGCAGTCATCTCTTTGCGGTAGGCTACACCAACGGCGCCGGCTCGGGTGGCTACGACGCGGTAATTCTGGAGATCGATCCGGCCAACGGCGACACTCTCGGGACGACATACTTTGGAGGCGCGCAGGATGACCTGGCAAACGGCGCGAGTAGCGACGGCACGTACTTATATGTTGCCGGCGAATCGCGCAGCTTCGCATCGGCCGCCGGCAACGTTATCGGACAGAATGATTCGATGCTGCTGCAGTTCTGCCTGGACAACTGTTTGGTAGTGACCAACACAAACGATAGCGGAGCCGGCTCGCTTCGCCAGGCGATGACAGATGCCGCCGCGAGTTCCGGACCGAACAATGTGATCTTCAACATTCCGCCGGCGGATCCCGGTTTCGCCGCCGGCGTGTTTACGATCAGCCCGTCGTCTTCCGCATTGCCCACCGTCCGCAACAACACGCGAATCGACGGCAATACTCAGACGATATTCACCGGCGACACCAACACAAATGGCCCGGAGATTGTCGTCAACGGAAGCATGCTTGCCTCCGCCGGCGGCTTCTTCATAAGCGGCGATAACAACGTCGTCAGCGGTTTGGTTGTTAACGGCTTCACCAACGGCGGCGCCATCAGCATCAGTTATCCTAACGATTCAACACCATCCAATAACCAGATTCTAAACAACTACGTCGGCACGAACCCCGCCGGCACTGCTGCCGTCCCCAATGGCGGCGGGATCGACGTTCACGGGTTCGGCTCGCCCTCGTCGCAGGCTTCCAACAATGTCATTCAAAACAACCTCGTCTCTGGCAATACAGGCAGCGGCATCGGTCTGTGCGATTCATCGCAGACCAATATCTCCAACAACCTGATTGGCACCGACCGCACCGGCTCCGCGAATCTCGGCAATGGCAGTTATGGGATCATCTTCGTCTGCGCGGGCGCGCCCAATAATTTGATCGACAGCAACATCATCGCCTTCAACGGAGCTGACGGGATTCACATCGAGCCGGACTATCGGTTCGGTCTGACCTTGATGGTTGGCAATAAGTTCACGCGGAACTCGATCTATTCGAACGCCGGTCTCGGCATCAATTTGCTGCCTCCTCCGTTTGGCACGATTGATGGAGTGACGCCGAACGATTCCTGCGACTCGGACTCGGGCGGCAATTTCCTTCAAAACTTTCCGGTGCTGACTTCGGCAACCTCCGATGGGATGAACGTCAACGTAGTTGGTTCGCTCAACAGCACCGCGGGTACTTCGTTTACGATCGAGTTTTTCGCCAATCCATCGTGCGACGCTTCGGGCAACGGAGAAGGCCGCACCTATCTGGGATCGGCCATCGTCATGACCGATGGCAGTTGCAATGCGGCGATCAATGTCACGTTGCCGGCAGTGGCACTGGGCCAGTTTATTACCTCGACCGCAACTAATCCGACGAACAACACGTCGGAGTTCTCGGCTTGCGTGCCGGTATGTTCGACCGCGCCGACCCTGGCGTATTCGAGTCCGCAGGCGGTCGTCTTCGGAGGTTCGCTGAACGTCTCGCCGACCGCAGCGAGCGCACCGGCCGCCTATTCCGTGCAAGCGGGACACGGGCTGACGACTGCGCCCACGGTTGATTCAACCGGTGTAGTCTCGATCACGAATGCCCAACCATCGGGAGCGCACACAATTACCATTCGAGCCACGGACAACTGCGGTGCCTTTACTGAGGCATCCTTCACATTGAATGTCGGCGCTATGCCGGCGTTTACGATTGACGACGTAACGCACAACGAAGGCGACAGCGGCACAACCTCCTTCATCTTCTCCGTAACCAAGACTGGCAGCACCGCGGCGAACGCTTCGGTGAACTTCACGACGGTGAATGGCTCGGCGACGACTGGGGACAACGACTATCAAACGCAATCGGGCACAGTCTTCTTCCTCCCGGCGGATACGACAAAACAAATCACGGTGCTCGTCACCGGCGACACGGCGTTTGAGCCGGACGAAGCGTTCGCAGTTCACCTGTTCAGCGCTAGCGGCGCCACGATCAGCGACGCCGATGGGGCCGGCACGATCACGAATGACGATGTGGCAACAGCCGATCTTTCGGTCTCGAAGGCCGATTCGCCTGATCCGGTTACCGCAGGCAACGCGCTGACTTACACGCTCACAGTGTCGAACGCGGGGCCGGACGCCGCGACCAATGTTGTGCTTACTGATACCTTGCCTGGCAGTGTTACCTTCGTTTCGGCCATCTCTTCGCAGGGCTCTTGCTCGGGAACGACTACCATCACATGTAATCTCGGGTCGATCAACAATGGCGCGAATGCCACCGTTCAAATCGTTGTGATTCCAAACAGTCCAGGCACGATCACAAATAGCGCGAGCGCCACGGCGGCTGAAAACGATGCCACGCCGGCAACCGACAGCGAAGATACTTTAGTCAACGCGGTCGTGTGCACGACACCGCCTGCGGGCATGATCAGCTGGTATCCGGCGGACGGAAATGCAAATGACATTGCGGGCACGAATAACGGCACGCTTACAAACGGAGCCACATTCGCCGCCGGCAAGGTCAATCAGGCGTTTGATTTCGACGGCAGTGACGACTATGTCGCGCTGGCGCCGAGCACGTTCGACGGCCTGACCGATCTCACTGTTGATGCCTGGGTGAAGTTCGGCCGGCTCGACCATCCGACTTCTGATGCACAGGCAATCATTTCCTCCCTGAAGAGCGGAGTCGCCCATTACTTCACATTGATGAAGCTCGATACGGGTGAACTTTTCCTTGGTCTTAACACCGGCGGCGTTGGAGCCTGTGAATTCACGGCGACGCCCGCGACCCCATTCCAAACCGGTCGCTTCTATCACATCGCCGCGACGAAGTCGGGCAGCACGATCAAACTCTACGTGGACGGCGTCGAGATCCTAAACCAAACCGCGCCGTGCGCCGCGGGAGCGATTGCGCCGAACACGACCGGGACCACTCGCATCGGCGCCACGGATGGCAGCACGCCAACCACGTCTGATAGACAGTTGAATGGCACCGTCGATGAACTCGAAATTCACAACACCGCGCTGTCAGCAGCGAACATTGTCAACGTCTACAACGCGAGCTTTGCCGGCAAGTGCCGCACCTGCACGACACCGCCGACCGGCATGGTTAGCTGGTGGCCCGGTGGGAACAATGCCAACGACATCGCCGGACAGAACAACGGGATCTTTGCCGCCGCGACTTACGCCGCGGGCAAAGTCGGACAGGCGTTCAGTTTGAGCGGGACGGCCTCGGTGGTCGTCCCCGACTCGCCCCGCTTGAACTTTAGCCCTACTGGCTCGCCGATCACGGTGGACGTCTGGGCATATCGCACCGGCTCTGGGTCAACCATGCATATCCTCGGCAAACGCTCAGGCTGTAGCGGCAGTAGCGGCATCAACTATCAGATGGCGTTTGATGCCGTCAACGGTTTACTTTTTGACGGCAACGGCGGCGGCGTGTTCACCGGGATTCAGCTTCAGCAAAACGTCTGGACTCACCTGGCGGCCAGTTACGACGGCGTCAATACTTTCAGGTTCTACATCAACGGAGTGCTGGTAGCGACTGGCTCAGGCACGCTTGGAGCAGTTAACTCCGCGCCCTTCGAGATTGGCGACTCTGGCACTTGCGGCCAGGAGAATAATAATTCATTCCAAGGCTCACTTGATGAAGTTGAAGTCTTCAAACGTGCACTTTCAGATTCTGAAGTCGCCGCTATCGCCAACGCAGGTAACGCCGGCAAGTGTCACACCAGCACGGTGACAATGGCAGTATCGCCGTCGTCGGTCGCCGAAGACGGGGCGACGAATCTTGTTTACACGTTCACTCGCAGCGGCGATATAACCAGCTCGCTTACAGCGAACTTCTCGGTCGGCGGCACGGCAGATTCCAGCAATGATTACACCCAAACTGGCGCGGCCAGCTTCACGCCACCCACTGGCACGGTAACGTTCGCCGCAGGCAGTTCGACAGCCATTGTCACGATTGACCCGACAGTGGACACGACTGATGAACCGAACGAGACGGTGGTTCTAAGCGTGACCGCGGGCGCCGGCTACACTGTCGGCAGCCCTGATTCGGCTACGGGCACGATCACGGACGACGATGGAATTCCCACGATCTCGATTGGCGACTTTACGTTTAACGAAGGTAATGCCGGCACGACGGCTTTTAACTTCCTGGTGACGCTGTCCAATCCTTCGGCCGGAACCATTACTGTCGACTTTACTACTCAGAATGGCAGTGCTGCGCAGCCGGGAGATTACACCCTCAACAATGGCACGCTCACCTTCGTCCCCGGCGACACAGAAGAAACAATTACGGTGTTGGTAAACGGGGACACCACCTTCGAGTCGAACGAGACCTTCTTCGTCAATCTGATGAACAACTCCTCGAATGCGGTCATTTCAGACGGCCAGGGTCTAGGCACGATCACGAACGACGACAGTGCGCCCACATTCTCGATCGACGATGTAACGCACAACGAAGGCAATACGGGCACAACGTCATACACCTTCACAGTAACAAAGACCGGCAGCACCGCGCTTAACTCCGCGGTGAACTTTACAACCGTGGATGGCTCGGCAACGACCGCCAACAACGACTACCAGTTGAACGCGGGCACGCTGAGCTTCCTGCCGGCGGATACGACTAAACAGATCACTGTGCTCGTCAACGGCGACACGACGGTTGAGCCTGATGAAGCATTCACAATCCACTTGTCTGGCGCGAGCGGCGCGACGATCAGCGACCCCGATGGCACAGGCGCGATCATCAACGAGGATTGTAGCTACTCTTTGTCCCATAACACCGAGAACTTCAGCGCCACGGGCGGTATGAGCTCGATCAACGTCTTGACGGGAACGGGCTGCACGTGGACGGCTGTTAGCAACAACCCAAGTTTTATTACCGTCACCTCCGGCTCGAGCGGCTCCGGGAACGGAACAGTCAACTACTCAGTCGCACCGAACATGGCTCCCCCTCGCATGGGCACGATGACGATTGCCGGTATCACGTTCACCGTCACTCAGGACAGCGGCTGCATGTTCACGCTTAGCCGAAATCATCAGAGCTTCGCAGGAAACGGTGGACCTGACTCGGTTAACGTCATCGCAACGGACTCCGCTTGTCCGTGGACCGCCAGCACCGCCGCTTCGTTCATACACATCACTTCCGGAAGCTCTGGTACTGGCAGCGGAGCGGTCCAGTACTCAGTGGACGCAAACCCCGGCCCGACTATTCGAAGCGATACGATCACGATTGGAGGACACACGTTCACGGTGTATCAAGGCATCGACTTTCTGGATGTGCCTGCGAATGATGTGTTCTATACATTGATCGGCCAGCTATCGGCTCGAGGAGTGACGCTTGGGTGCGGCAATGGAAACTTCTGCTCCAACGATCCTGTAACGCGAGAGCAAATGTCAGCGTTCATCTTAAGAGCGAAAGGCGAGTTCAATCCGCCGACTCCTGCCAGCCAGCGATTCAATGACGTTCCGCCGCAGAACGTTTTCTACAACTTCATTGACCGGTTGGCGGTGTTGCAGATCACGTTGGGATGCACGCCCGATCACTTGATGTACTGTCCATCTGATCCGGTCAAGCGTGAGCAAATGTCCGCGTTCATCTTGCGAGGCTTGGGCGAGTTCAGTCCGCCGACCCCAGCCAGTCAGCGATTCAATGACGTGCCGCCGGCGAATGTCTTCTACAACTTCATCGACCGAATGGCGGTGCTGAACATCACATTGGGATGCACGCCCGATCACTTGATGTACTGTCCGAATGATTCAGTAACGCGAGCACAGATGGCAGCATTCCTGGTGAGAGCCTTCGACCTGTGAGCGTTGCGGTCCTTGGCGATCTTTGCGGTCCTTGGCGAGCTTTGCGCTAAAGTATTAATACGTTCGCGCAAAGCTCGCAAAGGACCGCAAAGATCGCAAAGAAGACGGATTTGCGCCGATATGACGTCTCAACGTTTGTCGGCGCAGCCGGGCATTCGAAACGCTCCGATCCTTGACGAGTAATTCGTCGCGCCTTTCTTTAGGTAGTCACCCACGTACCAGATCGTGCAGTCATCGCTCGGGTCAACGGCCGTCTGTGTGTAGTCCTCCCAGCGCATGACGTTTTGCGAGGCTTCGCCTTCGATGAGCACCGTCTCACGCAACGTCAACTGTCCGGGCGGATCATCAGCCGCTCGCCCTGCGAATCGTTGGCCGGCAAAGCTCGGCGTCCCTCCGAACGAGTAACCGATTCCGATGTTGCCCCGTCCGTCGATTGCCGGGCTCGCCATCCAGCGATAAAGCCCATCCGGTGCGTAGGTTCCCTGCTGATGTAATTTGACGCTGCGGTCCTTGTTGATTCGAAACTCGTACCAGCGCACGCCCCCTGCGCCAACCGAAGTGTTGATGGAATGAACGGCGACTACTGACTCGCGATCGCCAATCCTGCGATAGACGAGCCGCGCCATGATCTTGTCGCCCTGAGCGTCGAGCCGCCGATCCGTCCCCGGCTGCGGCACGCAATTGGTGAGTTGGCCATCACACAAATAATGGTAGGGCGCAACGGCGATCTTCTCCGGCCCGATGACTTTGGTGTTGGCCGGGTTCTTCCAGTCGACGTGAAATTTCCAAACGAAGATTCCATCATCCTCCATGATCTTTTTCAGTTGCGTGCCGCCCGCGGCCATCATGATGTTGGGCGCGCCGGCCGGCGGCAGACGCTTGCCGTCGAGGTCCGCATTGTTCAGGAAGTTCACACCGTCGATGATGACGCACTGCTCGGTAGCAGGTTCGCCCTTCAGCATCTTCGCCCGATCTGCAACGCAAGCATGTTTCTGAATTACTTCATCGCCGGTGCTGGTCGGAATGTAGTAGCCATCCGGCCAGACCGCCGGGCGCGGGTAGTCGGGGAAGAGCGGCCGCAGGAATTCGTAGCGATGGTACGGACCAAACGGATCAGGTCCCGTGCTTATCGCATAGCACATCGAGTAAGGCCCCTGTGGACCGGGCTGTCCTGCCGGGCCGCGCGGTTGAGGAGGTTGTGCAATTTGCGCCGGTGGACTGAACAGCGGAACGGGCGGGCCGGGTTGCCCAGCTTGTCCCGGAACACTCACCTGGGCGGGATCACCCGAGCGGCCTGGCTTGGGCTGATCGGGCCGGACAGCTCCGCGCCTGAAAGTAGGCATCACTACAAGCCAGCGATCCGCAAGCTGGTCATAGCGCGCGACGGCGTCGCCGTTATTCATCGCTTCGCACGCGCCGCCGAATCCTTTGAAGATCGTGTTGGTAGGCACAGGGCCATACAGCGCTTTGCCCGACGCGGGAAACTGCCTGCCCTTCTTTGTGAAGATGGCCATTCGCGTGTTGACGATCTGGAAGATGTGGTTTGGCCCGACGGCGAGGCTGTTGTCGGAAGGATTGCGCAGAGTGGCAGTCCCGTGGGGGCCTTCGAAGCCGGCGCCGAGTCCATCGAAGCTCTCGACGAGGGCAGCGGCCGGGCGTGTGCCTTGCGAGCGTTGCTCGACAGCCGCGGCGCCGGGCGGGCTGGTGATGACGGGCGGGACAATCGGTGCGGCGGGCGTGGGATTCTGGTGAGTCATCTCGGCGCTCAGACTTTCAACATAATCGCCGGCACCGACCAATTCCGGTAGCGACCGTGAGATGTCATGAGCCGCAGCCCGACGCACGGTAACCGTGACGCCTCTTTTGTGACGGGGCGCGGAATGAGACCGCGAATCGGATGAAGCCGCTACGACAACTGCGATCGCCATTGTAGTCGCGACAACTTTGAGCGCTTGCAGGAGAGAGTTCATCAACATGCCTTTCATTTTGAAACGATTCGCATTCTAAGAAACACATAAGACATTCACAGGTAGGGAAGAGGGACTTGTCCCCGCTCCGTCTGAGCACTTCAATCAGCGGGGACAAGTCCCTCTTCCTTACCTGTCATTGTTCCTTGAACTGTTCCGAAGATCGATGTTTAGCACGCACGTTTATCACCCGGGTCATTTCTGCGCATGTGGCTTCAATTGCTTCTCGCTAAGCCCGGGTTCAGCCATCAGTTTCTCGATATCCGCGATCTCAAACGGCACGAACGCCGACAGGTTCTCATAGCCTTTCTCGGTAATCAGAATCACGTCTTCGAGACGAATGCCGATGTGCTCATCCGGAATCGTCATCGCCGGTTCGATCGTAAACAACGCTCCCGGTTCCAATGTTTCAGCCGTCAGCCGCACATCGTGCACTTCCATCCCGACCGTGTGTCCGAGACTGTTAGCCTTGCTCGCGCGATAGCGTTCAACAAAGCGAGTCGCTGCCTCTTTGATCTTCGCATCCGTGAATTTGAAATTTGCCATCGCCGAATCCATCTTCACCACCGCTTCCTTGATGATGTCGCTCGGCCTGCCGTGTACTTTGATTGAAGTCATCACCGCTTGATAGAGCCGCAGGTAGATCGTGTAGAACTCGCGCTGGCGCGGCGTGAACTTGCCGTTAGCCGGGAACACCCGCGTGACATCGGAGACGTAGTATTTGTAATCGGGCGCGTAATCGAACTGCACCATATCACCATCCTGCAACTTCGAGGTGTTCTTGTGATAATGCGAATAGAGCGTGTTCTGCCCGGTCGCGATCAGCGCAAAGTAAGCGGCGCCCTGCGAGCCATACTTCTTGAAGATGAACTCGGTGTCGGCTTGCAGCTCGTACTCGAACATCCCGGGCCGCGCATCTCGCATCGCTTCCATGATCCCGAGCCCGGTGATGCGAGTGGCTTCGCGAATGATGGCGATTTCGCGCGCGCTTTTGATCGCCCGCATCGAATCGAGAATCGGATCCAGGTTCTGCACGGTGACCTGCGGACCTGCGGCCTTCAGTTTCTGAATGAATACTTCTTCCCGTGACGGGCGGCCGTCCCACGGATCATCCTTAGTGTTCTTCGCGAGTCCAACAACGTCGCTCGACGAAGCGTTTCCCAGCACCTCCGGTCGAAACGGCGTGTAGAGCGTGCGTCCCTCACGCGCGAAAGCTTCAAGAGCTTTGGCAAACTCCTCGCGCGCAAAAACCGATTCGATGCCCGTAGTCTTTGCCGACGCCTCGCCCGGATACATTGCCGACCCGAACATGCGTTCGCGACGCTCGGCCCCGCCGTACAGATAAAGCGTCGAACGTTTGGTCTTGCCATCGATGACGAGGATTGCGCGCGGTTCGTTGACTCCACAAAGATAGAAGAACTGATTGCTCTGGCGCAGAGGCTGCTCGCCCGGCCGCTCGGTTGTGCCCTGAAGGATGGCGACGCCTTCGCCGATCTGCGACATCACTCTTGCGCGGCGCGCGGCGAACTCCTCGGGTGGGAAGATATCGCTGAAAACAGGTTGCGCAAGCGATATCGAGCACAGGGCCATGAGCAGCAGAGGGGTGAGCAGCAAAACTTTACGCATTGGGAACCTCCTAATGAGCCTCAGAAATCATTTCGAGCGCCAATGTCCTCGAACGGCGAGCCTTGAGGATAATACACGGCTTCTCCTATCTGCGCTCGCTACGCGTGGAACCGGTGATGTCCTAGAGTTGTGTTGGTTGACGAGGAAACCGGCGCGGCTTTTTTGGAGTGCGGCGCGGTCTGTGCGTACGCGCCGCTTTGGCTGCTTTGAATCGCCACCAAGAGCCAAAGCGGCGCGTACGCACAGACCGCGCCGCACTCCAAATATGTTCGTCACTCGGC
>Ga0134124_10003187_pt1 | contig 13195 bp, 14 predicted proteins | sample KB304_FD_96880 | JGI IMG/M metagenome (GOLD analysis project Ga0134124, IMG submission 96880) | Terrestrial soil microbial communities without Nitrogen fertilizer from Kellogg Biological Station, Michigan, USA - KB3-0-4 | ecosystem: Environmental > Terrestrial > Soil > Unclassified ... | reverse complement strand
TCCACCTCGGCGGCCGTGATGCCGGCGTCGGCCAGCGCGGCGTGCAGCGCATCGCGCGTCAGCGCCGCGACGCTGCGCTGCGAACGCCGCTCGATGTCCGAATAGCCCACGCCCACCACGGCGACCTTGTTGCGCACGCTGCGTGCCGTGCTCATCGGCCGCCTCCCTCGGCGCGTTCCCTGGCACGGAACTGCGGCAGGGTAACGTCATCGGTGAGCTTCTCCAGGAACACTTCCACCGGCAGGCCGATGCGCACGTTTTTGGGATCGACGCCGACGAGGTTGCCCACCGCGACCAGGAGCGGCTGCTCGTCCAGTTCCACCCACACGGAAACGTAGGGCACGCGCTGCTCGAAGCCGCGCACGCGTTTGTCGTACATGACCGAGAAGCTGTACACCTTGCCCAGGCCCGAGGCGGTCTCGAAAGACAGTTTTTCCGAACCGCACTCGGTGCAGATCACGCCGGGCGGATGGAACCAGTGCCGGCAGTCGGCGCAGCGCTGGATGGCGAAGCGGCCTTGGCGCGCCGCTTCCCAGAAGCCGCGGCTCTCATGGCCGGGCAGCGGCAGCGGCGGAAGCACCTTGTCCGAGGCGCTCGTCACCACTCACCCACATTAGGCATGGACAGCCAGGGCTCGGCCGGCGCCAGCGCCGGTTTCCTCTGCAGCAATTCCACGGAAATGAGATCGGGCGAGCGCACGAAGGCCATGCGGCCGTCGCGCGGCGGCCGGCTGATCTTGTAGCCCAGGTCCAGCATGCGCTCGCAGGCGGCGTAGATGTCGTCGACCTCAAAGGCCAGGTGGCCGAAATTGCGTCCGCCCGTATACGGCTCGGCCTGGTCCCAGTTGTAGGTCAGCTCGATCTCGGCCTCGGGCGTTTGCGGCGCCGACAGGAACACCAGCGTGTAGCGTCCCTGTTCGTGCTCGCTGCGGCGAACTTCCCGCAGTCCCAGCCCGTCGCAGAAAAAGCGCAGCGCGGCGGGCAAATCGCGCACGCGGATCATGGTGTGCAGGTAGCGCATGGGATGTGATGTCGTGCTATAAAAATGAAAATCAGCATAACACCGTTGCTCCCCCCGCCGTCTGCGCGGTGTGCACCACAAAGAGGAAGCACATGGCGGTTTCCCTGCAAGACCTGCTGCGGCCGAAAGAAGCCGCGCTGCTGGCCATGGAGGCCAGGCGCGGTTCGGTGGGCGATCTGGCGCCGCAGGACTACCCCGCACCCTGGGCACCGCCAAACTAGTTCAAGGCCTCCAGCGACTCAGACCATACGACTTTGTCGGCACGCAGCGAGGCAATGGCGTCGCTGGAATAACCGAGTTCAGCGAGTAGCGCATCGGTGTGGTCGCCGGCCAGGCTGCCCGGCCGGCATTGCACCGCGCTTTCACCGAAAGTCACGAGCGGACCGTGGCGCAGCATGTCGCCGTAGCGCGGGTGCCGGCAGGGCACGGCCAGGCCGTTGGCGCGCACATGCGCATCATGCATCCAGAACGTGCCGGTGCTGCCCGCATCGGCGCGCACGCAGCCCACGTTGGCGCGCGCCAGCCGCGCCTCCCAGGCGTCGGCGGTGTCGCCGCCAAAGGCCGACGACAGTTGCGCGGCCAGCGTGTGGTCATCGGCGGGCAGCGGCGCTTGCAGGTCCAGCACCTCGGCCAGGCGCCGGCATTCGGCATCGCCTTCGACCGCCAGGAACACCCAGCCCTCGCGGCAGCGGTACAGCCGATGCAAGGCATGCAGGCCGAACAGTTCGGCATCGGGCAGAGGCCGCGGGGGTTTGCCTGCATAGCGCAGGGCGTCGTCGAAGTTCGCGTACATGTTCGCCAGCATCATGTCGACGTTGATCTGCTGGCCCACGCCCAGGCGGCGCTTGGCGGCGAGACCCAGCAGCACCGCCGTGCCGATGAGCATGGAGGTATTGGGGTCTGGGTTGGCCTCGTTGGCGCGGTACAGGCTTTCGGCCGTGGCGCGCAAGGCATCGACATCGGCGGTGGCCCCCTCGGGCACGCCGCGCCCGGCCTGGTACAGCGCTCCGCCGCATTGCGCGCCGGCGATGGGATGGGCGCAGGGCCGGTTGGCACCCGGCGCATCGGGGTGGTAGCCATTGGCCGACAGCCACACCACGCGCGGATTGAACTCGCGCGCGCGGGCGTAGCCGAAGCCCAGCTTGTCCGGCACGCCGGGCCGGAAGTTGTGCGCGATGACGTCGGCCATGGGCAGCAGTTTGTCGAGGATTTCGCGCCCGCGCGGCGACTTCAATTCCACGCAGATGGATTCCTTGCCGGTGTTGGCCTTGAGCGCCACCAGTTCCAGCGCGCCCAGGCCGATGTAGCGGCCCGGGTCGCCGCTGATGGGCTCGACCTTGATGACGCGCGCGCCCAGCTCCGTCAGCCCCGACAGCGCCAGCGGCGTGGCCACTACGCTGGCGAACTCCAGGATGGTGACGCCCGCGAGCGGCCCCGCGCCCGCGGATGCAGTTGAGGCTGCGCTTGGACCATCCTGCTTCGGCGCCCGATCCCGCTTGGGTTCGGCCGGCCGCGCCGCGATGCGCGCCGGCGTGGCCGAAAGGTGGGCGACCGGCCCCAGCCAGCGCATGGCGCCCAGTTGCGGATGTTCCACGTCGATCACGTCGCCGGGGCGAACGAGGTCGCGATCGTCCAGCGCCTCCTGGGTGGTCTGGAAAGGCGCGGCCGCGACATTGCCGTCGGCATCGAAGGCCCTCAACCATTCGGAGCCCGGCCGGCTGCACATGCGCGCCAGCATGGCGTCCCGCACCTTTTCCTGCGTCTTGGCCGACCAGCGCGTCACCGGACTGTTGCGCTCGCCTTCGGGCGGCAATTCGGCCAGCCCGGCGATGCCCAGATAGGACCAGAACAGGTGGTCGAAAATGTTGCCCATCTGCAGCCAGCGGCCGTCCTGCGCCTGCACCGGCTGGTAACCCAGAGACGGCTTGCCGTTCATGGCCGTTCCATCCGCCAGCCGCTCCGGGAAGCGCGGCGTGAGTTGCACCCGCCAGGAATCGACAATGTCATAGGGCAGCATGCCCTGCAGCAGGCTGGTCTCGACGCGCTGGCCGCGCCCCGTGCGGTCGCGCACCAGCAGGGCGGCAAGGATGCCCTGCACGCCCAACTGCGCGGCGGCCAGCGTGCCCACCTGCACGGCGGCGTAGGCCGGGCCGGGACGCGAGGCTTGTCCCTCGAAGGCCAGCATGCGCCCGCTTTTGGCCGCCACCAGCGCCTCGCGCATGGGATAGCGGGCGTAAGGTCCGCGCAGGCCCCAGCCCGAGATGTTGAGATGGATTTGACGCTGCTGCCTGGCCGGTTCCTTGTCGTCGGGACCCAGGGTAGTGATCAGCACGTCCGCCTCGGACGCCGCGGCATCGAGGACACTGCCGGCCGCTTCTTGCAGCACGTGTTTTCCACGCAGCAGCATGGGCGCCGCGGGATGCCCCGCAATCCCCGGCGGGCTCACGCAACTCACCTCGGCGCCGAAGTCGGCCAGCACCATGCTGGCCAGCGCGGAAGCGGGATGCGCGCCGAGGTCCAGCACGCGCAGTCCCGCGAGCAGGGGGCTGTCCGCCAGCGAGGAATTGTCAGCCATGCTTGTCACCCTGTGTTCAATGGTCCGGCGCACGAGAGCGCAAACGCCAGCGTCCTGATGGCAACGGACACTCGCATTTGCCTGAATTGCAGGAAAGGATACCGCGCTTGACGCCGGCCGTTGCCCGACCGCGCGCCTTGACGCCTACGGCAGGACAATCACGGCATGCATACACCGCGTGTCCGACAGACGTCATGGCCAATATATGGAGAATGGGCTCACGATGACGTCCACCGATAAATCGAAGGAAGCAGAAGGAGTGGCCAGCCTTCAGGACAAGCTCGGGTACGGTCCCCAGAGCGAAGCCTCTTTCGAGGAAGGCCCGCTGGGCCAGGGCGGGCAGCCGGCGGCCTCACCGCCGGAAGAGCCGGACAGCAGCCAGCCGCGTCCCACACCGGGCTCGCCGCGGGAAGGCAAGCCCGAGCGCGTCGATCTCAACGATGAGCCCCAGGTGCGCGCCTTGTGCGCCGAGCTGTATGTCGCCCCCATCGAAATCGCGCGAGCCGTCGCCGCCGTGGGCAACGACTGCTCGGCCGTGCGCATGTACCTGCAGAACAAGCCGCGTTGACCTCGTTCCCGCGGAACGGCGGTTACTTTTTCTCCATGGGGATGACGGTGATCTCGCCGTTGCGCTCGAGAATGGCGCGCTGCACGTCCTCGAGCGACTCGTTGCCCGTTTTCTTGCGCACGGCCTCTTCCAGGTCGCGCGCGCTCACCAGCGCCTTGCGCATGCTCTCGGGGTTGACGGTTCCATTCCTCACGAGTTGGCGCGGTTCTCCATTCAGGATGCGATCGACCACCGGCCAGAGGACGCTGGCCATGCCCAGCAGCCGGTGAATCGCCACCATGGCGGCGCAGGCCGCCACGGTTCCGAGGAAAGGCGAAGCGCCCACCACGCCGCGCGACAGCACCGCGCCCAGCAACACGGTCACGCAGGCATCGAAAGGGCTCATCTGGCCGAAGGACCGTCTCCCCGAAAAGCGGATCAGCAGCAGCGCGACAAAAAAGGCCACCACCGCCCTGGCGGCCATTTGGCCGGGCGTGAGGTCCTGGCCTTCGCCGAACAGGGCTTCAAGCAACGCTCGCCGCGGTTTCCGCCGGAGCGGCGGCAACCTTTCTCAATTGAGGCAGGACCTTTGACCCGTAGGCCTGTATGAAGGCTTTCTGGTCGGGCCCGGCGGAGTGGAAGAACAGGTGGTCGAAACCCATGTCGAAGTAGCGCCGCGCGTAGTCTACGTGCTCCTGGGGACGGTCTGAAATGCAGCCGGCCTGCTCGATGGTGTCCGCGCCCACCACCTTGCCGTTCTTTTCGGATAGCGCCGGGGTATGCAGGCGCTGGGTGAACATGGCGGGCACCATGGCGCCCGCCCAGAAGCGCTTGCGCGACTCGATGGCCGCCTGCTTGTCGCCGGTGAAGTCCGCCGACAGCTCGATCAGTTTCGGCAACCGGGACGCATCCCGTCCGGCCTTTTTGGCCCCGGCCGCGAAGTTCTTGAGCATGTCGCGGTACACCTCCGGCTCCTCGCCGCCGACGGTGAACAGGCCATCGCCGTGCAGTCCGGCGAAATAGGCGCTTTCCGGCGCCAGGGACGAGATGTAGATGGGTATGGACTGGCGGGGCCGGGAGTAGATTTTCGCCTGATGGGTCTGGAAGCTCGGGCCGTCGTGGGTCACGGGCTCGCCCTTCCACAACGCCTTCATCAACTCAATGGCCTCCGCGAGCTGCGCCTGGCGCACCCTGTATCCCGGCCACTGGCCCACGGCGGAAAACTCGTTCAGCGCCTCGCCCGTGCCCACTCCGAGGAACACCCGGTCGCCGGCGAGGCAGGCCAGGGTGGCCGCCGCCTGGGCGACGATGCTGGGATGGTAGCGCAGGGTGGGGCAGGTGACGCCGGTGCCCAGCCGGATGCGGGTGGTGCGCGCCGCCACGGCGCCCAGCCACGTCCACGCGAACGACGCCTGGCCCTGTTCGGCCCACGGGTGGAAGTGGTCGCTGACGTCGAGCGCGTCAAAACCCGCCTGTTCCGCCGTCACGGCGTATTCCAGCAATTCGCCCGGAGCGTACTGCTCCGCGCCGGCCTTCCAGCCAAGGGAAACCATGTTCACCACCACCATCCGCGTAGTTGATCCGCGCGATCCATGCGCTTATGGCTCGAACTTACGATCGTGGCGCTCGTCTGGATGTAGGCCAGCCCCCGAAATCAATGTGGACTTTCGACAGCCCGGCCTCCGGTGCGCGCCTCCACATAGATGCGCTTCATGCGGGGGTATTTGGCGCGGATGCGATGCTTGATGGCGGCCACGGCCTTGTCCAGTTGCCCGGCGCTGCCGGTGGGCGCGAAATCCACGCGCAACGCGACCAGCACTTCCTCCGGTCCCATGTACATGGTGAGCGGCCGCGCCGCGCCGGTCACGCCGGCCTCGGACAGGGCGATGCCGCGGATGTCCTCGGCCGTTTCCGGGCGCACGCCCTCGCCCACCAGCAGCCCGCGCGCCTCGTGCACCAGCACCACGGCCACGATGCACAGAATGCAACCGATGACGACGGAAGCCGCTGCGTCGTAGGCCGGGTCATCCAGCCAGTGGCTCAGGAACACGCCCAGCGCCGCCGCGGCCACCCCGCCCAGCGCCGCGCCGTCCTCGGCGATCACCGTGTACACGGCCGGGTTCTTGCTCGCCTGCAGCGCATCCCAAAAGGGCCCTTCGCGCCTTTCCTTCTGGAACTGCCTGACACCGATGACGAAGCTCGCGCCATCGAACAGCGCCGCGGCGGCGAGCACGGCGTAGTTCCAGCCGGGGCTGCCGAGCGCCCGGGGATGGAGGAGGTAATACACGCCGCTGAAAACGGAAACGCCGCCGCCCATGCCGAAAATCAGCACGGCCACCATGAGGCTCCAGAAAAACAGCTCCTTGCCGTGCCCGAACGGATGGTCCGGGGTGGGATCGCGCCGCGCCCGCCGCATGCCCAGCAGCAGCAGCGTGCCGTCGAGCGTGTCCACCACCGAATGGATGCCCTCGGCCAGCATGGCCGCGCTGCCGGTGAAACCGGCGGCGATGAACTTGGTGATCGCGATGGCGACATTGGCGGCGATCGCGCCATAAACGGTTAGATGTGAACCTGAAGCTGCCAACGCCGTCGCCAGACTTTGAAACTAACCCGCGTTGAGCACGCTCTCAACCCCGGGTGTTGGCCTTGACCCAGGCGGAAAACGCCGTCATGAAGCCGTGCAGAAACTTGCGCGTGCCGTCGTTCACCAGCTTGGCATTCTCGTCGAACAGCTTGTCCGCGCCGCCGATGTAGGCCTCGGGCTGCTGCATGGCCGGCACATTGAGGAACACCAGCGACTGGCGCAGGTGGTGGTTGGCGCCGAAACCGCCGATGCCGCCCGGCGACGCGCTCACCACGGCACCCGGCTTGCCGCTCCACCGGTTGCTGCCGTAAGGGCGCGACGCCACGTCCAGCGCGTTTTTCAGCGCCCCCGGCACGGAGCGGTTGTACTCGGGCGTGACGAACAACACGGCGCCGGCGGCCTTGATGCGCTCGCGGAACGCCCTCCACTCGGCGGGCGGATGGTCGTTGTCGGCATCCTGGTTGTAGAGGGGAAGCTGGCCGATCTCGGCCATGGACAGGGCCAGTTCGGGCGGCGCGATTTCGATCAGGGCGTTGGCCACTTTGCGGTTGATTGAGTCTTTCCTCAGGCTGCCGACAATAACGGCCACATCCACGGCCCCATCCTGCGCTTTCATGGGAAATCCTTTCGGGTTCAGACTCCCATCGCCATGGTAGCAACATCGCCGGCAGCGGAAAGTCGGCGGAATGAGGACGCCGGATGGCGGATGACAGCGCCGGTCACGCGCCCAGCACGACGCGCTGCGCCGGCAGGATGTCGCGCACCAGGATGCTGCGGTGCTGCTCCATGGCCTGCAGCACCCGATGGTGGTGCGAGATGTCGCAGCGGTCGCGCCACAGCCGCGCCGGCCACGCCCCGCGCGCATCGTCGGCCGCTTCGTGGCGCCACGACCCCGGACCGAGGGCGGCATACGGCGGCAAGGCCTCCATCAACCCGGGAATGCCGCCCCTGGCCACGCCGGCGGCGAACACCGCCAGGCGCTTTCTGCTGCTGCGCGAGCGGTTGTGCTCAAACAGCCGGCGCAGCGCCTCACGGGCCTCCGGCGGCAACCCCGGTTCGCGCTCGAATCTCGTGTTGCCGCCGAGATAACCGCGCACGGCGCGGCACGCCATGTCGGCGGCGGTCAGGAAGGCCGGCAGGTTATCGCGGTCGACGCGCTGGTTGTGACCGTTGCGGTAACCCCATTTCAGCCAGGGCATGTCGGGAAAATGCAGGGCCGAGCTGTGGCCCAGCCGCGAGATCACGTCCAGCGCCAGCGCCGCCGCGGTGCCGCTCGCGGTGCGCAGCGTTCGCTGCAACGCGCGTGTCCACGCGCCGGGCTCCCCGGGCTCCTCATCGCCCTCCAGGAACAGCACGGCGTTGTTGCGGCTTACCAGGCCGCTGAAGCCCTGGTGCGCCCAGGTATCGACGTAGGCGTGCAGGGACACGCCCAGACGGTACAGGCCGATGGCGCTGTTGCGCTGTTCGATAGCGTGCCGGACCGCGGCGGCGGCGGCGGCACCGCCGGCGCGACACACCGTCCTTTCTTCCGCGCCGCTGCCCTCGCCACCGGGCACGAAATGAAACGGCGCCCACGCCATGACATTGCCGGGATTGAACAGCGCTTCGACCACCCATGGCCGGGCCAGGGCCCATGGCGCCAGGCCGCCGCCGCGGCCCGTCAGGTCGGCATCCTGCATGTCGGGCGCGGTGGCATCGTCCACGTACTGGCAGGCGTGCGCCACAATTTCGGCGCGCGGCGCGTCCATGCCGGCCAGGCGCGCCACCACATACATCACGCCGAAATGGAAATCGATGTCCATCAGGCTGGATCCGCGTCGGGGGTCGAGGGGTTGCGGCCGGCATTTCGGCTCAGAGCGGCGAAAGCCAATCCGCCCAGCACCAGCGGCACATACAGCGTGCCCAGACGCCACAGCGACAGCGCGGGCGCGATCACGGCGGCCGGCAACCAGGGCGCCAACGCAGCGGCGACGCCCAGGTCGGCGCTGCCTCCGCCTCCGGGAATGCCCGTCCACTGCGCCAGGTGCAGCACCCCGGCCTGCAACACCAGGATGAAACCGTACGGCAGGCGATGACCCAGCGCGTCCAGCACCATCCACAGCACGCTGTAGCGCGCGAACCATTGCAGGCCGGTGAGCAACAGCAGCAGCGCATTCTGGCGCGCGTCGGCGCGCAGCAGGCTCACCGCCTGCAGTCGCAGTTCGGCCATGAAGCCGCGTACCCGCGCGCTCTGCAGCACCGGAATGGCGCGCAGCCAGTTCCCGGCAGCCCCGGCCCCGCGGCGGCGCCCGTACCACACTGCCGCGCCGAGCAGCATGGACAGTGCCACGGCCGCGTACAACACGGCATGCGCGGTGACCGGCATGCGCGCCAGCAACTCGGCCACGGGCCCCAACGCGGACAGCACGCAAATGGGCACAAACAACGCGAAGAACACCAGGTCGAGGGCCTGCTCCGCGCCCACCACCGAGGTGGCCATGCTCCAGGAGGCGCCCGAGCGGCGCAGCAGCGCGACCGACAGCACGTACCCCCCAGCGCCCGCCGGCGTGGCGAGGAAGGCGAAATCGCCCGCCAGTGAAATGGCCAGACTGCGGCCGAAGGCCGGCCGCGCGCCCAGGTGCCGCCACAGCACGTGCAGCTTCCCCGCCTTGGCCACGCCCGCGGCCAGCGCCAGGCCGGCCACCGCCATGAGCAACGCGGGCGAGGTGCCGGCCAGCGCCTCGAACGACGCCGCTCCGCCCAGGGCGAACGGCACGCCGATGGTCAGGGCCAGGCCGATGAGCGCGGCGAGGACGGTTTTGCGGCTCATCTGAGCCTCGCGGTTTTGCCGCTCATGCGGGCCTCGTGGCTTTGCGGCGCATGCGGGCGGCTCATGCGGGACGGAGCCGAAGCGAGGCCCGGCTCGGGCGCGAACAATCGCACCGCATCGGCCTTGGTCATGGGGGTGCGGCTTTCCAGCAGCCGGGCGATCAGCTCCTGCCATCGCAGGGCCACATCGGGATGCCGCGCGTCCGCCGGATGCAGCGCGATGCGCAGCAAGGGCACCCCGGCGGTGGCTTCCCGCATGGTCCGCACCCACAGCCGGCTGGCCGCGCGCCGCCAGGCCGAGCGCGCCGATACGGTGATGCACGGCGCCGCGATGCGGGCTCCGTCGCGCAGCCGCAACAGTTCCCAATGGCTGCTGGTGTAGGCCAGGGATGAGCGCTCCAGCGCGGCGCGCGTGCCCCGCCCCGCCAGCCAGGCGGGAGGAATGAAGCCGGCGGCCTGCCAGCCGCAGGCCTGCAACATGTCGAGTCCGCGCCGGATGCGGAATTCGGCCTCGGCCAGCGGCAATGCCGCGAACTCGCCCTCGCCCGCGGTCAGCATGCGCCGCCGCAGCCAGTCCGCCGGCCCACGCACGGCGCCGCCGCTGTCATCGGCGCCGTCGTCGAGATGGCGCAGACCATGCAAGGCCACTTCCGCGCCCGCCGCGACATGCGCGTTCACGTCTCGGACAAACCAAGGGGCGTGGTCAACGCGCGCGCCGCCGTGGTATTGGGGCACCACGGCCAGCGTCACGGGCGGCCGCCCCAGCGGTTCGAGCAGCCGCAACAGCGCGCCGCAATCCGGCCAGGTGGCGGGCGCGACGTCATGCAGTGCGATGCACAGCCCGCGCTGAACGGCCGGAGTGGTGTTGGAAAATGCTTCCGGCGCGGCGTTCACAGGCCGACTCCCAGGGCCAGCTTTTGACGCACGGGCATGCGCCGCACCAACTTCACATACTGGGAAAGCTGGTGCCTGAAAATGGGCTCCCAGCCACGCGTCGACTCCACCTTGCGCCGCGCATGCTCACCCATGGCGCGAGGATCGGCGGCGAACAGGGAACGCACCGCCTGGACCAATGAAGCCACGCTGCGCGGCTCGGCGACGCGGCCCACGGCATCGTCGACGATTTCCGGCACGGCGCCCGAGCGCACGCCCACCACCGGCAGCCCGCAGGCCATGGCCTCGATGAACACCAGGCCGAAAGTCTCGTGCTCGCCGGCGTGCACCAGGGCGTCGCAACTCGCCACCAGCCGCGCCAGCCGAGCGGTGTCCTGCTCATAGGGCAGCCAGGTGACGCCGGGCTCGCGCCGGCGCCGGTCCCCGCCGACAATGAGCAGGTGGTAGGGCGGGCCCAACAGGCGGGCGGCCTGGGGAAGCAGGGGGATGTGCTTCTCGGCGGACAACCGCCCGGCGTAAATCAACAGGCGCGTGTCCGAGGGCAGGCCCAGCTCCGATCTGAGCGCGGGATCGCGCCGCCCAGGGTGGAACAGCGCGGTATCCACGCCCAGCGGCTGCACCGCCACCCGGTCCACCCCGGCGCTCCACAGGCGCCGCGCGATGGTGCGCGATGGCGCGGTGACCAACTCGAAGCGGCTGTACAAGCGGCGGATGTAACCATCGGCCAGCTTGCCGGCCGTCGCGCCCAGGCGCATGGCTACGACGCGCGGCAGGTCCGAATGCGCAAAAGCCACCGCCGGGATGTCCAGCCGCCGGGCCGCGTCAAGCGCCGCCCAGGCAATGTGATAGGGGTCGCCCGCCTCGATCACGTCGGGCTGCAGCGCGCACAGGGCGTCGGCCCACGCCGACGTGCTTAACGGCAACCGGTAACCGTGGCCGAAGGGGATGCGCGGGCTCGGCACCTGGACGATGCCCGTCTGTTCGGGGATGGCGCCGCCTCCGGGCACCACGATCGTGTGCCGCACACCGCGCGTGTCCCGCAGAAAAGCGTGCTTGGCCAGCAGGTAGCGCTTGACGCCGCCGCTGCTGGGGGCGAAGAACAGCGTGGTGTCGACAATGTGCATAGGCCCGGAACAACTTCGGCGGGACGTCGCCGCGCGCTGGGCCTACCGACGGGCGGACACCTGTCCAACCCTGCGGCGGCCCTCATTCAAAGATACCGGTTCCCCGCAGGCAAACGGTCAGAGGAACCCGCTTCCCGGTGTCGGCGATTGTTGGAAGCGGGATTGAAAGGTTGAGAGCCAAAGTCGAGAGCCGCGGCCCATGGTCTGGGAAGACCACGGGCCGGGTTTCCCTTTGGGCTGGCTTTGGTTGGGCGACGCCGCGGCGGCCGGATCAATGTTGTCCGGCAAGCTGCCCTTTGCGCTGCATCAGCCGCTCACCCAGCTCGTCGAGGTCCATCTTGGACTTTTTGGCTTCTGCGAACATGCCGCCGGCCTGCTCTTCCTCCTTGACGTGGTGCTTGATCATTTCCGACAGCACCTTCACCTTGGCGTCGAAGTAATCGTCCGAAGGATCGGACGACTCGATTTCAGCGATGAGCTTTTTAGCGCCGTTGTGCTCGACAATGGCCTCGTGGTGGATGTCCTCGTCGCGGGCCTGCTCCAGGAACGCGGGATAGAAGATTTCCTCCTCGATGGTGGTGTGCACCTTGAGCGCGCTGCAGATCCGCTCGGCCAGCCTGCTCTTCACGGATTGTGAGCGCGCCTTCTCGAATTGCTCGAACATCTCCTCGACTTCGCGATGATCGGCCTTAAGCAGCGCGACGGCGTTGGGAACCTTGCGCGAGCGGGTTGCGGCGGCGCTACGGGAGCGTGAACGCGGCGTGCTATGGGCGGTGCTGGGCATGACAGGACTCCGGCTATGGGTTGAGGACGGACCCACATTAGTCTCGCCGGCGCATGGCCGCTATAGGAAAAGACCGCAGACAGTTGTCGGGCTATACGGGGTGCCAGCCACTGTGCCGATGTGCCCATGTGCCCATGTGCCCATGTGCCCATGTACGATGGGGCGAGGCGTCCGGAATCGGCCGCCGCCGACAGGCGCTCTCCCCGGCATCCGACAGACAGAGCGTGGCCGTACGCTGATATTGCTTCATGGCCAAAACCTTTCCCATCAGCGTGCGCAAGGGCCAGGCGCCCAAGCCGCTCGACCGCGCGGCTTTCCACGCCGGGTTCCAGCAGTCTTTTTACGACGCGCGCTTCGACGCCGAGCGCGAGGCGCTGGCGCGCATCGAGGAAATCGCCTGGAGGAACTACAGCGAGGGGCGCAAGGCGCCGGTCACCGTCAAGGCCGGCCCCGGTTTCGCCGACCCCGACTACGACCTGTCCGTGGAGTGGCGCGACGCGCGTGACCGCATCCAGGCGGCCGAACGGGTGCAGCGCGATCCGGCGTCTACCCCGCGCGCGCTGGTGGTGGTGGCTTCGCCGCGCAACGACGGAACCTGCCCCGGCGAGATGTCCAAGACTTTCCGGCTGGCGAAGCTGGCCGAGGCCGAATTGCAGACCAAGGGGGTGCACACCGACCTGCTGGACCTGAGTCTGCTGACGTCCGGCTACGCCAAGCGCATTCACCCGTGCAAGGCGTGCGTATCCACGGCCATGCCGCTGTGTCATTGGCCCTGCAGTTGCTACCCCAACCACTCGCTCAACCAGGTGGGCGACTGGATGAATGAAATCTACGAGCGCTGGACCGCGGCGCACGGCGT
>Ga0134124_10003185_pt1 | contig 13197 bp, 10 predicted proteins | sample KB304_FD_96880 | JGI IMG/M metagenome (GOLD analysis project Ga0134124, IMG submission 96880) | Terrestrial soil microbial communities without Nitrogen fertilizer from Kellogg Biological Station, Michigan, USA - KB3-0-4 | ecosystem: Environmental > Terrestrial > Soil > Unclassified ... | reverse complement strand
GCGAACGTTGAGTCCGTCGCCGTAAACCGGAATCGATTGATCGTTGAAGGCGTTGCAAATCATGAGGGGCAAAAACTTCTCGGGAAACTGCCGTGGCCCATAATTATTTCCACACCTCGTCACAACCGTATCCAGCCCAAACGTGTGATGGGCCGCACGCACTAGATGCTCCGCGGCGGCCTTCGAAGCTGCGTAAGGACTATTCGGTTCGAATGGCGATGCTTCAGTGAAGAACGCCGCTTCGTCTTCAGGCAAGCTGCCCATGACTTCGTCAGTCGAAATCTGGACAAAGCGTTTGACGCCCTTCGCACGGGCGGCATCAAGCAACACCTGTGTGCCGACGATGTTCGTACGAAGGAATTCAGCACTGTCGGAAATACTTCGATCAACGTGTGACTCAGCTGCGAAATTTATGATCGCCTCACAACCAGCCGGTAAGGCTTTGTGAACCGTTTCAGGAGTCCCAATATCGCCATGAATGAATTGGTGTCGCGCCGGATCCAATCCCTCCAGGTTATCGAGGTTTCCTGCATACGTTAATAAATCGAGATTAATTATTTCGCATTCAGGAATGACGTCGAGCAGCAAGCGGACGAAGGCCGAACCTATAAATCCAGCTCCGCCCGTGACGAGAAATCTACGCATCTTTTTTTAGATTAACCTCACAGACGAAAATCAAAACGCAATCTGTTATCAAACTATTGCTCCGGTGGCAAATTGCGGGTGTGCCACAGTCTGTGTGTATACACATGGTCCACCCATAATTGTCTGGCTTTAATATTTTCTTATTGACTTGGAAAAGGAAATGTTTTATACACCCCCGTCGTTTCTGATGGTCCTGCGACGATTTGCTGAGTCGGAAGTCGTCGCGTGTTCCTCGAACTGAAGCTACCGAAGCATCCAACCGCGCGTTCCAGCTTCGCGCCATGACGGCCAAACTTCAGAAATGCATGACGCTTAAAAATTGAATAGTTCCAGCGGGTTAGAATCCAATGAAAACCTAGTCGAGATTCACTCCAGGTAAAAACATCCGACGATAATCCCCGACCCGATGAACGCATTCTGTCCGACGTCGTTGTCCATTTCTCTTCAGTAGTTTAGGCGCGCGCGCAAAGGACCGCCCTAAAAGTTTATTCCGAAGTATTCCCATCGTCGGACCCAGGCATTTGAACGGCCCGCTTGATCATAAGAGGAGATCATAATGAAAGCATTAAGTCTATCCTTCAAAGGCGATGTACTCCCCGTCGCTGGTACAACGCAAAAGACTTACCGCACCCGGCTACTCCTTCGGCTCACGGCGATATTAGTTCTCATGGGCTTCCTCGCGGGTAGTCTTTACTTGAGTACTTCCGTATCCGCAAACCGAAGCGAACGTGAAAAACGAAATAGGGCCACCTCCAGCAAAAAGATAACTGCGCCGGTCAGCGCCGGCGAGCTGAATCGTGCCGGTTCCGCTCTGACAAAAGCTGGACCGATATTTACGCCTCTAGCAGCGGTGCCCACACTCACAACTTATGCAGACGACTGCACAACGCCAAAGACTGTTTTCGAGGTCGGCGAAACGGTCTGTATATCCATCACTGGAATTCCTGTTGGTGGACTGTTTCCCAGGCATCTTACCTGGGAATGTCCTGACCAGAAGATTGCGCAGTCAACTGACATCACGACTGACCCTCAAACAGGAAATTTGGAAATCACACCCACATTCAGCGTCGGCACAGTCACTGCTGATAGCCGCGGCTTGTGGCACGTCGTAGTGAGAAATCCTTTCTTCTTCTTTCGCGAGGCGAGCGCAGAATTTACCGTCGTCGATCCGGCTAACGCCACTGCGGATCTGGCAGTGACATCGAGCTTCGTACCCGAGTCAACACCAGCGGGCGGACAAGCGGCTTTTGGTTTCCAGGTTAACAACTATGGCCCTGATAGCTCGGCTAATATCGAGTTTACGAGCGCAGTGCCTGCGAATGCGACCTTCGTATCGTTTCAACAGCTTTCCGGCCCAACATTTACGTGTACTACTCCGACGGCTGGTGGTACGGGAACGACTTCCTGCTCGATTACTGGTTTGTCTGCCAATGACGTCGCCACATTCGTAGGAATTTATGAAATCAGCAGTGGAACACCCGCTGGCACGACTATTCTCAACCGTGCGGATATCTCTGGTTTAACTCCGAGCAATCCGACGGGCACAAACGATCTTAACGAGCTAAACAACTTCGCTGAAGTAACCACGGTTGTTGAGAGCGGCGCCGGTGGAACCTGTACGCTGACTTGTCCGGCTAATGTGGTTGTAACCGCTGACACCACGTCCGGTGGCCAGCCGGGAGCTTTTGTTAACTTTGGGGCAGCTTCGGCTGATGGCAGTTGCGGAGCCGTAACGAACAGTCCGGCATCGGGCTCATTCTTTACGGTCGGGACCCATACGATTACGTCCTCTTCGGAAATCGGAGCATCAAGTTGCTTCTTTACTGTTACCGTTCTGGATACTAATCCTCCGACTATCGCCTGCCCGGCAAATATCACGGTGACGGCTCCGGTAGGTGCTACTGATTTCACGTTGCCCATGGGGCCAGGTACTCCGATGATTAATGCGTCCGGCGGTGGAACGGTAACCGCCATTCGCAGTGACGATACACCTGCGACCTTTGACGATGATGGAAATGTCGTCACACCAGCAGTGGTCCACGCGGTGACTGATCCGTATCCACTCGGAACTACCGGAATAACATGGACCGTCACTGACGCTGGTGGTCGCACGGCGAGCTGCACGCAAAGCATAACGATTTTGTCAGCGGGTGACAGAGACCCGGTGACGATTTCGTGCCCGGCAAACGTGAGTGTCACCGCGCCAAGCGGATCGTGTGAGGCTACGATTTCGGCAGCTACCATCGGTACTCCGACAGTTAATCTGCCAGACAATGTAACTCTAGCCCCACGCCGAAGTGACGATCGGCCACTGTCCGATCCATTCCCGGCCGGTCTAACCACGATCACATGGACAGCGACCGATGATCTCAACGGCAACATTGCATCGTGCGTGCAAAACGTCACGGTGATAGCCGGCGGTGGCGCTGATAACACGCCGCCGGTTCTTATTGTGCCGGCAAACGTGAGCGTAACCACTGCGTCATGTACAGCATTACTTGACGATGAGTTGGGAACCGCTCAGGCAACTGACGACGGAGCATGCAACAGCTCGGTGACTGTCGTTCGCAGCGGTGTTCCAGCAGGAAATATATTCCCAACCGGAACCACGACGATCACTTACACCGCGCAAGATGCGGCGGGTAACACTTCGACCGGAACACAACTCGTTACGGTGACCGAGAGTCCCGCTATCCCGCCGACCATCACTGCGCCTGCAGACGTCAGTGTTAACACTGGACCCGGCGCAACCAGTTGCGGCACGTTAGTAACTGAAGCGCAACTCGGTTCGGCGGTTGCAAACGACAATTGTGCAGGTGTAACGGTCATGCGCACGGGCGTTCCCGCCGGAAATATCTTCCCGGTCGGCAGCACCGCTGTCACGTATACCGCAACTGATCGTTCAGGCAACACGGCCACGGACACGCAGATCGTGACCGTAACGGATAACACTCCGCCAGTTGTAACTGCTCCGGCCGCTGTTACGCTCTTTACCGGACCAGGTGCATCTTCGTGCGGCGTAAATGTAAGCAACCTCGATAGCACGCTGGGAACCGGCACAGCTACGGACAATTGTCCGGGAGTCGGCGCTGTAATTCGAAGTGGTGTGCCGGCGGGAAATAACTTCCCGGTTGGCGAAACCATCCTGACCTACACAGCAACCGATGCTCACGGCAACACAGCATCGGCAACCCAGGTCGTGACAGTGATCGATAACACGGCGCCTGTAATCAGTTGTCCGATACCGATCACGCTCGAGCCAAGCTGTCCGACCGGCGCAATAGCAACATGGACGCCGCCAGTCGGTACAGACAACTGCGCAGGTGCGACTACGACTCGGACTGCTGGTCCAGCTCCTGGTTCAGTATTCCCAATCGGAACGACCACAGTCACTTATACAGTCAACGACGCACATGGCAATTCGGCTTCATGTTCGTTCACAGTCACGGTGCTTACACCGCAGGCAACGATCCAGAACATGATGAGTTTCATCAACGGGATTTCGGGGTTGACTGGAACACAGCGACAGGGCTTGCTCAGTAAGCTACAAGCCGCACTCGATGCGATCAACGATGGCAAGACCAATGTCGCGTGCAACAAGCTTTCGGACTTCAATTCCCAGGTCCAGAGCTTTATCAATAACGGGACCCTTACGTCAGCACAGGGCAATTCGTTACTCAATTCCTCGAATCACGTAAGGAATACCATAGGGTGTACGAACTTACCCTGCTCTTGACGGTTCGACAATTTTTCGGAGGAGAGAACCAATCTCTCCTCCTATTGCGCGTAATACTTAGAGGTCGATCCCACGGTTTACATGACTCGTTACTCTTAAACCCATAGGGGATAAGCAACAGTGGCCGGAACTTTCCGTTTTCCATTGGTGGCCACCCCATAGTCAAATTAGAAGGAGATTCAATATGAACAAGTTTCGGTTCACGCTCAAGTTTGTAGCAATTGCGATCTTCACTTTCGCTTTTGCCTCAATTGCGAACGCGCAGGCGTCGCGCACCTGGGTCTCAGGTGTTGGTGACGACGCTAACCCGTGTAGCCGCACGGCCCCCTGTAAAACATGGGCCGGCGCGATTTCGAAAACTGCCGCTTGCGGTGAGATTGATGCGCTGGATCCAGGTGGTTTTGGCGCCGTCACAATTACCAAGTCGATCACCCTTGACGGTACTGGAACGTTTGCTTCAATTCTGGCTTCTCTAACTACCGGGATTACCATCAACGCCGCCGCAACCGACGTGGTCACGATCCGTGGCATTTCCATTAACGGCTTCTGCAACGGGCTTAGAGCCATGAACATACTGCAGGCGCAAACCGTGAACATCGAGGATTGCGTGATGTTTAGGTTTGCCGGGCCAGGAATTCGCGTTGCAGAATCGAACGATCTGATTCTCAATATCAGGAATACGGTGATCAGGGACAATACCGGTGCAGGCCTCGATTTAACCACCACCACTGGCCAGGTTAAGGTGGCTGCCGTTGACTCATCCTTTAACGGCAACCAGCACGGTATTCATGCCAAAGGCAACGCACGTGTGACCGCAGAGCACTGCATGTTCGCTCGTAATACGTCAGATGGCGTGCGCGCTGAAGGAATCGGTGGTGTGGGCGTCGTCAACCTGAGCAACTCCGTCTCTGCAAATAACGGCGCAAACGGTGTGCAAGCGCTCACCGGCGGTTCAGTAGTTCGTATCAGCAACTGCGATCTCATCCAAAACAACGGCAACGGCGCCCTCGTCGGCGCCGGCGGAGAGGTTGATACACTGGGTAATAACAAGGTTTTTGGAAACGGCACCAATGGATGCCCGACTTGTACGGGGGTGGGGCCAGCCTAACGAACAATTCATCGACTTCAGCTAACCCACGTCGCTATTACAGCGGAACAGGGTTGCTGAATCGTTGAGGTCTGAATGGGCGAGGCGGCAGGCTCGGAATGGGGCCAGCCGCCTTTGTCCGTTCAGAAACAAATTCATTCAGGCGCGTGGAAGAAATTACAGGCTAATGAAAAACATGAAAGTTCTATTTGGAGTAATCCTCATTGCTCTGAGCATCTCGGTCGATCGGGTTCAGCCGCAGGCGCCGGCACAACCAGTACCGCCTCCGAGTGTCGTCGGCAAGTGGCAAGTGAAATTTCATCTCTCTGACGGCGTTGAGGCTGAGAACAATTTAATATTTGATTCGCAGCCGAACGGCCTGGGTTCCTTTTTGCTTGTCAATGCCAGGACAGGCGAAAAATCTGAGACAGTTGCTCAGCCGGCTGTATGGGTGGAAACGACGAATCAGCGTGTGAGTTTTTCCGGCCATCTTGAATTGCAGCTCGGAACCTGTTGTCGCGAGGTGGGAACGCTCATCTTCAAAGGTGAGTTTGCTTCCAACAACTCAATAACCGGTAAACTGATCTTTGTCACCAGTGTCGAGGAAGAGGAAAGCCCGTATAAGTTTCGGTCGGAGGTGGGCGCCTTCACCGCCACCCGCGTTCTAAAATAACGCTTCGCGACGCCATAAGTAGTCCCTGTCGGGATTTGAAGTTCTCTCTGCGATCTCTGCGTAACCGTAGTCGCGAGAAATATTTAACGCAGAGATCACGGAGATACGCAGAGATCGCAGAGAAGAATCACTTAGTTGTAAAACCACTTTTCATCCCAGGCCGGTTCAACTATTTCTTTCGCTTAACCATACTTGTAAATTCGTCACCTTGACGCTCAGTGACGGCAGTGGATAGACTAATCGACTTTCGACGACCTAACTCTAAAGACTCTGATGGGTATTTCCAGCACCAATAACGAGGCCGCGCCTATATCCACAGCTAACCCCACCCGAAACAGAACACTAGAAAATCACCAAGGTCCACCTGAAGGTTTACCCGAAGAACCTTTAGTCGTAATCGAACCAAATGGAGGGTGGAACGCTCTTGAACTGCGTGATCTATGGGCCTATCGCGAGTTACTTTATTTCTTGACCTGGCGTGACGTTAAGGTCAGATATAAACAGACCGAACTCGGAGTTGCGTGGGCCATTATTCAGCCTCTCTTTACAATGCTGATCTTCACCTTGTTCTTTGGACGGCTGGCCGGGGTTCCCTCAGACAATGTCCCCTATCCGATTTTTGCGTTTACGGGCCTTCTAGCGTGGACGTTTTTTTCAAACGCCATTACCACTAGCGGTAACAGCCTGGTGGGTAGCGCTCATCTGATCACTAAAGTCTATTTTCCCAGAATGATTATTCCCGGCGCTGCGGTGGCTGCCGGATTGGTTGATTTTGCGATCGCGTTTGTCATCCTCGTGCTGTTGATGATCTATTACGGCGTGGGAATCACGTGGAACATTCTGATGTTTCCCGTGATGGTGCTGTTAACCACAGTACTCGCACTGGGAACGGGAATGTGGTTGTCGGCGCTGAATGTAAAATATCGTGACATTCGCTTCGTACTGCCTTTCATGGTCCAGTTGTGGATGTATCTCTCACCCGTAATCTATCCGGCCAGTTTTCTGCCGGCGAAGCTACGCTCACTTCTTTTACTGAATCCGATGACCGGAATAATCGAAGGCTACCGTTCCGCCATGTTGGGCCGCCCGTTTAACTGGATCGCTTTGGCCGTTTCGGCGGCAATTACACTGATTCTGCTAATCTACTCCTCGTACTCGTTCCGCCGCATGGAGAAGAGTTTCGCTGATATCGTCTAAGCTCGATGAAACCGATCGTTCGCGCCACAACCCTGGGAAAGCAGTACACCATCGGCACTCGTGAAGCTGCTTATGACACGCTGCGAGAGTCGATTACTCAAGCCGTCCGCGCTCCTATCCGGCGCCTCAGGAGTGGCAACGGCAAGCGAAACGTCGACACCATCTGGGCACTCAAGGACGTCAACTTTGACGTGCAACCAGGCGAAGTGGTCGGCATCATCGGCAGTAACGGCGCCGGCAAATCAACCCTCCTGAAAGTGTTGTCGCGCATAACAGAGCCGACCACCGGTCGCGTTGAGCTCTATGGCCGCGTCGCCAGCCTGCTCGAGGTTGGCACTGGCTTCCATCCCGAATTGACCGGTAGAGAGAACATCTACCTGAACGGTGCGATCCTCGGCATGAAGAAAACCGAGATCAATACTAAATTCAATCGCATCGTTGACTTTTCTGAACTGGAGAGATTTCTTGACACGCCTGTTAAGCGTTACTCGAGTGGAATGTATATGCGGCTCGCTTTCGCCGTCGCTTCACATCTCGAACCCGAGATCCTGATTGTGGATGAAGTTCTGGCTGTCGGTGATGCGCAGTTTCAAAAAAAGTGTTTGGGGAAAATGAGCGACGTGGCGAGTGAAGGACGCACGGTATTGTTCGTAAGTCACAACATGATTGCGATTCAGAGTCTGTGCAAGCGAGCGCTATGGCTCGAGGGGGGAGCGATCGCTGACGATGGCGGCGCTGGAACGGTTGTCAGAAACTACCTGAGCCACTCGTTTGGAAACAAGTCGTCGGAGGAGGAAGTTTGGCCTGACATTGAGACTGCGCCCGGCAATGATTCTGTTCGGTTGCATCGAGTACAGGTAAGGTCATTAGATGAAGCGTCAGATCAGCACCTAACGACGAGGACTCCGTTTTGTATCGACGTTGAATACTGGAACCTGCAACCAGGCGCAAACCTAACCATCACGTTACATCTATATACCGAGCAACAAGTCATTGCTTTTACCACGGGCAGCGGCAGCGGCGATCCGGAATGGTCACGCCGTAATTTACCTGCGGGTTTGTTTCGCACGACCTGTTATATGCCGGGCGACTTGTTGAATGTCGGTCGTCATCGCTTCAACGTGCTGGTCATAAAAGATCTCAGCTCCGTGATTTATCAATATGAGAGTGCCGTGACATTCGAGATCTTTGATTTGGATGAAAGAGCACTGAGCCAGTACGCGCGCGAGCCGGGAGTCGTCAAACCCGACCTGAAGTGGAAAACTGAGCAAGTCGGAGCGTTGTAATCTGAAATGCCAGTTCCTCAGGAAGAAGCGACCGGATACTTGCATGGTCTGTATTGCCAGTCACTGAGCGAATTCGGCAGCCCGCGTTATCTGCCTGAGAGTGGCGGCTGGGTTCTCGAGCGTTCGATACCAGACACGGAAGAGCGTGATGCGATGGGGTGCTATCCTTTGTTTGCATGTCGAGACTGGGCGCGACTCAATGTTGACATGGAGAACCTTGGCGACAACCTGCTTTGCGTATCCCTGGTGACGGATCCTTTTGGAGAGTATGCTCCCGCTGATCTGAAAACATGTTTTCCTGATTTAGCGATTCCTTTCAAGGAACACTTTGTGGTTGATTTAAGCCGTGCGCCGGATACGCTTGTTAATTCTCATCACCGGCGCAACGCGCGCAAAGCGCTGCGAGAAATTCGCATCGAGGAATGCGAGACTCCGATCGACTTTTTGGATGATTGGACCAGGCTTTACGGAACACTGGTCGAGAGACATAACATCGCGGGAATGACGGCGTTCTCGCGGGCGTCCTTTGCCGCTCAGTTGCGTGTTCCCGGAATCGTAGTATTTCGGGCTATACATCAGGACGTCACGGTTGGAATGCTACTGTGGTATGGCCAATGCAATCGCGCCTATTATCATCTTGGTGCGTATAACTCGTTTGGATACGAGTTAGGGGCGTCGTTTGCGTTGTTTGACCATTCCATCAGGTATTTTGCCGAGCATGGATTCGCATGGCTCAACCTAGGAAGTGGCTCAGGCGTAAACACAGCAGAACAAGGCTTGAGCCGATTCAAGCAGGGGTGGTCTACGGGAGTTCGGACCGCTTACTTTTGCGGTCGTATCCTGAACAGGCAGCGGTATCAAGAAATATTAGAAACACGACGCCTGCCACCAACCAGCTACTTCCCCGCTTACCGTGCCGGCGAGTTTGGATGAATACGCCGAAGGCGTTCGCTAATTTCAGCCCGGGGTTCGAGCATCGCGAGAACCCTGGGACATAATTCAATTCGCCGTCGGCGTAAGATCGGGAATCAATAATGAATCTCAGGAGGATGAACACAGCAAGTGGATGCAAAGGTGGAGAATCTACTCTCCGAGGTCCTTCAGATGCCCGCGTCGGACATCACGGATGACCTGACGATGAAGGACGTTGACGCCTGGGATTCGTTGAAGCACATGGAACTCATTGTCGCTCTTGAACAGGGTTTCGAAGTTCAATTGAGTTTTGACGAGATCGTGGCCATGCAGAGCGTGAGCGCGATCAAACGTGTGTTGAGAGAGAGGGGCGTGACAAGCTAGCATGGAGCTTCGCAGTAAGAAGGCCATTGTCACCGGCGGCGTGCGCGGACTTGGGCGAGCAATGGTCGAAAAGCTTGTCGAAAACGGCACGGTGGTAACCGTGTTTGATCTCGATGCGGCCGGTCTGGATGAGCTAAGAAAACAACAGGACCTCGTGAACTGTGTCGAGTGCGACGTGTCCGATTATGATCAGGTGCTCAAAGCAACGGGTCAGTATCACGAGCAGTTCGGAGCAGCGGATATCCTGATTAATAATGCCGGCATTCTCTACAGCGAACCGCTCATCAAGCTCACGTCCGAGGGAGTTGCAAGGCATGACGCGGGAATGTGGAACAAGGTCCTGGCCGCGGATCTAAACTCCGTCTTCTACATGACCGTTTGTGTTGTTGAAAAGATGATCACCACCCGAACGCGCGGTGTCATTGTAAACATCAGCTCCGTTTCATCCAGTGGAAATGCGGGACAGTCGGCGTATTCAGCGGCCAAAGCTGGAGTGAACGCGTTGACAGCCGTGTGGGCGAAAGAGCTCGGACCAATGGGTATTCGGGTTATTGCTGTCGCGCCCGGTTTCACCGACACCGACTCGACAAAAGACGCAGTCAGCGAGACTGCGTTACGCGAAACAGTGAAGAAGGTTCCTCTCAGACGATTAGGCAAACCGGCAGAGATCGCGGATGGTGTCGTCAGCGTGATTCGAAATGACTTTTTTAACGGTAAGGTTTTTGAACTGGACGGCGGCCTGATTGTTTGAACTGGCATCCTCTTCTCTGTGCAACCTCTGTGTGTTTTCTGTGTCTCTGTGGTTAACTAATTCAGAAGCAAAACTCACCACAGAGACTCAGAGAACACAGAGGTTGCACAGAGAAGTCCACACAGAAAAGTGCGAATGTACGAATACAATCTTGGTATCAGATTCCAGCAGATAGTCGAAGAGCGATCGCCGCATACTGCCCTTTGGTTTAGCGAAAGCCGGTCCATCACGTTCGGCAGTCTCAACCAGCTGGCAAATCAAATCGCCCGCTTGCTGCAAAACCAGAACGTAACGAAGGGTGATGTCGTCTGTCTTTCAGGGGAGAAGTCGATTGACACGTTCGCCTGTATCATTGCGTGCCTGAAAATTGGAGCGATTTATTGCGTGATCGATCCGGCCACGCCGGTCGAGCGACTTCGTAAAATTCTTTCTACGTGTAAGCCGAAGTTGGTACTTGCCGAAGGAGAGTTCATTGACAGGTTTACTGGCGTAGTCTCGGCACTGGACATAGAAACACTGAATAGTGACGTTATCTCCAATTCCGTTCACGAGATCGACGATTCTAATTTGCTAGTGACTCGCAATGTCACGGGATCAAACGGCGCATACATCATGTTCACCTCTGGCTCCACGGGAATTCCCAAAGGCGCCTTGATGACACATGCCAACGTCCTGAATCTTATTGACTGGAGTCGTCACACCTTCAAGATAGAGTTCAGCGACACACTGACGAACGTCAATCCTCTCTACTTTGATAATTCTGTCTTTGACCTCTATTCCTCCCTCTTCAACGGCGCGAAGCTGGCGCCCTTTACGAAAGATGAGACGAAGGATCCGAAGTTGTTGGTCGACAAGATCGATTCTGCTAAATGTACGTTGTGGTTCTCAGTGCCTTCGTTACTCATCTTTCTGCAAATCATGAAGGCGGCGGACGGTGAAAGGATGAAATCTATAAAGCGCTTCGTGTTTGGCGGCGAAGGTTACCCGAAAGCCAAGCTCAAGGCGCTTTATGATGCCTATTCACCGGGGAGCGAACTCTTCAATGTGTACGGCCCCACCGAATGCACTTGCATCTGCTCCAACTACAAGCTATCGGATAGCGATTTCGACAATCTGCAGGGCCTACCGCCATTGGGCCACATCGCTGAAAATTTTTCTTTTCTGATCGTGGACGAGAAAGGCGAAGTTCTGCCTGAAGGAGAAACCGGCGAGCTGTGTTTGCTTGGTCCAAACGTGGGGAAAGGTTATTACAACGATCCGGAACGAACGAACCTGAGTTTTGTGCAGAACCCGCTTCATTCAGCTTACCTGGATCTCATGTATAAGACGGGCGATCTGGCGAGCGTCGACCCGGCTGACGGCAAGCTTTACATCCGCGGGCGCAGAGATAATCAGATCAAACATATGGGTTACCGCATTGAGCTGGAAGAGATTGAGGCCGCGCTCAATTGTCTTGATTACATCTCAGAAGCAGCTGTCCTGCACAGCCGAAACGGTCAGTTGAGCCGGATCGTCGCTGTTGTATCGACCAAAGCCGATCGTGACGATGTGCAAATCAAACAGGATCTTCGTTCGATCATTCCCGACTATATGATCCCAGCCGTTTATTATCGAGAGGATGTGTTGCCGAAGAATCCTAACGGAAAGGTCGATCGCAGGCGCCTCACTCAAAAGTATCTTCAATCCGAAGGTGTTAATTAATGAGCAAGGTAATCATATTCGGTGCAGGCAAAATTGCTGATGAGGCTTTCTTTTACTTTACGAATGATAGCCCGCACGAGATTGTCGCTTTTACAGTCGATAGTGAATACCTGATTGCGCCGGAAAAGCACGGCTTGCCGGTTATTCCCTTCGAAGAGATTCGGGAGAAGTATCCTCCGGGTGATCATAAGATGTTTGTCGCAGTTGGGTATCAGGATCTAAACCGGTTTAGAGCACAGAAGTACGCGGAAGCCAAAGCTAAGAATTACGAACTTGTAAGCTATATCAGCTCTCGCGCCGCAAACGTCGGCAAGGTCGAGGTAGGTGATAATTGCTTCGTGCTGGAGTTTGCGACTATTCAACCATGCGCGAGTGTCGGCAACGATGTGTTTATCTGGAGCGGTAACCACATCGGCCATCACGCCACGATCGGTGATCACTGCTACATTGCAGGGCACGCTGTGATTTCCGGGAATACTGTTGTCGGAAGCCACTGCTTCATTGGCGTGAGTGCAACCATTGGGCACGAAGTCACGATTGGTGCTGAAAGCTTTATTGGGGCCAGTTGTCTAATTACCAAAAACGCGGAGCCGAAGAGCGTTTATATTTCCCCGGATACACCGAAATTCCGGCTTGACTCTTCCGCGTTCCTGCGTCTGACAAAAATGCAATAGCGATATGAAGTGACGCGCGCTTAAATTAACGCCGAAGGCGTTCGCTAATTTCAGCCCATCTATGAAGCGGTCTCCGGTGTCAAGAGATTTTTTAGGCACACCACGACCGCGACGCCGCAGCGTCTGCGTTTGCTCTATTGATAAAGCTTTG
>Ga0134124_10003183_pt1 | contig 13201 bp, 16 predicted proteins | sample KB304_FD_96880 | JGI IMG/M metagenome (GOLD analysis project Ga0134124, IMG submission 96880) | Terrestrial soil microbial communities without Nitrogen fertilizer from Kellogg Biological Station, Michigan, USA - KB3-0-4 | ecosystem: Environmental > Terrestrial > Soil > Unclassified ... | reverse complement strand
GGGGGTGTACGCAAACTGCTGGACATCGCCATGGCATTGAGTGGCGCGCCCAGGCTGCTGTTGCTGGACGAGCCCACCAGCGGGGTTTCGGCCGAGGAAAAGTTTCCGATGATGGACACCATCATGGCCGCGCTGGGACAGGAGAAGGCCACCACAGTGGTGTTCGTCGAGCACGACATGGACATTGTCGGGCGCTACGCCAGCCGGGTGATCGCCTTCTACAGTGGACGCGTGATCGCCGACGGCACGCCGGCGCAAGCTTTGGTCACCGATGACGTGCGCCGCTACGTCACCGGCGAATTGATTCAATAGCAGCGAGCACCGCGCATGCTGCAGATTGAAGGCATCCATGTCGCGATCCAGTCGGTGGTCGTGCTGCGAGGGCTGTCTCTAACGGTGGAAAACGGCACGATGACCGGGCTGGTCGGACGCAACGGCGCGGGCAAGACCACGCTGCTGCGCACGATCATGGGCCACCTGCGGCCGAGCCAGGGCCGCATTCTCTTTGACGGGCAGGATCTGAGCCGCCTGCCCAGCCACGCCCGCGCTTCCCTGGGGATTGGCTTCATGCCCGAAGACCGCGGCCTCGTGCCGGAGCTGACCGTCGAGGAAAATATCCTGGTGCCGGTCTGGGTGAACAAGGAGCTTGACGAAGCGGATCGGCTTGCGCTGGTCTACAAGGTGCTGCCCGAGCTGCACGAAATGCGCTTGCGCCGTGCCTTGCTGCTGTCCGGCGGCCAGCAGAAGCTGGTGGCGCTGGCGCGGGCGATGGCTGCCGGTACCCGGTTGCTGTTGCTCGACGAGCCCTTCGAAGGCGTTGCGCCCGCGCTATCCAAACGGTTGGCCGATGTCATAGCCGCGCTCAAAGGCAGTGCGGTGTCGGTGCTGATCGCCCAGAGCGACCTGAACCACTCCCGCAAGCTGGTCGATACCGAATTCGTGATCGAGCGGGGGGCGAATGTGGCGGCGGCTCACAACCGATGAGCGCTCGCGACGGCGTTGAACTTTTCTGAATTGTTGTGTCCATGACAACCGCCCCTATGCGCAATGGGGCACGGCCTGTGCGCGTCTGGCCGCAGGATTTTCCAGGCATGGCGTAGCCCCGGGCGACCGGGTGGTCATGTTCATCGACAACCGCACCGAATTCGTTTTCACGCATCGTGCACTCGGCGATGCACTATCAGGCCTGCATGAGGCTGGGACCGCAGGACCGCTCGGCCCTGGCGGTGTCCGCAACTCACGTCATCGGCCTGATAGCGACCGTCGCCAGCATGCTGCACGTGGGGTCCTTCGAATAAATCCCTACGGGGACAACCCCCTGGGCGTGGCCTGGGCATGTCTGCACGCGGTAAACGGGGGCACCACCTTCACAGAGGAGTGCTTCCGTATCGACCATGCCGGGACCGTCTTGGAGAGCATTCGATGCGCTACCATCTCAGTGGCAGAGCCCTGCTATGGTTCTCGGTCATCCCGTTCTGGGAATAAGTGCGGAGGCGGCGCCGCGCCAATAATTCGGGAAGACAGGTCAGCGGGGTCGGGCTACGTCATTTGTAGCAAGAAATGGCGTGGGATTTGGGGTGGCTGATGGGACTCGAACCCACGACAACAGGAATCACAATCCTGGACTCTACCAACTGAGCTACAGCCACCGTCGAGAGCGGAATTATAACGGCGCGGTCAGGGCCTATTCACACTGTTGGCTTGCAACGCAACTCGCGAGAACAGCGGGAACAGGCCCTAGTTCACCATGACCAGCTTGCCCTTGACGGTGCGCGAGCCCATGTGGGCGAACGCGGCCTTGAGCTCGGCCATGGGCATGATGCGATCGATCACCGGCTTGATCTTGCCTTCGCCGTACCAGCGCGCCAGCTCCGCGAGCATCGCTGCGTTTGCCTTCGGTTCGTGTTTGGCGAAGCTGCCCCAGAACACGCCGACCAGCGATGAGCCCTTGAGCAGCGGCAGGTTCAGTGGCAGCGAGGGGATCGAACCCGAGGCAAAGCCGATGATCAGGTAACGGCCTCGCCAACCGACCGAGCGCAGTGCCGGCTCGGCCAGGTCGCCGCCGACCGGGTCGTAGACCACATCGACGCCCTTGCCGTCGGTAAGCTTCTTGATCGCGTCGCGCAGGTCCTCGCGGCCGTAGTTGATGGTCGCGTCGGCGCCGATCGACTTGCACAGCGCGCATTTGTCGTCGCTCGAGGCGGCGGCGATGACGCGGGCGCCCAGGGCTTTGGCGACTTGAATGGCCGACGTGCCGACCCCGCCGGCCGCGCCAAGCACAAGGACCGTTTCGCCCGGCCTCACCTGGCCGCGATCCACCAGTGCGTGATGCGAGGTCGCATAGATCATGATGAACGCCGCCGCATCCACATGGGGGAAGCCCGGCGGCAGGGGCATGCACAGCGCGGCAGGAGCGATCGTGTGGGTGGCGAAGCCGCCGGTGCCGGACAGGCAGGCCACGCTCTGTCCGACTTTGAGCTGCGTGACGCCGTCCCCGACGGCCGCGATCACTCCCGCGTATTCCGACCCCGGCACGAACGGCAGCGGCGGCTTCATCTGGTACTTGTTCTGCACGATCAGCAGATCGGGAAAGTTCAGGCTCGCAGCCTTGATTTCGATCAGCACCTCGCCGGCCTTGGGATTGGGCGTCGGCAGTTCCTTCCACTGCAGCGCCTCGACGCCGACAGGGTTCTCGCAAAGCCATGCTTGCATCGGATCCTCCGCTGAAAAGGGGCGATGATAAGGTGCGTGAATCAGGCTCGAATGTCGCTGCGGCGACCTTCGCACCTACAATCGTTCGAACCCCTTATCGCGATGAAAATTCTGCTTTCCAACGACGATGGCTACCAGGCGCCGGGCATCGTCGCGCTGCATGAAGCGATCAGGGACCTTGCCGATGTCGAGGTGGTGGCTCCAGAGCACAACAATAGCGCCAAGTCCAATGCCCTCACCCTGCATTCGCCGCTGTATGTGCATCTGGCCGGCAATGGATTTCGCTACGTCAACGGAACTCCGGCGGATTGCGTGCACGTCGCGCTGACCGGGCTGCTCGGCTATAGACCCGATCTGGTCCTCAGCGGCATCAACAACGGCGCCAACATGGGCGACGACACGATCTACTCGGGCACCGTCGGCGCGGCGATGGAAGGCTACCTGTTCGGTGTGCCGTCGATCGCATTTTCGCAGACGCAAAAGGGCTGGGCCCACATCGATGCCGCCGCACGCAAAGCGCGCGAACTCGTGCAGCAGGCGCTTGCGGACGGCGTGGGTGCGGCCCAGCCCTGGCTGCTCAACGTCAACATCCCGAACCTGCCATACGAAGAACTCAAGCCGTTCAAGGTGAGCCGGCTGGGGCGCCGTCATGCCGCCGAGAAAGTGATTTCGCAGACCAGCCCGCATGGCGATGTCATGTATTGGATCGGCGGGGCCGGGCCGGCCAAGGACTATGCGGAAGGCACGGACTTTCACGCCACCGCGAACGGCCATGTGTCGATCACGCCGCTGAAAGTGGACCTGACCGATCATGAGCGGCTGCAGCACTGGACACAGGTCGTTGGCCAGTTGGGCGCTGCGGCGCGGGAAGGGCGCTGAATGCCGCGCCGTCCCGGTTTCCCCGCGCAGCTGGCCCTGCCGGCTCAAAGAGCGGTGCATCGTGACGCTCCCGGCGGCGTCGGCCTGGACTCCGATGCGGTGCGGGCGCGCATGGTGCAAAGACTGAAGGCGCAGGGGGTCGCCGATCCGCTCGTGCTGGGGGCGATGCGGGCCGTCGAGCGGCATCGCTTCGTAGACAGCGCGCTGGCCAATCAGGCCTACGAGGAGACGAGCTTGCCGATCGGCCTGGGCCAGACCATCTCCAAACCCAACGTCGTCGCGCGCATGGTCGAATTGCTGCTGGGTGGCAAGAGGGAGGCTTCGGGCCGGCTCGCACGTGTGCTGGAAATCGGCACCGGCTGCGGTTACCAGGCCGCGGTGCTGAGCGCAGTGGCTGCCGAGGTCTACAGCATCGAGCGCCTGCGCGGCCTGCACGAAAGGGCGCGCGCCAACCTGCGGCCGTTCCGGCTGGCCAACGTGCACCTTCTGTTCGGCGATGGAATGGCCGGCTTTGCCAAGGGCGCACCGTATGCGGGAATCATCGCGGCGGCCGGTGGCGATGCTGTGCCGCAGGCGTGGATCGAACAGCTGGCGATGGGCGGGCGCATCGTTGCACCCACGCTGATGCCCGGGGGCAAGCAGGCGCTACTCATGATGGAGAAGACGCCGCGCGAAATGAAACAAACTGTGCTTGAGGCTGTTCACTTTGTCCCCCTAAAATCGGGCATCGGTTGAAGGAAAACAAAGATGATCGTGTTGCGCAATCAGGGAAGGATGTGGGCTGTGGCCATGTTGATGGCGGGCCTGCTTGCCGGGTGCGCATCAGGCCCGCGCACTCCGGCGCCGGTGGAGGATCGCAGCCCCGGTGCGCGCTCTCAGCCGCCCGCCCCCGCTGTTGAAGCGCCGGTCACGGCGGAACCGGTCAAACCGTTGCCGGGCGCGGAAAACGTCGGCAAGCCCGGCTACTACACCGTGCGTCCCGGCGACACGCTGATCCGCATTGCGCTCGATAGCGGCCAGAACTGGCGCGACATCGCACGCTGGAACAACATCGAGAACCCCAACCTCATTGAAGTGGGACAGGTTCTGCGCGTGATTCCTCCAGTGGGCGCGGCCGCTGAAGTCGCCGTGGCGCGGCCGGTCACCCCTGGAACCGCCGTGCCCAGTACCGGAGCCCCGGCAGCCTCCGCCAGTGCGGCGCGCGCCGCGCCCCCGGCGCCCGCGGCCCCCGTTGCCAGCTTGCCGCCGGTCAGCCCGACACCGGCGCCGGCCGGGGAAGAAGATGTCCCGTGGGCTTGGCCCACCAGCGGCGCAGCCGCGGTGGTAGCGAGCTTCGACGAGCAAAGGAACAAGGGCCTGGACATCGCCGGCAAGCCGGGCGATCCGGTCCTGGCGTCGGCCGACGGACGAGTCGTGTATGCGGGCGCCGGCTTGCGTGGCTATGGAAACCTGATCATCCTGAAGCACAACAACACTTTCCTGTCTGCCTACGCCCATAACCAGACGCTGCTGGTGAAAGAAGACCAGACAGTGCGCAAGGGCCAGAAGATCGCGGAGATGGGCAGCAGTGACGCGGACCGCGTCAAGCTGCATTTCGAAATCCGGCGGCAGGGCAAGCCCGTGGACCCCGCCAGGTACTTGCCCGCGAGGTAAGAATGAAGAAGCACAACGGCAACGGCCAGTCCGCGCTTCCCGATGGGAGATTGGACGGGGCCGTGCCCGGTCCGATCCCGCTGGCAGACGGCGTCGCCGGTGTCGACCCGGGTGAAGAATTGAACCCGCGCGATATTCCGTCGGAGATCGCCGGCGAATCCAGCGACACGCTGACTCTCTACCTGCGCGAAGTGAGACGCACCGAATTGTTCAGCGCCGAGGAGGAGTTCGAAGCGGCGACGCGCGCGCGCGGCGGCGACTTCTCCGCGCGCCAATCGATGATCGAGCACAACCTGCGGCTGGTCGTCAGCATCGCCAAGGCCTACCTGGGCCGCGGCGTTCCGCTGTCGGACCTGATCGAAGAAGGCAATCTCGGCCTCATGCACGCCATCGACAAGTTCGAGCCCGAGCGCGGTTTTCGCTTTTCCACCTATGCCACGTGGTGGATTCGCCAGTCCGTGGAGAGGGCGGTGATGAACCAGGGCCGGGTGATCCGGCTGCCGGTGCACGTGGTGCGCGAACTGCAGCAGGTGCTGCGTGCGCGGCGCATGCTGGAAAACGATCCCGCATTCGCGGCTACGCGCAATGGATTTGAAGGCGAGGGGGTGCGCGTCGAGGACGTCGCAGCGCTGCTGGGCCGCGACGTCCAGGAAGTTGCCGAGCTGCTCGCCATGGCCGAGGCGCCCAAGTCGCTGGACGCGGCGATGGATCGTTCGGAGGACGAACACACGCTCGGCGATTCGATGGCCGACGAACTGGCGATCGACCCCACCGGCATCACGCAAAACCATGAAGTCGAGCGGCTGCTGAACAACTGGATCGATGCGCTGTCGCATCGTGAGAAGGAAGTGCTGGAGGGCCGTTTCGGGCTGCACGACCGCGAACCCGAAACGCTCGAAGTCCTCAGCGACCGGCTAGGCCTCACGCGCGAGCGGGTGCGCCAGATCCAGAACGAGGCGTTGCTCAAGCTCAAGCGCCATATGGCGCGCAACGGCATCAGCAAGGAAGCGCTGTTCTAGGAGCCCGGACTCTTTCAGCTGGTAGAGTCGCCGGGATGAGCTTTCCGGTCCTCGTTTTCGACATCGAATCCATCCCCGACATCGCTGGCTTGCGCGCGCTGCGGGGCAGCCCGGCCGACAGTACCGACGAGCAGGTCTGGTCCGGCTGGTGCCAGGAACGCCAGGACAAGGGTCAGGGCGATTTCATGCCGCTGTACCTGCAGCGGGTGCTGGTGATCAGCTGCGTTTTCCGCAATGCCGAGGGCTTGCGTGTCCACTCCTTTGTCGACCGGGACAACGCGAGCGAAGGCAAGGTCATCCAGTCGTTTTTCAACACGCTGGAAAAGCATGTTCCGCAATTGGTGAGCTGGAACGGCGGCGGCTTCGACCTGCCGGTGCTGCATTACCGGGGGCTGCGGCATGGCGTCATCGCCGACAAGTACTGGTGCATGGGCGAGGAGGGCGGCGGCGACGCCCGCGAATTCAAGTGGAACAACTACATCAGCCGCTACCACACGCGCCACCTGGATCTGATGGACTTGCTCGCCCTGTACCAGCCCAAGAACAACGCGCCGCTGGATGCGATGGCCAAGCTTTGCGGCTTCCCGGGCAAGCTCGGCATGGATGGTTCGCAGGTCTACCCGGCGTTTCTCGAGGGCAAACTCGAGGACATCCGGCGCTATTGCGAAACCGACGTGATGAACACCTACCTGCTGTACTGCCGCTTCCAGAAAATGCGCGCCGGCCTTACCGAGGCCGAATATGAGCAGGAGATCGCGATGGTGAAGGTGACGCTGGGCAATCTCGCGCCGCTGGAACCGCATTGGCAGCAGTACCTGGCTGCCTGGGGCTGACAGCCACTTGCCCGGGGCAATTCAGGAATGACCGACGAAACCGGGAAGAAGCCAAGCCTGCCGGAAGGCTGGCTCGAAGTGGATTCGCTCGATATCGAGGCACAGGGCGTGGCTCGCCGGGCCGACGGCAAGGTGGTGTTCATCGAAGGCGCGCTGCCGTTCGAGCGCGTGTCGGCCAGGGTGAACCGCAAGAAGAACAACTGGGAGCAGGCGACCCTGGTCACGATCCATCGTGAATCGTCCCAGCGGGTGCGGCCGCGCTGCCCTCATTTCGGCCTGCACGAGGGTGCCTGCGGCGGCTGCAAGATGCAGCATCTTCATGTGGGTGCGCAGGTGGCGATCAAGCAGCGGGTGCTGGAGGACAACCTCTGGCACCTGGCGAAGGTGAAAGCCGAGACCATGCTGCGTCCGATCGAAGGTCCGACCTGGGGCTACCGCTGGCGGGCGCGTTTTTCGGTGCGCCACGTGCACAAGAAGGGCACCGTTCTGGTGGGTTTCCACGAGCGCAAGAGCCGCTACGTGGCCGACATCCGCGAGTGCCATGTCGTGCCCCCGCACGTGAGCCGGTTGCTGCTGCCGCTGCGTGAACTGATCGGCTCGATGGACGCGATCGACACCTGTCCGCAAATCGAACTCGCGTGCGGCGACGACGTGACGGCGCTGGTGCTGCGCCATCTGGAACCGCTCAGCCCCGGGGATCTGGAGAAGTTGCGTGCCTTTGCCGCGATGCATGCCGGCGTGCAGTGGTGGCTGCAACCGGCCGGACCGGACACGGTTCGCATGCTGGACGAGGCTCCAGCCGCCTCCGGGCGAACGCTGGAACTGGCGTACGCGCTGCCCGAGTTCGGTATCACCATGCCCTTCAAGCCGACCGACTTCACGCAGGTCAACCCGCACATCAACCGCGTGCTGGTGTCGCGCGCGCTCGGATTGCTGAACGCGCAGGGGGACGAGCGGGTGATCGACTGGTTTTGCGGCCTCGGAAATTTCACCTTGCCCATTGCGACGCAGGCCGGCGAGGTGTTGGGCATCGAAGGCAGCGAGACCCTGGTGGGCCGTTCACGTGAAAACTACGAGCACAACAAGCGGGCGCATGCGGGCCGTCCGCTGGCGAAGGCCGAGTTTGCCGTACGCAACCTGTTCGAGATCACGGCCGGGCAACTGGTGGATCATGGCGTCGCGCAGCGCTGGCTGGTCGATCCACCGCGCGAGGGGGCGTTTGCCCTGGCCAAGGCCTTGGCGGACCTCCACCAGCAACCCGATCTGGGCAACGGCTGGACCCCACCCCAGCGCATCGTCTACGTGAGCTGCAACCCCGCCACCCTCGCGCGCGACGCGGGCCTGCTGGTGCACCAGGCCGGCTACCGCTGCACCGCAGCCGGTGTGGTCAACATGTTCCCCCACACCGCCCACGTCGAATCCATCGCCGTTTTCACCCTATAAACGGACAAGGCGGCCATCGGCCGCCTTGTTTTGTCTGGAGCGTAGCGGTTTCTTAGCGGTGGCGGTTATTCCTCGCCGCCGCCAATCCCCAGCAGCATCAGCAGGCTCTGGAACACGTTGAACGCATCCAGATAAAGCGCCAGCGTCGCGCTGATGTAATTGGTTTCGCCGCCATCGACAATCCGCTTCAGGTCGTACAGCATGAAGGCGCTGAAAACGCCGATTGCCATGACGCTGATCACCAGCATGCCGGTGGTCGAACCGACGAACACATTGATGATTCCGCCGATCATGATCGCCAGGGCGCCCACGAACAGGAACTTGCCCATGCCCGAAAGGTCGCGCTTGATCACGCTCGATAGCGCCGCCATCACGAAGAACACGCCGGCGGTGCCGCCGAACGCCGTTATGACCAGGCTCGGACCGTTCTTGAACCCCAGGACGATCGCAATCAGGCGCGACAGCATCAACCCCATGAAGAACGTGAAAGCCAGCAGGACCGGTATGCCGGCGGCGGAGTTCTTGGTCTTCTCGATGGCGAACATGAATCCGAAGGCCACGCCCAGAAATACCATCAGGCCGATACCGCCCGTCAGTCCGCGCGTAATCCCGGTCGCGACACCGAGCCAGGCCCCAAGTACCGTTGGCACCAGGCTCAACGCGAGCAGCCAATAGGTGTTGCGCAGAACCTTGTTGCGTTCCTGCGCGGTTGCTACGTCGTAGCGGTAGTCGATAGTTCGAATCTGCTCATTCATGGGCCAATTCTCCTTTGCTCGTGGCGGTTAGATGGGCGCATTCTAGGTTGGTTCAAGCTGCGGATGAGGAAAACGCCGGATTTTCGGGTGCGGCGCCGTTATGCTGTCTGTTTTCCGTTCCGGGATCCAAAGTCCATGAAAACCAAGAGTTCCCTCGATCTGGCCGACGTCAAGGCCGTCGCGGCGGCGGCCGAGGCCGAAGCGCTGAAGCACCAGTGGGCCGTCAGCATCGCGATCGTCGATGACGGGGGCCATCTGCTGTGGTTGCAGCGGCTGGACGGCGCAGCGCCGATCTCGGCGCACATCGCGCCTGCCAAGGCCAGCACGGCCGCGCTCGGCCGGCGCGAAAGCAGGACCTACGAAGAGATGATCAACGGCGGCCGGACGTCGTTCCTGAGCGCGCCGGACCTGAAGGGAATGCTCGAAGGCGGTGTTCCGATCCTCAAGGACGGCCAGTGCCGGGAACGGTCGGCGTGAGCGGTGTCAAGTCGAGCGAAGACGCGCAGATCGCCCGGGCGGGCATCGCGGCGCTCGAGCTCTGACCGGAACTGATCAGGGCCCCGGGTCCAGCTTGGGCTCGGTGATGAAACCGATCTTGCGCAGGCCCGCTTGCTGGGCGAGCGCCATCACCTGCGCCACGCGCTCGTAGCGCACATCCTTGTCGCCGCGGATATGCAGCTCCGGCTGCGGCTCCTTGGCCGCCTCGGCCCTGAACATGCGGGGCAAGTCCTTGTCCTCGACCCGGTTCTCGTTCCAGTAATAGAGCCCCTGGGCGTCCACCGCCAGGCGCACGGTCTGGGGTTTGGCGTCCTGCGGGCGGCTGCTGGCGCGCGGCAGGTCGATGTTGACCGAATGCTTCATCACCGGCACCGTGATGATGAAGATGATCAGCAGCACCAGCATGACATCGACCAGCGGCGTCATGTTGATCTCGTTCATGACATCGTCGGTTTCGTCCTGCGTCCCGAAGGCCATGGTCGGCTCCTGTCAGTTCCTCGGTTTCATCGGCACGACCTTGGGATCGCCGCCGCTGCTCGATACCCGCGCCCCGGTCAGGAAATACGCGTGCAAGTCATGCGAGAAGCGGTTCAGCTTGTTGAGGATGGCCTTGTTGCCGCGTACCAGCGCGTTGTAGCCCAGCACTGCCGGTATCGCTACTGCGAGGCCTAGCGCCGTCATGATCAGGGCTTCGCCGATGGGCCCCGCCACCTTGTCGATGGTCGCCTGTCCGGCAGCGCTGATCGACATCAGGGCATGGTAGATGCCCCATACCGTTCCGAACAAGCCGACAAAAGGCGCCGTCGACCCGACCGATGCCAGCACGGCCAAGCCGGCTTGCAGCCGGGCCGTTGATTCGTCGATGGAGTTGCGCAGCGACCGCGTGAGCCATTCGCTGACATCGAGCGAGTCGTGCAGCTGCGGCTGGGCATGATGATGCGCCGTGGCTTCGCGGCCTTCCAGCGCGAGCGTGCGAAACGGGTTCGACGGGTCGTGCCCGAGCTTGGCAAGCCCCTCGGCGAAATCAGCCGCATGCCAGAAGCTTTCCGTCAACCTCGACTGCAGGGCGAACCGGCGCAGGTCGATCGCCTTGACGATGAGCACCATCCAGGTCGACAGCGACATCAGCAACAACAACAACGCGACCGCCCGGGTAACGAGGTCGCCCTGGTTCCAGAGATTGATCAGGCCGTATTGCGTATCCATGCTTTTGTCACTCCGGGACCATTATTCAAGAACGAAATTGACGGGCGCTTCGTACCACATGGCCCGCGGCACACCGCCGACCTTGCCTGGAACATAGCGGCACGCCATGACGTAGTCGATGGCCGAGCGATCCAGCCGGTCGTATCCGCTGGAGCGTTTCACCTCCGCCGTCTGGGGTGCCCCGTCGGCACCGATGAGCACTCTCACCAGGACTTTGCCCTGCTCGCCGAGGCGCTTGCTGATAGCCGGGTAAGCCGGCGCCGGGTTATGCAGGTAACTGGCATCGGACGATGGGAGCTCGACCTTTCCCGAGCCGGCAGAGGCACCTTGCCCGGTGCCTTCAGGATTCACTGGCGCAGCGATCGGGGGTGCTGGCGGCTGGGGCTCGATGACGCCGATCGGGGCATTCGGCTCTGGTTTCGGATCGGGGATCGCAACCGGCTTGGGCGGTGGCGGCATTGCGTGCTCGATCTTGTGCTCGACCTTCTTCTTCGCGGGCGGCTGCTTCACCGGTTCGGGCGGCTTGGGCACCGGGGGCGGCTCGACTTTGGGCACCGGCGGCGTGACGATCTCGCTCAGGACCTGGACCGGAATAACCATCTCGACCGTGCGGCGCAACAGCCCCGTTTGCAGAGCCCAGAGCGCCGCGACATGGAAGAGGACCACGTTGCCGGCAATGACGATATTGCGGTTGAGCTTGCGCACGACTGGAATCGCGGTATCGGACACACCGGTAGTGTAGAAAGGGCGGGGAAGGGTTCCCCTCGCGCGGGCCTTGCCGGCGCAGGCAAGGCCGCCGGTCAGCGGCGGCCGAAACTCAGCGGGGTGGAGCCGGAAGGGTCAGGCCTGGGCCCGCGGTTGCTGGCTCCACGTCCTGCCTTCCTTGGCGCACGAGTCGAGCTGGATGGCGGCGACCGGCCGGCTGGCGCAGCATTGCGATACCACTTCCCGGGCAAAGCATTCGCACTGGCCGCATTGCGTGGCCACGCCCAGCTCGAACTGGATGTCTTCGAAGTCCATGCCGGCGTGGGCATGGCGAGCGATCTCGCGGTCGGAAACACGGCGGCAAACGCAGACGATCATGGTAGAGCGGAAGGACCGGTGAGAGGTGGAACTGGGCCAATTATAAATACGAATCGCTCTTATTTGTAATACCCGCAATTGATCCAGGTCAACCGGCCGAAGGGTTCTCTGGGCGGGCGAGCGCCAGCCCAGCCGCTGTCCGCTGCGCCGCCTTGGCAGGCCCAACCCCAACCGAGGCAGGCCCGTATCCCCTGCCGCGCCCTAACTGGAGACGTCCATCTGGGACTGAAGATAGTTCTGCAGCCCGACCTTGGCGAGCACGTCGAGCTGGGTTTCCAGATAGTCGATGTGTTCCTCGGTGTCCTCCAGGATATCCTCGAGGAGCTCGCGCGAAACGTAGTCGCGCACGGCTTCGCAATGGGCAATGCCTTCCTTGATCGTGGCCTGCGCGCCGCGCTCGGTGCGCAGGTCGCAGTCGAGGATCTCGGGGACGTTCTCTCCCACCAGGAGTTTGGCAAGGTCCTGCAGGTTGGGCAGGCCTTCGATCACGAGAATGCGCTCCATCAAACGGTCGGCATGTTTCATCTCGCCCAGAGATTCTTCGTATTCCTTCTTGGCAAGTTTGCCGAAGCCCCAGTGCTTGAGCATGCGGAAATGCAGAAAGTACTGGTTGGTTGCAGTGAGCTCGTTCCTGAGCTGGGCTTGCAGATGCTGGATGACTTGCGGATCGCCTTGCATGGAATGCTCCGTTCGTGTTGTTGCTCTGAATTGTGGCGGAATTTTCGGCAGCGCACAGTGCGATTGCGTGCTGCTGGCTAAGGATGAGATAACCCGGCAACGAAGCCGCGCGGCGTCTCCGGTGCGCCTAATACTCCAAACGCTCGGGGCGGATTTCCTGCAGGATGGTCGTGGCGATTTCCTCGATCGACTTGGTCGTCGTGCTCAGCCAGCGAATGCCCGCACGCCGCATCATCGCTTCGGCCTCGCTGACTTCCATCCGGCAATTTTCCAGCGCGGCATAGCGCGAATTGGGGCGCCGTTCATTGCGAATTTCGGCCAGCCGCTCGGGATGGATACTGAGGCCGAAGATCTTCTTTCGGTGCGGCATCAATGCGCCGGGCAGCTGCTGCCGGTCGAAATCTTCCGGAATCAGCGGATAGTTCGCCGCCCGCAAGCCGTG
>Ga0134124_10003182_pt1 | contig 13204 bp, 18 predicted proteins | sample KB304_FD_96880 | JGI IMG/M metagenome (GOLD analysis project Ga0134124, IMG submission 96880) | Terrestrial soil microbial communities without Nitrogen fertilizer from Kellogg Biological Station, Michigan, USA - KB3-0-4 | ecosystem: Environmental > Terrestrial > Soil > Unclassified ... | reverse complement strand
GCCGTCACCGGCCACGAGCCTGTCGGTGTGGGAGATCAACTTCCTGCTGGCCAAGCTGACCGTGGGCGGCGTCATGTCGTCGTCGGTGCTCGTCGTGGAGCCGGACCGGCCGGCCGCCGAGGCGGCCCGCATCATGCTCGATCACAAGATCGGCGCGCTCCCCGTCGTGGAAGACGGACGTCTGGTCGGCATCGTCACCGAGTCGGACTTCGTCCGGGCGATGGCGGGGCCGAGCCACTCCCCATGACCCGGACGATCCTCGTCGTCGACGACGAGCGGGATCTGGCCGCCACCTGCCAGCGGCTGCTGAGCCGCCGCGGGTGGGACGTGGTGATCGCCGGCAGCTGCGCGGCGGCGCTGACCGTCCTCGATGGTACCCCTCGACCGGTGCTGGCCATCGTCGATCGTCAGCTACCCGACGGCGACGGCCTCGACGTCCTCCGGGCGGCGCTCCTCGTGGAAACGCCGGTGATCATGGTCACCGGCTACGGATCGGCGGCGACGCGCCGTCTCGCACTCGACGAGGGGGCGGTCGGCTTCCTCGCCAAGCCCTTCTCCGCCTACGAGCTCCTGGAGCTGGTGCGCAACATCGTGGGCGACGGCTCCGGCCCGGTGACCCTTCCCCCTCCTCCCGGCCAGCCCCGCCCGGGCATACACTGTTGAGATCGGTCCCGATCCGTTCCCCCAGCGAAGCGTGATGAAACCCTACGTGGCGGTCTTTCTCAGCGTGTTCCTGGCCGAGCTCGGGGACAAGACGCAGCTGGCCACGTTGTTCTTTGCCACCGACGCGGCGCTGAGCCGGTGGGGCGTGCTGGCCGCGGCGGGTGGGGCGCTCGTGCTGTCGACGGGCCTGGCCGTCACGGCCGGCTCCATGCTCGGCGGCTGGGTCGATGGCCGTCATCTGAAGGTCGTCGCGGCGCTGGGCTTCCTCGCCATCGGCCTGTGGATCCTGGTGCGTGGCTGAACGTGCTGCCGGCCGTCGCGCCGTGACACGCCCCGGGCTCACGCCCTTCTTCGACACCACCTCGGTCGCCGTCATCGGGGCCTCCGCCGATCCCTCGAAGGTGGGCGGCAGCGTCCTCGCGAACCTCAGGGCCGGCGGCTTTCCCGGCCGCCTCGTCGCGATCAACGCGACGCGCGCGGTCGTGCAGGGATTGCCGGCGGTGGCCTCGATCCTCGACGTGAGCGAGCCAATCGACCTGGCCGTCATCGCCGTGCCCGCCTCCTCGGTGCTGTCCACGCTCAAGCAGTGCGTCACCAAGGGCGTGCCCGCCGCCGTCGTGATCAGCGCGGGATTCCGCGAGGCGGGTGACGAGGGCCGCGCCCGCGAGGCCGAGCTGCGCGCGTGGCTCCGGGAAGTACCGCTGCGCCTGGTCGGTCCCAACTGTCTCGGCTGGATCCGCCCGGCGCGACGGCTCAACCTGACCTTCGCGCCCGGCATGCCGCCGGCCGGGCCGCTCGGGTTCTTCTCGCAATCGGGCGCGCTGGGCACGGCGATCCTCGACTGGGCGCGCGAGCATCGCCTCGGCTTCTCGCTCCTCGCCAGCCTCGGCAACCAGGCCGACGTCGACGAGACGGACCTGCTCGGCGCGCTCGCCGGTGATCCCGAGACGCGCGTGATCCTCGGCTATCTCGAGGGCGTCGCCGACGGCCGGGCGTTCTTCGCGGCGCTGGCGGCGGCCGCCGCCCGCAAGCCGTGCGTGCTGATGAAGGCCGGACGCTCGCTCGAGGGCGCCCGTGCCGTGTCCTCGCACACCGGCGCGCTGGCCGGCTCCGACCGCGCCTTCGACGCCGCCGTGCGCCAGGCCGGCGCGCTGCGCGTGACGACGCTGGAGGCGCTGTTCGATGTCGCCCGGGCGCTCGTCGCCGGCCGCACGCCGCCCGGGCGGCGGGTGATCCTCGTCACCAACGGTGGCGGCCTCGGCATCCTGGCGACGGATGCCGCCCACGACACCGGTCTCGACGTGGCTCCGCTGCCCGGGCCCACTCGGGCGCGGCTGGCCGCCGGGCTCCCGCCTCATGCGGCCACGACGAACCCGGTCGACCTCATCGGCGACGCCACGCCCTCGCGCTACCAGGACGCGCTGCACGCGCTGGCCGGTGAATCGGCGTCGCTCGTCGTCATGCTCGCGCCGCAGGCGGCGACGGATGCGGCCGGCGTGGCCCGCGCGGTGCTGGGTGCCACCCGCGACTGGCCGGCGCCGGTGCTCGGCGTCTTCGCCGGCGGCGCCCGCGTGCATCCGGGCGTCACGGCCCTCGAGGAGGGCGGCGTGCCGTGCTATCCGTTCCCCGAGCGCGCGGTGCAGGCGCTGGCTCACATGGTGACGCTGGCCGAGCGGCGACGAGCGCCGGCCGCGGCACCGGCCCCTCTGTTGGATCGCGCGCGGCTGTCGGCGGCCGCGGCCGGCCTGCCCAAGACCGGCACCTTCGGCCTGCTCGAGGGCGCGCCGCTGCTCGCGGCCGCCGGGATCGACGTCGTGCCGGCTCGCCTGGCCCGCTCGCCCGCCGAGGCCGCGGAGGTCGCGCGCACCCTCGGTACGCCGGTCGCGATCAAGATCGTGTCGCCCGACATCACCCACAAGACCGACGTCGGCGGCGTGGTCCTCGCGCTCACGACGCCGGAGGCGGTCGCCGCCGCCGCCCAGTCCATGCTCGCCGGCGTCGCCCGCGCGCGCCCGCAGGCGCGACTGGACGGCGTGCTGGTCCAGGCGATGGCCGGCGGTGACACGATCGAGCTGCTGCTGGGCATGGTGCGGGACCCGCAGTTCGGCCCGCTCGTGATGGTCGGCTTCGGCGGCATCTTCGTGGAGATCCTCGGCGACACCGCGACGCGACTGGCGCCGGTCGATCGGACCGAGGCGCGTGCGATGCTGAGCGAGCTACGGATGGCGCCGGCCCTGCAGGGATTCCGCGGCCGCCCGGCGGTCGACCTCGACGCGCTCGCCGACACCATCAGCCGCTTCTCGCAGCTCGTCGGTGAGGTGCCCGACCTTCAAGAGCTCGAGATCAACCCACTCCTGGCCGCGCCCGACGGCGCCCGCGCGCTCGACCTCCGCGGCCGGATATCGCCAGAGGAGGAACCATGAAACGCATCGTCATCGCCGCCGCGCTGCTGGCCGTCGGCTGCACCGCGGTGGCCCAGTCGCCGAGCATCACGGTCACCGAGCGCGGCGAGGCCGCGTTCAAGAGCAACGGCTGCTACGGCTGTCACCTGATCGGCAAGTTCGGCACGCCGATCGGCCCCGATCTCTCGCAGGTGGGCCGCAAGTACCCGGAGGAATATCTCGCCCGCTGGCTGCGCGACCCGGCGCTGCAGCGCCCGAGCGCGCACATGCCGGCGCTCGAGCTCAGCGAGGCCGACGTGCAGGCCCTGGCCGTCTACCTCGGGTCGTTGCGCTGAGCGGGCGGCCGCAGCGGCGCGCGGCCGAAGCGGGCGCGCAGGCGATTGAGCGCGGGCAGCACCCCGGCCCGGCGCGCCAGCGCGCGCTCGAGCTGCTGGCGGCGTGGAAAGTCCACGAGGAACAGGCCGACCAGGATCGTGAGCACGCCCTGGCCGGGCACGCCGGGGATGGACAGGGCGGCGCCGACGACGATGAGCACCATGCCCGTCCCGTTGCGGGCGACGCGGCTCGCCGTCCACGACGTGAGGGGCGGCTGTTCCAACTCGAAGTAATCCTCGGGGAGCGCCAGCGTGATCCGTAGCACGATGGCCAGTGAGGCGGCGGTCAGCAGCGCCCAGACGAGCGCGGCCAGCGCCAGATGCTCCCACTCGATCCAGGACGGCACGCGATCGAGCATAGCCGAACCCAGGTGTGGCGCCGGCACCGGAGTCTCCTTGACACCAGCCGGGCGTCCTGAGCGATAGTCTGGCCGTGGCCGACGCCCCGAACTCCAAGACGTCGCTGGCCGCCGAGCTCGACCGGCTGCGCCGCCGTGTGGCCGAGCTGGAGGCGAGCGCCGTCACCCATCAGCGGGCCGAGCAACAGCTCGAGAGCGACGCGCGGCTGTCGGAGGCCGCGCTCCGGCGGAGCCAAGACACGGCCCAGGCGGTCCTGGAATCCGCCTCCGAGGGCATCGTCCTGATCGACACCGCCGGCCGCATCACGCTGGTCAACGCGGCCGCCGAGCGGATGTTCGGCTACCCGCGCAGCGCGCTGCTCGGTGAGCCCCTCGAGACCCTGCTGCCGGAGCGGATCCGCCGTGGCCACGTTACACATCGCGACGACTACTTCGCCGAGCCCCGCGTCCGCCCCATGGGGATCGGTCTGGATCTCTCGGGCCGGCGCGAGGACGGCACCGAGTTCCCGGTCGAAATCAGTCTCAGCCACGTGCCCTCGGTCGACGGCGGCGTCGCCATCGCGTTCATCACCGACATCAGCGAGCGCAAGCGGGTCGAGGCACAGCTGCAGCACCAGCGGGAGGTGCTCTACCAGAACGAGAAGCTGGCCGCGCTCGGCACGATGGCGGCCGGGATCGCGCACGAGATGAACAATCCCCTGGGCATCATCACCACCCGCATCGAGGTCATGCTCCTCGACGCGGAGCAGCAGCAACTCCCTGCCCAGGTGCGGGAAGACCTCCAGGTATTGCACCGGGCCAGTCAGCGCGTGGCGCGGATCGCCGCCAGCCTGCGCTCATTCGCGCGCCACTCACCGGCCGACCGGATGCCGCTGGACCTCAACGCGGTCGTGGAGGAGAGTCTGCAGCTCATGCAGAAGCCGCTGGCCGCGGACAACGTGCAGATTGCCGCCCGTCTCGACCGCACGCTGCCGCCGATCCTCGGCGACGCCTCCACGCTCCACCAGGTGCTGATGAACCTGCTCACCAACGCCCGCGAGGCCATGCCGGGCGGCGGGCAGGTCCGCCTGGAGACGGGGCCGGCCGAGCGGCCGGGCTGGATCCGCCTCCTCGTGGCCGACACCGGCTCCGGCATCTCCGCCGAGGAGATCTCGAAGGTCTTCGATCCGTTCTTCACGACCAAGCGCACCGGGACCGGGCTGGGGCTCTCGGTGACCTACGGCATCATCCAGGAGCACGGCGGCACGGTGGACGTGCAGTCCCGGCCTGGCGACGGGACGACGTTCGTGATCAGCTTCCCGACGACGACGCCGGCCGCGCCGTGAAGGCGAGCTCGACCACGCCCTGATCGATCGCGCGCTCGCGCACCTCGCCCAGGCGCGCGATGAGGTCGAGCATGCGCCGGTTGTCGGCGAGGACCCAGGCGCGGAAGCGCCGGATGCCGTTCACCTCCGCCGCGGCCAGCAGCTCGCGGAACAGCAGCGTCCCCAGCCCGCGATCCTGCCAGCCGTCCTGCACGACGAACGCGACCTCGGCGGTGCCGGGCTCGGTGGTCGGCTCGTAGCGCGCCACCGCGATCAGCGTGTCGGGATCGTCGGGCGATTCCACGACGAGGGCCAGCCGCGAGCGGTAGTCCACGCTTGCCAGGAAGCGCGCCCAGTCGGGCGGCAGCCGCCGCATGACCGAGAAGAAGCGGTGGTAGCGGGTGTCGCGGCTGAGGTGGTCGTAGAGCGCCACCAGCCGCGGCGCGTCGTCCGCGCGGATCGGACGCAGGCGAGCCCGCGCACCGTCGCGCAACGCGATCGGGCGATCGAATCTCCGCAGGCGCTCGGCCGCGTCGCTCACGCATGGGCGATATCACGTCTCGCGGCCGGCCGTCCAGCGGGGCTCTCGTTCCCCGTCCGCCGCGCAGCTGGGGCGGTGATGCCCCAGACGCCGTCGAGCGGGGCCGTCTAAGCCGGCGACTTTACGTCGATCGGCCGTGGCACCCGCGTTGCTCCCCCTGCATCCGTCCATCACTCGCGAGCGGGTGGCGACAAAGGAGGCGAGGGCATGCGCGAGAGCCAGCACCCGAAGGGTGCCCTGCTGTTCATGCTGATCTACCTCGTAGTGCTCACGGCGCTGTGGCTCAACGCCTACCTGCGCCTGTGGGGAGTGGCGCCATGACGGAGCCGGACGAGCGACCGCCCACCACCGTCTATCTCTACGAGCTGGCCTGGATCCTTCCGTCGATCGCGATCCCGATCGGGATGCTGGCGGCGCTGACGGTGACCGCCTTCGGCGCCGGGATCCACCTTCCCTCCATGGCGGGGCGCGTGACGCCGGCGCTCGTCGCCCAGACGGCGCCCTTCGACGCGCCCGGCGTGAAGCAGACCGGCCCCGGCCGCTACGAGGTGGTGCTGACCTCGCAGATCTGGGCGTTCGCGCCGAACGAGATCCGCGTGCCGGCCGGCTCGACGGTCACGTTCATCGCCACCAGCAAGGACATCGTGCACGGCCTGCTCATCCCCCGCGCGCGGGTCAACGTGATGCTGCTGCCCGGACAGATCGCGCGGGTGACGACGCGGTTCGATCGGCCCGGTGAGTACCCGATGTTCTGTCACGAGTACTGCGGCATCGCGCACCACACGATGTGGGGCACGGTCATCGTGGAGGCCGCGCCGTGACCGCCGGCGCGACGATCCGCCGTCTCACCGCCGCCTATCTCGCCGTGGCCCTGGTCGCGCTCCTGGGCGGCGTGCTGACCGGCCTGGCCCAGGGGCTGGAGCACGCGGGGATCAACGTCTATCCCGCCCTGACACCGGTCGTGCAGTCCTACTACCACGGCCTCAGCGTGCACGGCGTGCTCAACGTGCTGGTGTGGACGACGTTCTTCATCTGTGGATTCGTGCCCTTCATCACCGTGGAGTCGCTCGGCGCGCCGCTGGCCGCGCCGCGGCTGGGCTGGGTCACGTTCTGGCTGATGACCGGCGGCCTGCTGCTCGCGGCGATCCCGCTCGTGGGCAACGCGGCCACCGTGATGTTCACCTTCTATCCGCCGCTGAAGGCCCACTGGGCGTTCTACGTGGGCCTCACGCTGGTGGTCGTCGGCACCTGGCTGGTCACGCTGAACCTGGCGCTCACCCGCCGCGCGTGGCGCCGCGCGCATCCGACCGAGCGCACGCCGCTGCCCGCCTTCATGGGGCTGGTGACCTTCACCATGTGGACGCTCGCCTCGCTCGGGCTCGCCGCCGAGATGCTGTTCATGACCATCCCGTGGTCGCTGGGGCTGCGCGGCGGCACCGACGCGCTGCTGGCCCGCGTGCTCTTCTGGTTCACCGGCCATCCCATCGTGTACTTCTGGCTGCTCCCCGCCTACGTCTCGTGGTACACGCTGGTGCCGCGCCAGGCCGGAGGCCGGCTGTTCAGCGATCCGCTGGCCCGCGCCTCGTTCCTGCTCTTCCTGGTGCTGTCGACACCGCTCGGCTTCCACCACCAGTACGCCGACCCCGGCATCCACGAGGGCTGGAAGCTGGTGCACGCCTTCCTGACCTTCGCGGTGTTCTTCCCGAGCCTGCTCACGTTCTTCAACGTCGTGGCCTCGCTCGAGAGCGGCGCCCGTGCACGCGGAGGCCGCGGCTGGGTGATGTGGTTCGGCAAGCTGCCCTGGGGCGATCCCTCGGTGGCCGCGCAGGTGCTGGCCATGCTCACGTTCGCCTTCGGCGGCATCGGCGGCCTCATCAACGCCTCGGTCAGCCTCAATCTGCTCGTGCACAACACCGCGTGGATCCCCGGCCACCTGCACCTCACGGTCGGCACCGCGGTCACGCTCTCGTTCATGGGCATCACGTACTGGCTGGTGCCGCTGCTGCGCGGGCGCGCGCTGTGGAGCCGGCGCCTGGCCCTGGTCCAGGTGTGGCTGTGGGTCGTCGGCATGCTGATCTTCTCCAACGCCCTGCACCGGCTCGGCCTCATGGGCATGCCCCGGCGCACGATGATCGGCGCGGCGCCCTACATCCAGCCCGAGTGGAAGCCGGTGCTGCCGCTGGTGGCCGTGGGCGGCTCGATCCTCACGCTGAGCGCGCTGCTCTACTTCGCGAACCTGGTCCTCACGCTGCTCGCCTCGCGGGAGCCCTACGGGCAGGACGTGGCCTTCGCCGAGGCGATGTCGGGACCGGACCACGCGCCGGCCATCTTCGACCGATTCCGGCCGTGGCTCGCGCTCGCGGTGGTGCTCATCGTCCTGGCCTACGGCCCCTCGCTCGTCTACCTGATCGCGACGACCCCGTTCGACAGCCCTGGAATGCGGGTGTGGTGATGGAACGTGCATGCGATCGCCTGAGCCTGGACGGGCTGCGCCGGCACCTGACGACCGAGATCGTGGGCCATCACATCTACATCTTCGGCAGCGTCGACTCCACCAACAGCGCGCTGGCCCGCCTGGCCGACCGCGGCGCCACCGAGGGCACCGTGGTGCTGGCCGAGGCGCAGACGGCGGGCCACGGGCGTCACGGCAGCGCCTGGTTCTCGCCGGAGGCGGCGAACCTCTACGTGTCGGTCCTGTTCCACCCGCGCATCGCGCCACGCGAGCTGCCGCTATTCGCGCCGATCGCGTCGCTGGCACTGGCCGAGGCGGTGTGGCTCGCGGGGGCCCCGGCCCGGATCAAGTGGCCGAGCGACGTCGTGGTGGGCGGCCGCAAGCTGGGCGGCGTCCTCGTCCTGGCGCCGGTGATCAGCGGCCGACTCGCCTACGTCATCCTCGGCATCGGCGTGAATCTCAATGTACAGCCGGCGGAGCTGGCGGCCGGTCTCGGCCCCGCCGCCGAGAGTGCCGCGTCACTGCACGACGTCCTGGGCCGGCCGGTGGACCGCAACACTTTTGCGGCGAGCCTCCTGAATCGACTCGAGAGGTGGCATCAGACCTTTCTGACGCGGGGCCCGGCGGCCGTGCACGCCGCCTGGCAGGCGCGCGACGTCCTGCGGGGCCATCGGCTCGAGGCGCGGACGGCGGGCGAGGTCTGCGAGGGCTGGGGCCGGGGCATCGACACCGACGGAAGCCTCATCGTCGAGGGCGACGACGGCCAGGCCCGACACATCGTCGCCGGAGCTGTCCGCGTGCTCGATGGGGCCGCGCGGGAGGAGGACTGACGTGCTCTGCCCGCTCTTCGGCGTGATCTGGGCCGGCGCCGGCGGCGCGGGGAACCCTCGCCCCACCTGGGCGGCTCTGCCCCACTCCCGCACGCGGCCCCACCGCCAGGGGCTCGCACAACCGGCCGAAATCGCGCCTTGTCTCTGCGATGGAGCACGGCACCCGCATTGCACAAATGCCGGCCACGGCGGACGCAGCGAACACCCGGCGCTTCGAGCGCGAAGGAGAGAGCCCATGAAGGCGCGCACCCTGTACTCGCGAGTGAGCATCGAGGCGGACCTCGACTCCCTGGAGGACTCGCGCCAGGCGACCGCCGCCGTGCTGCGGGCTCTGCGCGACCGGCTCACCCCCGAGGAGGCCGATCAGGCCGCCGCCCAGCTGCCGACGGAGCTGAAGCGCTTGTGGGCGAGCGGGCGCCCGCCGCTCAGCCGCCCGTTGAAGCTGCACCGCCGCGAGTTCCTGGAGCGCGTGCGCGTCGACGCCGGCCTCAAGTCGCTGATCCAGGCCGAGATGGTCACCGACGCCGTGTTTGCCGCGCTCAAGGAGCAGCTCTCCCCCGGCGAGGCCGGCGACATCGTCGCCCAGCTGCCGCGGGACCTGAAGTCGCAGTGGGCGCGGGCGTGAAGCGGATCGTGTGTCCGACCGATTTCTCCGAGCGCGCCGCGCCGGCCGAGCGGCAGGCCGTGCGGCTGGCCCGGGCGCTCGGTGCCGAGCTCGTGCTGGCGCACGTGGGCAGTGAAGCGCCCCTGTGGCGCGAGGGACTCTATACTCCCGACGTGCGCGCCGTGTTCGAGGGACAGCGCAAGTGGGCGGCCGACACTCTTGCGGTGCGCGCCGCCGAGCTGGCCGCCGAAGGCGTGGCCACCCGCAGCGTGGTCAGGGTCGGCGAGCCGGCCGTGGAGATCGTGCGCCTGGCCGCCGAGGAACACGCCGACATGATCGTGATGGGAACCCAGGGCCGCACGGGCCTCGAGCGCCTGCTGCTCGGCAGCGTCGCCGAGCGAGTCATCCGCCAGGCTCCGTGCCCGGTCCTCACCGTTCGACCCGACACCGACGAGCAGGAGTGAGTCGTATGACCACCGTGAATCAGTGCATGACCGGCAACGTCGTCACCGTCGACGCCTCGACGTCGTGCCACGACGCCGTGAGGCTCATGGTCCGCAGCAAGATCCGCCACCTGCCGGTGGTGAACAGCACCGGCGCGCTGTGCGGGATCGTGACCGACCGCGACCTCCGCCATCGCCTCTTCGCCCCCGACGTCTTCCCGTCCATCGGGTCCGTGCGCGTGGAGGAGCTGCTGTCCACGGTCCGCGTGAGCGACGTGATGTCCGCGCCGGTGATCTCGGTCGGCGCCGGCACCGAGCTGGCCGAGGCGGCGCGCGTGATGGCCAAGTCGAAGGTGGGCTCGCTGCCGGTCGTCGAGCACGACCGCGTGCTGGGGATCGTGACCGAGACCGACCTGCTCCGCCACATCGTGGGCGCCGATGCCTGCTGCGCCGACGTCGAGGCCATCGTGGTGTCCTACCCATGATCGCCCGGGTGGAGGTCCGCGGTCTGCCGGCGACGCGGTCGGCGCGCCTGCGCGCCGACCAGCGGGTGGCGGCGGCGATCGCCGCGCTGCCGCCGCGGGTCACCAGCGCCCGGGTCGTCTTCAGCGACGTCAACGGCGCCAAGGGCGGGCTCGACATGCGCTGCGCGATCACCGTGAACCTGAGCGGCCGGCGCCGGCTCCACGTGGAGGACCTGGCCACGACGCCGCGGCAGGCGCTGGATGGCGTTCTCGCGAAGCTCGACCGGCGTATGCTGCGCACGGAAGAATCCGACCGCGACAGCCGGCGCCGGCCGAAGAAGTACTACGCGGCGTCGCGCGTCACCGACAAGGGGGCATGACGATGCGGGTGCTGCTGGCGACCGACGGCTCCGACGACGCCCGCACAGCCGGCGCCTGGCTGACGCAGCTCCCACTCCCGGCCGACCGCCGGCTGCGGGTCGTCTGCGCCGTCAGCATTCCGTCGTCCGCCCTCGACATCCCGCCCGTGCGGGACTTCGAGGCCTCGCTGCGCGCGGAAGCGAAGCGAGCGGCCGAGGCCGCCCGCGCCGAGCTCGCGCCCTGGTTCACCGACAGCGATATCCAGGTGCTCGAGGGCGACGCCCGCGAGGCGATCCTGCGCGCGGCCGAGGAGTGGCGGGCCGATCTCATCGTGCTCGGGGCCCGTGGGCTGGGCGCGGTGGCCGGGTTCCTGCTGGGCAGCGTGTCGCTCGGCGTGGCCCGACACGCCCGCTGCAGCGTGCTCGTCGTGAAGCCCGGTGCCGGCGTCATCCGCCGCATCCTGATCGCCATCGACGGCTCCGAGCACGCCGCGGCGGCCGCGGCGTTCGTGGCCGGGCTGCCGCTGGACCCGATGATGGTCGTGCAGCTGGTCGGCGTGGTGCAGTCGCCCCCGTATCCCGCGACCACGCCGGCGTTCGCGACCGGCATCGTGCGGGACGCCATCGCCCAGATCGTGAAGGAGCGCACGGCCGTCCTCGAACAGTCCCTCGCGAAGGCGGCGGCGCCGTTCGCCGGGGTGGCGAAGAAGGTCGAACGGCAGGTCCTCGTGGGCCATCCGCTCGACGCGCTGCTCGGCGCCGCCGCCAAGCCCGACGTCGGCCTGGTCGTGGTCGGCGCCCGTGGGCTCGGGGCGCTGAAGCGGCTGGTGCTCGGCAGCGTGTCCGAGGGCATCCTGCGGCACGCCGACCGGCCCGTCCTCATCGTGAAGGCGCCGTCGTCGTGACGCTCCCGATCCGCGAGATCCTGTTCGCGACCGACTTCTCCGAGGTGGCGCGGGAGGCCGGATCCACCGCCGCCGACCTCGCCCGCCACTTCGGCGCCCGCCTGCACGTGCTCTACGTCGTCGGACCGTCCCGTGATCCGGACCCGGCGTCGAGTGTCCTGGGCGGTGCCGTCGACGCGCTCGGGCCCGGGCTCAGGACGGTGGCGGTGACGGTGGCCGGCTCCGCCGCGCGCGAGATCGCCGCCTACGCCTCCTCCCACGGCATCGATCTGATCGTCATCGGCACCCACGGCCGTACCGGCGTGTCGCGCGCGCTGCTAGGCAGCGTGGCGGAAGCCGTCGTGCGCCGCGCCACCTGCCGCGTCCTCACCGTCCCCGCCCGGCTGGAGCCGGTGGCCGAGACACCGGCGCCGCCCGAGCCCGAGCGGTGTGTGGTGTGCGCCCGCGTCGCGGACGAGCTCATCTGCGCGCAGTGCCGCGCGTTGATCCGCGGCGAGTCGCTGCAGCGCAAGCTCTCGGACGAGCGGGCGGGACAGCTGCGCGGGCGCTGAGCGCCGTGCTGCCGTACGATGGCTCGCCGCGGCCGGCCGCGGTGAGCTCGTGGGGGACACGGCCGGCGCCGGGCCCGGCGCTCACTCCATCTCGACGCGATCGAAGCGGATGACGGTCACGCGATAGCTGTCGGCGTAGCTCGGCACCGGGACGAAGAAGTAGCTGCGGCCGTGCGCCGGCACGTTGCCGTAGATGTAGGCTTCACCGCTGCCGACGATCCGGCCGCCGCTGTCCAGGACGTCCACGCGCACGCGGACGTTGGTGTACGCCACCCCGCGATCGTTGTAGAGCCAGCCGACGATCGCGCGGCCGCGCCGGCCGAGCAGGTCCGGCTCCGCCTCGGCGCGAAAGCCGTCGCCGGCCGGCTTGATGTCCTGCGCGGCGACGCCGCCGCAGACCGCCAGCAGGGTCAGGACCGCGGCGACGGCCGAGCGAATGACGCGCACGGAGCTCAGCGATCGTCCCAGTCGGCGACGAAGACGTCGAGGTCGCGCGGCGAAGCGCCGCCCCGCCCCGAGCAGAAGACCAGTCGCTTGCCGTCGCGCGTGAACATCGGGAAGGACGCGAAGCCCTCCGCCCATGTCACGCGCTCCAGCCCCGAGCCGTCGAGGTTCACGAGATAGAGCGCGAAGCTGCGGCCCGACGGATCGTGCAGGTTCGAGGAGAAGATGATCTGACGCGAGTTGGGATGCATGAACGGCGCGAAGTTGGCGCCGGCCAGACGCGTCACGCGCCTGATCCCGGTGCCGTCGGCGTTCATCAGATAGATATCCAGCTGGCGGGGCCGGACCAGGCCGCGGCCGAGCAGCGCCCGATAGTCCTCGAGCTCCTCGCGCCCCTGGGGCCGCGAGGCGCGGAAGACGATGAAGCGCCCGTCCCACGAGAAGAACGGTCCACCGTCGTAGCCGGGCTCGTCGGTCAACCGGCGCACGCGGCCGCCGTCGGCGTCCAT
>Ga0134124_10003181_pt1 | contig 13205 bp, 10 predicted proteins | sample KB304_FD_96880 | JGI IMG/M metagenome (GOLD analysis project Ga0134124, IMG submission 96880) | Terrestrial soil microbial communities without Nitrogen fertilizer from Kellogg Biological Station, Michigan, USA - KB3-0-4 | ecosystem: Environmental > Terrestrial > Soil > Unclassified ... | reverse complement strand
CCGCGTGTCGCCGAGGTCATCCGCCGCACGCGCGAGACCGACATCCGCGTGCGTGTCGATCTCGACAACGAAACCGAGCCGCGTGCGAAAACGGGCCTCGGCTTCTTCGACCACATGCTCGAGCAGCTCGGCAAGCACGGCGGCTTCGCGCTCGACGTGCAGTGCACCGGCGACCTGCACATCGACGAGCACCACACCGTCGAGGACGTCGCGCTCGCGCTCGGCGACGCCCTGCGCAAGGCGCTCGGCGACAAGCGCGGCATCCAGCGTTACGGGTTCCTGCTGCCGATGGACGAGGCGGACGTCGAGGTATCGATCGATCTCGGCGGCCGGCCGTTCCTCGTGTTCGACGGTACGTTTCCGCGCGAGCGCGTCGGCGAGCTGCCGACCGAGCTCGTGCCGCACTTCTTCCGCTCGCTCGCCGAGACGCTCGGCGCGGCGATCCACGTGCGCGTGCGCGGCGAGAACGCGCACCACATGGTCGAGGTGTGCTTCAAGGGCGTTGCACGCGCGCTGCGTCAGGCGATTGCGCGCCGGGGTGACGAGCTGCCGTCGACGAAGGGCACGCTGTGAAACGCGACGTCGTCGTAATCGGCTCTTGCGGGTCGAATCTCGCGTCGCTCGGCTTCGCGCTCAAGCGGCTCGGCGTGGATGCGCCCGTGACCGAAGATCCCGAGCGCGTGCGCCGAGCGACGCACGTGATCTTGCCCGGGGTCGGCGCGGCGGCCCCGGGAATGACGCGGCTCTCCGCCGCGGGCCTCGCCGAGGTCGTGCCTTCGCTCACGCAGCCCGTGCTCGGCATCTGCCTCGGCATGCAGCTCCTGTTCGCGGGCTCGGACGAGGACGACGCGACGTGTCTCGACGTGATCCACGACCGTGTCAGCCGCTTGCCGCAAAGCGGCGACCTGCCGGTGCCGCAGATGGGCTGGAACGAGATCGAGGTGGTCGGACGCTCTGCGCTATTAGCCGGCGTCTCGCCCGGCTCCTTCGCCTATTTCATCCACAGCTATGCCGCGCCGATCGGCGACTACACGCGCGGAGTGACGCGCTACGGCGTGCCGTTCTCAGCGGTGATCGAGCAAGGCAATTTCTTCGGCACGCAGTTCCACCCCGAGCGCTCGGCCCGGGTAGGCGCGCAGATACTCGGAAACTTTGTGAAGATGTAGATCTAATTATCTGATCTGTGATGGAATTAATACCCGCGATAGACATCCGCGATGGACGCTGCGTCCGGCTGCTCCGCGGCGACTTCGATCGTGAAACGCGCTACGACTTCGATCCCGTCGAGCTCGCGGTCCGCTATCGCGACGCCGGGGCGCGCTGGCTGCACGTCGTCGACCTCGACGGCGCCAAGCGCGGCCAGCCGCAAAATCTGCCGCTCGTCGAGCGGATGCACGACGCCTCGGGGCTCAAGATCCAGCTCGGCGGCGGCCTACGCACTCGCGCCGATGTCGAGCGCGCGCTGTCGATCGCCGAGCGCGCCGTGATAGGCAGCCTCGCCGTCACCGAGCCGACGACGGTCGGCGCTTGGCTCGACGAGCTCGGCGGCGAGCGGCTCACTCTCGCCCTCGACGTGCGGCTCGGCGCCGACGGCACGCCGACCGTTGCGACGCACGGCTGGACGCAAGGGTCGGCAGTCACGCTCGCGGACGCCGTCGAGCGCTACCTCGCTCACGGCTTGCGCCACGTGCTGTGCACGGACATCGATCGCGACGGTGCCTTGAGCGGGCCCAACCTGGGTCTCTATGCCGACTGCGTGCGCCTCTGGCCCGGCGTCGCGTTCGTCGCGTCGGGCGGCGTGCGAGACGCACGCGATCTCGCGGCGCTCGCGCACGTGGGAGTCGCGGGCGCGGTATCGGGGAAAGCGTTGCTCGAGGGCACGCTCACGCCGGAGGAGATGAAGCCATTCTTACCCGCCGCATAATCCCCTGCCTCGACGTACGCGACGGCGTCGTCGTCAAAGGCGTGAAGTTTCGCGACCACCGCGTGGTCGGCGACATCCTCGCGCTCGCGCGTCGCTATCGCGACGAGGGCGCGGACGAGCTCGTCTTCTACGACATCACGGCGAGCCCGGATGGGCGCACCGTCGACCGCAGCTGGGTGAACCGCGTCGCCGAGGTGCTCGACATACCGTTCTGCGTCGCAGGCGGTATTCGGAGCGTGGCCGACGCCGAAAGCGTGCTGAACCTCGGCGCGGACAAGATCTCGATCAACTCGCCGGCGCTCGAGAGGCCCGCGCTGATCGACGAGCTCGTGCGCCGGTTCGGCTCGCAGTGCGTCGTGATCGGCATCGACTCGCTCGAGCGCGAAGGCGACTACCACGTTTATCAATACACGGGCGATCCGAGCCGCACGCAGGCGGCGCAGCGCAAGACGCTGGAATGGGTGCGCGAGGTCGAGCACCGCGGCGCCGGCGAGATCGTGCTCAACTGCATGAACCAGGACGGTGTGCGCAAGGGTTACGACGTCGTGCAGCTCTCCGCCGTGCGCGCGGCGACCCAAGTGCCATTGATCGCGTCGGGCGGCGCCGGCGCGATGGAGCATTTGAAGCAGGTGTTCGAGGTCGCGCACGTCGACGGCGCGCTCGCCGCGAGTGTGTTCCATACGGCGGCGATCGAGATCGGCGAGCTCAAGCGTTACTTGGCGAGCGCCGGCATTGCGATCAGGCCCGTGGGTTAGGAGTGACAGACGTGAGCGATACGAGCTTTCTCGAGACTCTGGAGAACGTGATCGGCGAGCGGCTTGCGGCTGGATCCGACGGCAGCTATACAGCGCGGCTCGCGGCGCAAGGCACCATCAAGGTCGCGCAGAAAGTCGGCGAAGAAGCCGTGGAGCTTGCGCTCGCCGCGGCGGTGCAAGACCGCGGCCGCGTTACCTCCGAGGCGGCCGACCTCGTCTACCACTTATTGCTGTTGCTGCGGCTCCGCGAGCTCAGGCTGAGCGACGTCGTCGCAGAGCTCGAGAGTCGACATCGTCCCTGACGTCGCCGCTCGGCCGTTCCTCGGTGGCGCGCAACGACCTGTCAGCCCGCCAACAGGTTTCAAACCTACCGTACCGTCAAGGCCCTACGCGCCCTAGGGCAAGCTCGGCCGGCAAACGGTCGAAAAAGCGACCTACGGCGTGGCCGCACGGCCCCGATTATGAAAGACTCCGCCGCGGTTATCGCGATTAGCCATTAGACTTGCGGCCCGTGTCCGCCCGCGGTGGTCGCGAGACAAGAAGGAACGAGCCGAGCACGAGGCGTCCAGGGATGAGTGATAAGACGTTCGACTACAAACCCCATGTCGACGGCTTGCGAGCCGTTGCGGTCTTGCTGGTGGTTCTCTACCACGTAGGTGTGCCGGGCCCGCAGGGCGGCTTCATCGGCGTAGACGTCTTCTTCGTGATCTCGGGCTACCTGATCACGTCCCTGCTCTTCCTCGAGGCGCAGCAAGGCCGTATCGGCCTCGCGGCGTTTTATGCACGCCGCGTGCGCAGACTTTTCCCGGCCATGCTCGTCGTCGTGGCGGCTACTCTGCTGCTAGGCGCGATCTTTCTGCTGCCGATCTTCTCCGAGCAAACCGGCTTGGCGCGCTCGGCCATCGCTACGTCGGTCTATCTCTCGAACTTCTACTTCTGGCGCTACACGGGCGACTACTTCGCGACTTCGAGGGATTTCGAGCCGCTGCTGCATACGTGGTCGCTCGCCGTCGAGGAGCAGTTCTATTTGGTATGGCCTTTCTTGATGATCGGGCTCATCAAGCTCGGGCTGCGCAAAAACCTGCGGCGCGACTTGCTCGCGTTACTCGTGGCGTTGTCGGGCGTGTCGTTCGTGCTCTGCCTGTGGGCCACGCGCGCGAAGCCCGACGCCGCGTTCTACCTCATGCCGTTTCGGGCATGGCAGTTCGGCGTCGGCGGCATCTTGGCGATTTTGCTGGCGGACCGCGGCCCCGCGCGGGCCGTGATCGGCGGGACGTTATCTTTTGCGGGGCTCGCTGCGATCATCGTGGGCAGCGCGGTGCTGCGCGAGCAGGGCTTCCCGGGCTGGGGCGCGCTGTTGCCGACACTTGGCGCCGCTGCCGTAATCGCGGGCGGTCAGCTCACGCCAACCAACGCCGCGGCCGCGTTACTGTCGTGGCAGCCGGTGCGATTCATCGGCCTCGTCTCGTATTCGTGGTATCTGTGGCATTGGCCGCTACTCGCAATCGCGCGTGCCGCATCGGTCGATCTCCACGATTTACGCCGAGATGCTGGGATCGGAATCGTCTCTTTCGTGCTCGCCGTCCTGACCTATTACATCGTCGAGAATCCCGTGCGCTATAGACGCCCAGGGCCGTTCAAGACGAGCACCGGCACGCTGGCGACCGGAGTCGCGATCTCGCTCGTGCTCGCAGGCGCTTCCGTCGCGCTCGCGCTAAACGCGAAGCACGTGGCGGGCACCAACGCCCGCTATGCGGCACTCGAGAAAGCGCGCGCGGACGTCGGGCCGTACCGCACGACTTGCCACCTTCCCATCGAGGATGCGTTCCCGGGTCTGCCCGACCAGAAGCGCTGCGTGTTCGGAAATCCAGACAACATCGGCGCGGTGCTCTGGGGCGACTCGCACGCGGATCACCTCTCCGGCCTCATGGCAGCGTTCGCCGACGAGCACGGCGAGCGCGGAATATTGCAGCGTTCGTATTCGAGCTGCCGTTTCTACGGCGAGGACACGCTCGTCAAGAGCGACGCCACGGTCAAGGCGTGCAAGGACTTCAATGCCGCCGTGGAAGCGGAAATCTACGAGCTCCACAAGCATGGATTGACCGGGGTCATCATCTCGACGATGTGGAACTCGGTTTTCAGGGACAGCACGGATCCGAAGGCGGCAGTCGCCAACACGTCGCCCGCGTACTATGCCGCGGCCGCCGCGTCGATCGACGAGGTCGTCGCGAGGCTACAAGCCGCCGGTCTCCGGGTGCTCGTCGTGGGCCCATTCCAGCTCATGCGAAACGAGGTTCCGCAGTGCCTTGCGAGACACACCGAGCTCGAATGTTCGGCGCAGCGGGCCGCCATGGTGCAGCAGCGCGACGTCTCGATGGGCGTGCTTCGGGACATCGCCGCACACCACGGTCCGTTCGTTCGCCTTTGGGACCCGATCGACTCGCTGTGCGACGCAGAGCGCTGCCCCGTGGCACGAAAAGGCGTCGTGCTGTTCAGCGACGCCCTCCATCTCACGGCGTCGGGCGGCGCGACGCTGCTCGACGGCGCGCGCAACTCGCTGCTCTGGGTTACGGGATCGGACGAATCGATACTGAGCGCCGGCGGCACGCCTTGATAGCGAGTGCCAGAGGGGCCGAGCGTCGCGCCCGCTAGATCGAGTCCGAGCTACGCTGCCGCTAGACGATCTTGCACGGAATCCACGCGTCCTCGTCGATTTGATAGACGGCGCAGAGCCGGTGGTAGCCGTCGGCCACGATCACCTTGCCGTTCTTCTCGTCCCGGACCAGTAGTAGCGGCGAGAGCGCCTCACCTTTGTCGATCTGCGCGCGGTCCTTCTCGACGTGCGAGTTGCTGATCCCGAGCAGCGAGAGCCCCGACGCGCGGAAGATGTCTTTCGCCCTGAACTGGACGAGCTCCGCCGCTCGCAGCGCGGCGACGAGCGTCTTGCACTGCGCCCGCGGATGGATCAGCGCGAGATACGAGGCTGCGGCGGCGAAGTCGTGCTCCTCGACCTTCGGAAGCCACTTCGGTTGGTGCGTCTTCCTCGGCATGCCCGTCTCCCCTCTCGGCTCGATGCGCTAAATCAACACCTCGAAGGCCGGGTCGCGCAAGTTGTAGTGCGAGCTCATCGCGTAGCCGTATGCGCCCGCGTTCGCGATCAGCAGCACGTCGTTCTCCTTCGCGGGCGGCAGCAAGCGGTCGGAGCCGAGCCGGTCACCGGTCTCGCAGATCGGGCCGACCACGGTGACGAGCTCCGTAGCGGGCTTGCCGAGCCGCGTGAGATTGACGATGTCGTGATAAGCGCCATACAGCGCCGGCCGAATTAGGCTGTTCATTCCGGTCGCGATGCCGACGTATTGAACGTCGCCCTTGCCCTTCGTCTGCGTCACGCGCGCGAGCAGCACGCCCGCTTGCGCGACGACGAAGCGTCCGGGCTCGAGGAAAAGATCCCGCCCGCCGAGGCCGCTCTTGACCTCGCGCAGCACGGCGTCGAGCGCGCGCAGATCGAGCGGCGGCTGCCCCGCCTTCTCCGGCACCCCGAGGCCGCCGCCGACGTCGACGTAACGAACGTCCGGCAGGCGCTCGAGGAGCTTCAGCAGCTGGCGGCCCGTGTCGAGCCAGGCGTCCGGCGTGAGAACTCCGCTGCCCGTATGCGCGTGCAATCCGACGACTCGGACGCCGGCCTTCTTCGCGAGCTCGACGAGCTCGTCGATCTCGAACAGCGGAACGCCGAACTTCGAATGGGCGCCTGCCGTGCGCACGTGCTCGTGGTGACCCCGACCCTGGCCCGTGTCGATCCGGATGAAGACGTCGCGGCCCTTGAACGTCTTCGCCCAGTTGCGCAGCGGGTAGAGATTGTCGAGCGTGACCCAGACGCCGTTCTCGAGCGCGCGCTCGTACTCTTCGCGCGGCGCGAAGTTCGGGGTGAACAGGATCCGGCGCCGGTCGATCTTCGGCACTACGTCTAGCACGCGTGCGATCTCGCCGGGCGACACGCACTCGAAGTTCAGGCCGCGGTCGTGCACGAGGCGCAGAATCTCGACGTTCGAGTTCGCCTTCATCGCGTAGAACACGGCGTCGACGGCGCTCAGGCCCTTGAGCGATTCGATCGCGTTCTCGATGCTCTCGCGGTCGTAGACGTAGCTCGCGTCGCGTGCGGCGCCGATCTCGAGTAGCTGCGCCTTTTTCTTGACCCACCACGGCTTCGGCACGGACTTCGCTGCCGGCGCGCCGCCTTGGAGTTGCTCCCAGGTCGCGCCGAATACGCCGCCTTCGAACTTGTTCACGAGCAAGCCGTGGACGTGCTGCACGAGCCGATAGGCGTGCTCCGAGCTCACGACGAAGGTGAGGTTCAGATCGTTCGCGGCCTGCGTGACGAGATGAACGCGCTGCTCCTGGAATACTTCGAGCACGGGCCCGAGCTCGTGCAGGATCGTGCGGATCCTGCGGCCGACGAGCGTGATCGCTGCGCAGTCCGGTATCACGGTGACCTTGCAGATCTTGCGCAAGTCTTCCGCCAGCGCCTCGATCGCGGCGCGATCCGTCACGTTCGCGCCGACGTCGACCGACACGGTCACGTTGCTTTCCGAGGTCGAGATCAGGTCCACCGAGAGACCGTGCTCGCGGAACACGTTGAACGCGTCGGCGAGGAAGCCGACCTGGTGCCACATCTCCATCGATTCCATGGAGACGAGCGTGATGCCGCTGCGCTGCGAGACCGCCTTGAGCTGCGGCGCGTCGTCGCCAGGAGCGTTCGAGATCACGCTGCCCTCCCACTCGGGATGCTGCGTGCACTTCAGGAACAGCGGGATACCTGATGCGCGGACCGGCGAGATGCTGCGCGGGTGCAGGATGCCGCCGCCGGCCGACGCGATTTCCTGCGCCTCGCGGTAGTGCAACGTCTTGATGAGCCGCGCCGACGGCACCGCCTTCGGATCGGCGCTGAAGAAGCCCGGCGCGTCGGTCCAGATCTCGAGGCGCCGCGCCTCTAGCTTGCCCGCGAGGTATGCACCCGTAGTGTCGGAGCCGCCGCGGCCGAGCAGCACGGTCTCGCCCTGAGCGTTGCGTGCGATGAATCCCTGCGACAGCACGATCCCGTCCATCGCCGCGAACCGCTCTTGCAACGCCTTGTCGGCGGAGAACTCGCAGCGCGCGGACAGATAGCGCGCACGCTCCGTCTGCTCGCGGATCGTCTGGCACTCGAGGTACTCGCGGATGTCGAGCCACTTCGCGTCGAGACCCTGCGAGCGGAGATAGGCCGCGCCGAGCTCCGTCGCGGCGAGCTCACCGGTTGCCAGCACGCGTGCATGGACTCGAGGACTCACCTCGCCGACGAGCTTCGCGCCGGCGATCGTCTGCTCGAGCCAGCGGAAACGCTCGTCCAAGACCGCGGGATCGACGCCGAGCTCATTTGCGAGCGTGTCGTGCTGCGCGCGGATCTTGCGGAGCTTCTCGTCCGTGTCGCCGCCGGCGACCGCGGTATCGAGCAGCGCGATCAGGTCATTCGAGACGCCGACGAGCGCCGAATGGACGACGACTGGGCGCACGCCTTCCGCGAGCCGGTCGCGGATCAGCTGCGCGATCACGGCCCAATTCGGCGCGGTCGACACGCTGCGGCCGCCGAACTTCAACACGACCCACGGAGAGCTCGGATACGGAGTATCCACGGCTTCGCTCACGCCGAGCGCTGCATGTAACGACATTGATTGCCTCTCGTGCCGAGTGCTGCGTGACCGCTTCGAATCGGTCGCGGCTCAGGGGGCCGCGTCGCGAAGATTCAGATCGGTGACCGCGCCTTGCGACGCCGAGCTCACTAGATGCGCGTACTTCGCCAGCGCGCCGCGCTCCGCTTTCGGGCGCGGCGGCGCCCAGGCGCGCAACCGCTGGTCGAGCGTCTCTTTCGAGATCCCGATGTCGATGGTCTTGCTTCGCGCGTCGATGACGATCGGATCGCCGTCGCGCACGATCGCGATCGGGCCGCCGACGGCCGCCTCCGGCGTCACGTGGCCGACGACGAAGCCGTGGCTGCCGCCCGAGAACCGGCCGTCCGTGATCAGCGCGACCTTGCCGCCGAGCCCGCGGCCGACGATCGCGCCTGTCGGGCTCAGCATCTCCGGCATACCGGGCGCGCCCTTCGGACCTTCGTAGCGGATCACGACCACGTCGCCCGCTACCACGGCGCCGTCGAGAATTCCGCGCTGCGCGTCGCCTTCGGAGTCGTACACGCGCGCGCGGCCCTCGAATCTCAAACCTTCCTTGCCGGAGATCTTCGCGACCGCGCCGCCGGGCGCGAGGTTGCCGTACAGCACTGCGAGATGGCTGTCTGGCTTGATCGGGTCGGAGAGCGGACGAACGATGTCCTGGTCCTTCGGATACGGCTTCACGCCCGCGAGATTCTCGGCGACGGTGCCGCCCGTGACCGTGAGGCACCCACCTTGCAGCAAGCCCGCGTCGAGCAGCGTTCTCTGCAAAGGCTGGATGCCGCCGATCTTGATGAGCTCCGACATCAGATAACGGCCGCTCGGGCGCAGATCCGCGAGCACCGGCACGCGCTGGCCGACGCGCGAAAAGTCGTCGAGCGTGAGATCCACGTTCGCGTCGTGCGCGATCGCGATCAGATGCAGCACCGCGTTGGTCGAGCCGCCGAGCGCGATCACGGTGGCGATCGCGTTCTCGAAAGACTCCTTGCTGAGAATGTCGGATGGCTTGATGCCGCGCTTCAGCAGCGCGACGACCGCCTCGCCCGCGCGCCGGCAGTCGTTGCTCTTCGCGCTCGACACCGCTTCTTGCGCCGAGCTGTTCGGTAGGCTCAGGCCGAGCGCCTCGATTGCGGAGGCCATCGTGTTGGCCGTATACATGCCGGCGCAGGAGCCCGGTCCCGGGATCGCCGTGGACTCGACTTCCTTGAGCTCCGCATCGCTGATCTTGCCCGCGGCGTGGCTGCCGACGGCCTCGAACACGGAGATGATGTCGCGATTCTTGACGCCGGGGCGGATCGTGCCGCCGTACACGAATACCGACGGCCGATTCAGTCGCGCCATCGCCATCGCGCAACCCGGCATGTTCTTGTCGCAGCCGCCGATCGTCACGAGCCCGTCGAAGCCTTCGGCGCCGGCTACGGTCTCGATCGAGTCCGCGATCACCTCGCGCGAGACGAGCGAGTAGCGCATCCCGGGCGTGCCGTTCGAGATACCGTCCGAGACCGTGATCGTGTTGAACACGACGCTCTTCGCGCCTGCGGCGTCCGCGCCTGCGGCGGCCTCACGTGCGAGCGCGTCGATGTGCATGTTGCACGGAGTGAGCATGCTGAACGTCGACGCGATGCCCACTTGCGGCTTCGCGAAGTCTTCATCCTTGAAACCGACGGCGCGCAGCATCGCGCGCCCGGGCGCCCTTGGCGCGCCGTCGACGACGACGCGTGAGCTCTCTCGCGGGTCGACTCCGTTGCGCTGATTTCGGTCCTCGTTCCCCATGAAATTCCGACGCCTAGCCCGGTATTTGAAGGGACGCGATTATGGCGTCCGGGTTACGGCTGAGCAACCGGCGGCGAAGGTTTTCGGCCGATCCGTGGGGCTGCAACGGGCGACCTTCGGCTCGTCGCGGCGAGACCTGGCGGGGTTTCACCGTCTATCGCAGCTTCGAGTGCCAAGTGTATGATCCGCCGGCCACCTCATACGCGAAAAGAATGGATAACCGGGATTCCGGCGTGTTCAGGCTCGCAAGCGTCGGGAACTACCTCGACGCGCTCGCGGCGATCACCGAGGAGATGAGTCTCAAGGAGCGGAGTAACCTCATCTTCCTCGACCGCTGCTTGCACGAGCTTTGGGGGCTCGGTCAGAACGTCATCTTGAATTGGTGCCCCGACGGCGACGGGATCACGTTGATCGTGATTCCGCACTACGGCGTTGCGACGTATTCGACGACTCCGCAGAGTGGCATGCGATCCTCGGCTGAAGACGTGCAGCCGAAACAGGATTTCTTTCAGACGTTGCTGTCGGCGCGACGTTGCCTGACCCGCGCGCAGTTGTCGAAGGTCTCGCGTCTGCTCAACGTCGAGCCGACGCACTTGGCATTACGCGAGCCGTTGAGCAACACGGCCCCGCAAAACGAGATCATCGAGCAGATGATCAAGCGCTACGGCATCACCTACGTGCCGAATCGTGGTGTGTCGCTGTTCGACATCGTCGGCTTCAGCCTGCTCTCGCCGTTCGAGCAGATGATGCAGCTCAACAGCCTCTCGTACTCGCTGAACTCTGCGCAGGCGAAGCTGCTCTCCAAGCGCATCGGGGTCGATTTCTCGCGCACGACAACCGGGGACGGTTTCTACATCTGGAACCGGAACCTGAGCCTCGAAGGCAACGTGAGCCTCTATCACTTCATGCAGCTCGTGCTCGCCGACAACGCGATCGCGCACAAGAAGGCGCAGCACAACACGGTGCCGAGACTGCGCGCGAGTTTTCACGTCGGCAGCAGCTACGAATTCCATCAAGCCGAGGGACTGAAGCCGACGATCCACAACTTCATCGTCGGCGACGTGACGGTCGAGCTTGCGCGGATGATCGAACGCGCGCTGCCCGGGCAGATTCTCGTCGGCGACTTCCGTTCGACGATGCGCGCAAGCGGCCCGGAGTCGACCGGCACTACACTCGATTCCGTCGCGTTCGTCGACATGGCGACGCGGTCGGTCGGACAGCTTGCGGGCATCGAGCTCTCCGGCGAGCGCGTCGACGCGATCCGCTGCTATCTCACCGGGCCCAAGCTAGCCAACGGCGAATTCACCGTGCGTCGGCTCGTGATCAGCGACAAGCACGGGATCTCTCGCCGCGTCTACAACGCGAAGGTCAACATCTACCGGCACAACGCAGAGCCGATCTTGCTCGGTATCGAGGATCGCGTGCTGGATCCCGTGGGCCCGCCCCCAGGCGGCGAGCGGCACCCCGTACACGCCTGAGCTAAAGGCCGCTAGCGCCGCGCGGCGGCCGAGCTCTGGTAGCCTGCGCCCGGGCTCGGCGTCTCTAGCGTCGATTCCGGCTTCGGCTCTGCGACGGCATGGATCGTGTCGCCGTTGCGCACGAGCTTCGCGGGACCCGAGAAGCGAAGTTGGTGATGACCCACGGCGATCAGGTCGCCGTCACGCAGGCGGTGCTCGCGCACTCGCCTGCCGTTGACGAAGCAGCCGTTCGTGCTACCCAAGTCGATCAACAGCCAGCCGTCGGGCGTCTCCATGAATAGATTCTGATAGCGGCTCACGTAGCGGCTATCGAGGCTGATGTCGCAACTGTCGTCGCGGCCAAGCACCATCCGCGGGCGATTCAGCGCGATCTCGGCGACGACTGTGCGACCGCTAGAGACGAGCAGGCGTGCGGCCTCGACTTTGAGCTCCCCTGGATCGCTGAGGTGCACCGCGTCGGCAGACAGCGGCTCCTCGGTAATCGGCGCCCAGGCGCTCAAGTCGTAGCGCAGGTTCAGCTGTGTGCCGATCTCCTTCAGAAGCGCGCGCGTGAGCTTCGGTTGCCGATTGCCGCCTTCCGCTCGCGCGGCGAGCGCATCGAGCGCTCCGCAAGCGACCGCGTTCACGTCGCCGACGACACCCTGCGTGAACGCCTGGATGTCGAGCACCACTTCCTCGGGAATCAACTCTTCGGCCCAGTTGCAGCCCGCTCCCTGCAAGCAAGCACGCAGGTACGAGCGGGTTTCCTCCAATGTGAACCCTGCGAGCCGCTGATGCACCGCGCGCGCGAGCGGACCGCCGTTGTACTGGGGCACCAAGTTCGCGACGAGCTCCTCGTTGCGGGCAAGCACGAGGATGTAGACGATCGGCCGCTTACGGAACCGCATCTGCGAAAGCACCTCGAGCTCGCGCAGCGCCGCCGCCGAGAAACGCTCGAGGCCATCGACCACGATGTACGAGTAGCGCCCGTTGCCGGCCTGGTGACGCAAGAATACGTCGAGGATATTGCGCTGCTCGGTGGCGCTGCCCTCGACCTCGCCCGGGCCTAGATCCCCGAGGAGCTGCAGGAGCAGCTGCTCGCTCGTCTCGCAGAGCGGGTCGGCCCAGCTCACCGAGAGGTCGCGCATGGTGCGAAACCGCTGCCGCACCAGCGTCGTCTTGCCGGCACCCGCCGGTCCGCTCAAGAACAGGCAGTGGATTTGCTTGTTGAAGAGGTCGTCGAGCTTGAGCATCGCGTAACGGCACGAGTGCGACGCGAATGTCGGTCGCGCCGCATCCGCGGCAAACGGATTGTTTTCCAGCTTGTATTGCTCGATGAACAACCGCGGACCTTGTCTAATTATCGTTGGCGGCAGCCCTCACCATACCGCGAGGGAGTGATCGAGACCAGGGGGTATCGTCAGGGGTTGGACCTGGTAAGGCTGCTCTAACTAGGCGCGTAACAGCGCCCGCATTCCCACGGTGCAGCGCCGCGCCCGCCCTGCTGCGAGGGCGGATCGGAGCGTCAAACCGTCACCGCGAACCGCTCGCGCGTGCGGGTGGGCGTACGCCTGGTGGCACGGCGCGTCTGATCGTG
>Ga0134124_10003179_pt1 | contig 13211 bp, 13 predicted proteins | sample KB304_FD_96880 | JGI IMG/M metagenome (GOLD analysis project Ga0134124, IMG submission 96880) | Terrestrial soil microbial communities without Nitrogen fertilizer from Kellogg Biological Station, Michigan, USA - KB3-0-4 | ecosystem: Environmental > Terrestrial > Soil > Unclassified ... | reverse complement strand
CTGTACTGAGCCCAAATCGCTACCTGTACGAGGCCGCCTGAATGTTGTACAGCTCCGCGTACGGCCCGCCCTGTTCCATCAGCTCATGGTGCGATCCGACTTGCGCGACGCGCGAGCCATCCAGGACCACGATGAGGTCGGCCATGCGGACCGTCGAGAAGCGATGCGACACCAGGAGCGTCACACGTCCGTCGTTGTCGCGGGCGGCGGCGGCATAGCGCTCGAACAGGGCGTGCTCGGTCTCGGCGTCGAGTGCGGCGGTGGGCTCGTCGAGAATCAGGACGAGCGGCCGATCGCGCATGAACCCGCGCGCCAGGGCGAACTTCTGCCACTGCCCGAAGCTCACTTCGACGCCGCCTGGCCACGTCGGCCCCAGCTGCGTGTCAAGGCCCGCCGACAGCTTCACCACCACGTCGTCCGCGCCCGCGCGGGCGACGGCCGTGACCACGGCCGGCTCGTCGTCGAGCCGCGGCACGTCGCCGACGCCGACGGTGCGGCGCGCGAGGAATTCGAATCGAAAGAAATCCTGGAAGGCGCCCGCCAGCCGTTCGCGCCAGGCCGCCGCCGGGACCCGCGCGAGCTCGACGCCGTCGATCAGAATGCGTCCAGCCGTGGGCTCGTACATCTTCGCCAGCAGCTTGACGAGGGTGCTCTTGCCCGCGCCGTTTTCGCCGACGACCGCGACGACCGAGCCCGCCGGGAGATCGAGGCTCACGTCGTTCAACACGAGGCGATCCGTGCCCGGATATGAGAACGAGACGTGCTCGAAGCGAATGCCGTGAGTCACCCGCGCGGGAACGGGCAGGTCGGCCTTCGCCGCGAGCGCTGCCGCGTAGTCCTCGAGCCACGCCAGCCGCCTTGCCCCGTACGACCAGAAGCCGCGCAGGAAGCCTATCTCGCCAACGGCGGCGCCGACGTATGCCGACAGACGCGCCCCGGCGACCAGCACGAGCAAAACGTTGCCCGCCGACCGATTGAGCCCAATCGCGACGAAGACGACGGCGCCGACGTACGCCAGGCCGAAGACGGCCCACGCCGCGGTGTGCCACCACGCGGAGCCCCATCGCACCGAGGAGATGGGACGGAAACCCCACACCCACGCGCGGCGCCGATCGGCCGCCAGCGCCGCGCCGATGCCCGTCACCCGGACTTCCTTGCCGGGCGGAGCCGTCGTGGCGAGCACGAACAGATGCCGGGCGAGGCGGTTCGATGGGGCCGCCTGTTCCTGGGCGACGCGCTCGACGCCGGGACGCCACGTCGAGGTGATCACGGTCGGCAGCGCGAACACGGCGAGCAGAATGAGCGCCGGATGGATCGACACGAGCAGCGCGATGGTGACGCCGAGGCGGAGGATCCAGCCGCACGTCGTGAACAGCGACCAGTACATGTGATCCAGCACGAAGACCTGGTCGCGCAGCATCGCCAGCCGATCCAGAAACTCGGGCACCTCCTGATGGGCGATGGTCGAGATCGTCGACTGCAGCCGCGCGACGTGCGCTTCGAGCGCGATCGTCACGCGATCGCGGAATCTGCGCTGCACGCGCGTCGTCACGATCGTGAGGAACCACGTCGCCGTGGCGGACACGCCGAGCGCGGCGGCGGCGGCGGCGACCACGCGCAGGTCGTGCCGGATCGCGCCGTCGCCGATCAGCTTGAACCAGAGCGCCATGAGCGCATCGGGCAACGCGGCCGCCAGCGACAACGCAAAGGCGATCGTCATGAGGGACGGCTCGTGGCGATGGCCGAGTTTGACGAGCCGCCACATCGACGGCAGAGTCGCCGGGAGATCGTCCGTCCTGGGTTTGGCCCGCTCGCTCATCGTTCGTCCTCGACCGGCCAATTGCGGGGTGCTATCGTCGTAATCGCGTGCGTTCGTTTGCGCTCTGCCTGACCTGCGTGCTCATCGGCGCCGCGGCAGCCGTACGCGCGCAGCAGCCTTCCAGCGACGACTCGTTCGAGCGTGTTCGCGAGGCGCTTCAGCGGCCGGCGGGGCTGTCGCTCGACTTGCCCAAGGCCGACTTCTCCATCTTCATCGAACAGCGCCGTCCTCTGCAGGACATCTTCGAGCGTCCGCCATGGGTTACGCCGCCTCCCGAATTCCCTCCACCGCCTGGCAGCAATCGCGACGCCCACAACGCGACGGTCGTCGGCGGGAGCATCGACCCGGGCGTCGTCGCGCACGCGATCTCGCGAAGCATTCGCACACGACAGGCACGTGGAGAAGTGCGGCGCGCCATCACGGAATATTGTGTGGAGCACCGGAACGAACCCGGAGCCGACGCCATCTGCCGCTGACGGCCGAAGCGACCTACGCGAGCACGTCATAGGTCTGGCCTTCCTCGTCTTCGCCCACGCTGAACCGCTGCGCCTGCAAATCGAACATCGTCCGGTAGCGGCCGCCCTTCGCCATCAGCTCGTCGTGCGTGCCGAGCTCGACGACCTTGCCGTGCTCCAGGACACAGATCCGATCCGCGTGGCGAACGGTCGAAAAGCGATGCGAGATGAGGATCGTCGTGCAGCGCCGTGTGGCCGCGAGGATGCGCTCGAAGATCTCCGCTTCGCCGCGGACGTCGAGCTGCGCGGTCGGCTCGTCGAGCAGCACCACCCCGGCGCCGCGCTCGACGGCACACAGCGCGCGAGCCAGCGCGACGCGTTGCCATTGCCCGCCGGAGAGGTCGGTCCCCCCTTCGTAGCCGCGCGCGAGAATCGTGTCGAGGTTGACGAGGCCCGACGCGCCGGCTTGCTCGAGCGCCTTCCGGATCGTCTCGTCGGGCGCACCGCCAGGCGCGACGTTGTCGCGCAGCGGCAGTTCGAACCGGATGAAATCCTGAAACACCGCGGCCAGTCTGGAGCGCCACGACGCGATGTCGAAGCTCCGCACGTCCACGCCGTCGATTTCGATCGCACCCGACTGCGGGTCGTACAGCCGGCAGAGCAGCTTCGCGATCGTCGTCTTGCCAGCGCCGTTCTGGCCGACGATCGCCAGGGACGAACCGGCCGGAATGGTGAGATCGAAGCTATCCAGCACGGGCGATCCGCCCGGGTACGCGAAGCTGACGTCGCGGAACCGGACCTCTCTGGCCGGCAGCCTCGGCGCCTCGCGCACGCCGTTCGAGAGCGTGCCCGCCCGCGCCATGGCCGGAGCCAGCCGTAGTACCGCAGCCACGGGGGCCGCCGCTCCGTCGAGCGCCCAGTTCAAACCGCCAAAGGCAATCATCGACGTCCCGACGGCGCATTGGGCGTACACGACCAGCTCGCCGAGGCTCAGACGGCCGCTGGCGACGGCGCTCGCGAGCGCCCAGAACACGGCGACGTTCGCCGCCGAGACGATGAGCAGGCTCCATAGGACGGGCCGCTCGCGCAGCCGCGTCGCTTCGTACTGCAGGTCGTGCAGCCGCGTCCGGCGCTTGACGAATCGGGCGACCGTCCAGTCGGCAAGGCCGAACAGGCGCAGCTCCTTGCTGGCCGGGGGATCGACGGCAAGGTTGAACGCGTAGTCGGCGTCACGCTGCGCGCTCCTGACCTCGTCGGTGTTGCGATCCTTCCAGACGCCGCTCTCACGCAGCAACCAGTGTGTCGAGAGCCAGGCGCCGCCGAGAACGAGCGGCGCCCACCAGGCGAAGCCGCCAAGGACGACGGCGAGCGAGACTCCGCTGAACGAGCTCACAAGGCCGCCCGCGATGAAATCGAGCGAGATGTTGAGCGGCGGACCGGTCATACCGAGGTCGAAATCGCGCGCCACGGTCAGATCGCTGGTGAGCTTCTGATCTTCGAGATGGCCCATGCCCGGCGGACCGACACAGGCGTCCGTCAACCGGTCGTACAGCCACGCCGCGGTGCGATCGCCGAGGGTCAAGCTGACGGCAAGGTGAATGGGGGCGACGACCTGAAGCACGATGAACAGCGCCCCGACGCTGGCGAGCATGCCGCCGACGGCGGCGCCGCTCTGAACCGAGGCGACGAGACTGCCCAGGGCCACGGCGAACACGGCCGGCAGCACGCCGCGCAGGATGAGGAGCGCCCACCAGGCGACCGTGAGGCCGAGAGCGGCCTTCGGCAGCACGCCGAAGAACTTCCACTCGTTTCGCTGAGAGAGACGGCGCAGCACGGGGGAATTCTGCCCTATGTGAGCCCGTTGGGATTGTAAGAATTTGATGCCGGATCGCTCAGTCGCAGACCGCCACGTGGTTGCGTGAGGCACGATGACGCAGATACGCGGTCGGGCTGACACCGGCGAACTCCCGGAAGTCGTGGATGAAGTGCGCCTGATCGTAATAGCCGCAGTCGTACGCGACGCCCGTCCAATCCACGTCGGTCAGTCCTTCGACGTGTCCGAGGACATGCTGGAAGCGACAGACCCGTGAAAACGTCTTCGGCGTCAGGCCGACTTCGTTCCGGAAGATCTCGATGAACCGACGCTGGCTCAGGCCGATCTGCTCGACTACGCTCCCAACCGGACGCGGTTTGCTCCGATGGCCCAGTTCGCCCACGGCATAACGGACCGCGGGATGGCGATCGAACCGGCTCCGGGCACTGGCCAGTAAAGCCCGCTCGAGGATCTGGCATCTCCGACCGGCGGATTTCGTGGCGAACAACGCGTCACACACCTCGGCCGCGCGCGAGGAGCCCCACACGTCCTCGAGTGACACGCTCAAGTTGTGCAGCTCGCCGGCCGGAATCCGCAGAAACGGAAACCCGCCGCCCGCTTTGAAGCTGACGCCGATCACGCTGAAGCTCTGCCACGTGCCGAGCATCATCGGCTGCGTGCGCGGGCCGGAAACGCCGCTCCAGACGATCTCGTCGCCGGTGAAGGTGATGACGAGGCTCATGGCCGGCTGGGGCATCAGCCGCTCGCGCGCATGCGGCGGAGCATAGCCTTCGTAGATCCACATCAGATCGACGAAGTCGGCAAGCGGTCCGGACGGAACGTGCAGGTGCGTCGGCATTCGCTTCTTGCTACTTGCTACTTGCTTCTGGCTTCTCGCTTCTCGTTGCTGGCTTTTCGCCTCTAGCCTCGTCGCACCGACGCTCGCGCGCGCCGAATCTGCTGCGCGTGATCGTGCGCGTGCACGCTGTAGATGCCGAGCCACGTGTCCATGCCGTAGCGGCCGTGCTCGGTGTGCGTGCCTTCCCGTTTCCAGTCGTCGTCGCTCAGTCGATCGAGCAGCTCGCCGGTCGTCTCGCGCGCGGCCTTGAAGGCCGACAGCGACCCGGCAATCGGCCGGTCGTAGTGCAGGCGCCTCGCGAACACTTCTTGGTCGTAGCCAACGATGGCGACGTTGTCGGTGGCGATGAGGTTGCGCAGGCGGATCGCGGACGTCATCTCAGAGTCGGCGAGGTGATGGACAATCTCGCGGGCGCTCCACTTCCCCGGTGCGGGACGGGCATCGAGCTCGGCGTCGGTGGCGCCGGCGAGGGCGTCGGCGACTTCCTGATAGCCCTGCTTGTACTGATCGACCATCGCCTGTCGTTTCTCACGATCCATATCAGCCATGTCGGCAGCCCTCCTTCGCCACTGCGTTGGCTGCGCCTGTTTATCCCCTCGTTTTTGCGATTCCCGGCGCGGCCGCCTCTTGCTCGATGCCGGATTCGAGGTGATGTTCGACCAGATGGTTGCGGAGGAACTCGAACGCCTCGGACGGCGTGTCGGCGTGGTGGATGAGCGAGAGATCCTCCTCGGCGATGGCGCCCCACTCGACCATCGGCGCGAAGTCGAACACCTTGTTCCAGTACTCGCGGCCGTACAGGATGACGCCGATCTTCTTCGAGAGCTTGTCGGTCTGCGCCAGCGTCAACAGCTCGAACAGCTCGTCGCACGTGCCGAACCCGCCTGGAAAAATCACGAGCGATTTCGCCAGGTACGCGAACCAGAACTTGCGCATGAAGAAATAGTGGAACTCGAAATGGAGTCCCTGTGTGATGTACGGATTGGCGCCCTGTTCGAACGGCAGCCGGATGTTCAAGCCGATCGTCTTGCCGCCGGCTTCCGACGCGCCCCGGTTCGCGGCCTCCATGATGCCCGGGCCGCCGCCGGAGGTGACAACGAAGCGGTGGTTGTCGGCCTGGAGGGTCAGGCTCCAGCGAGTCAACAGCCGCGCAAGCTCACGCGCTTCCTCGTAGTAGCGCGCCCACTCGACCGCTTTTCGCGACCGGGTCAGCTCCGCCTCGTACTTCTGGTTGGCATCCCGGACGCCCCGGGCCCGCAGGGTCGCCAGCGCGCGTTCGGCACGCTCGCGCGAGTCGACGCGGGCCGAACCGAAGAACACCACCGTGTCCTGAATCTTCTGCTCTCTGAATCGGCGCAGCGGCTCGAGGTACTCGGACAGGATGCGGATCGGCCGGGCTTCAGCGCTCTCGAGGAACTCTCCGAATTGGTACGCCAACGGCTGCTGGGCCATATGTCCTGCCACTCTATCATTGGGAAGTTAGGCGGATGCTATGATCCGCGTTCGGACATGAGCAGGAAGACCGCGCCAGAGCTGGATGTGTCGATCGTGATCGCGGCGCCGCCGAACCGCATTCTCAGAGCGTTCTTCGAGCCCGACGCCCTCAACGCGTGGTGCCAGGTCAAACACGCCGTGACGCTGCCGCGCGCCCTCGGTCCGTACGCGATCACGTGGCCCGCGACCGAGTTTCGAGACGAAGTCCTCGGCCGGCTGGGCGGCGTCTTCCGCGGCACCGTCATGCAGTTTCAGGCCGGCCATGGGTTCTTCGTCGCGGACGTCTACTTTCTTCCACCCGACGGCGATCCGATCGGGCCCATGGCATTCGAGGTGACGTGCACGCCGTCGGGCGATAACGGCTCGTCGACGCAGGTGCGCGTGAGCCAGCGCGGATACGAAGAGAGTCCCCGGTGGCGCCGCTACTACGAAGTGATTGCGATCGGCTGGCAGCACTCTCTCGGAGCGCTCAAGGCGCTCCTTGAGCAATAGAAAGCACGACGGTCAACGTGGAAAGTATTCAACGCACTTTCTTGCTGGCCGGCGCGGTAGCCGGTTTCATCGCGGTGGCGTTCGGGGCGTTCGGCGCGCACGGCCTGCGCGGGCGGCTCTCGCCGGAGATGCTCGCCGTGTTCGAGACCGGCGTCCGCTATCACATGTATCACGCGCTCGCGCTGCTGTTGACGGCCGCCGTGGCCGGCCGCGCCGATGGCCGCGCCGTTGTCGCCGCCGGCTGGCTGTTCGTCGCCGGTATCGTCCTGTTTTCAGGCAGCCTCTATCTGCTGGCTGTCACCGGCGTGACCCGGCTGGGTGCGGTCACGCCGTTTGGCGGTGTCGCCTTTCTGGCCGGCTGGATCTGCCTCGCGGTCGCTGCCCTCTAATTCTTGAACCGCCGCACGTCGATCGCGTACTTGCGGATCTTGTAGTTGAGGATCCGCTCCGTCGCGTCGAGCAGGCGCGCCGCTTTCGCGCGGTTGCCCCTGGTCGTCTTCAGCGCGTCCTGAATCAGGTCTTTCTCGTACGCGACGACCGCATCGGCCAGCGACACCCGGGTGACGGTGCCTGAGGCCTCGGCCGTCTGCAGCGACGGCGGCAGATGGTGCGCGTGCACGACCTGGCCCTCGCACATCAGCACGGCGCGCTCGAGCGCATTCTCCATCTCGCGCACGTTGCCCGGCCAGTGATAGCTCACCAGCATGTCGATGGCCGGGGTCGAGATGCGCTTGATGCTCTTGCCGTGCTCGCGCGAGAACTTCTCGAGGAAGTGGTCGGCGAGCAGCAGGAGATCCGCCTTTCGATCGCGGAGCGGCGGCACGAAGATCGTGAAGACGTTGAGGCGGTAGTACAGATCCTCGCGGAAGCTGCCGTCGGCGATGGCGGCTTCCATGTCTTTGTTGGTGGCCGCGATCAGACGGACGTTGATCTTGATCGTCTCCGTGCCGCCGACGCGTTCGAACTCGCGCTCCTGCAGGACGCGGAGCAGCTTGACCTGCGTCGAGAGGTTGACGTCGCCGATCTCGTCGAGAAACAGCGTCCCCCCCTCGGCCAGCTCGAAGCGCCCCTTCTTGCGCGCCTCGGCGCCGGTGAACGCGCCTTTCTCGTGTCCGAAGAGCTCGGCCTCGATGAGGCTCTCCGGGAGCGCCGCGCAGCTGACTTTGACGAACGGCTTCTTCGCGCGCAGCGAGTTGTAATGAATGGCGTGGGCGATGAGCTCCTTGCCCGTCCCCGATTCGCCGCGAATGAGCACGGTCGTATTCGTCGTCGCGACCTGCGCGACCTGCTCATACACCTGCCGCACCGGGCCGCTGGTGCCGATGATGTTGGAGAAGTCGTACTTGTCGCGCAGCTCCTGCCGCAGATGCTCGTTCTCGTCGACCAGGCGGCGCTTGTCTTCCTCGATCAGCCTCTGGATCTTGACCGCCTGCGCGATCATCGACGCCACCAGGCCGAAGAACTTCAGGCTGCTGTCGAAATCGCGTTCGGGCTTGTAGCGCAGATCGATGCCCAGGGCGCCGACCGCGCGACGGTTCAGCGTGATCGGCACGCAGATGAAGCTGAGCTCCTGCTCGTCGCTGTCCGTGCGGCGCGCGGCGCGGTTCAGCATGGCCGGCTCGCGGCTGACACGCGGGACGACGACCGGCTTGGCGGTCTCGACGACACGGCCGGTGATGCCTTCGCCCATCCGGTAGTGGACGGCTTGCGCGGGCCGGTCGAGGCCGTCCGAGGCTTCCACGAACAGCTCGCCTCCGTCCCGCAGCATCGTCACCATGCCGCGAATCGCGCCATGGTGTTTGGCCAGCACCTCGAGGACGCGGTGCAGGGCCGATTTGAGGTTGAGGGTGCCTGAAAGAGCCTGACTGACTTCGAGCAGCGTCGACAGGCGGCGCGCCTCGCGCCCCTGCGACGCGGCCATAGCCGCCGCGCTAGCCTTCATCCCGATGGTCTCCGTCGCCACAATACATTCTTGTCAATTCAGTCTAGCGTTACAACACTCTTGTCTTATCGCCGCCCCTCGAACCGGCGGCGGGATCGGCGCAAGCCCGCCGCGCTCGCACATTTTCGTTGAAACGTCGTATTTCAGCGACTCTTTTGTAGCAGTCTCGACGACCGCCCGTTCCGGCTCCGCTCGAAAACAGGCCTGAAAACAGGCTGTCACACGCGATTACGCGAACCGGTTCGAAGTCTCCCGTCAGTGGACTGCATTTTGCTCTCCAGATCGCCAGGCAGGTGAGTGATGAACGAATTGGTTGGCCGAATTCGCTCGGAGTTCCTGGAAATGCCCGGCTTGCGGCTGACCCTCGTCCAGGCGGCGCGGCTCTGGGGCCTCGAACTGGACGACTGCCGACGTGTGATTGACGCGCTCGTCGGCTCCTCGTTCCTGCGGTGGACCACCGCGGGAACGGTGATGCGCGCCGCGGATTGACCCTCGCCTCGCTCAGGGCGAGGAGGGGGGCGACGACCGGCGGCGCGCCAACTCGCGCCTGAGACTGACCTCGCCCTGGGCCATGGCCCAGCGGTGGTTGGCCTCGAAGATCGGCTTCAGCACGAACGACAGGTACCGCAGCAGGGGCTTCTCCGCGCGGATGCGCCACTCGAACGTGACGTCGACGACATCGACGACATCGACGACAGGGGCGCGCTGGGCGAACGTCCAGACGCCACGTCCCTCGAAGTCGCCGCTCGCCTCAATCGTGAAGCCATGGGGATGGCGCGAGTCGACGACTTCAAATTCCCATCGCAGCGTGTACGGCAGGCGTCCCTTGGTCAGCAGGCGCACGCGGCGGCCAAGACCGCGTGCGTCCGGCGGCCGGATCTCTTCGACCTTCAGATACACCGACGGCCACCAGCGTGGAAGATCCAGCGGGTTGCCCAGCACCTCCGACACGTCCTGACACGTCCCGGGAATGGCCCACCGCGTCACGAAGTGATAGTCGTTGGACCGTCCGTCAGCCTGCATACGGCCGGATCCCGCGCGCGACGAGCGCCGTCAACAGGCGCTGGCGCGCTTCGTTCGCGATCTTGCCCTGATTGAGCGGCAGGGTCTTGAACCGGACGCGCAGCAGCGCCACGCCGTTGGCGAGCGAGTCCACCCCGGCGACTTCGAGCGGGCCGAGGAGCAGCGGACGCCAGTCCGGATCACCCTCCAGCGAGCGGCCGACCTCGCGGATGGTCGCCGTCACGCGCTCGATGCTCTCGCTGTACGCCACGCGCACCTCGATCACGGCATACGCGTAGTGCTTGCTCAGATTCGCCAGCGAGGTAATCGTCCCGTTCGGAAACACCTGCACGGCACCCTCGTCGTCTCGCAGCACGATGGTCCGCAGGTTGATCTGCTCGACGATGCCGCCGGCGTTGTTGATTCTCACGAGATCCCCGACACGGACCTGATCCTCGAGGATGAGAAAGAACCCCGAGATCACGTCGCGCACGAGGTTCTGCGCGCCGAAGCCGATCGCGAGACCGGTGATGCCGGAGACCGTCAGAATCGGCAACACGTCGATTGACAGCTCGCGGAGCAGCATCAGCATCGCCACGAAGCCCACCGACACGGAGACGAGACTGGTGAGAATCCCGGTGACGGTCGTCGCCCGCCGCTGCCACTCGAGATCGCCGTGCGACTGCCGGCGGCCGATCTTGAACTGCAGGTGCTCGATCGCCAGGTGCGCGCCGCGGATGACGACCGCCGCGCCGATGACGATGACGATCATATTGACGCCATGCCGGCCGAACCACCGGACTGCCGCCGTGCGGTTCCAGGTCGGCTCGGCGATGCCGAAACGCGAGAGCGCGAACGAGATGCTGGCCGCCGCGGCGACGCCGTAGGCCATCAACGTGAGCGCCCGCACCAGCCGTTGCGCGCGTTCGCGGACGGCCGCCTGGTTCTCCGCGCCGACAATCTCGAGACGGCCGAGCAGGCGCTGGACGATCACGTCCGCCAGCCGTACCAGCACGGCCGCCAGCGCGAACGCGAGCAAGATGATGCCTGCGGTGGTGTAGTGAACGCTCCGCATCAAAGCTGCTGAATCTTCAAATAGTTTGCGTCGGGTCTGGCCATGTCGGCGTCGACGCGGACGAAGACGACCGCCGCGCCGCGCGGCACGAGGCCCCGCGCCGCGAGCTCCTGACCAACGCGCGCGCCCGCGTCGTCCATGTTCTGGCCGATGTCCATGGCCAGCGGCAGGACGCCGCGGTACAAGGAGAGGCGCCTCGCCACGTCGCCGCGATCGCAGGCGGCGATGATTGGCGCATGCGGCCGGAGCGCCGCGAGCATCCGAGCCGTGCTGCCGCCGCGGGTGACGGCGACGATCGCCGCAGCGTCGCCGCGGTTGGCCAATGTGACCGCCGCCTCGCAGAGCGCCTGGGCCGGATTGCCGTCCGGCGATACGTCCGAACGCTGCGCGTCTTCGTGCTTCACGTTTTCGGCTTCGCGAATGACGGCATCGAGGACGTGCACGGCCCTCGCCGGAAACGCGCCGGCGGCAGTCTCTCCCGCCAGCATGATCGCGTCCACCCCGTCGTCGACGGCGTTGGCGGCGTCGCTGACCTCGGCGCGCGTCGGCCGAGGCTCGACGGTCATCGACTCGAGCACCTGCGTCGCGAGGATGACGGGCACGCCCTGCCGTCGCGCGCGCCGCGTGATGTCCTTCTGCGCCGTCGGTACCCGCTCCAGCGGCATCTCGAGGCCGAGATCGCCGCGAGCGACCATCACGCCGTCGCACGACGCGAGAATGTCGTCGAGGTGCTCGAGCGCCTGCGGCCGTTCGAGCTTGGCGATGAGACACGTGTCAGGGGCTCGAGCGTCGACGAGCAGGCGCCGGGCCTCGAGCAGGTCCGCCGCAGACTGGACGAAGCTGATCGCGAGCATGTCGACGCCGAGGGCGACGCCGGTGCGGAGATCGTCGACGTCTTTCGGCGTGATCGCCGATGCCGGCAGCTCGATGCCGGGCGCGTTGATGCCCTTGTGCTCGCCGAGCTCGCCGCCTTCGACCACCGTCGTCTGAATCGTGCGGCCGTCCGTCGACTCGACGCGCAGCTCGATGAGACCGTCGGCGAGGAGCAGCGAGTCGCCGGGTTTGACGCTGCGCGCCAGTCCTTCGTACGTCGTCGACAGCCGGCCCGGTTCGCAAGGGACGTCGCCGGTGACGATCGCAAGGTGTTCTCCCTTCTGAAGGATCAGGGGACGGCCGCCCTTGTTCGGGCCGGTCCGGATCTTCGGCCCGCCGAGATCCTGAAGGATGGCGACGTCGATACGGGCGCGCGCCCCGGCCTCGCGGATGCGGCGAAACGTTCGCGACTGCGTTTCGGCCGTGCCATGGGAGAAGTTCAGCCGGAAGATGTCGGTGCCTGCCGCGATCAACGCGTCGAGCACCCGATCGTCGTCGCTCGCGGGGCCGACCGTCGCGATGATCTTCGTGCGCCGCATGTACAATCCAGACATTATGGGGCAAATCGTTCCGGACGCCGTCGAACGGTACCTCGCCTCGCTCAATCGCGCCGGCGATTCCGTGCTGGAGGACATCGCGCGAGCCGGCCAGTCGCGCAACCTGCCGCTCGTCGACCCCGAGGTGGGCGCGCTGCTTCGCGTGCTGACGACAGCGGTGCGCGCGACACGCATTCTCGAAATCGGAACCGCGATCGGCTACTCGGGCATCTGGATGGCCGGTGCGCTTCCCCCCGCCGGAATGCTGCTGACGATGGAAGTGGACGAAGCGCGCGTGCGTGAAGCCCGCGAGAATTTCGCGCGCGCCGGCCTCTCCGATCGGGTCAACGTCATCGCCGGAAACGCACAGCGCCTGCTGGCCAAGGTCTCGGGACCGTTCGACTTGATCTTCCAGGACGGCGACAAGCGGCTGTACAGCTCGGTGCTCGACCGGCTCGTCGATCTGCTCCGCCCGGGCGGTCTGCTGGTCACTGACAACGTATTGTGGGACGGCGACGTCGTGCCGGGCTTTGGCCCGCCGCGCCACAGCGATCCCGCCGACGGCGAGGCGATCGCGGCGTACAACAAGAAGATTCACAACCACCGGTATCTGCTCACGTCCATCGTTCCGCTCCGCGACGGCGTGGCGATCTCCGTCAAGCGCTGACAGTCGATGACCATCAGCGAGTTGGGACGCGCCTTCCGCGCGGGAGAGATCACGTCGGAACGGGCGACGGAGCGCTGCCTCGCAAACATCTCCCGGCGAAACACGGAGTTGAGCGCCTTCATCCTCGTCATGGCCGACGAGGCAAGACGGCGCGCCCATGAGGCGGATCGCGAACGGGCCGCCG
>Ga0134124_10003177_pt1 | contig 13214 bp, 13 predicted proteins | sample KB304_FD_96880 | JGI IMG/M metagenome (GOLD analysis project Ga0134124, IMG submission 96880) | Terrestrial soil microbial communities without Nitrogen fertilizer from Kellogg Biological Station, Michigan, USA - KB3-0-4 | ecosystem: Environmental > Terrestrial > Soil > Unclassified ... | reverse complement strand
TTGACCATGCGCTTGTTGACGGAGTCCTGCAGCTTGTTCTTCTTGATGTAGGCCCACAGCTTGCTCACGACTTCGGTGCGCGGCAGGGGAGCCGGACCGACCACAGCCGCCAATTGCGGGCTGGGCGTCAACGCCTTCATGAACGCGGCGTTCGGAGTGCGCTTCTTGGCCGGAGCCTTCTTCGCCGCGGCTTTCTTCGGTGCAGCCTTCTTGGCAGCAGCCTTCTTCGCCGGTGCGGCCTTCTTGGCCGGAGCCTTCTTCGCAGCCGCCTTCTTCGCCGGCGCCTTCTTTGCCGCAGCCTTCTTCGCAGGTGCTTTCTTTGCCGCAGCCTTTTTCGCAGTTGCCATGATTATTTCCTTCTAGAAGTTGATTAATCACCAATGAAAATCTGCATTCCCACTGGCACTGCGGATGCTACTGGAGAAAAAAGCAGTTTCCAAGTGAAAAATGGCTTTTTTCACTCTGGCGTGTCGTTTTTTGCACTCGGTTTTTGCGGCGGTTTCCCTCTGAAGATTCAGAAAACGGCCTCAGCGAGGACATCGCTGGCGCTCGATTTCACACCGCAGGCCGCCTCATCGGCCTCACTGCACCCCGAAAAAACGGCGCGCCTGCAGCGCATCCAATGCAACAGAAAACAGCATCAACACCGCGCCCCTGCACGAGTTTTCGCTGGGAGAGCCGGGCTGAACCTGGGCCGACGCGAGCCGGCATGGGGTGATTCCGATGCTCGCCGCCGAACGCTCGATCGTCCGCGCTACATCCTCGTCCTGACCGGCACGGTGGCCAGGACCACGCCGGCCAGGGCGAGCGCGAAGGCCAGCAGCTGAATGGCGCCGAGCCGCTCGCCCAGCGCGAACACGCCCACCAGGGCGGCCGACACCGGAAGCATCACCGTGAACACGCCGGCCTGCGCCGCCGGTACGGTCCTGAGTCCCGTCATCCACAGCCACACGGTCCAGATGCTGGCCGCCAGCGAATAGAACAACAACAAGGCCCAGACACCCGGCGGCACGCTGCTGAAGTCGAATCGAAGCGCCGCGTACGCGCCGAAAGGCGTCACCAGGGCGAAGCCCCAGACATTGATCAAAGCGGTGATGCGCTTGGGACTCAGGGCGCCGGTGAGCTTCTTGCCGATCACGGCGTATGACGCTTCGCAGAGCACGGCGCCGAATACCAGCAGGTTGCCCAGCCAGCTGGTGCCGCGCTCGGCCATGCTGCCGGGATTGCCGCTCGCCTGCACGGTGCCAACGGGCTGCGCCAGCCCCAGCAGCGCGATGCCGAGCCCGGCGCATGCGATGGCGCCCCAGATGCGCGGGCCGATCCGCTCGCGCAGGAAGGCCCAGCTGAGAAGCGCTACGACGGCGGGAATGGCCGCCATGATCACGCCGGCGGATACCGCGCTGGTCAGGCTGACGCCGAACAACATGCAGATCGAAAACAGGAAATTTCCCAGGAAGGACTCGAGGAACAGGAGTTTTCTCGTGCGCGGCGACAGCGGCTCTTCGTCCGCCGGTTTGCGCAGCCAGTGCAGCATGGACAGCCCGCCGAGGCCGAAGCGCAGCCATGCCAGCAGGAAGACGGGGATGGCCGCGGCCAATGGCTTGGACAGGGCGACGTAGCTGCCGACCAGCGACATGCTCAGCGCGAGGCAGGCATAGGCAAACAGGCGACCGGAGCGCAGGCTCATTCAGAATGGCTTCAAATTGGTTTGCTCTTTTTCGGAAACCGGTCGGATCATGCCCGAAGCCTTGCCGCGCCACGTCTTTGTCTACGGCACCTTGCGCCGGGGCGGGCGCAACGATATCAATGGCCTCGAGCCCGCGCCGCGCTATGTCGGCATGGGGGAGGTCAAGGGCTTGCTGTACCAACTGGACTGGTATCCGGGCCTGATGTTGGGCGGCGAAGAGGCCGTCACCGTCGTAGGCGAGGTCTACGAGATCGATCCCCCGCTCGAAGCCTTGCTGGACCGAATCGAGCAGATCGCGCCCGGCGCGGCGAGCGAGTATTTCAAACGCGAGCTGGCCGTGGAGGTGGAAGGCAGGCAGTTGCAATGCCTCGTCTACGAGATCAATCCCGACCGGGTGGTGGGCCGGCAGACAATTGGTCATGGCGACTGGATTCGTTTTCGCGGGACGTAAATTCGCTTCCGCATCGTGAAAACGAGCGATGGTGCACCGCGCAAAAATTTCTCAATACAAGAAATTATTTTTCCTATTGCGAAATAAAACAAATAAGCTATTGATTTTAAAAGACAAAATAATATCTCTTGTATAAGACATAAGAGGTGCGCAAACTCTTGTACAAGACTACAGTTGATTCATCGGCAAGCCACTTCGAGATCACAGCAAGCCGACCAGTTTCGAATCAACTTTAAGGAGTGAACCATGACGTCCTGGACCCAACTGACCCGCGAACAGCAGATCGCCCAGCTCGAAAAGGACTGGGCCGAAAATCCGCGCTGGAAAGGCATCAAACGCGGCTACAGCGCGGCCGATGTGGTCAAACTGCGCGGCTCGCTGCAGGTCGAACACACGCTGGCCAAGCGCGGTGCCGAAAAGCTGTGGAACCTGATCAATACCGAGCCGTTCGTCCCCACGCTCGGCGCGCTGACCGGCAACCAGGCCATGCAGCAGGTCAAGGCCGGCCTGAAGGCGATCTACCTGTCCGGATGGCAGGTGGCCGGCGACGCCAACAGCAACGGCGAGATGTACCCCGACCAGTCGCTGTACTCGGTGGACTCCGTGCCGAAAGTGGTCAAGAAGATCAACTCCACGTTCACCCGCGCCGACCAGATCCAGTGGAGCGAAGGCAAGAACCCCGGCGACGAGGGCTTTGTCGACTACTTCGCCCCGATCGTGGCCGATGCCGAAGCCGGTTTCGGCGGCGTGCTCAACGCCTTCGAGCTGATGAAGTCGATGATCGAGGCGGGCGCTGCCGGCGTGCACTTCGAGGACCAGCTCGCCGCGGCCAAGAAGTGCGGCCACATGGGCGGCAAGGTGCTGGTGTCGACCCGCGAAGCGGTGTCCAAACTGGTCGCCGCCCGGCTGGCGGCGGACGTCATGGGCACGCCTACCTTGCTGCTGGCCCGCACCGATGCCGAAGCGGCCGACCTGGTGACCACCGACGTGGACGAAAACGACAAGCCCTTCTTCACCGGCGAGCGCACCGTGGAAGGTTTCTATCGCAGCCGCAAGGGCGTCGAGCAGGCGATCAGCCGGGGCCTGGCCTATTCCGAGTACGCCGACCTGATCTGGTGCGAAACCGGCACGCCTGACCTGGCCTTCGCCAAGGCGTTCGCCGATGCGATCCACGCCAAATTCCCCGGCAAGCTGCTGGCCTACAACTGCTCTCCGTCCTTCAACTGGAAGAAGAATCTGGATGACGCCACCATCGCCAGGTTCCAGAAGGAACTCGGCGCCATGGGCTACAAGTTCCAGTTCATCACGCTGGCCGGCTTCCACCAGCTGAACTACGGGATGTTCGACCTGGCCTACAACTACGCCCGCAACAGCATGACGGCCTTCGTCGAGCTGCAGCAGGCCGAGTTCGCGGCCGCCGACAGGGGTTTCACGGCAGTCAAGCACCAGCGCGAAGTGGGCACGGGATATTTCGACGCGGTCACGACGACCATCGAAGCCAATGCCTCGACCGCGGCGCTGCAAGGCTCGACCGAAAACGAGCAGTTCTTCGAGCGCAAGCAAGCCTGAGCGAGCGGAACGACTTCCTGAACAGGCCCGGCGGTTTCGCGACCACCGGGCCTTTTTTCGTTGGCGCGGCGACTCCTAGCGCAGCTCGCAACCCGGGCGGATCGAGCTTATGCTTGCAAACCCGCACCCGGAGACCTGCCATGAACGCAGCCAGTTCCACCCTCGACGGCCGCTTCCGCGCCGCGCTCGTGCAATATGCTCCGGTGTTCCTCGACCGGGCCGCGACGCTGGACAAGGCAGCCGCAGCGGTCGCGGAGGCCGCGCAGGCAGGAGCTCAGCTGGTCGTGCTGCCCGAGGCCTTTATCCCGGGCTATCCCGCGTGGATCTGGCGGCTGCGGCCGGGGACCGACATGGCTCTGGCCGAGCAACTCCATGCGCGGCTGCGCAGCAACGCCGTGGATCTGTCCGGCGACGACCTTGCACCCTTGCGGCAAGCCGCCCGGCAGCACCGGGTCACGATCGTGTGCGGCATCCAGGAACGCGACGCCGACTTCAGCCGCAACACGCTGTACAACACCGTCGTCACGATCGGTCCGGACGGTGTGCTGCTCAATCGTCACCGCAAAGTAATGCCGACCAGTCCCGAACGCATGGTCTGGGGTTTCGGCGACGCGAGCGGGCTGAAGGCTGTGGACACGCCCTGCGGGCGCGTCGGTGCGTTGCTCTGCTGGGAAAACTACATGCCGCTCGCGCGCTGCGCGATGTACGCCCAGGGCGTGGAGGTCTACGTCGCGCCCACGTATGACAACGGCGAGCGCTGGATTGCCTCGATGCAGCACATCGCGCGAGAGGGCGGCTGCTGGGTACTTGGCAGCTGCAGCGCGTTCCGGGGCTGCGACATTCCGGCAAGCCTGCCTGGCAAGGCGCAGCTGTATCCGAACGACGATGAATGGATCAACCCCGGCGATTCGGTCGTGGTCGCCCCGGGCGGCAAGATCGTTGCCGGGCCGCTGCACGACGCGCAGGGCATCCTGTATGCCGACATCGAGCTGGAGAAGGTCGGCATGGCGCGGCGCAACCTGGACGTGGTGGGCCACTACGCCCGTCCGGACCTGTTCCAGTTGCATGTGAATGCGCAGGCGACCCAGCCGGTGGTCTTCGACAAGGCATGAACCGGGAATTGCCGGGCTGTGGATTAGCCGGTAGAGTTGCATCTTTCCAGGCGGGGGGACCATGCCCGATTCCAGCGACAAGACCGGCACTTTCAACGCGGCCAGGCTCAACCAGATGCGCTGCCCCGACTGCAGCGGCACCGGTGAGTTGCGTATCGACAGCGAGAACATCAACGAGGACTTCGAGGTCGAGAAGCAGACGGTCATCACGACCTGCCCGCGCTGCAACGGCACGGGCTTCGTGCCGGCGGGGCGGGCGGGTTAAAATAGCGCCGGCACCGCCCCATCGGCGGTGCGGCCACAAGAGCGAGAAAGGCACCCTGGTTATGACACCGCGAACTACACCGGAAGGTTCCACGGCCCTTTGACGGCCGCGTAGTCGCGTGCACTGAAGCTCACCCAGGTTCCAGAAAAAAGCGCGGCTGCAGGCCGCGTTTTCAGTTTTTTCCCTGGACGTTTTTCCATGATTCAAGTCACGCTTCCCGACGGTTCCAAACGTGAATACCCCGGTCCGGTCACGGTTGCCGACGTGGCCGCTTCGATCGGCCCGGGCCTGGCCAAGGCTGCCATTGCCGGCAAGGTCGACGGCAGGGTGGTCGACACCGGCTACACCATCGCGGGCGACAGCCCCGTTGCCATCGTCACGGCCAAGGACCCGGAAGGCCTGGAGGTGATCCGCCACTCGACCGCGCACCTGCTGGCATACGCCGTCAAAGACCTGTTTCCCGACGCGCAGGTCACCATCGGCCCGGTGATCGAGAACGGCTTCTACTACGACTTTTCGTACAAGCGTCCGTTCACGCTGGAGGACCTTGCCGCGATCGAAAAGCGCATGTCGGAACTCGCCTCGAAGGATGAGCCGGTCACCCGGCGGGTGTTGCCGCGCGACGAAGCCGTGGCGTACTTCAAGAGCATTGGCGAGCAGTACAAGGCCGAGATCATCGCCGGCATTCCGGCCAACGAGGACGTTTCGCTGTACCGCGAAGGCAAGTTCGAGGACCTGTGCCGCGGGCCTCACGTGCCGAGCACCGGCAAGCTGAAATTCTTCAAGCTGATGAAGGTAGCCGGGGCCTATTGGCGGGGCGACCATCGCAACGAGATGCTGCAGCGCATCTACGGCACCGCCTGGGCCACGAAGGAAGAACTCCAGCAGCACCTCACGATGCTGGAGGAGGCCGAGAAGCGCGACCATCGCAGGCTGGGCCGCGAGCTGGACCTGTTCCACATCGACGATCACGCGCCGGGCGTCGTGTTCTGGCATCCCAAGGGCTGGGCGCTGTGGCAGGAGGTCGAGCAGTACATGCGCCGCGTCTACCGCGACAACGGCTACAAGGAAGTCAAGGGCCCGCAGCTGCTGGACAAGTCGCTGTGGGAAAAGACCGGTCACTGGGACAAGTACCGCGAGAACATGTTCACGACCGAATCGGAAAAGCGCGAATACGCGCTCAAGCCGATGAACTGTCCCGGCCATATCCTGATCTTCAAGCAGGGCATCAAGAGCTATCGCGACCTGCCGCTGCGCTACGGCGAGTTCGGGCAGTGCCACCGCAACGAGCCCACTGGCGGGCTCCACGGCATGATGCGCGTGCGCGGCTTCACCCAGGACGACGGGCACATCTTCTGCACCGAAGACCACATCCTGCCCGAATGCACGGCGTTCACGACCCTGCTGCAAAAGGTCTACAAGGACTTCGGTTTTGCCGACATCATTTACAAGGTGGCGACGCGGCCGGACGCGCGGATCGGTTCCGACGAGAGCTGGGACAAGGCCGAGCACGCACTGATGGAAAGCATGCGCGCCTCGGGCTGCGAGTTCGAGATCTCACCCGGCGAGGGTGCGTTCTACGGCCCGAAGGTCGAGTACACGCTCAAGGACGCGATCGGACGCCACTGGCAATGCGGCACCATCCAGGTCGATTTCTCGATGCCCGAGCGGCTGGATGCGGAGTACGTCGGTGAGGACGGCGCGCGGCATCGGCCCGTCATGCTGCACCGGGCCATCGTCGGCAGCATGGAGCGCTTCATCGGGATCCTGATCGAACAGCACGCGGGGGCCATGCCGGCGTGGCTCGCCCCGGTGCAGGTCGCGGTGCTCGATATCACCGATTCGCAGGCGGAATACGCGCGCGAGGTCGCCAAAACGCTGATGAATCAAGGGCTTAGGGTAGAGCTCGACCTGCGGAACGAGAAAATTACGTATAAAATACGGGAGCATTCGTTGCAGAAGCTGCCTTACATCCTGGTCGTAGGCGACAAGGAAAAAGCGGCTGGTGCTGTTTCGGTGCGCGCCCGGGGCAACCTGGACCTCGGCGCGATGTCCCTGGCCGACTTCTCCAGGAAGGTAGCGTCGGACATCGCCAACAAGCATTGATTGCGCTGCTGCGGGCTTGGAGCCCGCACCGGTGCAAAGCTGATTCCCCCAAGAATTTGGGTGCTTGCCGCGCGACACCGACGCAGTTTTCGCTACCTTCGGGTAGCAACGTTTTATAAGGATCTGGACCATCGCTACTGAATTTCGCGACCGCCGCCAACGCGAGGAACGCAAGCACCGCCTGAACCGGGAAATCATGGCCCCGGAAGTACGCCTCTCGGGGCCCGAGAATGAGCCGTTGGGCATTGTCAGTCTGGCCGAGGCGCTGCGAATGGCAGGCGAGCTGGATGTGGACCTGGTCGAAATTGCCGCCACCGCGAACCCGCCGGTCTGCCGGTTGATGGATTACGGCAAGTTCAAGTACCAGGAACAGAAGAAGGCGGCGGAGGCGAAGGCCAAGCAGACGGTCATTGAAATCAAGGAAGTCAAGTTCCGGCCGGGCACCGACGATGGTGACTACAACATCAAGATGCGCAATATCAGGCGCTTCCTGGCCGAAGGCGACAAGTGCAAGATCACGCTGCGCTTCCGGGGGCGCGAGATCACGCACCAGGAAATCGGGATGGCTTTGCTGAACCGCATCCGCGACGAGCTGGCGGACCAGATCGTGGTGGAGCAGTTTCCCAAGCTGGAAGGCCGGCAGATGATCATGATGATCGCGCCCGGCAAGAAGAAAGTGGCGGCAAAGCCCGCAGCCGAAGCCCAGCAAGCGGCTTCGGCATAGGGATCAGAGCCTTTTCGGAGGCGGCTGAAGGAAAGCCCGCGAGGGCTTTCGACAAGTGGAGAGTTTTCGAACTCATCACATAAGTGGCTCGGGGCCATCAAGACGCGGAATGATTTCGCGGCGCCTCACGAGCACAACGTAAATGAAGGGGTGCATTCACATGCCCAAGATGAAGACCAAGAGCGGAGCGAAGAAGCGCTTCCGCGTTCGTCCCGGTGGGACCGTCAAGCGCGCGCAGGCCTTCAAGCGTCACATCCTGACCAAGAAGACCACCAAGAACAAACGCCACCTGCGCGGGCCCACGGCCGTTCATGAGACCAACATGGGTCACATGGCGCAGATGCTGCCCTTCGCGGGCCTTTGACCCGGACGAACAAGGAGATATCACATGCCTCGCGTCAAACGTGGTGTAACGGCTCGCGCCCGCCACAAGAAGGTTCTCGCCCTGGCCAAGGGCTTCCGCGGCCGCCGCGGCAACGTCTTCCGCATCGCCAAGGAAGCGGTGATGAAGGCCGGGCAATATGCCTACCGCGATCGCCGCGCCAAGAAGCGCGTGTTCCGCCAGCTCTGGATCGCCCGTATCAATGCGGCGGCCCGTGAACTGGGCATGACCTACAGCCAGTTCGCCAACGGCATCAGGAAGGCCGGCATCGAGATCGACCGCAAGGTGCTGGCGGATATCGCCGTGCACGACAAGGCCGCCTTTGCCGGCATCGTGGAGCAAGTCAAGGCCAAGCTGGCTGCTTGAGTTCACGGTGGGCGCCCAGGCGCGCCCAGGTGCAATCAAAGGACAGGGCTAGGGCCGAAGGCGCTAGCCCTGTTTTCGTCTGTTGCGCCATTCGCGTCCGTTGTCTGGTCAGGTGCTCCCGAGTTTTTTACCTATGCAAAACGATCTGGATTCCATCGTCGACAGTGCGCGGCAGGCATTCGCCAAGGCCCGTACCCCCGCCGACCTCGAGAACGCCAAGGCGCAGTTCACCGGCAAGGCCGGCCGCATCACTGAGCTGATGAAGGGCATGGCCGCGCTGGGCGTGGACGAAAAGAAGACCCGCGGGGCCGCGATCAACACGGCCAAGCAGGCGATCGAAGCCGCCCTCAACGACCGGCGCCAGGCGCTGGCCGATGCGGAGCTCGACGCTCAGCTCAAGGCCGAAGCACTCGACGTCTCGCTTCCAGGCCGGCTGCGCGAACCCGGCAGCATTCATCCGGTCAGCCTGACGATGGAACGGATCGAACTGATCTTCGCCAGCATGGGGTTCGACGTGGCCGACGGTCCCGAGATCGAGAGCGACTGGTACAGCTTCACGTCGCTGAACAATCCGCCCAACCATCCTGCGCGCTCGATGCAGGACACCTTCTACGTCGACATCAAGGGCGATGACGGCATCGCGTACAACCTGCGGCCGCATACCAGCCCGATGCAGGTGCGGTATGCGCACGCGCACATCAAGAAATACGCGCAGCGGGTGAAAGCCGGCGGCACCATGCCCGAGATTCGGGTGATCGCCCCGGGCCGCACCTACCGCGTCGACAGCGACGCGACGCATTCGCCGATGTTCCACCAGTGCGAAGGCCTGTGGCTGGGCGAGAACGTGAGCTTCAAGGACCTGAAGGTCGTGTTCACCGACTTCTGCCGCACGTTCTTCGAAAGCGAAGACCTGGCGCTGCGCTTCCGTCCCAGCTTTTTCCCCTTCACCGAACCCAGCGCGGAGATCGATATCCAGTTCCAGACCGGCCCGCTGGCCGGCCGCTGGCTCGAGGTTGCCGGCTCCGGCCAGGTGCACCCGCAGGTGGTGCGCAACATGGGGCTCGACCCGGAGCGCTACATCGGCTTCGCCTTCGGCATGGGACCGGACCGCCTGACCATGCTGCGCTACGGGGTGAACGATCTGCGGCTGTTCTTCGACGGCGACATCCGCTTCCTGCGCCAGTTCCGCTAATCGAACCAGGATAGAACAAGATGCAATTTCCCGAGTCCTGGCTGCGCGAATTCTGCAATCCGCCGCTGACCACGCAACAAATCGCCGACACGCTCACCATGGGCGGGCTGGAGGTGGAGGAACTGCGGCGGGTCGCGCCGCCGTTCACGCGAATCGTGGTCGGCGAGATCAAGGAAGTCGCGCAGCACCCGAACGCCGACCGTCTGCGCGTGTGCCAGGTCGATGCGGGGCAGGGCGCGCTGCTCAACATCGTCTGCGGCGCGCCGAACGCCCGCGCCGGCATGAAGGTGCCGTGCGCGCTGGTGGGAGCCGAGCTGCCGGGTGGTGAGGACGGCAAGCCGTTCCAGATCAAATTGGGCCAGCTGCGCGGCATCGAGAGCCAGGGAATGCTGTGTTCCGCGCGCGAACTGAAGCTCAGCGAAGACCATGCGGGCCTGCTGGAGCTGGCCGCGGACGCGGCCGTGGGTGCGGATGTTCGCGACGTCCTCAAGCTCGACGATGCGCTGTTCACGCTGAAACTCACGCCTAATCTGGCCCACGCCCTGAGTGTGTTCGGCGTCGCGCGCGAGCTGTCGGCGCTGACCGGCGCGCCGCTGAAGCAACCCGAATTCCCTCCGGTCAAGCCGGTCCACGACGCGAAGCTGAAAGTCCGGGTCCTGGCCTCCGATCTGTGCGGCCGCTTCTCCGGCCGGATCGTTCGCAACGTGAACACCAAGGCCAAGACGCCTCAGTGGATGGTGGAGCGGCTGGCCCGCTGCGGCCAGCGCAGCGTCTCAGCACTTGTCGACATATCGAACTATGTGATGTTCGAGTTCGGGCGTCCCTCCCACATCTTCGACTATGACAAGATCCACGGCGCGCTCGAAGTGCGCTGGGGCAAGCCGGGCGAGACGCTCAAACTGCTCAATGGCAACACGGTAACCGTGGACGAAACGGTGGGCGTGATCGCGGACAACGCCCAGGTAGAGTCGCTCGCCGGCATCATGGGCGGAGATTCGACGGCGGTCTCGGACGATACGCGAAACGTCTACGTCGAAGCCGCGTTCTGGTGGCCGCAGGCGATCCAGGGGCGCTCGCGCCGCTACAACTTCACGACCGACGCCGGCCACCGCTTCGAACGCGGAGTGGACCCGAGCCAGACGGTGGAGCACATCGAGCACATCACGCGACTGATCCTCGAGATCTGCGGCGGCGAAGCCGGGCCGATGGACGACCAGGCCCCCAAGCTGCCGGAGCAACAGAGCGTCAGCCTGCGCGTCGAGCGTGCCGCCAAGGTGATCGGCATGCCGGTGACCGAGGCGCAATGCAGGAGCGCGCTCGCTCGCCTGGGCCTGCCTGTGGGCGGCGGCGATGGCGTGCTGACCGTAAAGCCCCCTGCCTACCGCTTCGACCTCACGATCGAGGAAGACCTGATCGAAGAGGTCGTACGCATCGTCGGATATGGCCGTTTGCCGACCACACCGCCGCAGGCACCGATCACGGCCAAGCTGCCGCCCGAGGCCAGGCGCAGCCGCTTCGCCGTGCGCCGCCTGCTTGCCGCATTGGGCTACCAGGAAACCATCAATTTCAGTTTCGTCGAGGAGAGTTGGGAGCGCGATCTCGCCGGCAACCCTGATCCGATTCGCCTGCTCAATCCGATCGCCAGCCAGATGGGAGTGATGCGGTCGTCGCTGCTGGGCTCTTTGCTGCAGGCGCTGAAGTTCAACCTCGATCGGAAGGCCGAACGAGTCCGTGTGTTCGAGCTGGGCCGCGTGTTCCTGCGCGATGCCGCCGTTGCGACGACGGACGCGACGGTGAAAGGCATCCACCAGCCGATGCGTGTAGGCGGGCTGGCTTACGGTGACGCCGATGGCCTGCAGTGGGCCCGCAAGAGCCCGGGTGTCGACTTCTACGATGTCAAGGGCGACGTGGAAGCGCTGCTGTCGCCGTTCAAGGCGCAGTTCAAGCCGGCCGAGCACCCGGCCATGCATCCGGGCCGTTGTGCGAGCGTGTGGCTGGACGGCCGCGACATCGGCGTCGTCGGGGAACTCCATCCGCGCTGGCGGCAGAGTTGGGAACTGGCGCTTGCGCCGGTATTGTTCGAGCTGGACCTGGAGGCGGTCGTTAACGGGCAGGTCGCCGCGTTCGAGCCGGTCCCCAAGTTTCAGCCGGCACAGCGGGATATCGCCGTGATCGTGGCCGACACGGTCACCCACGCGCAACTCCTGGAGGCTGTGTACTCCGCCGACACGGGCGGACTGCTGCGCGATGCGTTGCTGTTCGACGTCTACAAGCCCAAGCAGGCCACGCCCATTCTGGGAACCGGCGAAAAAAGCCTGGCGGTGCGCTTGACGCTGGCCAGCAGCGAAGCCACACTGACCGACGAACAGATCGACGTGGCCGTCAAAGCGGTGGTGGACCGCATCGCCGGCCGGCTCGGCGGACGATTGAGGGGATAGTCATATGGCCGCGCTGGCAACAACAATCCAAGAAGACACCATCGATTTCGCAGTCGAAACCCTGGAGACGCCGGCGCTGACCAAAGCGCAGCTCGCGGAACTGCTATTCGAGCAGATCGGCCTGAACAAGCGTGAATCCAAGGACATGATCGATGCGTTCTTCGACCTGATTTCGGACAGCCTGGTCGAAGGCAAGGACGTGAAGATTTCCGGCTTCGGCAATTTCCAGATCCGCACCAAAGCGCCGCGGCCCGGCCGCAATCCTCGCACGGGCGAGGCCATCCCGATCCAGGCGCGGCGCGTGGTCACTTTTCACGCCAGCCACAAGCTCAAGGAACAGATTCAGGGCGAGGGCGCGGCGCAGGAGTGAACTGAAACAACAGTTCGCCGTCTGCGTGCGAAGAGCCTTTGCATGCAGACGTATCTTAGAGTAACCTCGGAGCTTTCTCTCCTACAACATTGATTTCAATGGAGAAAGCCCTTCCTTCCATACCGGCCAAGCGCTATTTCACCATCGGCGAGGTGAGCGATTTGTGCGGTGTCAAACCGCATGTGCTACGGTATTGGGAGCAGGAGTTCACGCAGCTGCGGCCCATGAAGCGGCGCGGGAACCGCCGCTATTACCAGCATCACGAGGTGCTGATGATCCGCCGCATCCGCGATCTGCTGTACGACCAGGGCTTCACGATCAGCGGCGCGCGCAACAAGCTGCAAGAGCTCGTGCAGCTCGAACGGGACAAACGCCGTGCCGGCGAGGTGATGCTCGAGGGTGTAGAAGTCATCGAGGTCGACGACTCGACTTTCGAGGATCAGGAGGACAGCGCGCCGGCCGAGGAGCGCGACCGGTTCTCGCAAAAACTGCTGCTCGTGCGGCGCGAGCTGTTCGAGATCCGCGACTTGCTTTCCGCCACGCACTGACGGC
>Ga0134124_10003176_pt1 | contig 13215 bp, 10 predicted proteins | sample KB304_FD_96880 | JGI IMG/M metagenome (GOLD analysis project Ga0134124, IMG submission 96880) | Terrestrial soil microbial communities without Nitrogen fertilizer from Kellogg Biological Station, Michigan, USA - KB3-0-4 | ecosystem: Environmental > Terrestrial > Soil > Unclassified ... | reverse complement strand
CGCGTTGGGGAAGCAGGAGAGGATCCCGCCCGAGATCTCGGTGCCCCCGGTGTAGTTGATGATCGGGATGCGCGCTTTACCAGCGTTCTCGAACAGCCAGCGGTAGGGCTCCGGATTCCAGGGCTCGCCGGTCGAGCCCAGGATGCGCAGCGACGAGAGGTCGTGCGCGTGCACGTGCTCCGGCCCGTGCGGCATGAGCGCACGCACCGCGGTGGGCGACAGCCCCATCACGCTGATGCGGTGGCGCTCGACCAGGCCCCACAGACGGTCGGGCCTGGGATAGTCCGGCACGCCCTCGAAGACCACCGCGGTGGCGCCGTGGAAGAGCGCGGCGGTGAACGCCATCGGGCCCATGAGCCAGCCGAGGTCGGTCAGCCAGAACAGGCGATCGCCCTCGCCGACGTCCATGCAGAAGCCGAAGTCGTGGGCGGTCTTGATGAGAAAGCCGCCGTGCGTGAGCACGGCGCCCTTGGGCCGCCCCGTCGTGCCCGACGTGTAGATGATGAGGCAGGGTCGATCGGCCTCGACCGGCAGCGCCTCGGCTCGATCGCTCTGTCCGGCCACCGCCTCGTGCCACCAGTGATCGCGTCCCGCGGTCCACGGGATCTCCCGTCCCAGTCGCCGATAGACCAGCACGTGCTTCACCGACGGACACTGGGCGGCGGCCTCGTCCGCCGTCTCCTTCATCTTCACGATCTGCCCGCGACGATGAAATCCGTCGGCGGTGATGAGCAGCTTCGCCTCGCAGTCGGACAGGCGCGAGGCGACGGCACCCGCGCCGAAGCCCGAGAAGCACGGTGTGTAGATGGCGCCGATCTTCACGACGGCCAGCGTGGCGATCGCCGCCTCCGGCGACATCGGCAGGAAGACCCCGACCCGATCGCCCTCGCCCACCCCGAGCGCCTTCAGCGCGTTGGCCAGCCGATTTACCTCGACCGCCAGCTCGGTGTACGTCAGCGTGCGCGACTGCCCGTCGTCGCCCTCCCAGACGATCGCGGGCTTGCCGCCGCGCCCGGCGTCCACGTGGCGATCGACGCAGTTGTCGGTGAAGTTCAGGCGGCCGCCCGGGAACCACACGGGCCAGGCGACACCGCGCGAGCCGTCGAGCACGCGGTCGTAGGGACGGCTCCAGCGGACACCCAGATCGCGCACGACCGCGTCCCAGTACCACTCGGGGTCGGCGACGGAACGGGCGTGCAGCTCGGCCAGCGAGCCGATGCGCTGGGCCCGCATGAACCGCGCGATGCGGGAGCGCTCGGCGACTTCGGCAGTGGGGCGCCAGACGATCTCGTTGGTCTCGGTAGTCATAGGTCGGCCCCTATGATAATGCTTCCGCCATGGGTGAAAACGTCCTCCTCACGCGCGACGGCCTCATCGCCACCGTCACACTGAACCGTCCCGACCGCCGCAACTCGCTCAGCGACCCCATGCTCACCGAGCTGGGCGCGGCCTTCACCGAGCTGCGGGACGACCCCGGCACCCGGGTCGTCATCGTCACCGGCGCCCCTCCGGTCTTCTCGGCCGGCGCCGACGCCGGGCTCAAGAGCAGCATGTCGGCCGAAGAGCGCCGCACCGCCATGACCTCGCGCAAGAGCCAGTTCCGCCGGCTCTTCGAGCGCGCCAACACGGTGCTGGAGGGGCTGGAGCAGACGACCATCGCGGCCATCAACGGCCACGCGGTCGGCGGCGGCTGGGGGCTCACGCTGGCCTGCGACTTCCGCATCGCCGCGGCCGAGGCCCAGCTCTGGATCCCCGAGGTCGACCTCGGCGTGCCGCTGGGCGTGGCCTCCACCACGCGCTTCGTCCGCTTCGTCGGCCCCGCGCGCGCCAAGGAGATCATCATGGACTGCCGGCGCTACACGGCCGAGGAAGCGCGGCAGTGGGGGCTGGTCAACAAGGTCGTGCCCGGCGTCGATCTCGCCAAGGCCGCGCGCGAGTACGCCGAGTTCATGGCCCGGAAGCCGTTCAAGCCGCTGGCCGAGATGAAGGCGCGGATCAACGCCATCGCCCGGGCCGGAATCCCCGAGGTCAACGCGATGACCGAGGGCTTCCTGGAGCGCGCCTGATGCTCGACGGCATCCGCGTCCTCGATCTCTCCCGGGTCATCGCCGGCCCCTACTGCGCCATGATGCTGGCCGACCTCGGCGCCGACGTCGTCAAGGTGGAGCGCCCGGGCCGCGGCGACGACATGCGCTACCTGGGCACCAGCAAGGACGGCATGAGCCTCGGCTTCGCCACGATCAATCGCAACAAGCGCGCGATCGCCGTGGACCTGCAACACCCCGAAGGGCTCGAGATCATCCACCAGCTGGCGAAGCGCGCCGACGTCGTCCTCGAGAACTTCGTGCCGGGCGTGGCCGAGCGCCTGGGCCTCGGCTACGCCGCGCTGAGCGCCGCCAACCCGGCCGTCGTCTACGCCTCCGTGAGCGGCTACGGCCAGGACGGACCGTACGCGCGCCGACCGGGCTACAACACGATCGCGATGGGAATGAGCGGTCTCATGGCGCTGACCGGTCAGCCGGGTGATCCGCCCACCCGCCCCGGCGGGTCGATCTCGGATGTCGCCGCCTCGTACATCGCCTTCGGTGCGGTGTGCGCGGCGCTCGTGCAGCGCTTTCGCACGGGCCGCGGTCAACACGTCGACGTGAGCCTGCTCGCCTCCAGCGTGGCGCTACTCCCCGACCCGTCCGCCCACTACTTCTCATCCGGCGTCGTCCCCAAGCGCGTGGGCAACCGCAACCCCAACGTCACGCCGGCCGAGGCGTTCAAGGCCAGCGACGGCTTCATCAACGTCGTCATCCTCAATCCCGACCAGTACGAGAAGTTCTGTCGCGCGCTGGGCGACGAGGCGTTGATCACCGAGCCGCGCTTCGCCACCAACGAGGCGCGCGTCGCCAACCACCCCGAGTTCAAGGCGCGCATCGAGGCGGCGCTGGCCAGGCGCACCGTCAACGAGTGGGTCGAGCGCATGATCGGCGCGGGCATCGCGGCGGGCCCGATCTACGAGTTCGACCAGGTCTTCGAGGACGCGCACGTCCGCCACATCGGGATGGTCCGCGAGGTCGAGCAGCCGGGTCTGGGCTCCGTACGAATGCTCGGATTTCCCTTCGCGGTCGGCGGTGTGCGCCCCCCGCTTCGTCGACCGGCCCCGCGGCTCGGCGAGCACACGCGTGAGGTGCTCGGTGAGCTCGGCATCCCGGCCGGCGAGATCGAGCGCCTGGCCGGGCTCGGAGCCGTCGCGACCTCCGACTAGACTACTCGTCTCGTGTTTGGTATATATCCGCCGTGGACCTTCGCCGGCGGATGGAGCTTCTGACCGAGGCGGCGCTGCCCGATCGCGAGCAGGGCATGCCGCGCTATCGCCGCTCGGTCCCGATCGGCGGGCGCCCGATCACCTCCATGGGCATCGCTCAGGCCAGGCTCCCGGGCGGCGGCTCCATCAACCTCATGCGCGTGATGCAGACGAACGCCTGCTCGCTGTCCTGTGGCTACTGCCCCACGTACTGCGGCGGCAAGGTCCCCCGCGCGACGGTCAGCCCCGAGGAAGTCGCGACGACGTTCATGGACGTCAACCGCAAGGGTCTCGCCCAGGGCCTGTTCCTCACTTCCGGCGTGCCCGGACGGCCCACGCGCGCCACCGATCGCATGCTGGCGACGCTCGACGTCCTGCGCCGGCGCGAGGGCTTCGCCGGATACATCCACGTCAAGCTGCTGCCCGGCGCCGAGACCGCTCAGGTCGAGGCGGCCGCGCGCCTGGCCACGCGCATCTCGGTCAACCTCGAAGGCCCTACGGACGCCCACGTCCGCACGCTCGCGAAGGAGAAGAACCTCACCGGGGATCTGTTGCCGAAGCTCGAGCTGGCGGGGCGTCTGTACCGCGAGGCGCGTGAGGAAGGCGGTCCGGGACCGCGCGGCAGCACCACCACCCAGTTCGTGGTCGGGGCGGTCGGTGAGAAAGATCGCGAGGTGCTGGGGCTCGTTGCGCGGCTCGAGCGCCAGCGGCTCCTGCATCATGCCCACTTCAGCGCCTTCCAGCCTGTCGTGGGGACCCCGTTCGAGGGCTTCGCGCCGACGCCGGCGGCGCGGGAGTCTCGTCTCTATCAGGCCGAGCACCTGTTGCGCGAGTACGGGTTCGGAGTCGAAGAGCTGGCCTTCGAGGCCGGCGGCAACCTGCCGCTCGAGCACGATCCCAAGACCGCGTGGGCCCTCGCCCACCCCGAGCGCTTCCCGCTGGAGATCACGCGCGCGCCGCTCGAGCTCCTGCTCCGCATCCCCGGCATCGGGCCGAAGGCCGCGCGCACGATCGTCCAGACGCGGCGACACACGGCGATGCGCGACCTCCGCGATCTACGCCGCATCGGCGTCGACACGGTGCGGGCCGGCTACTACCTGACGCTGGGGGGCCGCCGCCTGGCCACCGCGCCGGCGCCGCAGCAGCTCAGGCTCTTCGCGCCCGGCGAACACCTCACGCAGGCGCCGTTCCGTACCCCCGTCCCGCCCTGCGCCTACCGGTGATTGAGAGCTCTGGCCCGGCATGACCTCCATGGGGCCTGCGGTCACGGCGGGACCTGAGGCGCATCGCCAGAACTTCACGAAGACGACGCTGAACAGTCCGACGATCTCCAGCCTGCTCGGGGCTCAGGGCTCGCCGCGCAGCTCGGCGAGCAGGTGAGCGTCGATCTTCTCGCGGACGGTCCGGCGATCGAGGCCAAGGCGCCGCGATCGACCGCGACGTCTGGCGTGGCCGCGGCTTCTTCGCCCGGCGACGACCACGCGGCGGCCGCCGGCTGCAGTGGTCCGCCTGGGCGTACGCGGTCGCGATGCTGATCCGACTGGCCGTCACCGGCTCCCATCCGATTCCGATCGCGCTCCACTGGATTCTCGCCGCGTACATCTTCACGCTGGGCCGGCTGCAACTGAAGCAGTAGCGCCCGCCGGCGCGACTAGCGGCGGCTGAAGACGTCGCGCAGCAGATCGGTCGTCCGCGCCGTGGGGTTCGTGCGGATCTTGCGCTCCTCGTCACCGACGACGTGGAAGAGGCCATCGAGCGACTTGCCGACGACGTAGTGGTTGAGGTCGTAGTCCTCCGCCCGGAAGAACGGGATCGCCTGGGCCTGGCCGAGCAGGTCCTTGTACTGGCGCGCGACGCCGACCTCGTTCATCGTGCGCTCGACGACCGGCTGGAAGGCCGACGTCAGCTTCGTGGTCGTCTTGCCCTTGAAGTAGTCCGTCGCCGCGGTGTCGGGGCCGGCGAGAATCTTGCGGGCGTCGTCGATGCTCATCTCGCCGATGGCGTCGACGAAGATCTCGCGCGCGAACGGCGCGGCCTTCTCGGCGGCGCGGTTCATGCCCAGCACCAGCTCGTCGACCCGATCGCCCTGACCGATCAGGCGCAGCCCCTGCTCCAGGGACTTGAGCCGCTCGGGCATCAGGATCTAGATCGCCTGGTTCGCGAAGTAGCCGTCCACCCGGCCGGTCAGGCCGACCGCGTTCTCGGTTCCGACGCGGAGCGCCTCCTTGAGACCTTGAGCGATGCGGGCGTCGCCGAGCACCCCGCCGCCCGAGGACGGAAGCTGGGGCAGGTTCTTGAACAGGTCGGGCAGCTGGGCCGACGAGGACGTCACGCCGATCAGCAGCGCGATCAGCAGGGCGAGCATCACTCGGGCGCGTGTCTTCACAGGGCCTCCAGCTGGCGGGCGAGCGCCGTCCGGTCGGTGACCGGCAGCTCGCAGGCATAGTTGCGGCAGACGTAGGCGGTCGTCTTGCCGTCGATCATCCCGCGTCCCTCGAGCAACGGCAGGCCGGCGGCGGCGCGGGCGTCACCGGCCACCATGCCCGCGACCACCCGGTTCGGCAGGAACCGGCCGAAGACCTCCTGCGCGAGCGGCTCGCCGGCCCCGCCGGACGTGACGAGCGCGACCTCGATCTTCGGCCCGAGGTGGAAGTCGAGCGCGCACAGGAACCGCCCGAACGCCGTCGGGTGCCGGCCGAGCAGGTCGGCGAGCGGCCGCAGCGCGGTGAGGGCGCGCGACTCGTAGGTGGCCTCGCCGGTCAGCACGGCCAGCCGCAGGAGTGTCTCGACGGCCACCGAGGTCCCGCACGGCACCGCGTTGTCGTAGAGATTGCGCGGGCGGACGATCAGCCGCTCGTGGTCGTGACCGGTGTCGTAGAACCCCTCGAGCTGGTCGTCCCAGAACAGCCGGAGCATGTCGTCCACGAGCGAGCGCGCCTCGTCGAGCCACCGCCGCTCGAAGGTCGCCTCGTAGACGTCGATGAGGGCCGCCGAGACCATCGCGTAGTCTTCGAGATAGCCCTTGAGCCGCGCCTGCCCGTCCTTCCAGGTCCGCAGCAACCGCCCGTCCCGGCGCATGGAGCCGAGGAGGAACTCGGCGTTGCGCACGGCGGCCGCCACGTAGTCGGCGCGCCCCAGCGCCCGGCCCGCCTCCGCCAGCGCGCGACAGGCCAGCCCGTTCCAGGCCGCCAGCACCTTGTCGTCGCGTCCCGGCCGCACGCGCTTGCCGCGGGCTTCGAGCAGTCGCTTCCTGAGCTGGGCGATCGACTCGGGATCGGCCTCGCCGGCCAGGAAGAGGTTGTTCTTGCCCTCGAAGTTGGTGCCGCGGTCCACGCCCCAGTAGGCGAGCGCCCGGTCGGCGTCGGCGCCCAGCACCGCGCGGATCTCCTCGGCCGTCCACACGTAGAACTTGCCCTCGTGGCCCTCGGAGTCGGCGTCCTCCGCCGAGTAGAAGCCGCCGGAGGGATCGGTCATGTCGCGCAGGACGTAGTCGAGCGTCTCCTCGCACACCCGGCGGCACTCGGGATCGCCGAAGGCGAGCCAGGCGTGCAGGTAGAGCGAGGCGAGCTGGGCGTTGTCGTACAGCATCTTCTCGAAGTGCGGGATCATCCAGTGCGCGTCCACCGAGTAGCGCGCGAAACCGCCGCCGAGCTGGTCGTACATTCCACCGCGGGCCATGCGAATCAGCGTCGTGTGAACCATCCGCTGCGCGTAGGGGTTCCCGCTGCGCTTGAAGAAGCGCAGCACGAACTCCCAGATCATCGGCTGCGGGAACTTGGGAGCGCCGCCCAGCCCGCCCCACTCCTCGTCGAACTGCGAGGAGATGCCCTGGAACGCGCTGAAGAGCACCTCCTCGCCGAGCAGCGTCGTCGAGCGGCGCAGCCGGTCGGTCTGGTTGAGGGACTCCGTGATCTCGCGGCCCGACTGCACGAGCTCCGCCCGGCGCGAGCGCCAGGCGTCGGCCAGGGCGGCCAGCAGTCGCGGAAAGCCGGGCATCCCGTGACGGTCCTCGGGCGGAAAGTAAGTGCCGCCGTAGAACGGCGTGCCGTCGGGCGTGAGGAAGACCGTCATCGGCCAGCCGCCGTGGCCGGTCAGCGACTGCACCGCCTGCATGTAGATGTGATCGACGTCGGGGCGCTCCTCGCGATCGACCTTGATGTTGACGAAGCCGGCATTCATGACCGCGGCGATATCGGGATTCTCGAACGACTCGCGCTCCATCACGTGGCACCAGTGACAGGCGGAGTAGCCGACCGAGAGCAGGACGGGCTTGTCCTCGGCGCGGGCGCGGGCGAACGCTGCTTCACCCCACGGATACCAGTCGACGGGGTTGTGCGCGTGCTGCAGCAGGTAGGGACTCGTCTCCCGGGCCAGGCGGTTTTCGCTCACGGATCCCTCGTCAACGGGTGAACGGCAGCGCGCTGACGGTGGCCGGAACGACGCGGTCGCCCACGCGGACGCCGACGGCGGTACCGGGCTCGGCGTGCTGGCGACGAACCATCGCGAGCGCGATCGGACGGTCGAGACCGGATGATCGGGTCGCGCTCGTCACCGCGCCGATCACGGCGTCACCGGCCACCACCTCGCTGCCGGCCGGCGGCACCACGTCGCCCTCGAGCACGAGGCCGCGCAGGTGACGATTCACGTGGCCGCGATCGCGGATGCGGACGACGACCTCCTGACCCGGGTAGCAGCCCTTCGTGTACGACACCAGCGTCTCGAACGGCACCTCGGGCAGGAGGACGGCCGGTCCGATGTCGGCCGGAAACCGCGGAGTGCCGGACTCGATCCGCAGCGACTCGAGCGCCGCCGGGCCGAGCCCGGTGGCCCCGGCCGCGGCGAGCGCCTTGCCCACGCGCTCGGCCTCGGCGGCAGGCGACGCGATCCAGATCTCCGGCTCGCCGGTCTCGCCGCCGCCACGCACGAGGCGGACGTCGACCCCGTCGATCCGCCCGGCGATGTGCGACCACGGCGGCGCGGCGGGCAGAGCGCCGGCCAGGCGCTCGATCAGCGGCGGCGCCTGGGGACCCGTCACCATCAGCAGGCCCCAGTCCTCGCTCGCGTCCCGCAGGTCGACCTTCTCGGAGAACAGATACTTGTCGAGCGCCTCGAGGGTGGATTGCACGGTGCCGGGCGGCGTCACGATCAAGATGCGATCGTCGAGCACCCACACCAGGAGGACGACCTGGACCTTGCCGTGGACGTCGAGCAGCGTGGCGGCGCACCCCTGCCCCGGGGTCAGGGACTTCACGTCGTTGCTCAGCAGCGCGTTCAGGAACGTCGCACGGTCGCGCCCCGTCGCCTCGAGCAGCCCGTACGCGCGTCGATCGACGAGCCCGGCGTGCCGGCGTGCCGCCGCGTACTCGACCTGCGCGTCGCTCGTCGCCATGCGGGTCATTCTACATGACCCGCGGTTTGACACCGGCTCACGCCGCCGCTAGATTCCTCGCGTGCGACCGCCGCCGCGCACCGCCGTCCGTCGCTTCCAGCGACGGCTCCTCGCCTGGTACGCGCGCCACGGGCGCGACCTCCCGTGGCGCCGCACCCGCGTGCCCTACCGCGTCCTCGTCTCCGAGATCATGCTGCAGCAGACGCAGGTCGACCGCGTGATCCCGAAATACCGCCAGTTCCTGCGACGCTACCCCTCGCTGCGGGCGCTCGCCGCCGCCCCCGTGGAGGACGTGCGCCGGCTCTGGTACCCGCTGGGCTACAACGCGCGTCCGCTGCGCCTGCACGCGATCGCCTGCGAGACCGTCGCCCGCTATCGCGGCCGCCTCCCCGACGACGCCGAGCGGCTACGTGAGCTGCCCGGCATCGGGCGCTACACGGCGGGCGCGGTGCTCTCCTTCGCGTTCGGCCGCGACGTCGCCGTCCTCGACACCAACGTCCGCCGCGTGCTGACGCGCGTCTTTCTCGGGCCACGCCGTACCGCGCGCGTGCGCAGCGACCGCGCGTTGTGGACGCTGGCCGAGACGCTGGTGCCAATCGGACGCGGCTACGACTTCAACCAGGCCCTCATGGACTTCGGCGCCACCTGGTGCACGCCGCGCCGCCCGCGCTGCTCCACCTGTCCCATGCGCGCGTTCTGCGCCACCTACGCGTTGCCGCCCAACGGCAACGGGCGCTGAGCCCGGCCCAAGGGCAGCCGTGCCGCTGGTCATCGAAGTCGCCGCCGGTCTCATCCGTGACGACGCCGGCCGCTACCTCATTACCCAGCGCCGGCGCGGCTCGCATCTCGCCGGGCTCTGGGAGTTTCCGGGCGGGAAGGTCGAGGCCGGCGAGACGCCCGCCGCCGGCCTGCGCCGGGAGCTGATCGAGGAGCTGTCGGCGACGTTCGCGGTGGGCGATCTCGTCGAGACCGTGCGGTGGGAGTACCCCGACCGGATCGTGGTGCTCCACTTCTTCGACTGCCGGCTGGAGTCGGGCCCGATCGTCCCGCGCGAGGAGCAGGCCATGGCGTGGGTCGAGTCGGCACGCCTGGGCGACTACGACTTCCCGCCGGCCGACCGTGAGCTCATCCAGCGGCTCAGCCGCGCTGGTTAGCGCCCAACGGGGCCGCGCCGGTCAGGCATGGCGGTAGACCGCGGTCTGCGCCCACGACAGGCCGCTCAGGGTGGCGACCCCGCGCCGGCGGAATTCCGCAAGCAGCACCAGTAGGATCTCGCCCGAGAGCCGCGCGTCGCCGTCCGCGGTGTGGCGGCCGATCACGGGGATGCCGAGTTGCGCGGCGACCGTCTCGAGCTCGGCGCTGCGTCGCCACGAGGGATGAAGGGCGACCGCGAGTCGTCGGGTGTCCAGCGTGACGAGGGCTGGCTGGGGTAGCCCGCGCAACCGGCGGGCGCGCGCCAGCACGGCGACGTCGAACCCGATGTCGTGTCCGACCAGCACGCGACCGGCGCACGTCGCGTCGAATCCGGGCAGCGCCTCGTCGAGCGAGGGAGCTCCGGCCACCCGGGCGTCATCGATGCCGTGGATGCGAGTGGAGCTTGCCGGGATCGGACGTCCAGGATCGACGAGCGTCACGTAGCCCTCTCCCGGCCGGCCCGCGACGAACGGGATGGCGGCGACCGAGACGACGGCGTCACGGCGCGGATCGAGCCCGGTGGTCTCGAGGTCGATCGCGACGAATCCCGGATCCAGCAGCGCCTCGATCGGGATGTCGTCGCCGGGCGTAGACCACCGCCGGCGCATCCATGCCGCGACCCGCATCGCGACGCTGGCGCGCCTCACACCGCGTAGTCCGTCGCGAAGCGCTCGCGAAGCATGCCCTGCACCCGCCTGACCGTCTTCAGCGCCTCTCGGAGCAGCACCCCGTCGCGATGCGAGAGAACGTTCGGATCGACGTGATTGTCGGGTGCCCGCCCCTCGCGCAGACAGGCGAGCTGATGCTGCAAGCGCAGTCGGAGGAGCTCCTCGTAGGCGTCGACGATCTCGGAGACGTCGGCCGGCGTGTAGAGGCCGCGGTCGCCGGCGGCGCGAAACCGCTCGGTCGTGCCCGTCTCGATCAGTCCGAGCTCGAGCGCATGCACCCGGGCGGCGCCGACCAGCTGCATGCCGCCGGCGCCCTTGAGATCGACCGTGCCGGCATGCTCGCCCGACCTCCGGACCCGGAGCCCCCCCAGCAGCCCCACCGGAAGCGGCCGCTCCACCACGTCCTTCGCCATCGCGGTCAGAAATCGGGGATGGCGCGGCGCCTCGCTCTGCAAGAGCGCCCGGAGTGATTCGCCGAGCGCCGAGACCCCGACGATCGGTCGGAGGTCGAAGTACATGGATGCCGCCAGGATGTGCTCCGCGGTCGGCCGCGCCATCCACTCGCGGAAATACTCGGTCCATCGCGCGAGCGGCTGGCACCATCGCGGATTCGAGGCCATGGCGCCGCCCGGGCACGGGGGAAACCCGATGGCGATCAAGCCGTCGATCGCTTCCTGGGCCAGCCCGGCGAAATAGCGCGCGGCCGCGGGCGCCGCCTCGGGTGACGGATCGGCGTAGACGAGGCCGTTGTCCTGATCCGTGCGCAGCGTCTGTTCCCGGCGCCCCTCGCTGCCGAACACCAGCCAGCAATACGGCATCGGCGCCGACGCCTCGCGGGCGGAGAGGGCGGCCTCCGCCTGGGCGAGGACACGAGCGACGAGGCGGTCGTTCAGCTCCGCGACGATCCGCGCGATGTCCCCGGCCCGGCCGCCGTCGTCGACCAGGCGCTGCACGAGGCCGGTGACTCCGGCCGCGTGGCGGGCGAGCACCTCCCGGGACGGCGCCCGTGCGATGTCGCGCGCCAGGGCCACCGGGTGGACCGCCTGCGATAGCAGGAGGTCGTCACTGGCCAGCACGCCGGCCAAGCCTCCGGCATCGACGACGACGAGATGATGGATCTCCCGTCGGGTCATCTCGAGCAGCGCCTCGAACGCGATGGCCTCCCGCTTCACCGTCACCAGCGGCGAGGACATCACGTCCGCGGCCCGGGTCGCTCCGGCGTCCCGCTGTATCGCCACGACCTTGGCTCGGAGGTCCCGATCGGTGACGATGCCCAGGGGCGCGCCATCCGCGTCAACGACAACGACGGCCGCGCCACTGCGTTGCATCAGCGCGGCGACCTCGGCGACACTCGCGGACGGCCCGCAGGTGGCGGCCGGACCGCGCAGGAGATCGCGCACGCGGTGCACGAACATCGAGGCCCGGCCGTCGTCGTTCATCGCACCCGTCAGCGGAAGAACACCAGTGTGACGACGACGAAGAGCGGCAGCAGGAACGTTGCGCTGTACACCATGTAGCCGAAGAAGCTCGGCATCTTCACGCCCGCTTCCTCGGCGATGGCCTTGACCATGAAGTTCGGCGCGTTGCCGATGTAGGTGTTCGCACCCATCGCCACCGAGCCGACGCTGAGAGCGGCCAGGATCTCCGCCGGGACCCCCGCGACCTCGGCGCGCAGCTGCAACCCCTGCCCCAGCGCCAGGAAGGTCAGGTACGTGGGTGCGTTGTCGAGGAACGACGACAGCGCGCCGGAAGCCCAGAAGAAGTGCCAGGGCACGCGCACGCCGAGCTCGCCCCCGCGCAGGCGTAGCAGCTCGAGGGCCGGGATCATCGTGAGGAAGATCCCGGCGAACAGCACCGCGACCTCGATCATGGGGCCGGCGGAGAATCCATTGTCGTGGCGAATCCGACGCGGCGTGAGCGCGAGCGAGACGGCGGCGAGCGCCACGATGGCCAGCTCCCGCCACGGCGCGTGCAGGAAGGCGACCGCGAGGACCACGGCGACGAGCCAGGCCACGTTGAGGCCTCCGCGCAGGCGCAGGGGCTCGATCCGGGACCGATCCCGTCGGATGGCGGCGAGCGGCTCGCGCGCGAACTGCACCGAGTCGTAGACGAAGAACACCGCGAGGAGGACGACCAGCATCAGTCCCCACTGCGGCCATAGCCGGAAGGTCCACGTGAACGGCACCCCGGCCAGGTAGCCGAGGAACAGCGGCGGATCGCCGAGCGGTGTGAGCATGCCCCCGACGTTGGAGACGATGAAGATGAAGAAGACGACGGTGTGCTTCACGCGCGTGCGCTCGCTGTTGGTTTGCACCAGGGGTCGCACCAGCAGCATGGAGGCGCCGGTCGTCCCCACGAAGGACGCCATGATTCCGCCCAGGGCCAGGAAGCCGGTGTTGGTGATCGGCGTCGCCACGAGATCGCCCCGCAACAGGATGCCGCCGGAGACGACGAACAGCCCGGCCAGCAGCACGATGAACGAGACGTAGTCCTCGGCGGTGTGCAGGAGGACGGCGGGATGGTTGACGCCGTAGACCGCCAGGACGGGCAGCCCCAGCGCCGCCGCGACGATGAACTTGTTGCGGTTCGGCTCCCACCAGTGCGGGACCCAGAGCGGGCAGACGGCGATGGCCAGCAGCATGGCCACGAACGGCAACACGCCGTAGACCGGG
>Ga0134124_10003175_pt1 | contig 13218 bp, 9 predicted proteins | sample KB304_FD_96880 | JGI IMG/M metagenome (GOLD analysis project Ga0134124, IMG submission 96880) | Terrestrial soil microbial communities without Nitrogen fertilizer from Kellogg Biological Station, Michigan, USA - KB3-0-4 | ecosystem: Environmental > Terrestrial > Soil > Unclassified ... | reverse complement strand
CGTTCCAGGCGGCGCTGAAGCTCGATCCCGATTACGAAGAGGCGATCTACCACCTCGGACTCTGCTACCTCGACCGCAACTGGAACCGCAAAGCGATCCAATGCTTCCAGGAAGCGCTGGAGCTCAATCCGAACAAGATGGAGTACCAGCAGGCGGTCAAGATTTACGAAGGGATCTCCGGACACGTTCCGCCGGAGGGACCGGCGGCCGAAGCGTTCAAGGAAGCCGAGGGGCTGGTCAATCAGGGGAGCTACAAGGAAGCGCTCGACCTCTATCGCCGCGCCTCGCAGAACGATCCCGACAACGTCAACATCCTGATGCCGTATGCGCTGCTCTGCTCGCATCTCGACATGAACGGCGAGGCGATCGCGGTAGCCCGGCGCATCCTGCACGAGCGTCCCACCGAGGTCGTCGCCGCGGCCGCGTACACCACGCTCGTCGAAGCGCTGCGCGCGGAAGGCAACTTCAAGGAAGCGAACCGCGCGCTCGAAGAGATGCTGCGCGACTATCACTCGAATTACGCGAAATCGATCGCCTACTACGAGAAGGCGTACAACTTCGCGGAGATGGAAGAGAACCTCGACGAGGCGCTGGAGAGCGCGCAGCTCGCGTTGCGCTATTCGCCGAAGGAGCTGAAGCAGTTCCCCCTCGCGGCCCTCGGCTGGGTCTACTTCAAGCGCCGCGACTTCACGAACGCCGTCGATTTCCTCAGCAAGTCGGCCGACCTCGGACCGACGGCGACGAACCTCATGCACCTCGGCATGGCCCTCCTGGAGAGCGGCCAGAAAGACCGCGCCCGCGCCGTCTTCCGCCGCGCGAAGTCGTTCTCCATGAAGGGCTCGGGACTGGAAGAGAAGATCCTCGAGCAGGTACGGTCGAACACGAAGCTGATGGATCGCCTCCACGCGCGCAGGCGGCGGCAAGCCAAGACCTGACGCTCCATCAAACGCTCCTTCGCAACGCCGCGTATCACCCTCACATGCTCCTGGCTACCCTCGGTCTCCTTCTCGCAGTCCACCTCGGTCCCGAAACACCAATCGGCTTGCGCACGTTCGGCGCCGCCGCATCCGGACAGTACGAGCCCGCCGCCGCGTGGAACGGTCACACCGGCCTCGTCGTCTGGTCGGATTCGCGCGGCACCTATCCGGCTGACACCTCTCCTGTCCGCGATTACGTCGAATCGATGCTGCGCGTCTCGCCGATGCGCGCGGACGGCTCGCTCGTGAATCCCGGCGGCGCGGAGCTTTTCGCCGGGTGGAACGCACACCTCGCGTCGAACGGCAGCTCGTTCATGCTCGCCTACAGCGATCGGAAGGGCATCCACGTCGTTCCGCTGAACGAGAGCGGCATGCCGGACGGAGTGGACACGCTCGTCAGCACGAGCTTCACGTCCGATTACTCCATCGTCTCGAACGGCCACACCTTTTTTTTCGTCGGCTCGACGGACGGGAGCACGCTCGAAGCGGTGGTGTTCCGGCCGAGCGGCGTCCCGTATTCGCTGAAGACGTTCAGCACCGGCCCATCGGCGCCGTGGGCTTCGGCCGCGACGGTCATCGGTGACGTCTATGCCATCGCTTATCGCGATCCGGCGATTCATCTCGCGCTGCTGGCCGAAGACGCCGCGACGACCGATCAGGTCGTCCTCAGCGGAGACGATACGTACGGCGCGCTTTCGCTGGCCGCGAGCGACGATCGGCTGCTGCTCGCGCTCATCGGCGCCGGCAACGTGCCCAGCGTGCGCACACTCATCGCCGGCCGCGACGGCAAGGCGATCACGCCGTTGAAGACGGTGATGACCGGGCCGACCGACGCCGACGGAGCTCAACCGGCGTACTGGGATGGCGAAAACTTCCTCGTCACCTGGCGGGTGCCAGCCAATGCCATTCAGACGGTCGACGAGCGGCCGATCGCTGCGGTTCGCGTGTCGCCGAACAACGACGTCCTCGACGCGTCGCCGGCGGTGATCGTTCGCAATTCGCCGTACAACCTCACATTCACCCGCACAAGCGAAGGAACGGTCGCCATCTGGTCGGCCGGCAGTGACGTGCTGCGCCGCACGTTCGCCTCGACCGGCGAGTTGTTCACGCAGCCCGCGAACGCGACGGCCGAGGTGCTCAGCGTACGCGCGCAGACGGAGACCGCTCTCGGCGCGTTCGGCAGCGTGCCGCTGCGCGTCTGGCGCGAGGGATCACTCGACGTGCACATCATGCTGGCCATCGGCGCCAAAACCATCGACGTCGCGGGCACGACCGAACACGATCTGCGCGATCCTTCCGTCGCGCGCGGAGGCAACGTCGTCCTCGTGTTCTGGCGGGAACTGTGGACGAAGACCGACCCGCTGGCCATCTCCACCAGCGGCTACCGCACCTACGCACGGCGATTCGCGCTCGACGGCGCTCCTCTCGACGCGCAGCCGTTTCTCGTCGGCAACGGCGACAGTGAGTACGTCGAGATCGAGCTCGGAACCGCGACCGCATTCGACGGCCGCAATTTCATCGCGCTCTGGAGCGGCAGCAGCTGGAGCGGGACGGCCGGGCAGCCTGCGATTCGCGCGACGCGCATCCCGCCGTCGGGGACGCTCGTCGACGCGACGCCGTTCTTCATCGCCGGGCCGGCGGATCTCGCCATCAGCAGCGGCATTCGCGCGGTCTGGACCGGCAGCGAGCTGCTCGTCGCCTGGTCGAGCTGGATCGACTATCGCGGCGTTCTGATCTCGCCACGTCCGGCTCCACGCGACACCGCGGAGATCGTGCGCCTCGATACGCGCGGCAACTCGATGAAGGTCATCGGCGCGCGCGCGGTGTGGCAGGACGCCGGCCTGTCGAAGAGCGTCGGTCTGGCCTGGAACGGAACGAACGCGCTCCTCACCTCGGTGCACAGGAACTGCGTCGAGGCGACGCTGCTCGACGCGAACCTGGCGACCCTGAAGAATGTCGCGTCCGTCGAGTGTGTGGCGCCCTTTTCCTACCTCGAGCGTCCGGCGGCGGCCTGGACCGGCAGCGAATTCGTCATCGCCTGGTCGGCGCGGACCGTTCACGCGATGCGCTTCGATCGAACGCTGCAGGCACTCGATGACGCTCCGTTCGACGTCGCGCCGCAGGGCGTCATTGCGTACGAGCCGGCGATCGTCGCGTCCGGGCCGGGAGCCGAGCTGACGTACGTGCGTTTCGACGACGACGTTCCGCGCCTGTTCGCGCGGACGCTCGACCGCCTCGGCGTCATCCCGCGCGGGCGGCCCACCGGGCACTGAGACGTCGTAAACGAAAGCACCGCTGGCGGCGTATCAGGCGACATGATCCTGACATGCTTCGGAATCCTTCTCGCCGTTCTGCTCGGTCCGGAGACGCCGATCTCGGCGCCGAAGCTCGACGCCGCGGCCGGTGAACAGACGTTGCCGGCCATCGCCTGGTACGGCGATTCGCTCGTGGCGACGTGGATCGACAACCGCGGCCTCCCCACTGTCCGCGTCGCACACCTCGACGGCCTCGGAAAGCCAAAAGAGGTCGCGGCGCGGCTCGCCGGAGGGATCTTCGACATTCGGCTGGCGTCGAACGGCGCGGCGACGCCGCTCATCGCCACGAGCTTCTACGGGGACGCGTATATCGGTCCCGTCGGACGATCGGGACGCCAGGTCGGGGGATCGCTCGGCGATCTCGTGACGAACGGTTCGACCTACCTGCTGCTCACGCTCGAGACGAAAACGCTGCATGTCTCGATCCTCGATGCGGATGGCGAATCGCTCGCCGAGGCGCGGTTGCCGTCGAGCGGAAGCGCGACGGTCGTGCCGATGGGCGGCGCGTATCACGTCATTCATGTTCAGGACGATTGCGGCGTCGGCTGTTCGCGTGCACTCCACGACACGATCGTCAGCGAAGACGGAACGGCGTCCGATCAGGTGCTGGCCGCGCATGTCGGCGACGGCACGCGCGTTGCCGCAGCAGCAGCCGGCGATCGCCTCTTGATTGCGTGGACGAACGGCGCACGAGTCGAGCTCCTCACGCTGACGTCGGCACGCGTCTTCATCGCGCATACGAGCATCGATGTCCGACCGGGCGAGCTCTTCGCCGGCAGTGACGGCAACGGCTTCCTTGTTGGATGGACCGACAGCGAAGCACTCCGACTCGTCCGCGTCAACGACAGCGGCTCGGTCGAAGGCGAGCCGTTCACGCTCGGAACGTGGCGCATCGATCGTGTGAGCTTCGCGCGGACACCGGATGGAGTCGTCCTCGCCTGGAGCGACGGCGCGAACGTCTTCACCCGCGGCGCGGCGAGCTTCGACCAGATCGCGGCCGCGCCCGATGTCCTGGCCAGCATCGGATACGTCCAGCAGCAGCAGATCTCGCTGAAAAACATGCCGGTGTGGGTGGAAGGCGAGACGAGCGCGACGATCCAATCGGCGGGCGCGACGATCAAAACGGCGCAGGCGGGCCATCTGCTCCTCCATCCGGTGGCGGCGCGCGGCGCGGGCGCGACGCTGGTCGCATGGATCGACTCCACCGACACGACCGCGACGATCAAGGCGCGGTTCAACGCCGATCCACCGATCACGATCGGCACAGCCGGTCTGTTCACTCCCGACGTCGACGTCGTGTTCGATGGCGCCGGCTTCTTCGTCGTCTGGACCAACCATCAACTCTACAAAACCCGCATCTCGACATCGGGGGTACGGCTGGAGACGACGGAGATCGAATCGACCGGCGACGTCACCTCCCTCTGCGCCGGCCGCGTCGGCGAAAAGGTCGCGGTGGTGTTCACCGACGGCCAGAGCATCGAATACGACGGCGAGAGCCGCAGGACGATCGGTAGCGTTTCGACATTCTTGGCGCGGCCGCGCTTCGCGGTCGACGATCGCGGACAGCCGTTCGTCGTCTGGTCCGACGCCGTTCAGGGAAAGAACTGCGTCGTCGCGGCGCATCGCATCGACGACGCACTCTTCGCCGTGCAGCCGCTGGCGTGCGGCACGAATGCCGCGCTCTCGGTATCGGTCGCCTGGAGCGGCAGCGAGTTCGTCGTCGCCTGGGATGAAATCCTGCGCAACGGCTATCGCGGCATCGAGCTCATGCGCGCGAGCCGCAGCGGCGAGCCACTCGACGCCGCACCGACCGTCATCAGCCAGAACTTCCGCGACACGTTCGGCCCGAACCTCGCGCCGTCACCGGAGGGCGTCACCATCGGCTATCAGCGTATCGCCGGCGAAGAGCCGTTCGACGACGTGAGCCGCGTCTTCACGCGCACGCTCGCGCGGCTCGGCGGCGTCCCGCGTCTGCGGCCGGCGCGCTGATCAGACGCGCGTCAGCTTCGCGTACTTGGCGATGAACTTCTTCGAGCCGACGCGGTCGAAGTAGACCGTAAGCTTGGCGTCCGGTCCGGCGCCTTCCATCGTCAGGATCGTGCCGTCGCCGAACTGCGAGTGACGCACGCGCGCGCCGCGCTTGAGCTCCGCCGGCGCGCCGTCGACTTTCGGTTTCGCCGCGTTCACCGCCGAAGGATCGAACTGCACCGGTCCGCTGCCGAAGAACGAGGAGATGCTCTTCACCGCGTCGCTTCCGGCACGTGCGCGCGACGTCGGCAGCGGCCGCTCGCGCCATGACGGCTGCGGCGGAGGCGTGTACGACGGACGGCCGACACGCACGCTCTCCTTCGCCCCCTCGGGGATCTCCGCCAGGAACGGCGACGGGCTCTGCTCGTGGAAACGTCCGTACAGCCGGCGCTCGAACGTGTGGAGGCAATAGAGCTGCTCGCGGGCGCGCGTCATGCCGACGTAGCAGAGGCGGCGCTCCTCCTCCACGTCTTCGTCCTCGTCCATGGAGATCGAATGCGGAAGGATCCCTTCCTCCATTCCGGCCAGGAAGACGACCTTGTACTCCAGCCCCTTCGCCGAGTGCAGCGTCATCAGCGTGACGCCCTTCTGCGACTCGTACTTGTCGAGGTCCGACATCAGCGTCACGGAGTCGAGATAGTCGGCGATCGAGCCGCCCTGGTTCTGCTCCCAGAACTCACGCGTGGAGTTGAGCAACTCCTCGATGTTCTCCAGGCGCGATTCGTCCTGGATGTCGCGCGACTCGGAGAGCATGCGCCGGTAGCCGGTGCGCAGCAGGAGGTAGTCGAGCACCTCAGGCAGCGGATTGCTCGCCGCGCGGTGGAGATCGTGGATGATCTCGCGGAACTCGCGCACCGCCTTCGACGCGCGCGGCGGCAGGAACGCGAGGTCGCCTTCGATGATGGTCCAGAGCGACACGTCCTGCGCGGTGGCCTGCTCGTTGATCGCCGCCAGAGTCGTGTCGCCGATGCCGCGCGACGGTACGTTGATCACCCGCTCGATCGACGGCGTGTCGTGCGGGCGGATGGTGAGTCGTAGAAACGAGAGGACGTCCTTGATCTCGGCGCGCTCGTAGAACTTCACGCCGCCGACCACCGAGTACGGCGTGTTCGCCCGCAGCAGCTCTTCTTCGAACGGCCGGGACTGGGCGTTCGTCCGGAAGAGGACCGCGAAGTCGGTGAGCTTGTAGCGCGAGCGCAGCGCCACGATCCTGTCCATCACGAACTGCGCTTCTTCGCGCTCGTTGCCGCAGGTGACGATGCGCACCGGATCGCCTTTGCCGGAGTCGGTGAAGAGCGTCTTTCCCTTGCGGGCGACGTTGTTCGACACCACGCCGGTGGCGGCGTCGAGGATGTTGCCGGTGGAGCGGTAGTTCTGCTCCAGCTTCACGATTTTTGCGCCTGGAAAGTCCTTCTCAAAATTGAGAATGTTATTGATGTCCGCGCCGCGGAAACGATAAATACTCTGATCTTCGTCGCCCACCGCCACCACGTTGCCCTGTTTCCCGGCCAGCAGCTTCACCAGCACGTACTGCGCGCGGTTCGTGTCCTGGTACTCGTCGATCAGCAGGTGCTGGAAGCGGTCGTGCAGCTCCTGGCGCACGTCGTCGTGCTGCTCGAGCAGCAGGACGTAGTTGCCGATCAGGTCGTCGAAGTCCATGGCGTCGAACTCTTTCAGACGCTGCTGGTACTTGCGGAAGATCTCCGAGACCCGCGCGCCGAAGAAGTCGAGGTTCGTCTTCTCGTACTCGGCGGCGGTCATCAGCTCGTTCTTGGCGTGCGAGATGCGCGACAGCACGGAACGCGGCGGGAAGGCGTCGGGATCGACGTTCAGCTCGCGCATGCAGCGCTTGATGAGCGTCAGCTGGTCGGAGGTGTCGTAGACGGCGAACGACTTCGTGTACCCGAGGCGGTCGGCGTAGCGGCGGAGGATGCGGAGGGAGGTCGAGTGGAACGTGCCGATCCAGGGGCGGTAGCCGCCCTGCGGCACCAGGCGATCGACGCGCTCGAGCATCTCGTTCGCCGCCTTGTTCGTGAACGTCACGGCGAGGATCTTCGAGGGATGGACACCCATCTCGCTGATCAGCCAGGCGATGCGGTAGGTGATGACGCGCGTCTTTCCCGATCCTGCGCCGGCAAGGACGAGAAGCGGGCCCTCGCCGTGGGTGACGGCGTTGCGTTGCTGGGGGTTGAGTCCGGTGAGATCGATCATTGGAATTGAGCTGTCGAGCCCTTCAGCGATTGAGCTTTTGAGGGGCGACAGCTTAACCGCTCAACAGCCCAACCGCTCAACAGCTTTCAACCGGAAGTTCCCTCCTGTCATTGCTGTTCCCTGCCATGCGACATACACTTCGTCTCGCGTCGAGGGGAAGACGACATTCGCTCTCGGAGGCCTCATGTTTGGACTTGGATTTCCGGAACTCTTTCTGATCCTGATCATCGTCGTCGTGCTCTTCGGCGCGGGAAAACTTCCGCAGCTCGGCAAGGGACTCGGCGAAGGCATCTCCAACTTCCGCTCGGGCCTCAAGGGCAACGACGACAAGCAGGCGCTGGAAGAGAAGAAGCAGTCATAACCGCGCCACCGGAGCAAGGCGAGTGAGCTCGTCGAACGAACATTCCCCTTCCCCCGCCCCGCAATATCAGACGGATCTGGCGCAGACGCCTCTGCCCGAGATCCTCTTCACCATTCACCGTCACAAAGCGCCCGGCATGCTGGAGTGCAAGCGTGGCGATGAGACCAAAAAGATCTTCTTCGATCAGGGACAGGTGATCTTCGCCTCGTCCAGCAACATCGCCGATTCCCTCGGCGACAAGCTGTTGCGCGACGGCAAGATCACGCAGGAGCAGTACGACGAGAGCGTCCGCCGACTCAAGACCACCGGCAAGCGCCAGGGAACGATCCTCGCCGAGATGAAGATCCTCGAGCCGAAGGACCTCTTCGTCTCGGTGCGTGAGCAGATCCAGGAGATCGTCTGGTCGGTCTTCGGCTGGGACAAGGGAACGGTCGCCTTTTCCCCCGGACGCGACAAGCACCTCGAATTCGTGAAGCTGCAGATCCCCATCCCGCAGGCAGTGCTTCAGGGCGTCCGCCGCATGCCCGACGCGCGCGTGCTCGTGGCGCGTCTCGGCACACGGACCACCGTCCTGCAGCGGACCGAGTCACCGGCCGACGATCTGAATATTGGTCCCCACATGGGCGCCGACGAACAGCGGCTGCTCGATGTCGTCGACGGCCGGCGCGTGATCTCCGATCTGGTCAACACGCCGCCCCTCACGCCCGGCGAGAACGCGCGCATCCTCTACGCCCTCTTCGCTCTCGGCCTGCTCGTGGTCCGCCGTCCCAGCGGGCAGATCAAGGTGCAGGTCAAGGTAGGGACCCCCGGCGAGTGAAGTGGCTCGTAACCGGCGCCGCCGGCATGGTCGGCACCGATCTCCGCATCGAGCTGGAGTCGCGCGGCGAAGAGGTCGTCGCGCTGGCGAAGAGCGATCTCGACATCACGAATCGCGAAGACGTGGTCCGCTTCGTCGATGACGTGCGGCCCGACGTGATCGTCAACTGCGCGGCGTACACGAAGGTCGATCTCGCGGAAACCGAGGAGTCGCTGGCCAACGCGATCAACGGGTCGGCGGTCGAGTTTCTGGCCGATGCGGCGAATCGCGCCGGCGCGCGGCTCGTGCAACTCTCGAGCGACTTCGTCTTCGACGGCACGTCGCGCCGCCCGTACGACATCAACGACGCGACCGCGCCGCTCTCCGCGTACGGACGCTCGAAGCTGATCGGCGAGCACGCCGCGGCGAACCAGACGATCGTCCGTACATCGTGGTTGTTCGGCGTACACGGACCGAACTTCGTCGAAGCCATTCGCAATCAGATCCGCAAGGGGACGAACCCGTTGCGCGTGGTGGACGATCAGCGCGGCCGTCCGACCTACACGCCGCACCTTGCGCGCGCGATCATCCGCATCGCGAACCTCGGCGCCTCCGGCATCGTGCATTACGCGGACGAGGGCGAGTGCAGCTGGTACGACTTCGCCAGCGCCATCAACGAGGAGCTCGGGTCGATGGTGAACGTTGAACCGGTCACCTCGGACCAGTTCCTCCGACCCGCAAAGCGGCCTGCGTACTCGGTGCTTTCGACGGAGCGCTACGAGCGCCTCACCGGGGTCAAGCCGGAGGCGTGGAAGGATGGGCTTCGCGAGTACCTGCAACTGCGTGCATGAGGAACTCCACGTTCCCCTCCGCGCCCTTCACCGGACTCTCGATCACGCCCTTCACCTCGAACCCGATCTCCCGCGCGAACGCCACGACCGACTGCACCACCTCCGCGCGCTTCGCCTCGTCGCGCACGATCCCACCCTTGCCGACGTCGCGCTTCCCGACCTCGAACTGAGGCTTGATCAGCGCGACGAGCTCCCCGTCGAGGAACTTCGCCACCGCCGGCAGGATCAGCTTCAGCGAGATGAACGACACGTCGATCGACACGAACTCGATCCGCTCCTCGAAATCGCCCGCTTCCAGATGCCGCGCGTTCACCTTCTCGCGATTGATCACCCGCGGATCGTTGCGCAATGACGCGTCGAGCTGCCCATAGCCGACGTCGATGGCGAACACCTTCCGCGCGCCGTTCTTCAGCATAACGTCGGTGAACCCGCCGGTCGACGCCCCGATGTCGGCGCACGTCTTCCCCTCGACGCTAATCCCGAACTCGCGCAGCGCGTGCGCCAGCTTCATCCCGCCCCGCCCCACCCACGGATGTTCCAGCTGCTCGACCGCCAGCTCGTCGTCCGCCGCCACCGTCGCCCCCGCTTTGTCAACATGTTGACCGTTGACCAGGATACGCCGGGCCATGATCAGCGACTGCGCCTTCGTGCGCGTCTCGACCAGGCCGCGTTCCACCAGGGCGACGTCGAGCCGCTGCCTGCTCATTCGTTGACGAGGGTGAAGCCTTCCTGGCGGAAGTGGTGGTCGTTGGTGAGGACGTGGGTGATGCCGTGGTCCTTCATGACGAGCATGGACATGCAATCGACGAGGGAATACTCCTTGTCGAGACGATCGGCGTAATGGTTTACCGCTGTGAGGAACAGCGATCGATCGGCAGGAAGCACCTCAAAACGGTGATCGAGCAGGACTCTTCGCACCATGTCGGCCGCGCTCTCCCGCCAGTACCGGCCGCTCTCGGCGAAAAACGTCAGAAATTCACTCAAGACGGCGTCGTGCGTGATCAATCGCACTTCACCGAGCCTGCGATCGATCTGCATCGCGCGACGGTGATCCGAATCGAAGCGGTTGGTGTAGCCGATGAAGAACCAGGTATCGACGAACGCCTTCGTCATCTACTTGACGACTCGCCGCTTCCCGTACACGACCTCATCGATCTGGCTGGAGTCGGGCAGATCTCTGAATGCTTCGTCGGGAATGTCTTTGGTGATGTCGTCGATCAGCCTGCACAGATCACCGATCGTGCCTGGCTTCACGACCCCGGATTCCTTCACCCGCTTCGCGATCCCTTCCGCATTGAGGTCGTACTGCGCCCGCAGCACGTCCTGCGCGCCGTGGTGCACGTACTCGTCGGGGATGCCGATGCGGTGGAAGTCGACGTTCGTGATGCCGAGCTGCTCGCAACGCTCCATGACCGCGGAGCCGAAGCCTCCGGCCAGGGAACCTTCTTCGACGGTGATCACTTTCGATCCCGGGACGCAGAAGCGTTTGATCAGCTCGTCGTCCAGCGGTTTGATGAAGCGCGCGTTGACGACGGCGACTTCGATCTCTTCCTTCGCCAGTAATTCCGCGGCCTGGAACGCCGGCCACACTTCAGTGCCGATGGCGAAGATCGTGGCCTGGCGTCCTTCCGGATCGCGCATCACTTCGCCCTTGCCGATCGGAAGCGACTGCAGCTCGGCGTCGAGCTTCACTCCCTGGCCGCTCCCGCGCGGATAGCGCAGCGACGTCGGATGTCCGGTCTCGAACGCGGTCTTCAGCATGTGGCGCAGCTCGTTCTCGTCCTTCGGCGCCATGCACACCATGTTCGGGAAGACGCGCAGGTAGGCCATGTCGTAGATGCCGTGGTGCGTCGGGCCGTCCTGGCCGGCGATGCCGGCGCGGTCGAGGGCGAAGACGACCGGCAGATCCATGATCGCCACGTCGTGGAACACCTGATCGAAGCCGCGCTGCAGGAACGTCGAGTAGATCGCGGCGATCGGCTTCAGGCCCTGCGTGGCGATGCCGCCGCAGAACGTGACGGCATGCTCTTCGGCGATGCCGACGTCGAACATCCGGTCGGGAAGCGCCTTGGCGAACTTGTCGAGACCGGTCCCCTCGGGCATCGCCGCCGTGATGGCGACGATCTTCGGATCGCTCTTCGCCAGCTCGATCAGCGTGTCGGCGAAGACGCCCGTGTACGACGGCGCCTGCGGCTGCGACGGCTTCTTCACCTCGCCCGACGGAATGTCGAACGGCGTCACGCCATGCGACCAGATCGGCTTGTTCTCCGCGTGCTCGTAGCCCTTCCCCTTCTTCGTGATGACGTGAATCAGGAGCGGGCCGTTGTAGTCCTTGTTCTTGTCGAAGATCTCGAGCAACGCAGGGAGGTCGTGACCGTCGTACGGTCCGAGGTACTTGATGCCGAGCTCTTCGAACAGAGTGCCCGGCACGATCATGTTCTTGAGGATGTGCTCGACGTCGTGCGCCACCTCGTGCAGCTTTCCGCCGACGAGCGGGATGCGATCCATGATCCCCTTCGTCACATCCTTCAGCTGGTTGTAGCGCTGGCCCTTGATGATCGAGTTCAGGTAGCCCGACATCGCCCCGACGTTCGTCGAGATCGACATGTCGTTGTCATTGAGGACGATCATCATCTTCCGCTTCAGATGTCCGACCTGGTTCAGCCCCTCGAGCGCGAGGCCGCCCGAGAGCGCGCCGTCGCCGATGATGGCCACGACGCGATACGGCTCCCGGCGGAAGTCACGCGCCACGGTGATGCCGAGCGCCGCGGAGATGGAGGTCGACGCGTGGCCGGCGTTGAAGACGTCGTACTCCGACTCTTCACGCTTGCAGAAACCGGAGATGCCGTTGTGCTGGCGGATGGTGTTGAACGTGTCGCGGCGGCCGGTGATCAGCTTGTGGGGATACGACTGATGGCCGGTGTCGAAGACGATCTGATCGCGCGGCGTGTCGAAGATGTAATGCAGCGCGAGCGTCAGCTCGACGATCCCGAGGTTGCCGCCGAAGTGGCCGCCGATCTTCGACACGGTGTCGATGATCGTGTCGCGGATCTCCTGTGCCAGCTGCGGGAGCTGGCGGCGGTCGAGTTTGCGGAGATCGGCCGGCGAGTCAATGGTGTCCAGAAGTCGAGCCATATCAGTTCTTTCCGCGCCTAAGAGCGGCGTTCGCAGATGTAACGTGCGATGGCGGCGAGATAGTTCACCGGACCGCTGATGATATCAGCATCAGCGTTAGCCACCGCCTCTGCGAGCAGGCGTCCCGCCTCGGCACGTGCAGCTTCAACGCCGAGCAGCGCCGGATAGGTCAGCTTCCCCTGCTCGACATCTTTCCCGGCGGTCTTCCCGAGGGTCGCCGCGCTCTCTTCGATGTCGAGCAGGTCGTCGACGATCTGGAACGCGAGGCCGGTCGCCTCGCCGTAACGTCGCAGCGCCGCGAGCTGATCGTCGGACGCGCCGGCGAGCAGACCGACGAGGACTACGGAGGTGGTGAGCAGCTTGCCGGTTTTGTTGCGATGGATGAATTGAAGTTGTTCGAGTGTGTTGGAGGTTGGAGCGATATCCGCGACCTGGCCGCCGATCATCCCTGTCGAATCGACCGCCCGCGCGACCTCGGCGATGGCGCGTACCTGCCGCGCGGCATCGACTCCCGCGATCGGCGTCGCCAGCCACGAGAACGCCT
>Ga0134124_10003173_pt1 | contig 13219 bp, 13 predicted proteins | sample KB304_FD_96880 | JGI IMG/M metagenome (GOLD analysis project Ga0134124, IMG submission 96880) | Terrestrial soil microbial communities without Nitrogen fertilizer from Kellogg Biological Station, Michigan, USA - KB3-0-4 | ecosystem: Environmental > Terrestrial > Soil > Unclassified ... | reverse complement strand
ATCCTGCTGCTCGCCGCCAACACGTCCTTCGCCGATTTCCCGCGGCTGTCCTTCTTCCTCGCCCGCGACCGTTTCATCCCACGCCAGTTCGCGACGCAAGGCGACCGCCTCGTGTTCTCCAACGGCATCTTGATCCTGAGCGGGCTTGCCGCGCTCTTGCTGGTGATCTTCCGCGGCGACACCCACGCGCTGATCCCGCTCTACGCGGTCGGCGTCTTCCTGTCGTTCACGCTCTCGCAGGCGAGCATGGTCCGGCGCTGGCTCCGGCTGAAAGAAGAAGGCTGGTGGTGGCGCTGGTGGCTCAACGCGATCGGCGCGGTCGTGACGGGTCTGGTGATGGTCACGATCGCGGCGACCAAGTTCACACACGGCGCCTGGATCGTGGTCTTGTTGATTCCGACGCTCGTGACGGTGTTCGTGATGGTGCACCGCCACTACGAGGAAGTCGCGGTGCAGCTGTCGCTCGATGCCTTCTCACCGCCGCCGCCGATGACCAACACCGTCCTGGTGCTGGTCGGCGACATCCATCGCGGCGTCATCAAGGCGATCCAGTACGCCCAGACGCTTTCGCCCAATGCGAAGGCGGTGTTCGTGGAAACCGATCCCGAGCGGACCCGCCGGCTGGAGGAGAAGTGGGGCCGCTACGGGATAGGCATGCCGCTCATCGTGCTGACCTCGCCGTACCGGTCGCTGCTCGGGCCGCTGACGAAGTACGTCGACCACCTGCAGAACCAGGGCGAGAATCACGTTGTCACGATCGTCCTGCCCGAATTCATTCCGGCCCGCTGGTGGCAGCTGGGCCTGCACAATCAGACGGCGTTCCTGATCAAGGGCGCGATGCTGTTTCGCAAGAACGTCATCGTGACCGACGTGCCCTACCACCTGCGCCACTGAGCAGGCGATCGTCGTCGCGCCGGTGGCTCCGCGCGCGAGGCGATCGTCTGAACCGCGGCTCGTCGACCTGCGAGGGGCGAGCCACTCTCTGGTACACTCGAAAGCCGCGTGATTACTCGATGAACATCGTTCTCACCCCCGACGGCCCCCTCGATGCCCGCGGGACGCTCGCACGCTACCACCTCTGGGGAGAGGATCCGACGAACCGGATCGCCCGCGACGGCGACGTCTTCCGTCGCGTGCTCAGGCACGGCGGGCGCCTCGTCCCCTACGAGGTGCGCTGGAGCGGCCCTGTGGACGATGTCCGCATCACGATCCGGGCCCAGGGAAGCGATGCCGACGTCGAGGCCGGCATCCTCGCCGAAGTTCGCCGGCTCCTCGGCCTCGACCTCGATCTCGACGGCTTCTATCGGATGGCCAAGGCCGACCCGGCGCTGGCCACGTTGATCCAGCCGCTCTATGGGTTACGTCCGACGCTCGCGCCGACGCCGTTCGAGATGCTCGTCGGATCGATCACGGCCCAGCAGGTCAACCTCTCGTTCGCGTTCGCGTGCCGCGCGAGGCTCGTCCGTCGGTTCGGATCGCCCGTGAAGGTGGGACGAGAGACGGTGTGGGCGTTTCCCGAAGCCGCGCGGCTCGCGCAAGCCCGCGTGCGGGATCTGCGCGCGCTCAAGTACTCCACGCGCAAGGCGGAGTACATTCGCGATCTCGCGCGCGCGGTGGTCGCCGGCACGCTCGATCTCAAGGCCGTGTCCGCGGCCGAGTCGGCGATCGTGATCGCAGAGCTCACGGCGCTCCGCGGCCTCGGCCGCTGGACGGCCGACTGGTTTCTGGCCCGCTGCCTGGGCCGAGGCGACGTCTGCCCGGCGGGCGACCTCGCGGTGCGCAAGGCGTTCGTCCACTACTACGGGCGCGGGCGGTCGCTGAAAGAGGAGACGATTCGTCGCCGCGCGCGCGCGTGGGGCGAGCACCAGAATCTCGCCGTGCATTACCTCCTGGCCGGTATGCGTCTGCAGCGTCCGGCGGTCGGCGGAGGCGCGTGAAGAAGACCGTCGGCCTCAAGATCTTCGGTCAGCCCGATCCGGGCGTCCCCAAGGACGTCCACCTCGTCGGACGATACGCGCTCGGCGTCGATTGGGCCGACGGCCATGGATCCATCTATCCATTCGAGCGTCTGCGGCTCGATTGCGCCTGTGGTCAGTGCGCCGCGCTCGAAGAGCGACTGACCTCGGAGATGACGTGGCCGGCCGAGATCAAGCGAACCCCCGAGGGCTTGCGCGTGACGTGGGTCGACCTGCACGCGAGCCTGTACCCCTATCTCGAGCTGCGGGGGCTGTGTCGCTGCGCCGGCTGCACGGGCGGCCACTGATGACCGACGAAGCGCGCAAGCGCTGGGTCTTCCTCGGCATCATGCTGTCGATCTTCCTGGCGGCGATCGAGTCGACCGTGGTCGCGACCGCGATGCCGACGGTGGTGGCGAGCCTGGGCGGCATTCGCATCTACTCCTGGGTCTTCTCGGGGTTTTTGCTCACTCAGACGGTGACGATGCCGCTCTGGGGACGCTTCTCCGATCTCTACGGCCGACGGCCGGTTTACCTCGCCGGCCTCGCGACCTTCCTCGTCGGCTCGGCGCTGTCGGGCGCGTCCCAGAACATGGTGCAGCTGATCCTGTTCCGGATGGTGCAGGGGCTCGGCGCCGGCGCACTGATGACCCTCGGCTACACGATCATCGGCGAGCTGTTCGGGCTCGAGCGCCGGGCACGCATGCAGGGCTATATCTCGAGCGTGTGGGGCCTGGCCTCGCTCATGGGGCCGTGGGCGGGCGGAGTGCTCACCGACCACGTGTCCTGGCGCTGGGTCTTCTATATCAACCTGCCGTTCGGCGCGGTGGCGATGGCGTTGATCGGCTTTGCGTTGACCACGGCGTCGCGCTCGACGCGCCGGCCGGTCGTGGACTGGGCCGGCGTGGCGCTCTTCGCCTTGGGGGTGTCCGCGCTCCTGCTCGGGATCGTCGAAGCCGGTCGCGTGGGATCGTGGTCGCAGCCCGAGGTCGTCACCTTGCTCGTCCTGGGCGTGGTCGTGCTCGGTGCGTTCGTCGCGGTGGAGCAGCGAGCCGCGGAGCCGATCGTGCCGCTTCGCCTGTTCAAGAACCGGATGATCCTGGCCGCCGTCGTCACCCGGTTCCTGGCCGGCATGGCGATGTTCGGCGCGCTCTCGTTCGTGCCGCTGTTTCTGCAGTCGGTCACCGGCGCGTCGGCCACGCGGGCGGGTCTCGTCCTCACGCCGTTCGTGCTGGGCTGGGTCGTGATGTCGGTGGTGAGCGCGCGCCTGGTGCTGCGGGTCGGCTACCGAAGCGTCGTGCTGACCGGGATGGCCAGCCTCACCGTCGCGTTCCTGTTGTTCCGGACCTGGTCGGTCACGCTCTCGTCGGGGGGCGCGATGATCGACGTCCTCCTGGCCGGTATCGGCATGGGGATGGTGGTCGTGCCGATGCTGATCGCCGTCCAGAGCGTGGTCGCGCGAAGCGATCTCGGCACCGCGACGTCGCTGACGCAGTTCTTCATGTCGATCGGCGGCGCCCTCGGACTCTCGCTCATGGGCGCCGTGATGTCGCAGCGGCTCCACGCCGGCCTGCCGATGGTCGACGCGCTGCACGGCGTCTTCGTGGTGGGCTCCGCGGTCTGCGTCGCCGCGCTGGCGTCCGCATTCATGGTGCCGGCCGGTCGCGCCCAGGACCTGGCCCGGAGCGAAATGCGCGGCGAGCCGACGCGTGTGGGAGGATGAACCATGGCCGGTGACGCGCCGTTGCTCGAGCGTTTGGCGAAGCTTCCGGCGGTGCCGGCGGCGGAAGCCCTGAACTTCCTGGAGCGGCTGGCGAAGCCACAGACCGATCCCGTGATCGGCCCGCTGTTCGGCGTCGACGAGGAAGGCGATGTCGGCGTGAATCCGCTCGTGCCGGCGGTTCTCAAGCAGCTCGCCGACAAGCAGGACCTGACGTGCTACGCCGCGCTCCTCGAGGGGCTGACCGGGATCTGGAACGCGGCGGTCCGCGCGGCCGTCGTCGCGCGCCTGCGCGCATCGGGTTCGCCGGCGGACGACCTGTTGCTGAAGCTCGGAGCGCTCTCGCCGACCCTGGGCTTCGCCGCCGAGAAGCCCGAGTGGGCGCGCGAGTGGCTCGCCGACCCGTTCACCCAGGACGCGCTGCTGGTGCAGCAGTGCGTGATCCGGATGCTGCTGGCGTTGCGGACGATGGCCGACGCCCGCGCCGCTGAGCTGACGACGACGATCGGTTGACCGAGAAAACTCTCGACCAGGTCGAGAGCAAGGAGAGACGACGATGGCGATGGTGCCCGAGGGCTACCGTGATCTGCTGAGCAAGAAGTCGTTCGCCCACGTCGCGACCGTCGGCCGCGACGGTGCGCCGCAGGTGACGCCGGTGTGGATCGACTACGACGGCACCCACGTCCGGTTCAACACAGCCCGGGGACGGGTGAAGGACAAGAACCTCCAGCGCAATCCGAAGATCGCGCTCTCGATCCAGGATCCGGACAACCCGTACCGATACCTGCAGATCCGCGGGCGAGTCGTCGAGGTGACCGAGAAGGGAGCCGACGAGCACATCGACGCGCTCGCCAAGAAGTACACGGGTCAGGACCGCTACGGTCACCGGCGTCCCGGTGAAGTCCGCATCACCGTCAAGGTCCTGCCCGAGAAGATCCAGAGCATGGGATGAGCCCCGGCGAGTCTCGGAGTCGAGCGCGCGGATGATCCAGGTCGAGGAGATCGCGAAAGGCTACGCGGGGCAGCCGATCCTTCGCGGGCTGTCCTGGCGGATTCCCGATCGCGAGCGGATCGGCCTGGTCGGCCCGAACGGTGCGGGGAAGACGACGCTCTGCCGGTTGCTGGCGGGCGTCGAGGAGCCGGACGCGGGGCGCATCGTCCGCCCGCGCGAGACGACCGTCGGCTATCTCCCGCAGGAGGCGGCGGGTCATCCCGAGGGATCGGTGCTCGCCGAGGTGCTGGCCGGTTTCGCGGACGTGTGGCAGGTCGAGCGCGAGATGGAGGACGTCGCCGCGCGCCTCGCCGGGGCGGCCGGCGCCGAGAGCGCGACGTTGACGGCGCGCTACGGCGATCTGCAGCACCGCTTCGAGGCGCTCGGCGGCTATCGGCTCGAGACGGAAGCGAACGCGATCCTGAGCGGTCTCGGCTTCCGACCGTCGGATTTCGCGCGGCCGCTCAGCGAATTCTCGGGCGGCTGGCGGATGCGCGCCATGCTCGCGCGCCTGCTGCTACAGCGCCCGTCGTTGCTGCTGCTCGACGAGCCGACCAATCATCTCGACATCGAGTCGCTGGAGTGGCTCGAGTCGTTCCTGGCCGACTACGAAGGCACAGTCATCATCGTGTCGCACGACCGGTACTTCCTGAACCGAATGGTCACCTCGATCGCCGAGCTGGCGCCAACCGGGCTCACCGTCTATCCGGGCGACTACGACGAGTATCTGGTGCAGCGGCAGGCGCGGCGCGAGCTGCTCGAGGCACAGGCGCGCAACCAGGGCAAGCGCATCGCCGAGATCGAGCGCTTCATCGAGCGCTTTCGCTATCAGGCGAGCAAGGCGCGGCAGGTTCAGAGCCGCGTCAAGATGCTCGACCGTATCGAGCGCGTGGTGATCGAGGACGAGGCACGCGTGATCCGGTTCTCGTTTCCGCAGCCGCCGCGGACGGGGCGCCGGGTGGCCACGCTCGCGGGCATCCACAAGGCGTACGGCGACAACGTGGTGTACGCGGGCATCGATTTCGAGGTCGAGCGCGGCGCCAAGGTGGCGCTGGTCGGCCCGAACGGCGCGGGCAAGTCGACCTTGCTCAGGATGATGGCCGGCGCCCTGGCCTTCGACCGCGGCGAGCGTACGCTCGGCGCGCACGTCGCGGTCCACTACTACGCGCAGCACCAGCTCGAGGCGCTGACGCCGACCTTGACGATTCTCGAAGAGCTGGAACGCGCGGCGCCCGAGCTCGGGCAGACCCGGCTCCGGACCATCCTCGGCACGTTCCTGTTCTCGGGCGACGCGGTGGAGAAGAAGATCTCGGTGCTGTCGGGCGGCGAGAAGGCACGTGTCGCGCTGGCGAAGATGCTCGTGCGGCCGGCCGCGCTCCTCTGCATGGACGAGCCGACGAACCACCTCGACCTCGCGTCGCGCGAGGTGCTCGAGGCGGCGCTGGCCTCGTTCCCGGGGACGATCGTCTTCATCTCCCACGACCGCTACTTCATCAATCGCATCGCGACTCAGGTCGTCGAGGTCACGCGCGGAACGCTCGTCACCTATCTCGGCAGCTACGACGACTATCTCGACGCCAAGACGCGCGCCGCGGCCGAGGCACCCGCTGCGCCGACGCCTCGCCCCCGGCCGGCTCCCGCGGCGCCGCCGCGCCCGGAGCCGGTCGTGCGCGCGGCGAGGCCGGACGCATCCAAACGCCCCGGCAAGGTCGCGAAGGACGTGCGCGAGCTGCGGCGGCGCCTGGAGGACGTGGAGCGGCAGATCCACGCGCTCGAGGCGCGGCTGGCCGAGATCGGCGAGCGGCTCGGCGACCCGGCGTTCTACGCGGACGGCGAGCGCGTGCGCGCGGTGTCCGCGGAGCGCAAGAACGCCGAGGAGCAGGTCACGTGGCTCATGCGCGAGTGGGAGCAGCTGTCGACCGCGCTCGCCGCGCATGAGTGAGTTCTACGCGCCCGTCGATCCCGACCTCCTGCGTCGCGAGCGCGCGAAGGCGCGCGAGCTGCGGGCGAGCCAGTGGTGGAAACGTCGCATCGCCGACGGCGTCTGCTACTACTGCCGGCGGCGCGTCGGCCATCGCGCGCTGACGATGGACCATCAAGTTCCGCTCGGGCGCGGCGGTCGATCGACGCGCGGCAACGTCGTTCCCTCCTGCAAGGAGTGCAACACCAACAAGAAGGCGCTGGTCCCGCTCGAGTGGCAAGCGTATCTCGAGCGCCGGCACGATTCCTCGACCGACTGACCCGTATCTCCCGCGCGTGTCCGAATGATTGGACGTTGACGCGTTCCGCCGACGGCGGGTTCAATGGTTTTCGCTCGCGAGCGCTCGAGTGAAATGCCGTGCACCCCGAACGAAGGAGGAACGCTCATGAATCGTGTTCGTGTCTCGATCGTCGCGCTGCTCGTCGCGCTCGGATCGTCGGCGTCGTGGTCGGCGAGCGCGGCGCCGCCGTCACACACCGGACCGACGACGACGTCCGCGCCGAACGCGGCGCCGGTCAATATCAACACCGCGGACGTCAAGGAGCTGATGAAGCTCGAAGGCGTCGGCCGTCGTGTCGCCGAGAAGATCGTCGAGTACCGCGACACGCACGGGCCGTTCAAGAAGCCGGACGAGCTCCGGAAGGTCGAAGGCGTCGGCAACGGACTGTGGGAACGGAATCGCACGCGGATCGTGATCAAGTAGCGGGGTTCGGCACTTTGTACTTTGGATCACGACCGACCCGGGTGTAGGATTGGCTAAATCGACCGGGACGTAACAGCGTTCCAGTAGCGTCCCCGCCGACAATTACGCCGGCGGCTGACGTGGTCGAGCCCCGGGCCGGGAGTCGGCATCCGGTTCTGGGTGGGTGGGAACTGGGCCCGCGTGGCGGCCTTGCCGAGAATAGGAGGTGATCCAGCCGATGTGTAACCCTACGGTGATCTGTGAGGTGGTTGCCTCCTAGGCAGGGTCCACGCTAGCTCGGGTGGAACGCCTGGGAGTCCAGGCGCCACCGGCCCCGACGGTCCCGCTCTCACCAGCGGGGCGGCGCGACGCGCGAGTGAAAGCAGTACGCGCCGCAGCCTCCGTCGGGGCTTTTCTTTTTATGAGGGGGCGACCCCCCTCATACTCCCCCAGCTCTCGGGACGCTCGCGACGCGACGACTTTCGCGGCGCGCCGGCTCTCGGAGCGTGAGCGCTCCCGGCCGGCTATGTGGTTGGCGTGAGCCGGGCAGGAAGTGCCCGGCTCATCGCAGCGTGGCTAACTAGGCTTTCCGGACGTTGGCGGCCTGGAGGCCCTTCGGGCCTCGGGTCACCTCGAACTCGACGCGGTCACCCTCGGTGAGGCTCTTGAAGCCCTGAGCCTGAATGGCGCTGAAGTGAACGAAGACGTCCTCGCCACCCTCTTGCGTGATGAAGCCGAAGCCCTTCGCGTCGTTGAACCACTTCACCGTTCCCTGTGCCATGACGTGTCCTCTTTCTGTGTTGTGGAGCCTAGGCTCCGGTGATCCCGGCTCCGATCGCCGGGGTGATGCGCGCTGCACGCCGTCCCGAGGCCTGATCCCCGTCGGCCGAGGCGCGAGTCAAGATTGCATGTCCCAGATGTCGCTCGATCACGCGCAGCTGCTCGCGCTCCTCGGGCGCCGCGAAGCTCGTGGCTCGGCCGCTGGCCTCGGCGCGCGCGGTCCGGCCGATGCGGTGAATGTAGTCCTCGGCCGTGTGTGGCAGATCGAAGTTCACGACGTGCGCGATCTCGGGGACGTCGATCCCGCGCGCCGCGATGTCGGTGGCGATCAAGATGCGATAGCGACCACTCCGGAATCCGTCGAGCGCCTCACGGCGTTGCGACATCGAGCGATCCGCGTGCAGGCGCGTCACGCGATAGCCGGCCGCGCCCACGGCCCGTGCTACCCGGTCGGCGCGATGCTTGGTGCGTGTGAACACGAGCGTGCGGCCGTGATCCTCGCCGAGAAGCTTCAGGAGAAGCGGTGTCTTGTCCTGTGTCGGCGCCTTGTAGAGATGCTGCGTGACTTTCGCGACGGGCTTCGCAATCGTGCCCACGTCGATCCTCACGGGACGCACGAGATGGCGGCGGACCAGGGTCTCGACCGCGGGCGGCATCGTCGCGGAGAAGCAGAGCGTCTGCCGGTCGAGGGGAGTGACGCGCAGGATCCGTTCGACCTGCGGCGCGAAGCCCATGTCGAGCATGCGGTCGGCTTCGTCGAGAACGACGATGCGGACGGCTCCGAGGCTGAGCGACCGGCGCTCGAGATGATCGGCGAGCCGGCCGGGAGTCGCCACGATGACGTCCGGCCGCTTCTGGAGCCCGGAGAGCTGCGGCCCCATCGACTCGCCGCCGATGAGAACGAGGGTGCGGACGCCCTGGGCGCCGCCGAGCATGACGAACGTCTCGGCGATTTGAAGCGCAAGCTCGCGCGTCGGCGCGAGCACGAGCGCACGCGGCCCGCCGCCGGTGCGCTGCGCGAGCGGGGATGCCGCACGCGTGAGACGCTCGAGCATCGGGATCGCGAACGCGGCGGTCTTGCCGGTGCCGGTTTGAGCGCAGCCGATCACATCGCGGCCGTCGAGAATTGGCTCGATGGTCTTGGCCTGAATCGGGGTTGGCGTCAGATAGCCGGCGCGGGCAATCGCGTCGCACATAGCCGGCGTGAGCAGAGAATCAGTATCCGTAAACGAACAGAACATGGGGATGGAACACCTTTCTGAGTTGCCTCTGTGTTGGGCACCCGGGCCCGTCGCCGAGCCCGGGCGGGAGTAAACAGGGTAGGGTTACTTAGACCTTCCTGACGTTGGCTGCCTGAAGACCCTTCGGACCGCGCGTCACTTCAAACTCGACCCGATCACCTTCTGCAAGACTCTTGAACCCCTGGGCTTGAATGGCGCTGTAATGGACGAACACGTCCTCGCCGCCCTCCTGCGTGATAAATCCATATCCCTTTGCATCGTTGAACCACTTTACTTGTCCTTGAGCCATACCTCGGACCTCTCTTTAGGGGGTCTTCAAGCCCCTGTGCTCCCGCCATCGTGGCGGGGTTGCCCTCCGGGATTGGGGGGCAAACAAAAACGCCGCGGGGACTGGGCCCGCGCGGCGTGTGTCTCGATCTCTCACAATCGTTACCTAACTCCGTCTTTGCCAGAACCGGCGAGAAGAATGACATGCACCTTAACGGAAGTCAATCGAATTTATTACAACGCACGCGTGACCGGACGCGAACCGTTCTTCGTGCCCAGCCAACCGGGAATCGCCACCGAAAAACGGCCGGCGGTTCCCCCGGCCACCACGACGTGGATCTCCTCAGTCGACGGGAACTTGGAAATCATGGCGTCGGGCTCGCGCCGAGTTTCGCTTTTGCTGAAGCGCAAGTTCGTGCCTTCGCCATGGTCCGCGTCGGGCAAGAGCGTGCGGTAGGGCCGCCGCACGGTCACAAAGAGCTGTCGCTTGAGATCATCCTTCGACCACCCACCGTCGGCGAACGTCCGGGCGTGTTCCGGGCCCACGACCAGCATCGTGTGGGAGTACAGCGGGAAGTGCTTGCTGTTCCAGAGGCCCGCCATGGACCAGCCTACCGATCCGCCGAGCTCGCGGGCGGTTCGGCTCGAATGATCCGAGATTCCGTGCGGCGCGTCGCCGGCAAACAAGGTGACGGCCGACGCGGCGGGCGGCAGTCCACGACCCACATGGAAGGGCGGCCACGGGCTCGCTTCCTCATTCTCACCGATGCAATAGGTGTAGCGCCCGGGATGGCCGAACGTGGACATCGAGGTCTCGCCTGGGCGTGCGCCGCCGACGTTGATCATCAACAGGCGAAGGGCCCGTCCGATCGTCGCGTTGGCACGGTAGCCTGGTCCGAAACGCCGAATCCGCTGTTGAGACCGATATGTTCGCGGATCGGGCCGTTGGCGAGGATGAGCGGCGCCGAGAAGTGGGTCGAGGTCGACATCCCGTGAAGGTTGAACTCCGGGTCGCAGGCGCACTCGGCGGCGGCCACGACCACGGGCAGATACTCGGGCCGACACCCGGCCAGGACGGCGTTGGTAGCAGCCTTCTCGACGGTCAGTCGACCGTAGTTCGGCGGCATCTCCCCGAGCAGTTCGTCGCGCGCCCGTCCGGTGCCGGCGAGCATGCGCTCGACACGCTCCCGGGTCGGCGGCACGACGGGAAGCCCGTCGGTTACGCCTTTTTCGAACCAGACCTCGAATTCGTCAAGGTTTGTCACGCCCGCGATGCTATCCGGGGGCTACGCTTCCGACAATTCCCGAGCGAGTCCAGGGGTGTGTGTGAGGTATGCTCGGGCCTGTTTCGGGGGCTCGGGTTCTCTGACGCTGGCTGTCACCAAAGGTGCCATCCTGGATGTCCAATCCGAGCCACCCCCCGAAATTGGCCGCCTCGCCGCCTCTACAGAGGAGCGAAAGCCGGCGAGGATTGGGAGGGCGAGGCGCGGGGGGTCTCAGGTGGAACCCTATGAAAAATATTGGGTTTTAACTGCATGGATCGGGCAGGTCTCCGGGGCCCCGGGACCGGTTCTAAAGCCTTGGAAAAATAGAGTTTTCGTTTCGAGGTGGCACGGACTGTGCTACTGTAAAAAACCCGACGCGGGCGTTCAATCGTCACACGATGGAGCGGTGATGTTCTACAACCTGCTGGCCGGAATGTTCTCCAACGATCTCGCTGTCGACCTGGGGACCGCGAACACGCTCGTCTACGTCCGCGGCGAAGGCATCGTACTCAACGAGCCCTCGATCGTTGCCATCCACCAGGCGGATCATTCGGTGCTCGCCGTCGGTCATGAAGCCAAGGCCATGCTCGGGCGGACCCCCGGCAACATCATCGCAATCAGGCCGCTCAAGGACGGGGTCATCGCCGACTTCGATGTGACCGAGAAGATGCTGCACTACTTCATCTCGAAGGTGCACCGCCGCCGGACGCTGGTCCGGCCGCGCATCGTCATCGGCGTGCCCTCGGGGATCACGCAGGTCGAGAAGCGGGCCGTCCGCGACTCGGCCATGCAGGCCGGTGCCCGCGAGGTGTACCTGATCGAGGAACCGATGGCCGCCGCGATCGGGGCTGGGTTGCCGATCCAGGAGCCCGGAGGCAACATGATCGTGGACATCGGCGGCGGGACGACCGAGGTTGCGGTCATCTCACTTTCCGGAATCGTCTACTCCAAGTCGGTGCGGATCGCCGGCGACGAGATGGACGAGGCGATCGTCCAGTACATCCGCAAGCATTACAACCTGCTCGTCGGTGAGCGGCGAGCTGAGGAAATCAAGGTCACGCTCGGGTCGGCTTATCCGATGGGCGGCGACCGCCGCACGATGGAAGTGAAGGGTCGTGACCTGATCGATGGCATCCCGAAGACCATCGTGATCACCGACGAGGAGATCCGCGAAGCGCTGCGCGAGCCCGTCATGACGATCGTCGAGACGGTGCGCACGTGCCTCGAGCGGACTCCGCCGGAGCTCGCGGCGGACATCGTGGACAAGGGGATCGTGATCACCGGGGGCGGCGCGCTGCTCCGCGGTTTGGATCATCTCCTGCGTCAGGAGACGAATCTGCCGGTGACGCCAGGTGACGAGCCGCTATCGTGCGTCGCGCTCGGGACCGGCCGAGTGCTCGACGAGCTCGATCTCCTGAAAAAGGTCGCGATCCCCGCCTAACAGGTCGCTAGCCTTCTCGCAGGGGGTCGGAAGGTGAAGATTCGGAAGGTCGTACTGCTCGGCTCCCTGGTGGCGGCTTGCCTCGTGCTGCTCACGCTCCAGACGCGCGGATACGGCTCGGCGGCCGGCGACATCTTCGCGGTCGTCACCGCGCCCATCCAGACGGGGCTCGCGAAGGCGAGCCGCAACACCTTCGGGCTCTGGACGACCTACCTCGACTGGAAAAACGTTCGCGCCGAGAACCGGCGGCTCCGCGAGGAAGTGCAGGAGCTGCGTGTCCAGTCGCTGCGCGTGACCGAAACGGACGACGAGAATCGCCGGCTGCGGCGGTTGCTCGCGCTGCAGGAACAGCTGCCGCTGACGACCTTGTCCGGAGAGATCATCGCTCGCGAATGGGGCGGCTGGATCCGGTCACTCACCGTCAACCGCGGTCGGGGGGACAACGTCCCGCGCCTGACCGCGGTGATCTCGCCCAACGGCCTCATCGGCCGCGTCGTCGACGTCCGGCCGGGCGCGTCGATCGTGCAGGTGCTGACCGACCCGACGTCGACCGTGGGCGCCCACGTGCTGAGAACGCGGACGCCGGGCATCGTCGAGGGCGATCCGCGCGGCACGTTACGGTTCAAGTTCATGGCGCGTGACGGCGCGTCGATCCAGAACGGCGACGTGCTCGTGACCGCCGGGCAGGGTGGACTCTTCCCGCGTGGCATCCCGATCGGCAGCGTGTTGCGTGAGCTCAAAACCGCTGAAGGCTGGACGCGCACGTATCTCTTGCAGCCGTCCGTGAATCCGGCGAAGGTCAATTCGGTGATGGTGCTGACCGCACAGCGTTCGACGCAGAAGATGGACAATGTTTGGCAGATGGTCGCGCGCATTGATTCCGCGACGCGAAGCGT
>Ga0134124_10003172_pt1 | contig 13220 bp, 11 predicted proteins | sample KB304_FD_96880 | JGI IMG/M metagenome (GOLD analysis project Ga0134124, IMG submission 96880) | Terrestrial soil microbial communities without Nitrogen fertilizer from Kellogg Biological Station, Michigan, USA - KB3-0-4 | ecosystem: Environmental > Terrestrial > Soil > Unclassified ... | reverse complement strand
GCCCGGCCAGCTCCCGCCGGCACCGCCGCACCAGGGCGTAGACGGTCTCCGGTCGCGTCGGCGCGAACAGCGGCTCCCGGGTCAGGTTGCAGAACACATACCAGCCGTCGTCGACCGCCAGCCCCCGCGCGGCCGCCGTGTCGGCGACCTGCCACAGGTAGTCGCCATAGAGCCGGCCGAGCTCCGCGGACACGTAGACCCGCCGATATTGACTGTTTTTCACCCGCACCCCGTGCGGATGCTCTGCCGGCACGACCTCCACGAACCCAGTCGCGCCGCCGCCGGTGTGCCAGTCGGCATGCCGCAAACCAAGCGCCTCGCCGAGCCGCAGGCCCGATTCCGCGAGCAACGCGAACAACAGACGGTCACGCAGCGACCCCGACCACTCCCCGCCGGGATCCCGCCGCGCGCAGCACTTCAACACGGCTGCGACCTGCTCCGGCGTCAGGATCGGCGGCGGACCCGACCGGGAACGCGCGACCCGCACCACCCCCGCCGGCCGCGGCGAGCGCTGCGTATGCGCCAGTATCCCCACGAACCGGCTCCGTCGCGGCCCCGCCGTCGAGGCCCGCGGCACCCGCACTGGATGCCCGGCCGACTCCAGATAGCGGTAGAAGGCCACCACAGCGGCCACCCGTGCCGACACCGTCGCCGGCGCCGCCCCACCGCCGGCGCCCACGCCGATCGTGCTCACGCCGGGCGGTCCGCCGCTGCGCAGCCAGCCGACGAACCCCGTCAGCCCGGCCACCCCTGGATCCGCCCAGTCGACTCGAACTGCCTCCAGATAGCCGAAATAGCCCGCCAGCGCATGCGCATACGCCCGGACCGTGTTCGGCGACGAGCCGATCAGCCGGTGATGCTCGAGGAACTCCTCGACCGGCCCGATCGGCAGATGGTCCCGCCCGAGCACCGTCCAGGAACGGCACCCACCCGGTAGATCCAGCCGCTGCACCCCAACCACCACGACCCGCACCCCCTCCCACCATCGTCACCTATCGTCATCGGACGACCACAGATAACCATCAGGTGACGATGAAGTGGGGGACCTCCGCACCACGCCGCGATCGTTGAGTACGCCCCAAACGCCGTTACAGATAACCGATCTTCGAGGCCGACTTCCAGCCGGTCTCCTACGGGTTCAGGCCAGGCCGGCGGGCCCAGGACGCAATCGCCGAGACCCATTACTTCGGTACCCGTGGGTATCACTGGGTGCTGGACGCCGACATCCACGCGTGTTTCGACGAGATCTCTCACGCCGCGTTGATGGACCGGGTCCGAAAGAGGGTCAAGGACAAGCGTGTTCTCGCCCTGGTCAAGGCGTTCCTCAAGGCCGGTATTCTCACCGAGGATGGCCAGGACAGGGATACGCACACCGGGGTCCAGCAGGGCGGCATCCTGTCACCGCTGCTGGCGAACGTCGCCTTGTCAGTGCTCGACGAGCACTTGCACGCGGCATGGCAGCCAGGCGGGACGCTGTCGACCCAGAGCAAGCGCAAGTACCGACGCAAAACAGGGCGACCGACGTGGAGGATCGTGCGCTACGCGGACGATTTTATCGTGATGGTGCACGGGACCGAAGCGGACGCGCTCCAGCTACACGAGGAAGTGGCACGGGTGCTGGCCACCGTGGGGCTGCGCCTCTCCGAGGCGAAGACCCAGGTCACGCACCTCGACCGGGGATTCGACTTCCTGGGCTTCCGCATCCAGCGGAAGCGCAAGCGAGGGACGAACAAGTGGTACGTCTACACCTTCGTGGCCGACCGCGCGATCCGGGCGGTGAAGGACAAGATCAGGACCCTGACCCACAGGACGTCGCAACGCGACCTGGAGGACCTGCTACAACAGATCAACCAGATCACGCAGGGGTGGGCCGGCTACTTCAGGCACGCCGTGGTGAAACACGTGTTCGCCGCCATCGACCAGGTCGTGTGGTGGCGACTGGCCCGGCTGCTGATGGTCCGACACCACTGGGGATGGAAGCAGTTCCGCGCGCGGCACACCACCCCCACCGGGCGGTGGACACCGATCCGCGCCGGGACCACCGAGCTACGCCCGATGGCCAAGGTACCGGTCACCCGGTATCGCTACCGAGGCGACCGGATCCCCACTCCCTGGGCCGCACTACCCGCATGACGGCAGGAACCGTGGAGAGCCCGTTGCGTTGAGAGGCGCACGGCGGGTTCGGCGAGCGGCCGTGGGAAACGGGCCGGGAGCAATCCCGGTACCGCGCTCACGGCCGACTCAGCCGTGTGTGTGGCTGGCTCGTCCTGCTCGGTCGTTCGTCGGCATCCAAAGACATCGAGCTGCTTGTGCTCCGGCACGAGGTCGCGGTGCTGCGCCGTACCCAGCCGAAGCCGCGGTGGACCTGGGCGGACCGGGCGATACTGGCCGCGCTGATTCGTCGGCCTCCCCGGACACTCCGAGCGCACCGGCTGGTGACACGGGCACGGTGCTGCGCTGGCATCGCCGGCTGGTCGCCCGGGAGTGGACATATCCGCACCGGACGGGCCGACCACCGATCCCAGCCGAGCTTGCCGCGCTGATCGAACGGCTCGCGACCGAGAACCGCGGCTGGGGCTACGTCCGCATCCACGGTGAGCTGCGCAAGCTCGGATACCGGGTCAGCGCGTCCACGATCCGCCGGGTCCTCAACAGGCTACGGATACCGCCCGCACCGGCACGTCAGACCGACACGACCTGGCGGCGGTTCCTGTGTGCGCAGGCGTCCTCGATGCTGGCGATTGACTTCTTCCCTGTCGACTGCGCGGTCACGTTGCGGCGGGTGTACTGCCTGTTCGCCATGGAGGTCGGATCCCGCTACGTGCACATCCTCGGTGTCACCACCCACCCGGACGGTCCCTGGACCACGCAGCAACTCCGCAACCGGTTGATGGATCTCGGCGACCGGGCCGCCGAGTTCCGTTTCCTCATTCGCGACCGGGCCGGCCAGTTCAGCGCATCGTTCGACGCGCTGCTGGCTGACGCAGGCATCACCACTGTGAAGATCCCACCACGATCACCTCGCGCGAACGCGTTCGCCGAACGATTCGTCCGCACCGTCCGCGCCGAGGTCACCGACCACATGCTCATCTTCGGCGCGCGGCACCTGCGAGCCGTCATGGCCGAATACGCCGCCCACTACAACGGACGACGTCCCCACCGCGCCCTCCAGCTCCAACCGCCTCGACCCGACCACCCGCGGGCCGACGTCACAACGGAACAGATCAAGCGCCGACCGGTCCTCGGCGGACTAATCAACGAATACGAGCGAGCCGCGTGAAGGCCCAGGTCAACACCGGTGGCAGAGTTCTGACACCCCACACGTACTGACGATCCCGGTATTTCGGCAGAGCCCGACGCTATCTCGACGGCGTCGATCTTGAATTCACCTCGGTTGATCGCGCTCTCGACCCGTCCAGGAGTCCGCAGGAACTTGTCGTCGTGGTACCGCGCAAGACCGCTCGTCCCGGTCCAGCGACGCGGCGGACTCTCGCGGGCGGACCCGCGCCACGACTTCCAGCCCCTGACACCTGGACGAGTGGGGTGTACTGTACTCACACAGTCCGACCCCAACGAGGGCCATGACCGGACAGCGGACAGAGTGCGAGCACGCCGTCAGGCAGACCGGACTCGGTCGCAAGCCGCCCCAGGGCCAGCGTCGTGGTGCTGGTGAACTCGGACGGCTTGATGACCACTCCGTCCGCGTCCGCATGGGTCTGCGACGCGCGCACCGGAGTGGACCGGTTACCGAGCTGCAACAGTCTGTGCTACCCGCATCCAAGCTCGACAAACTTGGCCCAGGTCCAGAAATCGAAGCTGACTCGTATGGTGACCACAACAAGGAGTCGTCAGGAATGTCTGCTGCATTAACTGGCTCAGGCGACCTCGAAGGCCCCTGGGACGTCGTCGTGGTGGGTCACGGGGCGGCCGGGCTGAGCGCCGCGCTCTCCTTCCTGGAGGACCATTCGGCGGGAACCGGTCCGCGGGTGGCGGTCCTTGACCGGGCGGACCGGCAGCATCGGGGAGGTTCCACCGCGTGGACGACGTCGGGGTTCCGGCTCGACGGTGACGCCCAACTGGACCCGGAGTGGGCGCGGATCGTTCGGGACACGGCCGGGCACCACGCCAACGAGGAGTACATCGAGGCGTTCTACGAGAACGCGACCGACACCCTCAACTGGATCCGCGGCCACGGTGTCGAGATCGGAAAGGCGCCGGCGTCGGTCCCGCTCTCGTTCGGTAGGCAGGTCTGGTTTCCCGTCGGCGGTGGGAAAGCCATCGTGGAGACACTCGGCGCCGCCGTCGAGGAGGGCGGGGCGTCGGTCTTCTACAGCACGACGGCGCTGCGGCTGGTGACCGGAGCGTCGGGCGGGATCGAAGGCGTCGTCGTGCGGTCCGCCGAGGGCACCGAGCACGTCATGTCCACCCGGGCGGTCGTGCTGGCCAGTGGCGGTTTCGAGGCGAACCCCGAGATGCTCGCGCGCTACATCCCCAACGCCTACCGGCTCAGGACCGTCTCACCCGGCACCGACGTGAACACCGGCGACGGCATCCGCATGGCGGTCGAGATCGGCGCCGACACCGCCGGGCAGTTCGACGGCGCGCACCTCGAACCGGTCGACCCCCGCTCGTCCAACCGCGAGGGCCTCGTGGGGTCCTGGCAGTTCGGGATCTTGGTCAACCAGCACGGCGAGCGTTTCATGGACGAGGCCGAGCGCTCCTTCGACATCCAGTTCGACCAGATCGGCAACCGGCTGTTCCGGGAGCAGGACGGGCGCGGGTACGCGATCGTCGACGCCAACATCCGCGCGCGGGTGCCCGGCTTCGAGCGGCTCAACGACCAGGAGAACCTGCCGATGCGGGCCGACACCCTTGAGGGTCTTGCCGAGCTGCTCGGCATTCCGGATGACGCCCTGCGGCGCACGGTCGAGCAGTACAACGAGGGAGCGAAGGGGAACGAGTTCGACCCGACGCGGTTCGACGGGCAGTCCACTACCGGGATCACCCCCCGCAAGTCCAACTGGGCCCAGCCGCTGCTGACACCTCCATACGAAGGCGTTCCCGTGGAGGCGAACATCTGCTTCACCTACGGCGGGCTCCGAGTCGACGGGACGTCCCGAGTGTTGAACACGGACCGCCGGCCGATCCCCGGCCTGTGGGCGGCCGGTGAGATCACCGGCATCTTCTACGGCCTGTACCCGGCGGCTACCTCCGTCCTCCGGTCGCTCACCTTCGGCCGGATAGCCGGGCGGGAAGCCGCCGCCAGGCTCGTCACGGCGTAGTCCCCGCGGGCCCGCCCTGACCAGCGCGGGCCCGTCTTCTCGGCACATCGAGGACATCATCCCGCCTTCGACCAGATGACAGCCGAGAGAAATACAGTATCCTCTACTTTACGATGAGGCGAATACGGTGCACTCTACTGTGGAACTCGACAGTAGGGATGCAGGCGGAGACGCCCGGTCTGGCGTGAGCCGGGTTCACCGCGCGGACCGAATGGAAGTGGTGTGATCTTGACGAGCGTCAGCTTCACTGGTCGTACCGCGCTGGTCACCGGCGCGAGCCGCAACATCCGACGAGCTATTACCCTCGCGCTCAGCGCCGAGGGGGTGGCAGTAGCCGTCAACGCCAAGAACGACAGGGACGGCGCCGAAGCAACGGTCCGGGACATCGAGCGGGCAGGTGGCCGCGCGGCGGTCGTGCTCGGCGACGTCTCCGACGCTGACCCTGGGGCGGCTCGCCACCGAGGCCGGGCTGCCGGACGGCGTCCTCAACGTCGTCTCCGGCACCGGCTCGGAGGTCGGCGAGCCGCTGCTGCGCCACCCAGCGGTCGCCAAGATCGCCTTCACCGGTTCCGTCGTGACGGGCCGACGTGTCGCCACCGTTGGCGCCGAGCGCCTGGTGCCGGTGCCCTTGAACTGGGTGGCAAATCCACGAGCGTCGTCTTCGCTGACGCCGATCTGGATCGGGCCGCTCGAGTCGTTGCCGCTGGATTCACAGCCAACAGCGGCCAAGTCTGTTCCGCGAACACCCGGCTGCTCGTCGAGCGGACGGTCCACGATGACTTCGTGGCTCGCGTCGCAGAGATCGTCTCCGCCCTGAAGCCTGCACAGCACTTCGGCCCCATCACTCCGGCTCAGTTCGAGAAGGTCCAGGAGTACTGAAAGATCGCCGAGGAAGGGGGCGCCAAGCGGGTGGTGGGCGCACGTCTGCCACCGATGGGGACCAGGCGGAGGGGCACTATGTCCTGCCCACTATCTACACCAACGGCGAGCCACGCATGCGTATTGCTCAGGAGGAGGTCTTCGGCCCTGTTCTCGCCGTGACCCCGTTCGACGATGAGGAGGAAGCGGTTCGGCTTGCCAACAGGTACCGACTATGGCCTGTCCTCCGACGTCTGCATCGGGGATTGGGCCGCGCGCTGCGCGTCGCCAGCCGTATCCAGGCCGGCCAGGTGTCCGTCAATGGTGGAGTGCTCAATTCCGAAACGCCCTTCGGGGGTTACCGGAACAGCGGCCTGGGTCGAGTCAAGGGAATCGAGGCCCTCCACACCTACACGCAGTTGAAGACCATCAGCATGGGAACAGGGAGCTGATCATGGCAAAGCAGGATCTCGGCGTACTGGAGGGTCTGTACCTCATCGACTCCGACTCGCACTACTCGGAGCCGCACGACCTGTGGACCTCGCGCGCCCCGGCCAAGCTGCAGGACCTCGTCCCGCTGGTGCGGCCGAATGCCAAGGGTGAACTGCGCTGGTGGCTGAACGGCAAGGACCTGTTCATGGCCGGCGGCGGCAGCTTCGTCGACAAGGCCGGCAACAAGACGCCGATGGTCAGCGTCGAGATCATGAACAGCATCAACTTCGAGGACATCCACGAAGCCTCCTACGACGCGGCAGCCCGCCTGAAGATCATGGACGAGATGGGTGTGTGGGCCCAGATCGTCTACCCCAACACGATGGGCTTCGCGATGTACGCGGTCATCCAGGAGGTCGAGACCGAGATCGGCGCGGCCATCGTCTCGATCTTCAACGATGCCATGGCCGAGTGGCAGGAGCAGGGCCGCAACCGGCTTTTCCCGATGGCCGTCCTGCCGTTCTGGGACATCGATGCCTCCGTCAAGGAGGCCCAGCGGGCCGCCGCGATGGGCCTGCGGGGGGTCACCATGGCCGGTAACCCCCACCTCGGCGGGCTGCCTGACCTCGGCCAGCCGGCCTGGGAGCCGCTCTACGAAGTCCTGCAGGACCTGGGCATGACCATCAACATCCATGTCGGGTCGACCGCCAGCGTCTCCGCGGACCACTATGACACAGCGTGGCCGTCGCTGGAGTTCCGCGCCGTCAAGCCGGTCAACTCCGTGCAGATGGAGCTGAACAACTCGAAGTTCATCTCCAACCTCTGCGTCAGCGACGTCATTCTCAAGTACCCTGACCTGAAGTGGGTCTCCGTCGAGAGCGGCATCGGTTGGATTCCGTACGTGCTCGAGCGTATCGACTACGAGTACCGCGAGACCTTCCCCAACCTCCCCCCCGTGACCCGGCCGAACGCACTCGAGATGTTCCGCCGCGGCATCTACGGAACCTTCTGGTTCGAGCACGCCGGCCCGCACCTGCTGCTCGACTACCTCGGCGCTGACAACATCCTCTGGGAGACGGACTTCCCGCACCCCACCTGCCTCTACCCCTCGCCCGTCGAGCGTTCCGCCAAGGCCCTCGCCGGCGTCGACCCGGCAAACGTCCGCAAGATCATGCAGGACAACGCCGCCAAGCTCTACAGCATCGACCTGCCCCCCATTCCGGCCGGAACCCCCGAGGCGGATTCCTGACGGCCTGGCGGATGGATAGGTCGACAGACGAAGGGGTGTCCATTCGGCCTCACCCGGGGTGGCCCGGATGTACTCCGGCACCCTGGGCAAGGTCGCCAACTGTCACAAGTGCTCTTGCGGCGTTCGTCCCGCCGCCCCCAAAATGGGGCTTGAAAGGTGCCGGCCCGGTGAAAACGTGGACCCGCGCTTCGGCGGTTCCGGATACTCGAGCAAGCGGCTTCTCCGCGCCGTCAGCCCGGCTCGACCGGGATGAACATGAACCGCCGAAGCGAGCCGGCGTGGACCAGAGGCACGCGGCCTGGGCGCCCGGAGGCGAAGGCCCCGGGCAGCCAGGGCAGTAGACATCAGCGGCACAACTGGAGGAACCATGGCCTTATCGACCACCGAGGACGCGGCGCTCGCGATTCCGGATCTCTCTGACCCTGGGACGTACGTCGATGACGTCCCGCACGCGGCGTTCGCGGCGATCCAGCGCCGGCCCGGCCTGTACTGGCAACCCACAAAGCTCGCAGCGGTGAACGGTGGCTTCTGGGCCGTCACCCGCTTCGCGGACATCGTCGCGATCGAGAAGGACCCGGCGACGTTCACCTCCACGCGGGGGGCGGCGTACCCGCAGATGATGGACGGCCCGATCGAGGGGCCTAGCAAGGACAACATCATGATGAGCGACCCGCCCCGCCACACCCGCCTGCGGCGGGTCGCGGCAAAGGGGTTCGGACCCCGGGTCGTGGCCAACTTCGAGCCCTGGATCCGCGAGATCGTCCGGGACGCCATAGCGAGCGTCTCCGACCGGGACGAGTTCGACTTTGTGGAGGAGTTCGCCCGAACGATTCCCGCCTACGTCGTCGCGACGATTCTGGGTACTCCTCGTGAGGACCGCAAGCGGATGGTCGACTGGACAACCGAGCTCTTCGCGGCCGGCCAGCGGACCGAGGGTCTAGCCGAGGGCGAGGGCACGCTGGCGAACGTGGTCGAGACACAGCTCGAGGTCGCGGCCTACGCCGAACAGATCCGGGAGATAAAGCGCGCGCACCCCGCCGACGACATGTGCACGGTTCTGAACGGCTGCGTGGACCGAGGTGAGATCAACGACGCCGAGTTCCTCCAGTGGATGACGCTGATTATGGGAGCGGGGTACGAGACCACCCACACAGCGATCGGGCAGTCCATGCGCATGTACCTGGAGGACGCCGAGATACGCGAACTCACGGATCGCGCCCTGGCCGAGGGGATGATCGGCCGGGCCGTGGACGAGTACGTCCGCCTCATCAGCCCGCCGATGGAGATGGCCCGCACGGCAGTCCGCGATGTGGACTTCCTCGGCCAGCAGATCCGCGAGCGGGACGTCCTGGTGTTGTACTACGTCGCCGCGAACCGTGATCCGGCGGTGTTCTCCGAGCCGAATCGCTTCAATCCGTGGCGGCCGGAGACGCAGACCCTGGCGTTCGGGAGCGGAATCCACCGCTGCATGGGTGCGCACCTCGCGAAACTCGAGGTCCAGATTCTCTGGGAGGAGTTGCGGGCGGCCGGGCTCCGCCTGCGGCTGAACGGCGCGCCCAGGCGGGGATGGTCGAACTTCATCAACCAGCTCACCGAGCTGCCGGTCGCCCGGGTCTAGTCAGCCGCGGGTAACAAGACTCTCAGGCTTTGACCGCGACCGCCGCGCCGGGCCCGGACCGCTCGGGCGCGGCGCCGGCGGGAGCACCGGCCGGGACGTCCGCGGAAACGTCGTGTGAGAACCGGCCGGTGGCCTCGGCGAGGATCGCGGCGCGGGCGGCGCCGATGTCGAACCACATGCCGACCAGGTGGAGCCGGTCCGACAACTCGCTGATCGACGACGACACGGCTACCCGCCGTAGCGGCCGATCGGCGCGTTCCGCTGGCCGGCGGCGTTCGGTCCCGCGGGCTCACGAGCTGGACGCGGCGCGCCAATCGTGGGCTGGCGGCGGGGTCGCCCCGTACAGGGCCACGGCATTGCGCCATGCGATCTTCTCGGCCACGCTACGATCCAGACCCGTCAGTTCCTCACGGATCAGTGCCTGGGTATCGGGCCACGAGCTGTCCTGGTGCGGGTAGTCGACCTCCAGCATGATCTTGTCTTCGCCGATGATGTCGAGCATCCGGAACGCCGATGGGTCCTCGATCGAGGCGAAGAAGAAGTTCCGATGCAGGACGTCGGCGGGATGCCCGTAGGAACGGGCCCAGGCAGACTCGGGATGATCACACTGCCGGTAGGCACGGTTGAGCCGCTCGACCACCGTCGGAACCCACGAGGCACCGCCTTCTGACAGAGCGATCCTGAGATCCGGGAACCGAACCGGGATCAGCGAGAAGACCCAGTCGACGACGGCGCTCATCGAGCTGAGAGGGAACAGCGCGATGGCCACGTCGGTGGGCGAGTCGTTGGACGGCCGGTTGATCAGTCCGGCCGACCCGACGTGCAGGTTGACCACGGTTCCCGTCTCGACGCATGCCGCAAAGAACGGATCCCAGTATCGAGTGTGCAGGCTGGGACGTCCGAGCGCCTCCGGGTTCTCGGTGAAACTCACCGCGCGCACACCGCGCGCCGCGTTGCGCCGGATCTCCCGCGCCGCGAGGTCGGCATCATTGAGCCAGGTGATCTGGCTGCCGAGGAATCGCTCGGGGTATCGGCTCGTCCATTCCTCGTGGTACCAGTCGTTGTAGGCCTGCACGCACGCGTAGCCGACCTCCCGATCCCGGAGGTTCGACAGTGCTCGGCCAGAGAACCCCCAGGGCAGCGACGGGAAATTGAGCGAAGCCCAGACCCCGCCCAGGTCCATGTCCGCGATCCGGGCGTCCGGGTCCCATGCTCCCCGCCGCGTCTCCTCGTACGCCATCGGGTCATGGGAGCGCCACTCGCTCACCGGCCGCCCGACGGTCGCGTTCGCGGTAAGGACCGGTTCGGGCCGCCCGTCCAGAATCCAGTGCGCCACGCCGTCGACCGCGGCCATGTGCGGCACGGACTCGCGCATGCGCCGCGGCACCCGCGAGGTGAAGGTGTCAGCCGGTTCCAGCACGTGGTCGTCCACCGAGATGATCGGCAGGAAGATATCTCGTCGCTTGGGTTCAGATAAGAACGTCACCGCGGTCACGGTTCTCCGATCAAGAGTCAATCAGCTGAGGACGTCGGGGTCCCGGTCGATCTCCCACCGTGCCGCGGACTCGAACAGGTTCTGCACTCCGACCTTGCGAATCCGTGCGGCTAGTGTCTCGTGCTGATCAGCCGGAAACGGCTGTTCGCCGCCGAGGACCTCGACGTGCCAGGCAATGCGGGAACGGGACTCCAGGCTGACGCAGCGGTAGTACGCCTCCCGCACGCTGGCGCCAACCACGAAAACACCATGGTTCTCGAGCAGCCCGACGGTGCTGCTTCCCAGCGAGGAGACGTTGCGCTCCGCGGCGACCGGGTCCACGACGGTGCCGTCGTATCCCCGGTGGAAGATGATGTCGTCATCGGCGAGAAAAGCGCCGATCTGCTCGTAGGCCGGTGGAACGCGCCCGGCAGCGGCCCAGATCGTTCCCCAACGGGGATGGTTGTGCACCGCGACGACGACGTCCTCGCGAAGACGATGAAGAGCAAGATGCAGCTCGATCGCGGCCGGCGCGACGCGGCGGCCTGCCAGGTGAGTACCGTCCGGCGCGAGCCGGACGACGTCCGACGCGGTGACCTGCCGCCACCCGAGATTCGACGGGTTGACCAGCAGGCTTCCGTCTGGCTGGCGGATGCTCAGGTGCCCGAAAATGTGGTCGTCGTAGCCTTCGGCATGAAGCATGCGAGCAAGCACGGCGAGCTCCTGTTCCGGACTCAGCTCGCGCTCAAGTGCGGACTCACCCTTGGCCTGTAGGATGGCTTCGATGAGATCGGCCACAGCAGTCACCTCCTGACAAGTCGCGATGACGGTTGGCACCTTGCAGCGAGGGCGGCGTCCGGCTGAAGGGGATTCAGCGTCAGGACGGCCCTGCGCTGGATGAACAGGTCCAGCATGCAGGCGACGACGGCCGCGTCGTTGCGGGTAACCAGACCGACCGCGGCTTCTCGCGGAAGGTCCCGGCTGAGCTCGCCGATCTGCGCGCCCAGCGCGGTCAGCTCGCCCCATGAGTGCCAACGGCCATCCTGAGCGACCGCCGGCGCACTCGGCTCCAGGGCCATCACGGCGCCGATGCGGTGGGAGATGTCCAACCGTCGCACCTCTCTCCAAGAAGCTGGAGAGAAGGATACCGCACTGGGAGGATACTCGGCTCAAAATCAGCCTGCGATCCCTCTCAAGCATCAAGAAAGGTGTGCTACATACCTATAGATGTCACGACGGAGCGACGTGGCTCCGTCGCCTGGGTGCGGTTGCACGCGCCGCGTTCGAACGCGCTGACTCCCCGGCTGGTCTCCGAGTTGGCGGCGGCGCTGCGCGACGCGGAGGCGTCTTCCGGTCTCCGGCCTCGGTGCCGGTCATCTGGACCCGACCGGCACCTGAGCTCTCGCCCGAGGGGCTGCCGCCAGTCGAGCACCGTCCTTGGGCGGCTCACACCCCGCCATTCAGCAGCCCATCTCAGGGTGCGACGCCGTTCGGGGTCGAGGCAGCCGGGGAGTCGCTGTTCGAGGACGAGGCAGCCGGGGAGTCGGTGTTACGCCACGAACTGGCCGACATCCACGATGAGAGAGACGGATCCACATCCGCATCACTCGACATCCAGCCACCGATGGCTGCCAGGTGGGTCTGCATCCGGTGACGCGCCACCGCCGCGTCGCCGGCCATCACCGCCTCGGCGATCTTGGTGTGCGCGATGCGGACCTCGGCCGCGACGGCGGCCGACCGCTCCCGGCGGCCGGTGCTCAGCTGAGTCAGGATCCTGACGAAGTGCACGAACGCCGGATTGCCGCTGGCCTCGGCCAAGGCGGTGTGCAGGTCGTGCGTGCCGATGTCCCCGTGCTCCTGCACCGCCTCCTCGTCGGCGAGCACCTTGCGCAGGCGGGCGATCCCCTCCTCGTCGATGCGCTGGGAGGCGAGCTCGACGCAGCGGAGCTCCAGGACCGAACGAGCCTCGAAGACGTCGCGCGGGCTGGCCTTCATGAACGCCAGGTTCAGCGCGCTGGCCCGAACAGCGGCGGCCGGCGCCGGCTCCTTGATGACCAGCCCACGGTTGGGACCGCGGCGCATCTTCGCCACATCATGGTGTTCCAGCACCCGGATCGCCTCACGGAGCACAGCCCGGCTGACCTTCAGGCGCGCCAACAGCTCGGCCTCCGATCCGAGACCGTGGCCCACAGGCCAGCCGAGGTCGATGATCTCCTTCTCAAGCCGTTCGGCGACCAGCTCGGCGAGCTTGCGCCCATCCCGGTCGTCATGGGGAATGAACGGCTGAGACATCACGTACTCCTTGGT